>ENA-UEPV01002556-UEPV01002556.1-human-gut-metagenome-genome-assembly--contig:-NODE-2556-length-9978-cov-41.415716_pt1 | contig 9978 bp, 8 predicted proteins | sample MGYA00242942_ERZ507925 | MGnify/ENA primary metagenome ERZ507925 (study PRJEB26167, sample SAMN06115453) | human gut metagenome | host: Homo sapiens | place: China:Fujian | collected 2015-08-26 | study... | reverse complement strand
AACCTTTGTTAACCTTAAATCTAATACTATGAAAAACACAGTACAAAAGTATTTATTTTATTTGAAACAGCAAAACCCAAAGTTAAAAAAACAATGTTTTACAACATACATTAACCACCAAGACGAAATATTCAATGTGGTTAACAAATTACATATTAAATACAAAAAATGCAGAAACGATTCCGCTTCTGCATTTCACATTCACCTAATATTACACCAGATTCACTTTATACGCTTATATCCATATACAGCTAATTCACCTAATTCTTCTTCGATACGAAGCAACTGATTATATTTCGCCATACGATCGGAACGGCTTAATGACCCAGTCTTTATCTGACCACTATTAGTAGCTACTGCAATATCCGCAATGGTGGCATCTTCTGTTTCGCCGGAACGATGAGAAGTAACCGTAGTATACCCATGGCGATGGGCCATTTCAATAGCATCGAGTGTCTCACTCAAAGAACCAATCTGATTTACTTTGATAAGAATGGAATTGGCACATCCCATTTCTATACCTTTCGATAAGAATTCCACATTGGTCACAAACAAGTCATCTCCTACAAGCTGACAACGATCTCCAATCCGCTCCGTCAGTTTCTTCCATCCCTGCCAGTCATTTTCACTCATACCGTCTTCTATAGAGTCAATCGGATACTTATTGATTAGTTCTTCCAGATAAGCCACCTGTTCATCTGAAGTACGTTTCTGACCACTGACTCCTTCAAAGATTGTATAGTCATATACTCCATCCTTATAAAACTCAGAAGAAGCACAGTCCATTCCAATCATCACATCCTTTCCTGGTACATATCCTGCCAGTTGAATGGCCGACAAAATAGATTCCAACGCATCTTCCGTTCCGTTCAATGCCGGAGCAAAACCACCTTCATCTCCTACAGCCGTACTTAATCCACGGTCGTGCAACACCTTCTTCAAGGCATGGAAAACTTCCGCTCCCATACGCAAACCTTCACGGAAAGAAGGTGCACCTACCGGACGAATCATGAATTCTTGGAAAGCAATGGGTGCATCACTATGTGAACCTCCATTGATAATATTCATCATCGGTACCGGCATCACAAAAGTATTTACTCCTCCAATGTAACGATATAAAGGAATGTTCAAGTAAGCAGCTGCCGCTTTTGCCACTGCCAAAGAAACTCCCAAAATGGCATTGGCCCCGAGATTGGATTTGGTAGGCGTGCCATCGAGTTCACACATTTTTTTGTCAATTCCACGCTGATTCAGCACAGACCATCCTTCCAGGGCCGGAGCAATTACATTATTTACATTATATACAGCTTTCAACACACCTTTACCTCCGTAACGCTTGGCATCTTTATCACGAAGCTCGAGTGCTTCATGTTCACCAGTAGAAGCTCCTGAGGGTACAGACGCACGCCCCATGATTCCAGACTCCAGTCTCACTTCTACTTCTACAGTAGGATTGCCTCTCGAATCGAGTATTTCACGACCTGTAATTGATTTAATTTTCATATTCCTATCATTTTAAAATTCTGATATACAAAAATGAGAAGTTCCTGCAAGGTATACAATACCTTGAAATAGGTATTTTGTAAACCTGACTCTCTGAAACAAAAAAGGACTGTAATGAAAAACAGCCACAGCCCTCTTCTGTCATTTATGCAATCAAAATGGACTAGTAATTATTTTTCTTTACTTCGAAATAAGCTTGTGGATGCAAGCAAGCCGGACATGTTTCAGGTGCTTCTGTACCTACATAAATGTATCCACAGTTACGGCACTGCCATACCACTTCTACATCTTTCTTGAATACTTTATCATCTTCTATATTCTTCACGAAAGCCAGGTATCTTTCTTCATGTCCTTTTTCAGCAACAGCAATTTCACGATACATCTTAGCGATAGCCGGGAAACCTTCTTCATCTGCAATGTCAGCAAATTTCGGATAATCCAAGCTCCATTCTTCATTTTCACCTGCTGCAGCTGCTTTCAGGTTTTCCAATGTAGTACCGATTACGCCGGCAGGATAGCTGGCAGTAATTTCTACCATTCCACCTTCCAACCACTTGAACATTCTCTTGGCATGTTCCTTTTCCTGATCAGCAGTTTCCATAAAAATAGCTGAAATCTGCTCGAAGCCTTCCTTCTTTGCTACACTGGCAAAATAAGTATAACGCATTCTTGCCTGTGATTCACCAGCAAAAGAGATTGCCAAATTTTTCTCAGTTCTTGTTCCTTTAATGCTTTTTCCCATATCTATTAGTTATTAAGTTGATGAATAAATTACGTTTTTAAATTCACATTGCAAAGGTGGTAATTTTATTCAAATTTGAAACGATTACAATTTTATTTTCTATTTTATTAACGCTTTAATAAAACCTAGATTTATTCATAAAACAAATTTGAAGGAGAAAAAGTTCTTGAAAATAACTTCTAAAATATCCCTTATCCTATCTCATATACATTGAATAAGAAACAAATAATAATTCAAATTTCTATTTCAGAAAATATTTTAAAATATAATCAACAGAAAAATCGTCTAAATTCGAGAAAATATATACTTTTGTGCTTCTTTTTAAATTAGTAACATTTTTAAGATAGATGAAAGGATTAGAATTTAGACCAAAACTTTTCACAATGATGAAAACTTACACCAAGGCCGACTTTATGACCGACCTGATGGCAGGTATCATTGTGGGAATTGTAGCTTTGCCTTTGGCCATTGCCTTTGGTATAGCCTCTGGAGTAAGTCCGGAAAAAGGTATCATTACCGCCATTGTAGCCGGCTTTATCATTTCTTTTTTAGGTGGAAGTAAAGTACAGATAGGTGGGCCGACCGGAGCGTTTATCGTAATTATCTACGGTATCATTCAGGAATACGGTATCGACGGACTGATGGTTGCTACCATGATGGCCGGTGTGCTCCTTATATTATTAGGTATATTCAAACTGGGAGCCGTTATCAAATTTATTCCTTATCCTATTATCATTGGTTTTACCAGTGGTATTGCCGTCACCATTTTTACTACCCAGATTGCCGATATTTTCGGACTTGATTTTAAAGGTGAAAAAGTACCGGGCGATTTTATCGGAAAATGGATTCTTTACTTCCATCACTTCGATACGGTAAACTGGTGGAATGTCATTGTCAGTGTAGTCAGTGTATTCATCATTGCCATTACTCCCAAGTTCTCTAAAAAAGTTCCAGGCTCTTTAATTGCCATCATTCTGGTAACTGTAGGAGTTTACTGCCTGAAAATGTATGGAGGAATTACTTGTATCGATACCATAGGCGATCGTTTCAGCATCAAAGCACAACTTCCGGAAGCAGCCGTTCCGGCACTTGACTGGGAAGCTATCAAAAACCTGTTCCCTGTAGCCATTACTATTGCCGTATTGGGAGCTATTGAATCTTTGCTCTCTGCTGCAGTAGCCGACGGTGTTATAGGTGACCGCCATGACTCAAATACAGAACTTATCGCACAAGGTATTGCCAACTTTGTATCACCTATATTCGGAGGTATTCCCGCTACCGGAGCTATCGCCCGTACCATGACAAATATTAACAACGGTGGAAAATCGCCCGTAGCCGGTATTGTACACGCAGTGGTGTTATTGCTTATCTTACTTTTCCTGATGCCGTTGGCACAATATATTCCGATGGCTTGTCTGGCTGGTGTACTGGTTATCGTTTCTTATAACATGAGTGGATGGAGAGTGTTCAAAGGATTGTTGAAAAATCCCAAATCGGATGTGGCTGTCCTGCTTATTACTTTCTTCCTGACCGTTATCTTCGACTTGACTGTAGCCATTGAAGTAGGATTGGTAATTGCCTGCGTATTGTTCATGAAACGTGTAATGGAAACCACCAAGATTTCTGTAATTACCGACGAAATCGATCCGAACAACGAATCTGATTTGGAGGTACACGAAGAACACCTAATGATTCCACAAGGTGTAGAAGTGTATGAAATCAACGGTCCGTATTTCTTCGGTATTGCCACCAAATTTGAAGAAATCATGTCTCGTTTGGGCGATCGTCCGAAAATCCGTATCATCCGTATGCGAAAAGTTCCTTTTATTGACTCTACAGGTATACACAACCTTACCACCCTGTGTGAGATGTCACAAAAGGAAAACATCCACATCATTTTGTCGGGAGTTAATGAAAAAGTACATAAGGTACTGGAAAAATCAGGATTCTACGAATTGCTGGGAGAAGAAAATATCTGTAGTAATATCAACGAAGCCCTGGAAGTAGCCACTCGAGAAGTCGCAGAAATAAACGCGAAATAAAAGGTTAAAAGAGAGACTCCTGTTCTGTTAAAATCCAAATAGAGTTTAACAGAACAGGAGTTTTCTTTAAATCATGTTATAAAACAGTATATTTTAGGTTAGTTACTTGGATTATTCCCAGAATTCCGTACCTTTGTACTGTGTTTTTCATAGTATTAGATTTAAGGTTAACAAAGGTTGGAGTACAGCGGTACTCCTTTTTTTATATCCTTACTTCAGAAAATCACCACTTCAGTCGAACTTGAAACTGTAAATCATACTTATTGTTTCCCTGTATTTCTTCTGCTCCCGAACTGATGGTTGACCGATCTCTATAGTGCGTCCATCCCCATTTAACCTGAAAAGTCAGACGCTTTTTCCAATTATAATCCATAGTCCAAGCCCATCGCTCTCCTCTTCCATACAAGGACATCATAGAAAACGCATACAACAGCCCTTGCTCGTACATATACACCCGCGATGCATAATCCTGCGTATGAAACCAGATACCGCTTAGAGAAGTCCGCAACGAAAGACGAGGAATATCCACCTTCATACTACTACCCAATACCCAACCGTTAGAAGCCTCCCGTTTCCACACATCCGAACGCACATATTCCACAACCGTTTTCCACCGCAAAAAACTCAATGGTGAATAAGTCAGCTGATAATGTAATCTTTGTCGGATATTGGGTAATACTAGTTTACTTTCTTCCGTGTCCTGATAGTTTTTAGCCTTGTTTTTATAACTATACTTTATTAACATATCCAGTGAATTTAACGGTGAATAAGATGCTTGAAACACTCCTTCCATTCCTATGGTCTTTTTCTTATCTACCAAGTAACGATACCATGGAAAATAAAATAAATCACCATAACATAACAATTTAATCTTACTTAACAGGCTTGTTTCCAAACCAATAAAAAGTCCAGTTTCATTTTGTAACCTAGAATTCTCTCCAAATCCGTTTGCGTATAAACTCTGGTATTTCTTGTCATAGTATCTGTTGATAACTATCAAGGAAGTATTCACAACCGGTGAATAAGTCAGCTGATTCAACGTGGCAATCTTTCCCTGCTTATCTACTGCCGTTTCACCAGAGAATACAAATTTCCCTTTATACCATTTATAATTCACTCCTACGTTATAGAAATATCTTCCACGAGGATAATAACGATTGTACAACCGCTCCGTCGGATTTAACACCTTGTTGAAAACATTATAAACAGCTGTAAATCCACCTTCAAAATATTTACCATCATAAGTTAAATTACTACCAACTAAGGTGTTGAATACGGCATTCTTCTTTTCCATATCTTTTTTCAAACGATGATAGCCATCAGTTTTCAACGTAGTTATACACTTATTATCCACCGTAGCATCCTTATTACGGAAAGAAACAAAACCTGTCAATAACCAGCGATTCTTCCATTTCCAGGAAGCACCTGCTCCCTGCAGATAATTCGCTTCATTCATCGAAGTATATTTGCTCAATCCTTTCCCTGCACGATTTAATGTGGAAAAGGAAGTGTATTTTCCCATACTAAACCCCATGTTCATTACCAGTCCATATCCAAAACTGGCTTTGTAGTTTCCTAATACCAGCGTATGCAACTTGCCGAAATCATTTAACTGAACAGAGGCATTGTAAAAATCGAATCCTTTCCGGTTATAAAGACTGAAGAACGGTTCTCCCGCATCCTTTTCTGCGGCCAAACTTACATAAACTTTCTGCTGAAACTGAAATTTATATCTCAGGTTCAAATAATACGGATCTCCATAATACCGTTTCGAAGCAAATTTCTCTTCTTCACCCAAGGGAATATCCGCATACCCCGCCTTTTCATTTAAAGGAATATCTGTCCGCATCCATACTTCCTGCTTATTGTATTTCCACAAGTTTTTCCAGGAAAACGCCCGTTTTTCCACCGAGTTACCCACATATACAAAATCCTTTAAGAAAGTTTGTGTCTGTTTATCCATTCCTTCCACTCCCCATAATTCATTCAAACTGACCAACGGTCCATATTTATACACATAGTAAAGAATATTTTCCACCATTTTATCTGATAAAAAAGGCAACTGTTCTAGCTCTTCCTTCGTTACCGTATTAATATTAAACGGATGTTCAGCCAGTTCACTCAAGTTTTCATACAGTTCTTCCCAAGAAGACAAATTTGCCTCTTCTCCAATCTGTTCCTCCCATTCCATCCAGGAAGACTGGGCACATACATTTAAACAGATAAAAAATGCTGATACACAAAGAGAAATACACTTTTTCCACATGTTATTCACCAGGTTATACACATACTATAAATACGTTAATTATATCACGTAATCTGAATATTATTTCTATTTTTGTGGGCATGAAGACATGTTTTTACATACTCATCTTCTTTGGGCTAAGCTTCCTTTCAGAAATTCATGCCCAACAAGTATCTCCTGTTACATCCGGTAAAGGATACAGAGTTCCCGTATGCGTTTATGAAGGAGACACTATACCTTGTATAACGCTGAAAAACATTTACGTTTACCCTAAACTCAAGTTTAAAAACAAAAGACAAGAAAGATATTACTACAAATTAGTACGGGATGTGAAAAAAACACTTCCTTTGGCCAAAGAAATCAAGCGGGCAGTCATCGAGACATACGAATACATGGAAACGCTCCCCAACCAGAAAGCCAAGGAGCAACACATGAAAATGGTAGAAAAAGGATTGAAGGAACAATACACCGCCCGCATGAAGAAACTGACTTTTTCACAAGGAAAGCTGCTTATCAAACTGGTGAACCGCGAATGCAACCAATCATCTTATCAGCTGGTGAAAGCTTTCATGGGACCTTTTAAAGCGGGATTTTATCAGGCATTTGCAGCCTTATTCGGGGCCAGCCTAAAAAAAGAATACCATCCTGAAGATGACGACAAGATGGTAGAAAGAGTAGTTACACTTGTTGAGAACGGACAATTATAACTATGTAAATCAATAAATTAACAACATATTAATAAGATATTCACAGGTAGTGTTCAACGCAATTTGAACAGTTTATGTGCAAATTCCCATATCATAATGCCTGCCGTTACAGACACATTCAGTGAATGCTTTGTACCGAACTGAGGTATTTCAATACAACCGTCGCACATGTCTACCACTTCCTGCTGCACACCTTTCACTTCATTTCCCAATACAATGGCATATTTCCGGCCTTTCTCCAGTACCAGTTCATCCAGTAGTGTACTTCCGGCACACTGTTCGATGGCCAGCACTGTATATCCGTCATTATGAAGTTCATTTACAGCATCTTGCGTATGCTTAAAATACTTCCAGTCCACTGTATATTCCGCTCCCAAGGCCGTTTTGTGCATTTCCGGATGAGGAGGTGTAGCCGTAATGCCACAAAGATAAATACAGTTCACCAGAAACGCATCAGAGGTACGAAACACCGCACCTATGTTATGCAAACTGCGAACTTCATCCAGCACCACTACCAACGGCAACTTATCTACTTCCTTAAACTCCTCCACCGTCAGGCGGTTCATCTCTGTAATCTTCAGTTTTCTTAATTCAGACATTTTTCGTATATTTGGTATGCGTTTGTCTGCAAAGATAAAAACTATATTCATAACCTTGTTGAAAACGGTGGAAAAGGTGTAAAAAACGCGCGCATAGAAAATGAAAATTATTTCTTGCATTATTCCACAAATAGATTATAGCACGCTCAAAACCAACAATCCAAAAAAGTTAGAGATAATTTTCACTGACAGTTTAAACACATTCTTCCCGAATTTTCAGGAATGAATACACGAAAAGTTTTTAACTTTGCAACGTATCAACAAATTGTTAATAGTATAGATAAAATCAAAATTATCAATACGTAAGCATGTTTATCAGTTATTCATATCCTTCACCCGGATGCTGATAACGGAAAAACAAAAAAAAGGGTGTTATTTTTACTAACATTATTAACGGGATATTATCAGTATCATTGTTTCTTTTAAAAAGAAGAAAAAATATAATCTAATAATGAAGAAAGAAGAATGGTTGAAAAAGGGTTATGTGGATGAACCCGTAGAAAAAGCGCTTGACCTGAAAGCGGAGATCAAAAACACTTGCAGTAAAGTCGGAAAGATTGCCGGCAAGGAAATAGCTGTCCCAAGGAATAGAAGTATAATATGTACGGAAATACATCAGATTAACAATTAACAGAAGGTCAATCAATGTACCGACTGTAATCAGATACCATCTGGAGCGTATATAAAGAAATGGAACTGCCAACAGGGAAGCCAGCAGAAACTTCGTCAAGTAGGTTTGCGGAAAAGAAAATGATGAGAATGTGGTATTCAGGCTCCAGTCCAAGTCAAACAATATGAACTTAAAGAAAAGACAACCAATGAACAACCATAAGATTTTACGCGATTGCATATGTTTTTATCATTTATAGTGCAACATTTATGACAGACTGGCAAAAAGCTTATCGAAATAAGATACATAAGCTTCTACGCTAAATTCATTAATAATACGCTCACGGGATGCCTTAGCCAGTTTCTGCAATTTTGTACGATCATCCATCAATGAGCGCATGGCTTCAGCTATTTTCTCTGCAGAACCCGAAGGAACCAAGATACCTGATTCATTGTCTACTATTAAATCGCGAGCACCGGGTATATCAGTGACAATGCACGGTACTCCGCATGCCATTGCTTCTCGGACAACACGAGGAGAGGCGTCACGCAGAGCCGGTAGGATAAATAAATCCTGTTTAGGCAGAAAAGAAATCGCATCTTCGCGATTCCATAAGAAATGAATACGTTCTGCTCCCACCCCTTGCTGCGCCAGCTCGTAATCACTATTATCATAGTCACCGATAACAACAAGATGGGCCTCCGGAGCATTCAATATCTGAAAAGCTTTTATCAGATAAGTGAGCCCTTTAAACGGACGACCTTTGGTTGTACCGATATAAATGCATTTAAAAGCATTATCGGGCACTCCTTCCGCCTGCTTAGGATTCGCACAGGCATCAGCCACCCAGTCTATATCAAACGGCTTCACGCTGACAGACAGTTTATCCTTATCAATGTACCTCGTAAGATATTCTTGTATATCCGCAGTCTCACATACGATATGGTCAACACGAGGATTTAATATTCCCATATAATAGGTAGGATCAAGTTTTTTCACCTTAGCCTGAGTACCCCGATAACCTACATTCTTGACGGAAGTGCCTATTGTCGCAATCAAAGCATTGGATAGTCCGGATGTGCTCGGTGAGAAAATCAAATCTATATCATATTGCTTTACATATCTGCGAAGCGTCTTAATGACTTTCCAGGAAAATTTAGATGTAATAGGAGAAATTGGCAAAGGGATACATTTTCCCTCTACTTTTGCAGCTTCAGAAGCGGAAGGAACCGTTAAATAAATTGTATAAGACTCATTCTTTGACAATTCACCCAACATCTTATAAGTTGCCACATCCACCGCCTTGTGAGTTACCAATATATTCATACATTATCAATTAATATAAATAATCGTGCCTAGCCTCGTGCAAGCATTACAAAAGAAACACACCGCAAAGATAACTAAATCTTATTACATTCCGGCTGAAATAATCTCATTTTATTTCCGGAGATAATTTGGCATAAGCTTTCTGAATGGCTTCTTTGCAATAATATCCTTGAGAAATACGCTCATTCACTTTAGCAACATTCA
>ENA-UEPV01002555-UEPV01002555.1-human-gut-metagenome-genome-assembly--contig:-NODE-2555-length-9980-cov-8.671615_pt1 | contig 9980 bp, 11 predicted proteins | sample MGYA00242942_ERZ507925 | MGnify/ENA primary metagenome ERZ507925 (study PRJEB26167, sample SAMN06115453) | human gut metagenome | host: Homo sapiens | place: China:Fujian | collected 2015-08-26 | study... | reverse complement strand
GCCATATCCCGGTAGCCGCCTTTTCCGTCCGGCTGGCTGGGCATCCCAAGAAAGAGGCCCTTGCTGCCCTGTACGATTTTCAGATTTTCCACCACAAAGCAGTCATTGAATTTCACGCTGGCAAAGCCCATGAGGTTTTTCACAGGTTCGATGACCCGCACGCTTACATCCAGCTTTATAGGGGCGGCTGGTGTTCCGCCCGCTGTTTTTTCCTGCATGGATTTCTCCTTTCCGCTTCGGGTCGTCATAGCCCGAAGTCTCTTAATGGCAGCCGAAGATGGATTTTGCAAGACTGCCTGTTTTGAATAAGGTAAAACACAGCAGCACCGTATATCCCACACAGCCCCAGATTGCCCCGATGGGGTCGCCGTCGGTGGCGATACTCTGGATCAGCACCGCATAGATGGCGACACAGACTAAAATCAATAGGCCTTGAAAGCCTACTGCAAAGAGGGAGCGGAAATAGTTCTGCCCCATGTGTCCGGTTTCCCTGTTGGGGACTGTGGCAAAGTAAATAAATTTCAATCATACGGCCATATACGATGACGAAGATCACGATGTTTAAGGCAATCATGGTAAGCTGGATCAGGAAGGATTGTAGCCAGAGTCCGAACAGAGGACCTAACTCCATCGCCTCAAGCTCTGTCCGCAGACTGTCCAGCACATCCGGCGTGATCTCTGTCCCGTTCTGGATAATGCCCGCTGACTGCTGTATCACATGCTGGCTCACATCAAAGACCGCCAGCACGATATTGAAGGTATTCGTCAGGATCATCACAGCCACAAAGGTTTTGAACACCCACTTAAAAAACATCCATGTGTCAACTTCATGGAGGTTGTTGCGTTCTATGAGCATCTGTATCAGCTCATAAGTCATTACAAAAGTGAGGATGACCCCGGCGATTGGCAGAATGGCAGTTTCGGAGATCTGTCGTATCATGGAAAAGACCCCGGCGTTCCAGTCCGCCGGGGTCGTGCCTACCTGTGTGGCGATCTCGCCAACGCTCTGATTGACGTTATCGAAAAGGCCGTCCAGATTTCCCATGATACCATCGACGAGCAGACCTTTCAGCCATTCAACGATTGCGTCGATGATAAAGTCCATACATCAGCTCCTTTTCTGGAAAAGGGACAACGGGTGACACTTAGCTGAACAGGCCGGACAGCAGAGGGATAAGCTGAAGGCCGATCAGAACGACACCGCCGCCAGCCATGAGCTGCTTAATGCCCTGTGATTTTGCCGCAGGGTTGTCCGACCCGTAACCTTCCAGAAGGTTGATGACGCCCCATACCGCCAGACCGGCACCAAGAGCCATGACCAGAATTTTAAGAATGTCGATTGCCTGATTGAAAAATTCCATATACGTTCCTCCATTTTGTTTGTTTGATGGTTTTGGGTACAAAAAAAGCCGCCCACATCGGCGGCGCTTCGGGTCATCATGGCCCGAAGTTACACAAACTCGTCGCTGTCCAGATCATCGAAATTCAACAGGTCAGCTTCTTCGTCCGTGTCGGAGCCGTCCACTTCGTACACCGTGTATTCGTCCTCCGGCTTTAGTCTCAATGGCCGGTGGCGGAACAGGCTTTCCAAGCGGAAGGCGTTTTTCTTTTTATCAAATTCGGCTGTGTACTTGTAATTCGGGTGCTTTTTCAAGTCATACTTCGGGGACAGGAAGGGCGGGAGCCCCCGAAGCTGCAAGATACATTTATCCCCGGGCATGGTGGTGATCTCGCTGGTGGTCATCAGCTCCCGGCCAAGCCGCTGCATATTCTGGCTGTAACTTTCAGACTGTCCACGGCTGCGGCCCTCGGTCTGCATGGAAATGGTGGCCTTGCCCAGCCAGTTTTCCGAAATATCCTTTAGGGTGGAAGCCTCCCGGCCTCCGAGGAACACGATACTGTCCATGTTGCCCATGATGGTTTCGGAATGGTCTTTGTACAATGCCTTGCACTGGCTCATTGCCTGATAAAAGAGCGTCAGGCTGATCTCACGGGAGCGGATGACGGCCACGATCTTTTCCAGCCCCGGCACCTGCCCGGTGTTGGCAGCCTCGTCCCACAGCACCCGCACATGGTAGGGCAGACGCCCGCCATAGGTGTTGTCAGCCCGTTCACACAGAAGGTTGAACATCTGCGAAAAAGCGAGGGCAACCAAAAAGTTGTAGGTGGTGTCCGTGTCGCTGATAAGAAAGAACAGCGCTGATTTTTCATCCCCCAGCTTATCCAGCTCCAGTTCGTCATAAGACATGATCTCCCGAAGTTGGGGAATATCAAAGGGAGCCAGTCTTGCACCGCAGGAAATCAAAATGCTTTTGGCTGTCTTGCCGCTGGCGAGCTTGTATTTCTTATACTGCCTCACGGCGAAGTGCTGGGGGCTGCGGCGTTCCAGCCCGTCAAACATATAGTCCACCGCGTTTTTGAAGGTTTCGTCATCCTCCCGGACTTCCATGCTGTTTATCATTTCCACCAGCGTATTCATGTTGCGTTCTTCCTCCGGCCCCTCAAAGACGATGTAGGCCACAAGGGCGCAGTACAAGAGGGTTTCAGCTTTAGTCCAGAACTCGTCGCCCTCCTTGCCGTCGCCTTTGGTGTTGGCGATCAGGGCAGTAACGAATTTCAAAACATCGCTTTCCGTCTTGATATAGGCCAGCGGATTGTAGTGCATGGATTTTGAAAAGTCGATACTGTTGAACACCCGCACCCTGTATTTCTCCCGTTGCAGAAACCGCCCGCACTGGTCGAGGGTGCCGCCCTTCGGGTCTACCACCACATACGAGGAATGGGCTTGAAGGAGCTGCGGGGTCAGCCAGAACCTTGTCTTTCCCGAGCCGGACGAGCCGATGACACAGGCGTTTAGGTTCCGGGCATTGGCGGGTATCTTCGGACGGGTGTTCATGGTAAGGAACTCCGTCCCGGTCAGAATGACATTGTTCTGAAATTTAGGGTCTACAAACGGCTTTATATCCTCCTTTGTTCCAAAGCGGGCGGTGCCGTACTCCGCATCCCGCCGGAATTTTTTCGCCTGCCTGATCTTTGACTGTATCAGCAGATACATCCCAGCCGCACCGGCAAGGCCCACCAGCAGGTCAATACCTCCCAGCCCCGGCCAGTAGGTTTCAAAGGCTTTGGGGAAGGTATCAAGCATCCCCATGAGCTTTGTCCCGAAGTCTGTGCCGGGGGCGATCCGGTAGGCCGTCCCGATTTTGGAGAAGAACCAGAACACAAAGAGGTACGGCAGGTTTGGGAGCACATATTTTCTGATCTTGTCACTCAACGTCCGTCCTTCACCGCCTCTCTGGTCCGCTGCTTTTCCTTTGCCTGCGTCCTGATCTGCTCCGTGAATTTCCGAAGCTGGCCGAGGATGGAAGCCTTGTCCTGCTCTTTGTTCAGCACCTTTGCACTGTACTTCTGGAAGGCCGCCGTGATAGCGTCCGCCTGATTGGCTTTGAAAAACAGCAGGTAATGGCCGGGGCTCACTTTATGGAAAGCGTAGTCCACATGGAACTCCTTCGCGATCCGGTCAAAATCCTTCGGGGCTCCCACATAGGGCATGGCGCTTTTGCCGCCATAGTGGTTCATCAGCTTTTTCACGCTCTGGCGTCCCTGCGGGGTCAGCGCCTTCTGGTGGTGCTTTTGCAGCGCCCGAACCACCTTGCCAAGAGCGGCAGCCAGCACTTTTCCTGTGAGCTTCGTTGTCCTGATCGAAAGGGCAACCGTTTTTTGGTTTACTTCTTCCTGCATAAAACCTCCTTTCCGTCGGGGTTCCCGCTATCCGGGAGGCCCCCGTACAATCTCGGGGAACAGAAAACCTCGGGCCAATGTGGCCCGAGGCTTACCGCTCGGCATCCCTGCCGGACGGAGCTTTCTTTTCCGGCTCCGTCTGGACTTTTTCGCCCTGTTCCCGCATGGTCTGCAAGATAGAGGGCTTCTTTTGAAGCTGGGAGGGCTTTTCGCCGGACAGCGGCTTGATACATTCCAGACGGTCAGCCGCCCGGATGGCGTTGTCCGTGAGCTGCCTCTGCCATGCGCCCACGCTGGGAGCCCAACGAAAGCCGCTGCTTTTCAGCTCGGCCCGGGTGTCCGCGTCAGGCTTTCCGTCAAAGAACACCTGCAAGCGGTTGTCCTCCCGGTTCATTTCCACACGACCCCCATCGAACTCCCAGCCGGAAAATTCCTGCTGTGCCTGTTTGGAAAGCTGTTCGATACGGGCCTTTACCCGGCGGATCTCCGCATTGTTGTTGGTTAGCTGGTAGCTTTCAAAGGGCCTCGGGTCGCTTCGCCAACTTGACGCCATGCTTGCTTTCAGCTTTTCAATCTGGTCCGGCGACAGCAGCGCACAGCCGTCCAGCTTGCCATGCTTGCGGTAATAGGCGTTGACCTCCTTCATAATGAGCTGGGAGCGTTCCAGCCCGTCCAGCTTCTTCTGGAGCTTTTCAATCGCTGCCGGGTCATCGGCGCTGATCCCGCCCATGCCGGTACTGCGTATCTTATCCAGCAGCCCTTGAATATACCGCCATTCCTCCATGTTGCTGTCCCGGGCCCGGTTCTGTTTTTCCTTCTTTCCCACCGGGAAATTGGCAGGTCCGGCGATCATCACAGAGGGAACCCTTGCGTCAATGGCAAAGCCCTGGTTCATGTTTTCGGCCAGCTTGCGGGCGTAGGTGTCTAACAGATGGTCGATCTTCTCATGGTACATGGGGTCCACCCGGGATTTCTGCTTTTCCGCTATGGCGGCGGCCTTGTCCACCATTGCCCGGTATTCCGCCGTTGCGCTCCCTTCCTTGTAGTCGGAAAAGCTGTTCATTTCTTTTGCCCGGCGGGCGGCTCCTTCATTGATAGGGTAATAGTTGATGGTATGCACCTCCTTCATGCTTCGGGCCATGCTGGCCCGAAGTCTTACCGTTCTTCATGGGAAGGCCCCGCCTTGTCCTTTTTCGGAGCGGGTGGGGCTTCTTGAAACCGTTTGAGTGCAGCGAGAATGGAGTGGACAGGCTCGGCCTTTTCAGGATAGGCAAATATCCGGTGTTCCGGCGGAATGTCCTGCGGCCCGTGGTAATACTCCTTGAAGCCCTCCGGGACTGCCGACACATACCCACCGGGAGCGAATACGCCGCCCTCGTTGATACGCACATCCCGCCCGTATGCTTCATAATCGAAGTAGTTCTGAATGTGCTCCGGTATGTCGATGGTCCCAAGCTCGTCGGCGTAAAGACGGCCCAGCCCTTCATCATCGGAAATATCCGGGTAAAAGCGGTAAAGGTCAAGGTTCTGCGTCAGGTTTATCAAATCCTTCACGCTCCTTGTGTGGTTTCCCAAGACAAGAGCGGCTTCAAAGGTTTCCAGTCCGCCCTTATCCCGTACTTCCAGCAGGGCGTGGCCCAGCTCGTTCAGCTCGTCGATGTTCTCACATTCGTAGAGATGATCGTAGAGCCCCAGCACATCGCTGTCAAAGCTGGTAAAGAACACTTCGCTGTACCGTTTCCCGTCTATCCCGATTTTGGCAAGGGCGGCCTGCAACTCCTGTGTCGTCATGGGGAAATGTACCGTTGTCCCTACCTCAATCCCCATTAAGGGGTATAGGGCTGTATTGGTTATATAGGCTTCAAACATGGGCTCATTCCTCCTTTCCGGCCCGGTCAGCCAGCACCTCATAAATCCCGGCCATAATGTAATCGGCGCAAGGGAGGGCAATCGCGTTTCCCAGTGCCTTGTAGCGTTGCAGAGGCCGGATCTCCACGCCGTCCGCCCCGTACTTTGTCCAGCCCTCTGGCAGCCCCATCAGCCGTTCGCTTTCCGTTTCCGTCAGAAAACGGATACAGCCGCCCTCCGGGTCGCCCTCATACCAGAAGGCAAAGGGCGTTACATCACTGGCTAAAAGAGTGGGAAAAGGGTCAGTTGGTAATCCGAAGCTGTTTCGGAAGGCCGTTTCTTCCTGCCTTTTTGCCGCTCCCCGCATACGGAAGCACTGAAAGGGGTGGATGACTGGTATCTGCCGCCCTGTTTCAAAAGAAGCTGTTCGATCTCCTTCGGCGGCGGCCCGCCCGCCCTCTCCGCAAGGCGGAGGAAGTGGGAGCATTGGACGGGGCTTAAATAGTATGTCTGCGGCACGTCTGCCTCCAAAATCCGCCACGACGAAAATCCGCTGCCTTCGTGCCAGCCTTCGGGAGCCTGCCCAATACTGGGCGTCCATGAGCCGCCAGCACACATCAGGCGTTCCCCCTCGCACCATTCCGGCGTTTCCCCATCTTCCCGAAGGAGGCATTGGAACTTCGGTGTCCGAGAAGGCGGATAGGACGGCTCTAAAGTCCATCCGGTCATTTGTAGAAAACGCTCCCATGACGTTTTCCCAAACAGCGATAGCTGGATATAGGTTATCAGTAGCATCCCTCATTTCCTGTATGATACGAAACGCCTGATAGAACAGGCTTGATTTTGCCCCGGCAAGGCCGGAGCGGTTGCCGATCAGAGAAAGGTTCTGACAGGGGGAACCGAAGGTAATTATATGGACAGGTGGGATTTTCCCGCCGTCCACCTTCGTAATATCTCCCAAATGCGCCATATCGGGAAAGTGCCTTTTGGTTATGGAGATGGGCGCTTTTTCAATCTCGCTGGCCCAGACCGGACGGATACCGCACCGGGAAGCAGCCAGAGGGAACACGCCAATCCCGTCGAAAAGGCTCCCCAGCTTAATGTCCGGCATGGCCCGGGGTGCCGTGTCCCTTCACGGCAAGCACCCCTTCCAGCGTTGTCGCCGCAATGCCCAGCCGTCCGGCAACCGCAATATCGTTTTTCACATCCTCGTCCACCGCACCGCCGCAGACGATCAGGGTGTGGGAGCGCCGCAGCATATCCCGGCGCATATCAATCCCGGCCTTGTGTTCCTCGGGAACGCTGTCATTCAAGAACAGCGGAAGATACAAAAGCGGGCAGATAGGGGAAAAGCCCGCCTCATAGGCAAGACGGCAGTAGTGGGCCGCCAGCTCCATATCAACATCCGGCTCGCCGCTCCATGCGGCGGTCAGGTACGCTAAAGGTCGTTTCATTGGTTGAGCCTCCATTTCTGTTTTGGTTTAGGGAAAAGCAAGAGTTCGCCCAACCCCTCCGCCCCTTCCCCCGGGAAGGGGAACGGCTCTGGAGAATTTATATCCCCGTCGCTTGACCGGGAAAAAGCATAACCGGGAGAAATCCGTCAAGGGTGCCTCCGGCACCGCCTGCGGCGGCGCTGCCCTTGACTGATTTTCCCGGCTATGCTACGGAATAACTGGCGACGGGGAATAATTTATATCTCCAGAGCTTCGGGGCGCGGGGCAGAGCCCCGCAATCCTCGGGCCATGCTGACCCGAAGTTTGGGCTTACTTTTCCTGTTCGGTTTTCTTCTCCGGCTTTTCGTGTTCCTTCTGCTGACCCTTCCAGTCGTCCAGCAGCTTGATGATCTGGTCCTTCATTTCCCTCGGCGTAGTTTCCTTGCCGAAATACTTGCTCAGTTCCGCACCTGTCAAAATCACTTTGTCTACCTCCTTTTTGTCCTCCATCATAATGCCGTCGATCACATCCCCGTTGAGCAGCTTCTTTTCGTCCAGCTCACGCATACGCTTTGCCTGCGCCTGTGAAGGCGAGGACTGCTGGCTGTCAATGGCGACGGCGATATAGTTCTGGTTCTTCTTGCCGATATAGGAAAGCTCCACCGCCGTAGTAAAGCCCAGCTTTTTTTCATCCATCAGCTTCATCAGGTCGGGAACCAGCTCATTCAGCCGGATATACCGCTGCACCTGTTTGACCGCCATCTTATTGCGCTCGGCCACGATCTCGTTGGAGCGTTTGCCTGCGTCCTTCGGGTCAATCTGGCCCGAAGTGCGGGAGCCCTGGTGCTTGATGGCCTCAAGCTGCATTTTCAAGGCTTTGGCCCGCTCACTGGGGAGGATTTCTTCACGCTGGTTGAGATTGTCCTCGACCATCTGTGTGATGGCTTCATCGTCTGTCAGGTTTCGGACGATACAGGGCATATCCGCATACCCGGCAAGCTCGCTGGCTTTCTGGCGGCGGTGGCCGGACACGATCTCATAACCGCCATCCTCACGGGGACGGACGATAGCGGGCTGGGTCACGCCCTTGTCCTTGACGCTGGACACCATAGCCCGCATTTCTTCATCATCCCGAACCTCAAAGGGATGGTTCTTGAAGGCGTGAAGCTCGTTCAGCTTGATATAGACGATCTGCTCCTTGCCCCGGCGTGGTGCATCCTTCGGCTTTTCGGGTCCTTTCGGAGCGGGAGCGGCTTGTACCGTTGGAACCGTTTTTTTCTCCGGTTCCTTTTTGACCGCCTTTTCCGGTTTCTGTGCAGGAGCTTTGGGCTTCGGGGCTGCGGCCTTGTCCTTATCTGCTTTCGGGGGACGGCCCCGGCGCTTCGGCTGTTCCGGCTCTTTGGGTTTTTCCTCCGCTTTCTTCGGAGCCTCCGGCTGCTTTTCCGGTTTCTCCGCTTTTGCCGGGTCAGGCTTTTCCCCGCCGGGAGCTGCCGCCCGTTCCTCGGCTTTCTTTTCCTTCATAATTTCAGCGAAGTTATAGACAGAAACCTGTGGGTTCTTTACCTCTGGTTCCGTCTTTTTTTCCGGCTCCGGGGAAACGGAAACTTTCTCCGGCTCTTTTGGGGGAGTAGGCGGTGTTTCCTTGCCCGGCCCGCTATCCGTTACCGGCTGTTCCGGCGTTTTTGTGGTTTTATCATCTGCCATAAGCATTTACCTCCTGTTTTTTGGCATGAAAAAAGGGGCTCAACTTTTCAGTCAAGCCCCCGTGGGAAGTTCCTCCTTTCTCCGCCATGATACAAAAATACCGCCCGTAGTCTCGTTTGGGCGGTACTTTGTGTAAGATTGGCAGTCCATTATTAAGTTTTTTATTATGTTCCCTTTGTACACCGTTGCAAGTAAAACGTATGCAAGAACACGAAGCATACTGGTTTGATGGAGATAGCGTTTAGGGTTTCGTACCGCAAGCAAAGCAATGGGACGTGGTTCCAATGAAACAGCCATGACAGACTTAATACTGAGACGCTGATATAAGTTGTACTCTGTAGGGTGAGAATCCTTTACAACAGTGGTATCAGGAACGACCATTGGTAGATTTTTACGAATAGCAAGTACCCAGCGATCAAGGAAGTCTGCTGATTCAAACTCTTCAGTCAAAATTGTGGTCTTATCTTCTACGCCAGTATTATGCCACCAAAATGGTGTCCAGAGTCTTAAATCTAAATCGACCTGAATTAGACCGCACCAGTCGGCATCATAGAATTTACACGCTGCTTCCAGAATCCGCAGAGCGGTGTCTTTAGGTGTGGAGCTTCGAGACTGTAAAGGATATTCCAATTCATCTATAGTATGTACAATGTCAAGAGCACATTGGATGCGGTCAAAGTTATTCTGTTCAAATTCTTCGGATGGTTGCATAATGATACCTCTCGTGAAATAACAAAACAGCGCACAAGGAATATCCGCTCTATACGGAAAACCTGTACGCTGTTTTATTATGCTGTGACAGTAGAGCGAATACGCTGATTTACAGCAAGGCTAGACGGGCCGAATAATCAGATGAATTGTTCAAAAAGCGAGAAAAAAACTAATTGATGCAATCAAGATGGAAAAACAAATCACACTTACGCTATTGCGGCGAGCAATAAAGTCATCGTATGTGTGCTTTCCGACCGAAGTTGTGCTAATCAGCATTTTTATGCCGACGGCAGCCACGATGGCTGCAACAATGAATAAAAAAGGATAAATCGATACAGACATGGGAATGGCTACCTCCTTGAAAATTAGTTAAGGATGTCGCCCAGCACGCTCTTGCCGTCCAGCGTGGAGGCATCCACGCCCAGATAGTCGCAGATGGTCTGTGCGATGGTGCCGAAGCAGAGTTTGGTGCCGAGGTCAACGCCCGGTTTGACGCCCTTGCCGCAGATGAGATACGGCACATACTCGCGGGTATGGTCGGTG
>ENA-UEPV01002542-UEPV01002542.1-human-gut-metagenome-genome-assembly--contig:-NODE-2542-length-10029-cov-2.238143_pt1 | contig 10029 bp, 8 predicted proteins | sample MGYA00242942_ERZ507925 | MGnify/ENA primary metagenome ERZ507925 (study PRJEB26167, sample SAMN06115453) | human gut metagenome | host: Homo sapiens | place: China:Fujian | collected 2015-08-26... | reverse complement strand
ATGGCTGAGAAAGGCCCGCCGAACGGATTCGGCGGGCCTTTTGTTATTGCGGAAGTTCGACAAAGAAGGAGTTCAGGCCAGTTGCACTCTCGCACCAGATTCTGCCGTGGTGCGTGTCGACGATGGACTGCGCGATGGCGAGACCCAGGCCGAAGCTGCCGTCGCGGCTGCGCGCATCGTCTAGACGGTAGAAGCGCTTGAAGATGTTTTTGCAGTCCTCGGGGGAGAGGGGCGCGCCGGTGTCGGCGACGCAGAGGCGGACATGATGGCCCTGACGGGCGAGCGTGACGCGGACGGTTCCGGGGGCTTCGGCGTATTTCTGCGCGTTATCGAGCAGAATTTCGACCACCTGCCGGAGCTGTGCCGCGTCGCCGGGGACGGTCAGATCGGGGGCGATGTCGGTCTCAAGCGTCAGCTCCTGCTCGAAGAACAGGGCCTCGAAGGGGAGCGTGGCATCGGAGACAAGCTTGCTGAGGTCGACCGGCGTGTGGGCCGCGGCCTTCTGGCCCTGATCGATGCGGGCGAGGTTCAGAAGGCTCTCGACCAGGCCGCGCATCTGATGCGACATGGTGAGAATGTTGGAGGAGAACTGCGTCTTGGCCTCCGGCGGGTAGTCCGGGCTTTCGAGCAGCTCGGCATTTGTCATGATGACGGTCAGCGGCGTTTTCAGTTCGTGCGAGGCATCGGCAACGAATTGCTTTTGTTGCTGCCACGCGGCTTCGACCGGCTGAACGGTCCGGCGAGCGAGCAGCAAGCTCACGCCGAAGAACAGCAAAAGCGCGGCGACGCCGAGCAGGAGACTGCTGCGGAGCAGGGCGCGGAGCGTGGCCTGTTCGCTCGTGGTGTCGACGAAGACGAGGCGCTGCCCGTTTTGCAGCAGATAGCGGCTGTAGCGGAGGTGATATTGCGGAATTTCGCCCTGCATGTCGGTGGAGGAATAGGTGACGGCGATCAGCTCTTGCAGGAAATCTTCGTCCGAGAGGTCGTAATAACCGCCGTTGGTGGCGAGAATCTCGCCGTATTTGTTGACCTGGAGCATGCAGTAGGGGAGGTTGACGCGGTTCGTCGCCTCGTCTAGCCGGGCGAGCTGGAACGGGCTGGCGGCGAGCGAGTCCATCATGTCGCGGCTCTCTTTCACGAGGCTCTGCCGCGTAAAATGGTAGATCAGGCCGATCACGCTCCCGAGCAGGAGCGTCAGCAGGGCCATGATGATGGCGATGAACTGGATGCGGAGACGTTTCAGCATACGTCCGCCACCTCCAGATGGTAGCCGAGGCGGCGCACGGCCTCAATGCGGACGTTGGAGCCGATGGAGGCCAGCTTTTTGCGGAGGAAGCCGACGTAGACCTCGACGTGGTTCTCCACGGCATTGGAGTCGAAGCCCCAGACGCGCGCAAGCAGCACCTCTTTGGAAAGATTGTTGCCCTTGGACTGGAGCAGGAAGCGCATGATGTCAAACTCCTTGGCGGACAGGCGCACGCGCTCCGCGCCGCAGACGAGCATACAGGAGGCGAGATCGAGTGCGGTATTGCCGAAACGAAGCTCGTCCACCTGATCGCCCTGCCGCCGGAGGAGGGCATTGATGCAGGCCAGCAGCTCGCGCGTGTCAAATGGCTTCGTCAGGTAATAGTCGGCTCCGGCGTTCAGGCCCTCGATCCGGTCTTCCAGCTCGCCTTTGGCCGTCAGCATCAAAATTGGTGTGGCGCAGCGCTCGGCCCGGACTTGGCGGGCGAGGTCGTAACCGTTGAGCTTCGGCATCATGACGTCGAGAATTAGAAGGTCGTAGACGCCTGTCTCGGCATAATCTTTTCCAGTCTCGCCGTCATAGGCGACCTCGACGGTGAAGCCCTTTTTTTCAAGCAGGGTTTTTAAGGAGTTGGCGAGAAGCACCTCGTCCTCCACGATCAGAATTTTCATTACATGCACCTCCTGTGCATCCCGGCTTGTGTGTTTCTTTGATTATAATATAATGCAAGGCTGAAATAAAGCTGAAAAGAAAAAGTTTTTCAAGGCGCGGTTTTTCAGGAAGGATTCAGCGACGCGCGGTATGATAGGCCCACGAACACGCGAAAGGAGCGAAACATGTGGACTATCGCCATGAATGGAAGATCTCGCTGGATCCCGGCGACCTCTTCGTGTTGCGGCAGCGGCTGCGGGCGGTGATGCAGCCGGACGCGCATGCCGTGGATGGCCGATACCGCATCCGGAGCCTCTATTTTGACACGCCGGAGGATCGGGCGCTGCGCGAAAAGCTGGACGGCGTGAGCCGGCGGGAAAAGTTCCGCATCCGGTATTATAACGGCGACACGGGCTTCATTCAGATGGAGAAGAAGTGCAAGTGCGGCGGGCTTGGCTGGAAGGAGCAGACGCAGCTGACGGAGCGGCAGGCGCGGGACATCGCGGCGGGGCGCTTCGACGCGGTCGATCCCGGAGGGGATGCGCTGCTCGGTCAGCTGTGCCGCAAGGCGCGGACGGAGCGGCTGCGGGCGAAGACCATCGTGGACTATACACGCGAGCCCTTCGTCTACGGGCCGGGCAATGTGCGCGTGACGCTGGATGAGGACATCCGGACGGGCCTTTCGTGCGTGGATTTTTTGGATCCGGACTGCGTCACGGTTCCCGCGCCGGACGCAAGGCCGCTGATGGAGGTCAAATGGGATGCGTTTTTGCCGGACATCATCCGGGACGCCGTGCAGCTGCCGGGACGGCAGGTGGGCGCGTTTTCGAAATATGCGGCATGCAGAATGTATGATGAAGGAGGAAACATCATGAGTTTCAGCGATATTTTCAAGTCCAGCTTTCTGGAGAATGTCACCGCGGTCAGTCTGCCGGAGATGCTCATCGCGTTGGCGCTGTCGTTCGGCGTGGGGCTGTTCATCTTTCTTATCTATAAAAAGACCTATCAGGGCGTGATGTATTCGAGCGGCTTCGGCGTGGCACTGCTGGCGCTGACGATGATCACGACGCTGGTCATCCTCGCGGTGACGTCGAACGTGGTGCTGTCGCTCGGCATGGTCGGCGCGCTGTCCATCGTCCGGTTCCGCACGGCCATCAAGGAGCCGCTCGACCTCGCGTTCCTGTTCTGGTCGATTGCGGCGGGCATCGTGCTGGCCGCGGGCTTCATCCCGTTGGCCGTCATCGGCAGCGCGATCATCGGCGTCATTTTGCTGCTCTTCGTCAACCGGAAGAGCCATGTGAACCCGTACATTCTTGTCCTCCAGTGCGCAGACAGCGCGACGGAGGCGACGGCCAAGGCGTTTCTCGAGACGAAGACGCAGCGCTGCGTCCTCAAGAGCAAGGCCGTGCAGGCGGGGAACATCGAGCTGAATCTCGAGCTGCGCCTGAAGTCCGACAACACGGATTTCATCAATGAGCTGTCGGCAATGGACGGCGTGACGAGCGCGGCATTGGTCTCCTATAACGGAGATTATATGGGATAAGGAAAGGGCGGCGGCACAATGGCAACAAGTAAAAATCTGGAGCGCGTGTGCGCGATCGTGCTGATCGTGTCGCTGCTGGCGAGCGCGGGACTGGTGTATGTCAAGGCGAACGGCGGCGAAAGCACGGGACAGACGATGGGCTATGAGTCACGTCTGTTCGACACGTCGCGCGTACACACGATCGATATTGTGATGGACGACTGGGACAGCTTCATCGAGAACTGCGAGTCGGAGGAGTACAGCGCCTGCGCCGTGGTGATCGACGGCGAGAGCTATAAAAACGTGGCCATCCGGGCAAAGGGCAACACGTCGCTGTCGAGCGTCCGGTCGCTCGGCAGCTCGCGCTACAGCTTCAAGGTGGAATTTGACCACTATGACGACACGAAGACCTATCATGGACTCGACAAGCTGAACCTCAACAACCTCATTTTCGACAACACGATGATGAAGGACTATCTGACATATCGGATGATGGCGGAATTCGGCGTGGATGCGCCGCTCTGCTCGTTCGTGTACATCACGGTCAACGGCGAGGACTTCGGGCTGTATCTGGCGGTCGAGGGCGTGGAGGATGCGTTCCTCGAACGGAATTACAGCGGAACGGGCGAGCTTTACAAGCCGGACAGCATGAGCTTCGGCGGCGGGCGCGGCAACGGCAAGGGCTTCAACATGGACAATGTGGAGTTCTACGGCGGTGAGGCGCAGAATGACACGGCGGAAACGTCGACGGAACTGACCGCATCCGGACAGAGCCGCCCGACGCCGCCGGATACGAACGGCGCGGCGTTTAATGGTGGACAGCGGCCCGATGTTTCCGGGGAAATGCCGGAGCTGCCGGACGGCGAAATGCCGACGATGCCGGAGGGCGTGACATTCGGCGGGAACGGCGAGCCGGGCGGCGGCATGGGCAGCGAGGATGTGAAGCTGCAATACATCGACGACGACCCGGACAGCTACGCGAACATCTTCGACAACGCGAAGACGGACATCTCGGAGGCGGATGAGCAGCGGCTGATTGCGTCGCTGAAAAAGCTGTCGGCCGATGAGGACTTGGAAGATGTGCTCGACACGGACGAGGTGCTGCGCTATTTCGTCGTCCACAATTTTGTGGTCAACGGGGATAGCTACACCGGCTCGATGATCCACAACTATTACCTCTATGAGCAGGGCGGGCAGCTGGCGATGATCCCGTGGGACTATAACCTCGCGTTCGGGACGTTCCAGAGCAATGACGCGGATTCGGCGGTGAACGACGATATCGACGCGGTGCTTTCCGACCGGCCGATGCAGGCGTGGATCTTCTCGGATGAGGCGTATACGGCGGAATATCATGCGCTGTTTGCGGAATTTCTGGAGACGGTCGACTGGGGCGCGATCATCGATGAGGCATATACCCTGATCGCGCCGTATGTCGAGCGGGATCCGACGAAGTTCTGCACGGCGGAGGAATTTGAGACGGGCGCTGCGGCGCTGCGGATGTTCTGCCAGCTGCGGAGCGAGGCCGTGGCCGCGCAGCTCGCCGGGGATGAGACGGCGGTCGACGCGAGCGGGCTGACGCTCTCGGACATGGGCACGATGAACAATGGCGGCGGGCGCGGCTTTGACCGTGGGAATACGGACGATCCGGACGGGCAGACTCCGCCGGAGCGGCCCGATGACAGCAGCGGCTTTACGCCGCCGGACGGCATGGACGGGAATTTCAGTCCGCCGGACGGCACGGCGCAGAGCTTCAGCCCGCCGGGCGGCGGAAGCAGCGATACGCCCGCGCAGGACAGCGCGGGCGGGACGTCCGGCTGGATTTGGCCGGGCATCAGCGCGGCGGTGCTGCTGGCGGCGGTCATGGTTGCGGTGGGGTTCCGCAAGAGAAGATAACAAACCGCCCTTGCCGCGTTGCTGCCCCCTGACAGGGGTAACAACGTTGGCGGGGGATACCCGGCTGGTGTTTATGCACCAGCCGGGTTTTCCATTGGCGTATAGCTGGGAATGATTCAGGATACTTTCGGGATCTCGTTGTACTGTTCCGGTTCGGCCGTTTGTCCGTTTTCCATGCAGCCAATGTCGGCGTAGTGAATTTCCACCGTCTGTGGTGCGTGTTTGGACCATTTTACTTCCTTTTCATGCACCACGATCTTCTGGATGAAGAGCCGCAGCAGCTCCGGTGTCAGCGCTTGAATGTCCGTGTACCGCTTCGCTTTATCGAGGAAGGCTGCCGTATTGCTTACCGTCTCTTTCAGCCGATGTATTTCCGATTCTCGCTGTGGGAGCGATTCTGTCAGCTTTGCCTGTTCATCGGTGTAACTGGCAGAGAGCATCTGGAACTGTTCTGCCGTGATGCGCCCCAGTACGCTGTCTTCATAGAGCTTCTTGAAAATCGCATCCAGCTCGGCTTTGCGCTTCTGCATGGCGGCTTTTTCTTTTTCCAGTCTGCGGATCTCTTTTTGGAGCTCTGCGTACTGTTTGCTGTTCAGATATTCGGCAAATTCTTGTGGCTGCTCTCTGGCTTCCGCCGTCACCCGGCGCAGATCTTCCAGCCCATTACATTCGAGAATGCACTCTCGAATGTAATGGGCTGTGCAGGCTTCGCCATCCTTTTTGTAAGTACGGCAGGTGAAGTGGTTGTAGTCGGCGGACATTGTATGCGCCCGGTGGAGGGCCATCGTCTTGCCACAGTCGGCACAAACAACAAGCCCGGAATACTTGTTTTGCTCATCCATCTTTGTGGGTCGGCGTTTGTTCTTTCGCACTCGCTGCACAATATCCCAAATCTCTTTGGTAATGATGGCAGGATGCGTATTTTCAAACATGAGGCATTCTTCCCTTGGGTGTTCAATTTTGCGTTTGTCCTTATAGGATCGGGTGCTGAACCGGTAGTTCACAGTGTTGCCGAGATAGATCTCATTTTCTAACAGGTTCGCGACTGCGCTGTCCGACCAGTGGTACGGCTTCGTGATGTCCAAGGCGGAATGTGTCAGACCGTATTTCTGGTAAGTGTAATAGCTGGGGCAATAGATTTTTTCTTTCGTCAGGATCGTTGCGATCCGGCTGGGGCCATTGCCCGCGGCACACAGGGCGAAGATTCGTTTCACAACGGCAGCGGCTTCCTCGTCTATGACCAGCTTCTTGGTCTCCAGGTCTTTGACATATCCATAGGGAGCGCGCGTCCCAAGCCGTTCTCCGCGTTCCGCTTTGGCCTTTTGAACTGCACGAATCTTTCGGCTGGTGTCCCGAATAAACCACTCGTTGAACAAATTTTTGAACGGCATGAGATCATTGCTCTCTGCGTTTTCCGTGTCCACATTGTCGTTGATCGCAATGTACCGGACGCCGAACATGGGGAAGCGCTCTTCAATGTAGAGACCGGTGTGAAGCTGGTTTCTGCCAAGGCGGCTGAGATCCTTGGTCACGATGATTCCAATCTCCCCGTTTTCCATGTCTGCGATCATCTGCTGAAATGCAGGTCTTTGGAAGTTACCGCCTGAAAAACCGTCATCCACATAGAAGCACAGGCTTGGGAAATGATGATCTTCCGCGAACCTTTGCAGGATACTTTTTTGAGACGAGATTTGTCAAGGTATGTTTTTGTAAAGGAGTGTGCAATTCGCATTGACAAGCAGCCTTCATTAACTGGATGCGGGGCAGCCTCTTCGGGCAGGTAGCCGGAATGGCGATACTCCCTTCAACGCTTCTCGGCATCTTGCCGGTGGGGTGCCTCCTTTCTATGCACGGCACCCTGTCGGCAGAAACATTTCTGGCAGTCATCGTGCTCTCCTTCGGCGTCATGCAGCCGCTGATCACCGCCTTCTCCTACAACGACGACATTGCACAGGTCAAAACCATCGTCGGCGAGGTGGCGGAAGTGCTGTCCGGCGAGGATATGCAGCGCCCAAGGACGGCGGAAAGGCTGCCGGTCGATAACGCCATCGAGCTGAAGGATGTCCGCTTTGCCTACCACGACAAGGAAGTGCTCCACGGTATCAGCCTGCACATAGCGCTGGGCACCGTCAACGCACTGGTGGGCCCCTCCGGCAGCGGAAAGTCCACCATTGCCCGGCTTATCGCCTCCCTGTGGGATGTAAAGGACGGCACGATCGAGCTGGGCGGCGTGGATATCCGTACACTTCCGCTGGCAGAGTGTACGAAGCGCATCGCCTATGTATCCCAGGACAACTATCTCTTTGACCTTTCTGTCATGGACAATATCCGCATGGGCAGAAAGGGTGCGACCGATGCGGAGGTCATTGACGCCGCGAAGAAATGCGGCTGCCACGAGTTCATAATGGGGCTGGAGAACGGCTATCAGACCGTATGCGGTGCATCCGGCGGTCACCTGTCCGGCGGTGAGCGGCAGCGCATCTCTATTGCCCGTGCCATGCTGAAGGACGCGCCCATCGTCATTCTGGATGAGGCGACATCGTACACCGACCCGGAGAATGAGGCGGTCATCCAGTCGGCACTGGCAAGGCTGGTGCGGGGCAAGACGCTGCTGGTCATCGCCCACCGGCTGTCTACCATCGCCGATGCCGATCAGATCATATACCAGAATTTTCATTGCTTGCCACCAAATCTGATCTTTACAATCTGCATCTTCATCATTCCGTCACCGACTTTGGCAAGAAAACGGAAAAATCTGCTGACGGATGGGTCTTTCAAATCGGTGTAGCCCAGCATATAGCCCCGGCTGGAGACCCGCAAACTGCTGTCCCACGCGCCGATCTCGCTTTTCGCGTCCGAAACGGCAAAGTACGCGCCGACATCCTTGATTTCCGCATCCTTCAGCCATGTTTTCAGCATCAGCTTTACTGCCTTTTCGTTGGCGGCGTCAAACACAAGTACGCCGCCTTGAAAGGCGTCTGCCATAGCACGTACCAGTGTTTTTACCTGCTCCTTTAGGAAATAGTAGAACACTCCCGCCGCAAAAAAGACCGCGCCGCCGGAGACGTCGATTCTCTCAAACCACGATGTATCGTTGAGGTCGCAGGGGATGTTCGTTTCCCGATCTCCGGCGGGAAGCAGCTGATTTCGCACCGCGATGACATCCGGAAAGTCCAGATTGTAGATTTTGCAGTGTCCGTTGTCGCAGGCGCGGCCGGTGCAGTCCAGCCCACAGCCGAGGTTTACCACTGCTGCCGTGGGGTGCGTTTTCAGATAATCCCGCACCTCGTAGGCAAGGTCGTTCTGCCGCATGGCGACCTCAAGGAAGCCGAAGCGCTGCATCAAATTGCGGGATTTTTTCTCCAAGGCGGAAAAATCATAGTCGACCGCGTTTACCAGCCGCCGCGCCGCCTCATCCCGGTACAAATTGGGGTACAGCTCGGAGCACATTTTCCGTGCGTACAGCGGAATGATCAGCGTCTCCTGCACCGTGTTCTTTTCAATTTTATAGCGCACAGTCATCCTCCTTTATCGCCCCACAGCCTGAAGATACCCGGCCCTCGCCACTTCCTCCGTGTCGTCTGATTCATCGTAGGCGTCGTAGGGCGCGGTGGGGTCGGGAACTCGCTTTTTGAACGGTGAGCAAAGCTTGTCCTTATGGGCAAAGGCGAACTCGAAGTTGTCCGTCCAGCCGGTGTGACCGGTGAGAAACAGCGGATGCAGGTCACGGCTTTGCAGTTTCTGCTCCAGCGCCGCCAGCGACTTTACCGCCAGTTTGTTGCTTTCTGCCAGAGAGGAAATGAAACTGTAGCCGCCGTCCGCGCCGAACCAGAGAGTGTCGCCGGTGAAGAGATATTTGTCGTCAATGAGATAGACCATATGCCCCCATGTATGGCCGGGGACGAGAAAGCACTCAATTTTGATGCCGTCAATCTCGAAAGTCTCGCCGTCATGCAGCAGCACCTTTTCGTTGTTAATTGTGACCTGCGGCAATTTATAGAGATGGTATATGACTTTTCGCCGCACCTCGCCGGTGAGATACCGGTTTTCAATCTCGCCGATATAGAGTTTTGCGCTCCGGAACAAACCGGGGCTGTCTGCCTCCACCGCGCCCACGTGGTCGGTGTCCTGATGAGGGATGAGGATGTGCCGGATGGACTGCGGGTCGATGCCCAGCCAGCCCATTTTTTCTGCCAGCCGGTCGTAGTTGTACCCGGCATCGATCATGATGGTGGTGTCGCCCTTGCGGTAAAAGAAGATGTTCGCCACCCACTCCCGCACGCAGGCCACGCGCTCATCCACCCAACCGGTGTTCAGCGGCTTGAAGATCTCCTTGCCGCGGTACATCTTGCTCATTTCTCTTTTCTGAAATTCGGTCGCTTTCTTTGACATCAGTATTTCCTCCTTACAGCAGCAGCCCGAGTCCCGCAAGGAGCAGGGAAATCATGGCCATTCCCAGTGTTCCGAACAGCCATTTCTTTTGCTTGTCTGATTTCGAGATGTACGGCATCAGATCCTCTGTCCCCGGTATCACCCACGCCTTGGTGTGTCCGACCCAATAGCCGTCGATGCCAAGCCGGTCGATGAGATTCATCACAGACAGGATTACAAAGCACTGCCAGAAACCGCCCCAAAATGTCTGCGCACCGTTGACGGCATACACGCAAATCAGCACATAAGCAAGATATCCCGGAACGCAGATCAGCTTGAAGCGCAG
>ENA-UEPV01002540-UEPV01002540.1-human-gut-metagenome-genome-assembly--contig:-NODE-2540-length-10035-cov-11.119201_pt1 | contig 10035 bp, 4 predicted proteins | sample MGYA00242942_ERZ507925 | MGnify/ENA primary metagenome ERZ507925 (study PRJEB26167, sample SAMN06115453) | human gut metagenome | host: Homo sapiens | place: China:Fujian | collected 2015-08-26... | reverse complement strand
TGTAGGAAACATCTGTTTCTATGATACGAATGGAAATGTTGTGGAATATCTTCGCCAACAACTTTGACCAACTTCAAGTTTGTCGGTGCAACACTAATACCACACATAACTAAAATAACAACACAGCGTCAGAGCGTATGGGAAAACCTGTACGCTCTAATTTTTTATCAAAAAATGGAGGAAAACACATGGAAGAAACAAATGTAACAATGACAGCAGAGGAAATGCAGGGTGAGCCTGCGGCAAAGGAAAATGAGACAAAGGCGGAGAAGTTTATCCGTATTGGTGAGTACCGCATGAATAAGGCGGTGGATGCTATTGGCAGACTGGAGAATCTTGCAAATCGAGGTTCCTACGAATATACACAGGAACAGGTAGATGCTATGTTTCAGGCATTAGAGGGGAGGGTTGCGGAAGTTAAGGCGAGATTTACGCCTAAGAAAGCGGCTGAGAGTAAGACTTTCAGCTTTGGTACAACAGAATAGGAATGTAACGGGAAGTAAGGGAAAGGCAGTCATGTAGTGTATGTGGCTGCCTTTTTGTCGTATCTATGACAGGAAGGAGAACTGTGTGAGAAAATATGATTTTATATCGGCTCTGGCAAAAGAGACAGCAGCCGAGGTTGTCAAAAATCGTGAGGAATGGATGAAATACCTGACTACAGCGGCAAGGCTGTATAAGTATCCGTTCCGGGAACAGCTTTTGATCTATGCACAAAGACCGGACGCAACAGCGTGTGCTTCCATTGAGCTTTGGAATGAGCGTATGCACTGCTGGGTAAACAAAGGGGCAAAGGGTATTGCACTTCTGGACGAGGACGAAGCACATGGCAAGCGTCTGAAATATGTTTTTGATGTTTCAGATGTCCATGCGGCAAGGAGAATCGGACGGTATCCGGAACTATGGGAATTACATGAGGAACATAAGGAAGATGTAATTAAGCGTCTGGAGCAGACTTATGGTGCTACCGATGATAAGAAGCTGTTTGAAGAAAGACTTATTGAGATAGCTGAGAGGATTGCGGCAGATTATTATGAGGAATTGCTGCCGGATTTGAAGTACATGATCGAGGGCAGTTTTTTAGAAGGACTGGACGAGCAGAATGTCGGTATCCGGTTAAGAGATACTTTATCGGAGAGTATTTCTTTTACACTTTTATCTGCCTGTGGTGCAGATATGGAGGAGTATGGTTCGGAATTTGCTTTTGATTTTATCCATGAATTTAATTCCATGGACACCCTTGCAGTACTTGGAGATGCAGCCAATGAGCTTGCAAAACCGGTACTTTTAGAAATTGGAAGAACCATAAGGGCATATAACAGGAGCCACGAACAGGAACAAACAGAAAATTTAACGCAGAAAGGACTTGCAAATACTTCTGAAATAGACTACAATGCGTTAAAACGTGAAAACGAGATCGGACATGAGGAATATATTGACAACAATCAAAACAGCGTAGAAAGGGGCAATAGCGATGAATCTGACATACGAAAAGAACGGGGATTATCTGATCCCGACATTACAGGCGGACATTCAGCCGGAGGGAACCGTAACAAAGTACGGAATGATGAGAGAGACTTATCTGAAGGAGAACCACAGGGGCGTGTACTCAGCGTTTCTTCTGAAAGGGACATTGAAAGAACACCTGCTGACAATCCAGAAGCAGGCAGAGGAGAGAATGGAGAAGCTGACAAGCCAGATGGCGGCAACCGAGGGAGTGACAGAACAGCTCAAGGAAACCGATCAGATGCTCTGGGTAGCGAAGATGAACAGCATTCGAAACCGAGCAGAGGAAGTGGTTCTGGGAGAACTGGTTTACAGTCTGTAGCAGACACAGATGATCTTCTCCGGGGAGACGCACCGGAACCCACATTTACACAACTCAGCCTGTTTCCTTCTTTTGAGGAGCAGGTCGGAACAGTCGCAGCAGCGGAAGCAAGTATGAAATATACCATGCCCGCTGCTTTTTCTTTGCCACAGAATGAGCTTGAAACCATTCTTCGCAGTGGTGGAGGAAAACAGCACAGCAGAAAGCGTATCTTTGCAAAGTACACAGAGGGCAGAAATGCCGAGCAGATGGTGGATTTTCTGAAAAATGAGTACGGACAGACCGGAAAAGGTTTTGAAATCAATGGAAATCCCGTATCAGTGTGGTTCGATGAACATGGTATGAGTGTCGGCTATGGAACACAGGCAAGGGAAACGCCGATTGTCACGATGGATTGGGAATATGTGGAGAACCATATCCGCTCTATGATTGAAAATGGCACTTATATGAGTGCGAGTGAAGCATTTCTCGTGGATACGCAGGAGCGGAACCGTGTTGCTAATCAGATATTTTTCTTTCTTCGGGATGGCATGGATGAGATACCGGAAGAACTTGGATTAAAAGCCGGAAACTATCCGGAGAGTGAAGCAAAACTCATGGAACTTCTTTCTACCCATGAGGGCAGGGAACAGCTTAAAAATATTTTGGAAGATGCGGCAAACCGCCTTGCTTCTGGAGAAGCAGAATTAAAATGGCGGCATGTGAAATCACCGGAATATCTGTTATCGGAGATAGCAGACCTTGACAGGGAGAGACTGGAATTTCCATTGCCGGATGCGGTGGAGGTAGCACAGGAAGATTTTATCACACAGGATGAAATTGACTATGCACTTGGCAGGGGAAGCGGCTATGAGCATGGAGCTTTCCGCATTTATGAGTATTTCATGGAAGGACATGACCAGAAAGAAACAGTTGCTTTTCTGAAAAATGAATATGGCATTGGTGGTGGTTCCGGCGGACTGCCGGGCAATGATGATTCCCATAATGAACATGACGGAAAAGGTATCCGTCTGGAGAAAGGCAGTTATGGCAATCCGTATGCAAAAGTGCTTCTGAACTGGAATGTTGTGGAAAAACGGCTTAGGGAGCTGATCCATGAGGATAAATATTTATCTCCACAGGGGAAAGAAAACTATAAGGCATACAAGGAAGAACAGGCAGAGAAAGCGAGACAACGGGAGCTTTCCCGTCTGGAGCATGGACAGCGGTTAGAGTGTAAGAAAGACATTGATGCACTGATTGCTGAGAAATTCAATGGTTTTGTTCTTCCGAGGAATACCGCAGATGAGATCATAGATAAATATGGCATTGACTGTGTGGAATTTGTTCTTGCAAATACGGTTACGCATTTTGATTATGATGGTCGTTTTTCACGGAACAATAAGGACTGGGCAAAGGACATTGTTGCGGAAAATGAGTGGGAGAACAACGATCTGATTCTAAGCTCACATCCGGCGGTATTGGACGGATTTACCAATCAGGCGAGAAGATATATCAATGTGCTTCGGGAAAAAGAAAAGGAAGCACAGCAAAGAATCACGATTGATGGATATGAGTGTGTTCTGGTTGATGAGTGGGGCAGTGAAAAAGAGAAATACCTGCTTGGAAATAACATAGAGGACAGCAGTTTTTATTATGCGCAGGTCAATGGGAAAACCTTTGAATATGACCATAAGCCGGAGCGTGGCGAAGTAGAGGACGATTATACCAATGCCATTGCAGAGGAAGATATTGACAGGCACGAAGCAGAAGTGTTTTCACGCTTTGAGGGGACGGATGGTATTGCAGAGCTGGATGAAGTGCAGGAATTAGCGTGGCATGTGGTACATGATGCAGATGATGAATATGGCAATCCGACACAATGGAGTGCCACCTTATCAGAGGGAGTATTTCTTTGGATTGATAAGGAAGTGGACGGATATGCTATTTATGATACGGCAGACACCACCCGTCCGGCATTGGAGACATTTTCGACTTTGCAGGAAGCAATGGACTGGGGCAATGAGCTTGCAGAAAGTGGCAGGGAAGCAGAAGCGGAGTTTTCTGACGAAAAGGAACAGAATGTTGTTACAGAACAGACTGAAGATGAACTGGACAGTATAGATACGCAGTTTGCCCGTGAGCGTCTGGAGAATGGAGAAGCAGACCGAAAGACAGAGGAAATGCTGTCACAGGTGCTTACCGGAGAATGGGAGCCGCTTACACCTTCGGCAGAGGAGAATAAGACTGTACAGGAAATAAATGTGGCTGCACCGGATAAAAGTAACGCTGTCAATTTCCATATCAGCGATGACCGATTGGGCGAAGGTTCTCCAAAAGAAAAATTCCAGAGAAATGTTGCAGCAATCAAACTGTTGGAGCAGATCGAGGGCGAAAACAGATATGCTACATCGCAGGAACAGCAGATTTTATCCCAGTATGTCGGCTGGGGTGGTCTTGCCGATGCGTTTGACGAGAGCAAATCAAACTGGTCAGCAGAATATCACCAGTTAAAGGAACTGTTATCGCCGGAGGAGTACCGCATGGCAAGGGAGAGTACCTTGAATGCCCATTACACAAGTCCGGTCATTATTCGCCAGATGTACGAAACATTGGAGAAAATGGGATTTTCCAAAGGAAATGTACTGGAGCCTTCCATGGGCATCGGCAACTTTTTCGGTATGATGCCGGATTCCATGAAAGAGAGCAGGCTTTACGGAGTAGAGCTGGACAGCATTACCGGACGCATTGCAAGGCAGCTTTATCCGCAGGCAGATGTGCAGATCAAAGGCTTTGAAAAGACCGATTATCCGAATGATTTCTTTGATGTGGCAATCGGAAATGTGCCTTTTGGTCAGTATAAGGTGGCAGATAAGCAGTATGATAAAAACAATTTCCTGATCCATGATTATTTCTTTGCAAAGACGTTGGATAAAGTTCGTCCCGGTGGTGTGGTTGCTTTTATTACAAGCAAGGGAACCATGGACAAGGCAAGTCCGGAAGTCAGAAGATACCTTGCACAAAGAGCAGACCTGCTTGGTGCAGTCAGACTTCCGAATACCGCATTTAAGGCAAATGCAGGAACCGAGGTCACTTCGGATATTTTATTTTTCCAGAAGCGTGACCGCATGGTGGAGCGTGAGCCGGACTGGGTACATCTGGGAGAGGATGCAGATGGCATTGCAATGAACGCTTACTTTGCAGAGAACCCGGAGCAGATCGTAGGAAAGATGGAAATGGTATCCGGTCCTTATGGCATGGAAAGCACCTGTAAGGCAGATGACAGCAGACCATTTGAGGAGCAGTTAGCGAAAGCACTTCAAAACATTACAGGACAGATTGATACGATTGATCTGGATGAGGAGCTTGCGGATGAAATGAGCAGGCAGAGTATTCCTGCTGATCCGTCCGTCAAGAATTTCAGTTATACCGTAGTCGATAATGAGGTATATTACCGTGAAAACTCTGTCATGAAGCCGGTGGAAGTATCAGACACCGCAAAAGAACGTATCAAGGGAATGGTGGCAATCCGTAACTGTACGCAGGAACTGATTGATATGCAGCTTGAGGAATATTCCGATGCGGCAATCAAGGAAAAACAGGCGGAATTAAACACATTATACGATTCCTTCTCGAAAAAATATGGTCTGATCAATTCGCAGACGAATAAGAGAGCTTTTAATCAGGACAGCAGTTATTGTCTGCTGTGTTCCTTGGAAAAACTTGATGATGAGGGCAATTTCAAAGGCAAGGCGGATATGTTCACGAAGCGTACCATTAAAAGGGCAGAGGTGGTCACAAGTGTGGATACTGCAAGTGAAGCATTGGCAGTATCTTTGGCAGAAAAAGCTAAAATCGACCTTGATTTTATGGGAGAGCTGACAGGAAAGGACAAGGATACACTTACCGAGGAGCTTCGTGGTGTTATTTTCCAGAACCCGCTTACCGATGTCTGGGAGACAGCAGACCAGTATCTAAGTGGCAATGTGCGTGAGAAACTTGCCATAGCAGCCACTTATGCGGAAAATCATCCGGAATATGCTCCAAATGTGCAGGCTCTTACGCAGGTACAGCCGAGGGAGCTGGACGCATCGGAGATTGAGGTGCGTATTGGTGCCACATGGATTGATCCAAAATATATCAATGATTTCATGCGTGATACGTTCCAGACACCGGAGCATTTATTCCGCAGAGATACGATTGGGGTGCAGTTTTCGGGTGTGACCGGAGAGTGGAACATTAAAGGGAAAAACGCTGATTTTGGAAATACGCTTGTCAACATGACATACGGTACAAGCCGGGTAAATGCCTATAAGATACTGGAAGATTCCCTGAACCTCAAAGATACGAGAGTATATGACACCATTGAGGAGGATGGAAAGGAAAAGAGAGTCCTCAATAAAAAGGAAACCATGATTGCAAGCCAGAAGCAGGAAGCAATAAGGGAGGCATTTAAGGACTGGGTATTCCGTGATCCGGAACGCAGGCAGACACTTGTGGCAAAATATAATGAGCTTTTCAATTCCACCAGACCAAGAGAATATGACGGTTCGCATCTGAAATTTCCAGGCATGACACCGGATATTGAATTAAAGCCGCATCAGAAAAATGCGGTTGCCCATGTGCTGTATGGAGATAATACCCTGCTTGCGCACTGCGTCGGTGCCGGAAAAACCTTTGAAATGACAGCGGCGGCAATGGAAAGCAAGCGTTTGGGACTATGCCAGAAGTCATTATTCGTGGTGCCGAACCACCTGACTGAACAATGGGCAAGTGATTTTTTACGGTTATATCCTGGAGCAAATATCCTTGCGGCAACGAAAAAGGATTTTGAACCCGCCAACCGTAAAAAATTCTGTTCCCGTATTGCCACAGGCGATTATGATGCCGTTATCATCGGGCACAGTCAGTTTGAAAAAATCCCGTTATCACAGGAAAGACAGGCGGCTACAATCGAAAAACAGATTGATGAGATTGAGCTTGCTATTGATCAGGCAAAAAGAGACAATGGGGAGCGTTATACCATTAAGCAGATGGAAAAATCGAGGAAGGCATTGCAGGTGCGGCTTGACAAGTTAAATGACCAGAGCCGTAAGGATAATGTCGTGACTTTTGAGCAGTTGGGTGTAGACAGGCTGTTTGTGGATGAGAGCCACAATTACAAGAACCTGTTCCTTTATACGAAAATGAGGAATGTAGCTGGTATTGCACAGACAGAAGCGCAGAAGTCCTCCGATATGTTTGCCAAGTGCCAGTATCTTGATGAGATTACAGGCGGCAAGGGTGTGACCTTTGCAACTGGAACACCGATTTCTAACAGCATGACGGAGCTTTATACGAATATGCGTTATCTTCAGTATGGAACGCTCCAAAAGCTGGGACTGGGACATTTTGACGCATGGGCGGCTTCTTTCGGGGAAACACAGACAGCCATAGAGCTTGCACCGGAAGGAACCGGATACCGGGCAAAGACAAGATTTGCGAAGTTTTTCAATCTGCCGGAGCTGATTGCACTTTTCAAGGAGAGTGCGGACATTCAGACACCGGATATGTTAAAACTTCCTGTGCCGGAAGCAGAATATGAAAATGTGGTTCTAAAGCCGAGCGAGTTCCAGAAAGATATGGTAGCGTCTCTAGCGGAACGTGCCGAAGCAGTTCGGGACAGGCAGGTACAGCCATACGAGGACAACATGCTAAAGATTACCAATGACGGAAGAAAGCTGGCGCTTGATCAGAGATTACTCAATGATATGCTGCCGGATGAGGAAAATTCCAAAGCGGCAACCTGTGTGGAGAAAGCCTATGAGATATGGGAGAACACCAAAGAGCAGAAGTCAGCACAGTTGATTTTCTGTGATCTTTCTACACCGAAAGGCGATGGCACTTTCAATGTGTATGAGGATATAAAAAATAAGCTCATGGAAAAGGGAGTGCCGGAGCAGGAGATCGCATTTATCCATGATGCCAATACAGAACTTAGAAAAGCGGAGCTGTTTGCAAAAGTAAGAAGCGGACAGGTTCGTTTTTTATTAGGTTCCACAGCAAAAATGGGAGCCGGTACGAATGTGCAGGACAGATTGATTGCACTGCATCATCTGGATGTGCCTTGGCGTCCTTCTGATATTGAACAGCAGGAAGGTCGTATTTTACGACAGGGCAACCAGAATGATAAAGTAAAGATATTTCGTTATGTTACGGAAGGTACGTTTGACAGTTATTCGTGGCAGCTCATTGAGAATAAGCAGAAATTTATCGGACAGATCATGACCAGTAAATCTCCGGTGCGAAGCTGTGAGGATGTGGATGAAGCGGCACTTTCCTATGCAGAGGTCAAGGCACTTGCAACCGGAAACCCTTACATCAAGGAGAAGATGGACTTGGACATACAGGTGTCAAAGCTGAAGCTCTTAAAGGCGAACCACACAAGCCAGCGTTATCGTCTGGAGGACAATATCGCAAAGCATTACCCGATGCAGATCACAGCCTTAAAAGAAAGGCTTGAAGGGTATCGGACGGACATTCAGACCTATGCGGCGCATAAGCCTGTGGATAAGGACGCTTTTTCCATGAAGATAGGCAACCGTACCTATACGGACAAAAAGGAAGCGGGTGCGGCGTTGATTGATATGTGCCGGAGTGCCAAACAGCCAAACATGGCGGTCACAATCGGAGAATTTCAGGGATTTAAGATGAGCGTGTCCTTTGACTCGTTCTTCTCAAAGTTTACGATCAGCTTAAAAGGAAGTCTGAGCCATGAGGTGGAAATCGGAGCCGATCCGCTTGGAAATCTGCAAAGACTATCAAATGCGTTAGATGGAATGACCGGAAAAATGGCAGACGTGGAGCAGAAGCTTTCCAACGTGGAACATCAGCTTGAAACCGCAAAGGTGGAAGTCACAAAACCTTTTGCACAGGAGCAGGAACTGGCGGAGAAGCTAGAGCGCCTTGCAGAGTTAAATGCACTTCTGAATATGGACGAAAAAGGCGATAATGCGTTGGATATGGGCGATGATGAGCCGGACGACGAAAACGGAGAGCAGAGCGCACAGGCACAGGAGGGCGAGCCGGACAGGGCGGAAGATATACAGGCGGTGGCAGAGGAACCGTTAAAGACTGTTGCAAGTTTTCTGATGTCGGAGCGTATCGCAGAGCATGACAAGGAGCGGATGTTAGCAGACGGTTCCAGAGGGCGGGTATCCGTCAAGGAGAAACTTGCCGAGATGAAGCAGAAAATATTCGATCAGAAGATGTCGGAGAAACTTAATACTAAGAGCAAAGAGGAATGTTTGTAAGGAAATTTGGTACAGGGCAGTTGGGAAAAGACTGCCCTGTAGTGCAGTAATGAAATGCAATAGTATTTCGCACCTAAATATCAGTATTTCACACCATAAAGTCAGAGAGAACCCTTTATTTGCCGATATAATAGATGATAGTTTATGTAGCCTAAAAAGATTAGAAAGGTTTGATTTGAAATGAAGATTGCAGTTGTAGATGATGATAAGGCAATTTGTGAGGCTATTGCTCAGTTGATAAAGAATCAGGAGTCGGAAGCAGAGGTGTGTCAGTTTTCATCAGGAAAAGAGATGCTGGAAACAGGAGAAAACTTTGCAATTTCTTTTCTGGATATTGCCATGGAAGAAATGTCTGGCTTAGAGCTTGCGGGGAAACTTAGACAGGAGCAGGAAAGAAAGGGATGGGTAAAAAGTATTCTTATTTTCATTACAGGTTATCGGGAATGAGGGATTGAAAGATTATAGTGTAGTGGCAGGTAGTTTTGGCGTTAAAGCAAATGCGGAAGGTCTGAAAGATTGGTTGGACGCACAAGGTTATCAGTCAACTATTGCGTTCAATGCAGATAAGGCGATGTATCGTGTTATCGTAAGTTCATTTGCCGATAAAGCTGCAGCAGCTGAAGCCCGTGATGCTTTTAAAGCTAAGTATCCGAACCGTTCGGATTTCCAGGGAGCCTGGTTGCTGTATCGTGTTTATTGATTTCTTTTTGGTAATATATACTTGGAAAGAACAAATGTTGTTTCCAAATAAGAAGGCGGTAACTGGGAAGTTACTGCTTTTTTATTGAAGAAAGGGTTGAATATCTATTTAGATATTTTTATCTTTCTACTAAAAGAAGTTATAAATGATAGTGGGGAAACTTTTATAGCAAAGAAAGTTTTTACTTTTGTCAACTCTTAAGTTAGAGGATTTACAGCCTTGATATTAGTGAGGTG
>ENA-UEPV01002538-UEPV01002538.1-human-gut-metagenome-genome-assembly--contig:-NODE-2538-length-10041-cov-9.740265_pt1 | contig 10041 bp, 8 predicted proteins | sample MGYA00242942_ERZ507925 | MGnify/ENA primary metagenome ERZ507925 (study PRJEB26167, sample SAMN06115453) | human gut metagenome | host: Homo sapiens | place: China:Fujian | collected 2015-08-26... | reverse complement strand
AGCGTCTGCGCCTCCACGCCCTGCGTGGCGTCCACCACCAGAATGGCGCCCTCGCAGGCGGCCAGACTGCGGCTGACTTCGTAGGCAAAGTCCACATGACCCGGGGTGTCGATCAGGTTGAACTCGTAGGTCTTGCCGTCCTTTGCAGTATAGTTCATGGTCACGGCACGCGCCTTGATGGTAATGCCGCGCTCGCGCTCGATATCCATGTTGTCCAGGATCTGATCCTCCATGGTGCGCTCGTCCACGCTCTTGGTCAGCTCCAGAATGCGGTCGGACAGGGTGGATTTGCCGTGGTCGATATGTGCAATGATGCAGAAGTTGCGGATGTTGTCTCTTGCCATGTAGTTCCTCCGGGCAGCTTTATGCTTCTAAGATCCAGTCCTCCACGGCCACGATCTGTCCGTGGTCGCGGTAGACGCGGGGCACGCGGCGGGAAACGCCGCACAGCACTTCATAGGGGATGGTGTCGGTCTTGCGGGCAATGGTCTCTGCGGTGTCGCTCACGGTGCCGCCCCACAGGATGGCTTCATCGTCCTCGCGCACTTCCGGTACATCGGTCACGTCCACCATCATCTGATCCATGCACACCCGGCCCAGTACCGGGCAGGCCTTGCCGTGGATCTCCACCATGCCTTTGCCGCAGCTCAAAAGCCGGGGGTAGCCGTCGGCATAGCCGGTGCAAAGGGTGGCTACCTTGGTGGGCTTTTCGGCGGTAAAGCGGCGGCCGTAGCTGGCGCACTGGCCGGGCTGCATCTCCTTGATCATGCTCACCACGGTCTTAAGGGTCATTACCGGCTTAAAGCGGCCAAAGCGCACCTCGTCGCTGGGGTCGTAGCCGTACAGGATGATGCCGGGGCGCGCCATGCAGCGCTCCCGGGGCAGTCCCTCCGGCCAGTCCGGGTGCAGCATGACCCCGGCAGAGTTATCACAGTGCACAAGGGCAGGCTCCCGCCCGGCGGCCTTCAGTGCGTGGAAGGCTTTCACGAACAGTGCGTGCTGCTCGGCAGTATAGGCCACATTCTCCGGGGCAGTATCATCGGCCACGGAAAAATGCTGGAACAGACCGGTCATTTCCAGCCCGGGCAGCGCACAGGCCTCCAGCATCTCCCGGATGGCGGCGTCAAAATCGGTGCGCAGGGCAAAGCCGATGCGTCCCATGCCAGTGTCGGCCTTGAGGTGGATGTGTACTTTGCCCCCTGCCGCCACGGCGGCTTCGCTCAGGGCGCGTGCCTGCGCAAGGGAGTAGCAGGCCACAGTGATGTCGTTCTGGATCAGGGCGGCGGCGTAGGCGGGCTGCACATGCCCCAGAATGAGGATGGGCAAAGTCTGCCCCGCCTTGCGCAGCTGCACAGCCTCGGTCAGACAGCTGACCGCCAGCCATGCGGCGCCCTCCTCGGCGAACACCCGGGCGCACTGTACCGCGCCGTGGCCGTAGCTGTCGGCCTTGACCACTGCGCACAGGGGCAGCGCCCCTGCCCGGGCCTTTACCTCCCGGAAATTATACCGAAGGGCCTCGAGGTCGATCTCGGCCCAGACGTGTTTTTCAAACGGTTGTTTCTGCATGATCTGTTTCCTTTTTTGGTACGATAAAGCTGCCCCGGCCCGTGTGGACGGGACGCCAGCCGTCAATGCCGCTCTCCTGCAAAGCATGGAGGGTCTTTTGGCGGAAGGCGTGGTCGGTGCGGCAGCGCTCCTGCACAAATTCTTTGGTCTGTTCCCGCACGGTAACGCCGTCGGCGGGGCAGCGGCTCTTCACGATGGGCAAGTCCGCCTCCCGCACGGCGCACTGCACCTCGTACTCGGTTGCCAGCAACATGGGACGGATGAGGGTGAGGTCCCGTTGGGAGAGGTAGGTCACCGGCGAGAAGCAGCCGATGCGTCCCTCCCGCCAGAGGTTCATATAAAAGGTCTCCACGGCATCGTCCAGATGATGCCCCAGCGCCACCTTGTTGCAGCCCAGCTCCTGCGCGGCGGTGTGCAGCGCACCCCGCCGCAGCTTGGCACACAGGGCGCAGGGGTTCTTTTCCTTGCGGTACTCGAACACCACAGGGCCGATCTCGGTGCGGCGCACCTCGTAGGGGATGCCGTGCTGCCGGAACAGCTCTGCCAGCGCCGAGTAGTCCATGGGCTGATGGTCGAACTGCGGGTCCAGCGTGACCGCCACCACCTCGTAATCAAAGCCGATGTACTTGCGCAGCATGGAAAGACCGATGGTCAGCGCCACGCTGTCCTTGCCGCCGGAAACGCCCACCATCACCCGGTCGCCGGGGGCAATCATTTCATAGTCCTGTACGGCTTTGCGCATTAAACCGCAGAGCCGCTGCATTGCACGAAGATCACTCATGACAGGCTCACGCTTTCTACCAGATTGACCACATCGCTGATGGACGCCAGCTTGGTCAGCGCCGAGACATAGACCACATCGCCGCTGTCGTAGGTGATGGTGGCCAGCACGGCGTAGTAGGTGCGGATATCGCAGCGCACCGCCTCTACCGCTGCGCCCTCCACGGTCAGGTTGACCTTGCGGGGCTTGATGACGCCGTAGGCCTGCTTGAGGTCGGCTTCCGAGTCCTCGATAAAGCTTTCGTAGCTGTCGGCGGTGCCGCGCTGCAACAGCACGGCCTGATAGTCCTCACTGTCTGCCGTGTCGGCGGTGGCAAGCTCCAGCACGGTGCCGAGGGTTGCGTCCTCGGTCATGCGGCACACGCTCCACACGCTGCTGTCGTAGTAGACAGAGATGCCGTTCGTGCCGGTATAGTGGGTGTCGGGTGTCGCGGGGGTCTGCCGGTTCACCAGCAGGGTGAGCACCATGTAGGCTGCGATGCCCAGACAGATGAAAATGGCCATCGCCGTCAGCAGCTTGGAGCTGCGACGCTGCGCCGAAGAAGTGCGGTCGATCTCATTTGGCATGGATGTATTCTCCTTGTGTTGGCAAGGGCGGCGGTGCACCGCCCATATCCTTTATAGTATACCACAACCGCAGCGGGATTTGTAGCGGGCAAATGGCAAAAATATGCCGGGGCGGGCAAAAAACTTTTGCAAAAATCGAAATTCAGAAATCAAGAGGATTTGAGAGAAAACAAGCGATTTTGAGAGTTTCAAAAATTTCCGCCGAAAAAATCCAAAAATCATGTTGACAGGCGCGTTTTTGTGTTGTATACTGACACTCGCGCCCCAAAAGGGCGCCTGAAACGTACAAAAAGCTTATCAGGAGGAAATAGATATGAGCACTACTCTCGTAAAGCCCGCTGAAGTCGAGCGTAAGTGGTACCTGCTCGACGCTACCGGCAAGAGCCTGGGCCACGTCGCTGCTGAGGCCGCTGTTCTGCTGCGCGGCAAGCAGAAGGTCGATTACACCCCCAACGTGGACTGCGGCGATTTCGTGGTTGTCATCAACTGCGACAAGGCTGTTCTGACCGGCAAGAAGGCCGAGCAGAAGTTCCACATCACCCACAGCAAGTACATCGGCGGCCTGAAGAAGGTCCAGTACAGCAAGCTGATGGCTGAGAACAGCGATCTGGCTATGACCTACGCTATCAAGGGCATGATCCCTTCCAACACCATCGGTGCTAAGGCTCTGACCCGCCTGCACTGCTACCAGGGTGCCGAGCACGCTCACGCAGCTCAGAAGCCCGAGAAGATCGAGTTCTAAGAAGGAGGCAATCGAACATGTACGAAACCAAACCTTATTTCTACGGCACTGGTCGTCGTAAGGATTCCGTTGCCCGCGTTCGCGTTTACACCGGCACCGGTAAGATCACCATCAACGATCGTGATATCGACAACTACTTCGGTCTGGAGACCCTGAAGCTGATCGTCCGTTCTCCGCTGGTCCTGCTGGGCCTGGAGGGCAAGTATGACGTCGTCGTCCGCGTTTCCGGCGGCGGTGTTTCCGGTCAGGCTGGCGCTATCCGTCACGGCCTGAGCCGCGCCCTGCTGCAGCAGAGCGACGAGAACCGTCCTGTGCTGAAGAAGGCTGGCTTCCTGACCCGCGATCCTCGTATGAAGGAGCGTAAGAAGTACGGTCTGAAGGCTGCACGTCGTGCTCCCCAGTTCTCCAAGCGCTGATTTATCTCAGTGTGCATTTTTACGGCTCTGCTTCGGCAGAGCCGTTTTTTGCTGCCCACTTTTCTGGAGAACTGGGGAGCACGACTGCGCATCTCCGGCGGTTGCCCCGCAAGGGGCGAGCCGGAGGCGCTTATTGATCTTTGCTCAAGCATCGCGTGCTAAAACAAAAAGCATGGTTTTGCGTCTATTCTGCAAACTTTTTGTGAACCCTATTGACAAAGTAGGTGGACAGGAGTATATTTTTAGCAGTCGAGCAGATAGAGTGCTAAAAACAAAACAAACTGCTCCGCGGGAGGTGTGCAAAACCATGAAGAAGAACATCGATACAATTCAATCACGGCTCTGCCGCCGCTGGGCGCGGAGCTGTTAGCAAAGAACTTATCTGTCCGCTAAAATAAACCTTCCGGTATGAATGGAGGCTTGACTTTATGAATACCAATCAATATACCCAAAAGACCCTTGAGGCTTTGCAGGCAGCCCAGCAGCTGGCTGTGGAGTACCAGCACAACGCGCTGGAGCCCGCCCACCTGCTGCACGCACTGGCTGCGCAGGAAAACGGCCTGATCCCTCAGCTGCTGCAAAAGCTGAACGTTGACCCCGGCAGCTTTGCCGCCGCCGTGGCGGAAAAGCTGTCCGCGCTGCCCCGAGTGTCCGGCTCCGGCCGTGACCCCGATAAGGTCTATATCTCGCAGGCAACCGATAAGGTGCTCAGCGCCGCCGCCCGCGAAGCCAAAGCCATGAAGGATGACTTCATCAGCGTGGAGCACCTGTTCCTTGGCCTGCTGGACGAGCAGGACCAGACCACCAGCGAGCTGTTCCGCGCCTTCAACCTGAAAAAGGACGCCTTTTTGCAGCAGCTTACCGCCGTGCGCGGCAACCAGCGGGTGACCACCGATAACCCGGAGGACACCTACAACGCACTGCAGAAGTACGGTCAGGATCTGGTGGAACTTGCCCGCAAGCAGAAGCTGGACCCCGTCATTGGTCGAGATCAGGAGATCCGCAATGTGATCCGTATCCTGTCCCGTAAGACCAAAAACAACCCCTGCCTCATCGGCGAGCCCGGTGTTGGTAAAACCGCCATCGCCGAGGGTCTGGCGCAGCGCATCGTGCGCGGCGATGTGCCCGAAAACCTGAAGGACCGTACCGTGTTCAGCCTGGACATGGGCGCTCTGGTGGCCGGTGCAAAGTACCGCGGCGAGTTTGAGGAGCGCTTGAAGAGCGTGCTGAACGAGGTGAAGAAGAGCGAGGGCAAGATCATCCTCTTCATCGATGAGCTGCACACCATCGTGGGTGCCGGTAAGACCGACGGCGCCATGGACGCAGGCAACCTGCTCAAGCCCATGCTGGCACGCGGCGAGCTGCACTGCATCGGCGCGACCACGCTGGACGAGTACCGCCAGTATATCGAAAAAGACCCCGCACTGGAGCGCCGGTTCCAGCCGGTGCAGGTGGATGAGCCTACCGTGGAGGATACCATCTCCATTCTGCGCGGCCTGAAGGAACGGTACGAGGTGTTCCACGGCGTAAAGATCAACGATAGCGCCCTGATCGCCGCTGCCACCCTTTCCGACCGCTATATCACCGACCGCTTCCTGCCGGATAAGGCCATCGACCTTGTGGATGAAGCCTGCGCCATGATCAAGACCGAGATGGACAGCATGCCCAGCGAGATGGACGATCTGGCACACCGCATCACCCAGCTGCAGATCGAGCAGGTGAGCCTGAAAAAGGAGACCGATGCCCTGAGCCAGAGCCGTTTGAAGGATCTGGAAAAGGAGCTTGCCGAGTTGCAGGATAAGTTCCGCAGCATGAAGGCAAAGTGGGAGAACGAGAAGAACGCCATTGGTAAGGTGCAGAGCCTGCGTGAGCAGATCGAACAGACCAATGCCGCCATCGAGAAAGCCCAGCGCGAGTACGACTTGAACAAGGCCGCCGAGCTGAAATACGGCAAGCTGCCCCAGCTGCAAAAACAGCTGGCCGAAGAGGAAAAGGTGGCTGCCGCCAAGAAGGAGGACAGCCTGCTGCGTGACCGCGTGACCGACGAGGAGATCGCCCGCATCGTGGCACGCTGGACCGGCATCCCGGTGGAGAAGCTGGTGGAGGGCGAGCGCGAGAAACTGCTGCATCTGGACGATGTGCTGCACCAGCGGGTCATCGGGCAGGACGAGGCTGTGACCAAGGTAAGCGAAGCTATCCTGCGCAGCCGCGCTGGTATCGCCAACCCCAACCGCCCCATCGGCAGCTTCCTCTTCCTCGGCCCCACCGGCGTGGGCAAGACCGAGCTGGCTAAGGCACTGGCACAGGCACTGTTTGACGACGAGCGCAACATGGTGCGTATCGATATGACCGAATATATGGAGAAGTTCAGCGTCAGCCGCCTGATCGGCGCGCCTCCGGGATATGTCGGTTATGAAGAGGGTGGCCAGCTGACCGAGGCTGTGCGCCGCAAACCTTACAGCGTGGTGCTGTTCGATGAGGTGGAAAAAGCTCACCCCGATGTGTTCAACATCCTGTTGCAGGTGCTGGACGATGGCCGCATCACGGATAGTCAGGGCCGCACCGTGGACTTCAAGAACACGGTCATCATCCTGACCTCCAACCTTGGCAGCGATATCATCCTGAACGATCTGGAGCAGCGCCGTGCGCAGGGCTCCAACGAGCTGAGCGAGGATGCAAAGCACCAGATCGATGCGCTGCTCAAGAGCAAGTTCCGCCCCGAATTCCTGAACCGTCTGGACGAGATCGTCTACTACAAGAGCCTGACCAAGGACGAGATGCGCAAGATCGTGGATCTGCAGCTGCAGGATCTGCGCAACCGCATGGAGGAGGGCAAGCACCTCAAGCTGGAGGTCACCACCGCCGCCAAGGACTTCATCATCGATTCTGCCTACGACAGCGTCTATGGTGCACGTCCCATCAAGCGCTTCATCCAGAGCCGCGTAGAGACCCTGATCGCCAAGGCCATCATCAAGGGCAGCTATGCCGAGGGCAACACCCTGACGGTGGACTTTGACGGCAGCGCACTGGTTCTGCGCTAAAATTTACCGGTTTTGTACATGGAGTACGGGCCAAACGCTTGCACCCGTGTGCAGAATATGATATTATAAAAAGCAACATTGATGTGCTTTTCATCGCGGGAATGGCAACGATGGAAAGCACATTTTTGTATGGTAAGAAAGTTTATAGGCAAAACCCTCTCAGGCGCGTTGCCGGAGCGGGGCAAATTAAAACAGAAAGTTGAGTGTGATTTTCCTTTTTATGGACGATGGCAGTATGACGCTCTGGGTAGCGCTGGTAGTATTGGTGGCATTCTCCGCCTTTTTCTCCGCATCCGAGACCGCATTTTCTTCCCTGAATCAGATCCGCCTGAAAAGCCGCGCCGAGGACGGCGACACCTCTGCCGCCCGGGTGCTGGCAATGGCTGAAAAATACGATAAGCTGCTTTCCACCATCCTCATCGGCAACAATATCGTGAACATTGCCGCAGCCTCCATCGGCACCATCATTTTCACCAAGATGCTGGGTGCAGAGCGGGGCGCTACGGTGTCCACCATGGTGCTGACCGTGGTGGTGCTGATCTTTGGCGAGGTGACCCCCAAGAGCCTTGCCAAGGAGATGCCGGAAACGGTAGCCACCGCAGTTGCGCCGGCGCTCAGCCTGCTGATGCTGATGTTTACCCCGCTGACATGGCTGTTCAGCCAGTGGAAGCGCCTTCTGGGGCACTTTGTCCACAGCACCGAGGAGGACACCATCACCGAGGGTGAGCTGATGACCATGGTCAGCGAAGCCGAGAATGACGGCGAACTGACCGACCGGGAGAGCGAACTGATCCGCAGCGCCATCGAGTTTGATGACGTGGAGGTGGAAGAGATTCTGACCCCCCGCGTGGATGTGATCGCGGTGGAGGACGATATGCCGCTGGAGGAGGTGGCACAGACCTTTGCCGAGTCCGGCTACTCCCGTCTGCCGGTGTACCACGACACCATTGATAACATCATCGGCGTGGTGCATGAAAAGGACTTCTACATGGCACGCCTGAAAAAGGAGGTCAAGCTGGAGGAACTGGTCAAGCCCACCCTCTACACCACCGGCTCCACCCAGATCTCCCAGCTGCTGCGCACCCTGCGCGAGCAGCACCATCACATGGCTGTGGTGGTGGACGAGTACGGCGGCACCGAGGGTATCATCACGCTGGAGGACATTCTGGAGGAGCTGGTAGGCGAGATCTGGGATGAACACGACGAGATCGAAGTGCTGCTGCACAAGACCGGCGAGGACACCTATCTGGTCGACGCAGGGATGGATCTCGAGGAGTTCTGCGAGCATTTCCACGTCAAGACGGATTCGGAGATGGTCTCGGTCAGCGGATGGGTCATGGAGCAATTCGGACGTGTGCCGGAGGCAGGCGAGGAGTTCGAATGGAACGGCCTGCACGTCCGCGTGAAAAGCGTCGAGGCGCACCGCATTGAGCAGATCGAGGTGCGCTGTGATGCGGCTGTGAAACATGGATAAAATAAACCAGACCTCTGAAAAGAGGTCTGGTGCTTTTATCAGCGTGTGTTTGCAGTTTGACAATCCCTCCGTCAAAAATCTTCGATTTTTGACACCTCCCTTTACACAAGGGAGGCTATCCGCTGCGGCGGGGATCTCCCCCAGTCACCTTCGGTGACAGCCCCCTCTTGGTAGGGGGGGGCCTTTGGGCCGATGAGGGCATCGGCCCCTACATGTGCGGATCAGTATTCAATTTCCTGGGCGGCGGGGGTTTCGAGCAGCTCGGGGTTTTCCAAGAGGGTTTTCAGCAGGCGGATGGTCTTGGAATAGTAATAGCCATCAGCCAGGCGCTCGTCGATGGTAAGGCCGAGATCGAGCATTTCGCGCATTTCGACCGTGCCGTCCTCGTGGAAGACGGGGCGCTTCGACTTTTCACCGATGATGCAGAAGATGGAGCAGGTGCCCCAGTTCGTCAGATGGTGATAGCCGGATTTCAGCTTGATCGAGCCGAGATTCGAGAGGACGACCGAGCAATAGTAAGGGTCGGTCTCGATGAGGCTGGCGGGGACAATGCCGTGGACATCGAGCCGAGTCAAGATCCAGACGATGAATTTGCCGAGCCAACGCGGCATGCGGTTGAACATGTCCATGCTGTCGGTCGAGGAATCGACCTTATTGACGTCTCTGCAATCGAGAATTTGGTGACGCAGGTCTTCATGCAGGGTATCCAGCGTGGAATCGTCCTTCGCATGGACAACCGCAAGGGCCTCGGCGGCGTTGTCGGCAAACTGCTTCTTCACGACGAAGGAGGCCGAGACCTCGTTGCGCTGATAGAAGTTCTTGTTGGCGATGAAGCGGTTCATCTTGGGTCGCAGCGTGATCGTCTTGATCAGAGCCGCGACGATGAGATGGAACATCGTGTAGGGAAATTCCGTCTCTGTCTCGTTTTTCTGCTTGAGGTAGGCGTTGATATTCGTGAGATCAATCGTCTCGGAAATGTACGCCTCGTTGTCGCAGCGGTTCGGATAGATCAGCGGCGTGATGAAGTGCATGCCGTCGAGATCACGCAGCAGCACGCCGTCCTTCCGGTCGCCCCAGCGACGCTTTTTCTTTTCCATAATAGTTACTCACACACCTTATCTGGCGGAGATCCGCCGAGATCGCGTCCAAAGACGCGGGAACATCACAGCAAAAAGTTCCGAAAAATGCAAGTATTCCGGACGATTTTGGCGAGAGCGGTCTAAATTAACGCCGCTATAAACACAGATGTGTGTGAAGTAAAGACACACAGAAAAACGGAGCTGCCTGATTTGTGGATATCACACAAAACATGGTGCTAATTTTCGCGCTTTTTTCGCATTTTAGCGCTTGACATTGCTAAAGTAAGCGGCTATAATGGTGCCATCATTTCAAGGAGGTGCACACAATGGCTCAGTTCATGATGAAACAGCATACTGCTCATGCCGATGCAGCCGC
>ENA-UEPV01002531-UEPV01002531.1-human-gut-metagenome-genome-assembly--contig:-NODE-2531-length-10067-cov-8.918218_pt1 | contig 10067 bp, 7 predicted proteins | sample MGYA00242942_ERZ507925 | MGnify/ENA primary metagenome ERZ507925 (study PRJEB26167, sample SAMN06115453) | human gut metagenome | host: Homo sapiens | place: China:Fujian | collected 2015-08-26... | reverse complement strand
ACCCATAATGGCAGCAGACAGGCCCTGCCCTTTCTGGGTCTGGGACAAAGTGAACACAACGATCAGAACCGAAACAATGATCAGCACAACGCCGAACGCGATTTCATAAGCGGTCATGGATTAACAGCAACTCCTTTTCAGGCCACAGCCAAAACGGATGTTTCGGCCTGCCCTAACTCTCATACAGGTTATAATATAACATACCAAAAAGCAAAATGCAAGAACTTTACCCTGCCTTGTGCAGAAAAAGATTGCATTGCCTTTTTTTGCTCCTTACAGACTCATCTGCTCGGTCGTGTCCTCCTGGCGGAGCAGCGCGCCGGCTGCGGGCAGAGTGCGCACGCGGTAGCGGTGCGGGTCTTTCAGTTCCAGCCCCGCCGCCAAGCGCACTTTGGCGATTCGGGCGTTCTTTTTCAGCGTTACCATGTTGATACCGGCGGTATCGCGGGTAGCCTTTTCGGGAATCAGCGCACTGCCGACCAGGATCAAGCGTGGGCCACCGGTGCCGCCGCTGGTGAAGACGGCCAGCTCGGTTTCTTCCTCAATGTGCAGCATTGCGGCAAGTTCTTCCTTATCGCTATAGGCTTTCAGCAGCTTGCGGCGGTTCTGCTTGGTCATATAGCTGGCCAGCGGGATCTTTGCACATTTGCCGTTCTGGTAGAAGAACAGCATGTAACCACGGTAATCGACTGTGACCGTCATGAACAGCGGCACTTCGCCCTCTTCCATTTCCAGCTTGGAAGCGACATAATCACCCAGCACGCTGGCCTTGGTATCGGCAAATTCCGATGCGCGGGATTTGTACACCTGGGCATGGTTGGTAAAGAAGAGCAGCTCGGCGCTGTTGGTGGTCTCTTTGGTATAAACCACCTCGTCGCCGTCTTTCAGCTTCTGCTCGCCAGACATGCGCAGGCTCTGCGGGGTAATTTTTTTGAAGTAGCCTTCCCGCGTAAAGAACACCGTGACCGGGTAATCCGGGATCTCGTTCTGCTCATCGGCAGCAGAATCGTCCGGCAGGTCGTACAGAATTTCCGTTTTGCGGGGGCTGCCATACTTTTTGGCAACATCGCCCAGCTCGGTCATAATGATCTTGCGGATGCGGGCGGGGCGTTTGAGAACATCTTCCAAGTCTGCGATCGCCTTTTCCAGTTCCTCAATTTCCTCGGTGCGTTTGAGGATATACTCACGGTTGAGGTGGCGCAGCTTGATTTCCGCCACATACTCAGCCTGCACTTCGTCAATGCCAAAACCGATCATCAAGTTGGGCACAACCTCGGATTCTTCCGCAGTGTTGCGCACAATTTCAATTGCCTTATCAATATCCAGCAGGATAGCTTCCAGACCGCGCAGCAGGTGCAGACGCTTTTGCTTGCCCTGCAGATCATAGTAGGTGCGGCGGCGCACGCATTCGGAGCGGAATGCGATCCACTCCAACAAAATCTGGCGCACGCCCAACACGCGGGGCTGGCCGCCGATCAGCACATTGAAGTTGCAGGCAAAACTGTCCTCCAGCGGGGTTGCCTTGAACAGACGCGCCATCAGCTTGTCCGGGTCCTGGCCGCGCTTGAGGTCGATGGTCAGCTTCAAGCCGTTCAGGTCGGTTTCATCACGCATATCGCTGATCTCACGGATCTTGCCCAGTTTGACCAGCTCGGTGATCTTATCCATGATGGCTTCCACCGTTGTGGTCGGCGGAATGCGGGTGATGTCAATGCAGTTGTTTTCTTTATCGTAAGCCCACTGGGCGCGCACGCGGATGCTGCCGCGGCCTTTTTCCAGCACATTCTGCATCTCGGCGGCATCATACAGGATGGAACCGCCGCCGACAAAATCCGGCGCGGGCATCAGCTGGGCCAGGTCCGCCTGGTCGTCTTTCATCAGGGCGATGGTTGCATTGCAGAGCTCCACCAGGTTGAAGGAACAGATGTTGGACGCCATACCGACCGCAATGCCCAGTGTGTTGTTGGCCAGAATGGTCGGGAAGGTGACCGGCAGCATCGTCGGTTCGGTGGTGGTGCCGTCATAGTTGGGCACAAAATCCACGGTATCCTTGTCGATATCGCGGAACAGCTCTTCACACACGGGTTCCAGCTTTGCCTCGGTGTAACGAGCGGCGGCGTAAGCCATATCGCGGCTGTACGCCTTGCCAAAGTTACCCTTGGAGTCCACAAAGGGCACCAGCAGGCTTTCGTTGGAACGGCCCATACGCACCATGGTGTCGTAAATGGCGGCATCGCCGTGGGGGTTCAGGTGCATGGTGCTGCCCACGATGTTGGCGCTTTTGGTGCGGGCGCCTTTCAGCAGGCCCATGCCGTACATGGTATACAGCAGTTTGCGGTGGGCGGGCTTGAAGCCGTCAATTTCCGGCAGCGCGCGGGAAACAATAACGCTCATGGCGTAAGGCATGTAGTTTGTTTCCAGCGTATCGGTAATGGGGCTTTCGATGACCTCACCGGCAGAGAGGATCTCGACGTTATCGCCCAGCTGCGGGCGGGCAGGGGCGGCTTTCTTTTTGGTTGCTTTTTTTGCCATTTTGCTCTCTCCTCCCCTGATTAAGATACATCCAGATCGTCCAGATATTCAGCGCCGTGCTCCGCAATGTGCTCCTTACGGCCCTGCAGATTATCGCCCAGGAGCAGGTCAAACACCTCCGCCGTGCGCTGAACATCGGTGGGCAGAACTTTAATTAAGCGGCGGCTTTCGGGGCTCATGGTGGTCAGCCACATCATCTCGGGGTCGTTTTCGCCCAGACCTTTGGAGCGCTGGATGGTATACTTTTTGTCGCCGATCTCCTTCAGGAATGCTGCCTTTTCCGGCTCGGTGTAGGCAAAATAGGTGTGGTCCTTTGTGGTGATCTCATACAGCGGCGATTCCGCGATATAGACATAGCCCTCGTTGATCAGAGTGGGGGTCAGCCGGTAGAGCATGGTCAGCACCAGCGTGCGGATCTGGTAGCCGTCCACGTCAGCATCGGTACAGATGACGATCTTGTTGTAGCGCAGGTTATCGATGTTGAAGGTGGCAAGTTCCTTGTTATGCTTGCCGCCCAGTTCCACGCCGCAGCCCATGACCTTGATCAGGTCCACGATGACATCGGACTTGAAGATGCGGGCATAATCGGCCTTCAGGCAGTTCAGGATCTTGCCGCGGATGGGCATGATGGCCTGATATTCACTGTCGCGGCTGGTCTTGACCGCACCCATAGCCGAATCGCCCTCGACGATATACAGCTCACGACGGGAGGCGTCCTTGGTGCGGCAGTCCACGAACTTCTGCACCCGGTTCGCGAGGTCGATTTGGGTCGAGAGTGTCTTTTTGATGCTCTGGCGCGTTTTTTCGGCGTGCTCACGGCTCTGCTTGTTCACCAGCACCTGCTGACAGATTTTCTGGGCCTCATCGGGCTTTTCGAGGAAGTAGACTTCCAGATAGTGCTTGAGGAAGTCGGTCATGGCCTGAGAGACGAACTTGTTGGTGATGGCCTTTTTGGTCTGGTTCTCATAGCTGGTGCGGGTGGAGAAACTGGACGAAACGTACACCAGACAGTCCTGCACATCCTGAAAGCTGATGGCGCTCTCGCCCTTTTTGTAGAGGTTCTTATCCTTCAGGTACTTGTTGATCTGGTAGACGAAGGCCGTGCGGACGGCGTGCTCCGGGCTGCCGCCATGCTCCAGCCAGGACGAGTTGTGGTAGTATTCCAGCAGCTGCACCTTGTTGGAGAAGCAGAACGCCGCGCTCATCTTTACCTTATAGTCAGGCTGGTCTTCGCGGTCACGGCCAGTAGCTTCGCTCTCGCAGCTGAACACCGGGGTCAAGCTGTCCTCGCCCGCCGTCTCAGCTACATAGTCGGCGATGCCGTGCTCATAGCACCAGCTCTCCTTCCACGGCTTGCCGGTGGCGGGGTCTTTCTCCTTTTCGTCGGTGAAGTTGAGGGTCAGGCCCGCGTTGACGACAGCCTGACGGCGGAGGACATCTTTATAGTAGCTGCCGGGGACGTCGATGTCGGTAAAGACCTCATCGTCCGGCTTCCAGTGGATGATGCTGCCGGTGCGGCGGCCCTTGTAGGGTTCTTTGTGCAGGCCGCCCACATTCTCGCCCTTCTGGAAGTCGAGGTGGTAGTGGAAGCCGTCGCGGTAGATGTCAGCAGTCATCCATGCCGAGGCGTACTGGGTGGCGCAGAGGCCCAGACCGTTCAGACCGAGGCTGAATTCATAGTTGTCCTCGCCCTCGCCGTACTTGCCGCCTGCGTACATCTCACAGAACAGCAGCTCCCAGTTGTAGCGCTCTTCACCCTTGTTCCAGTCCACGGGCATACCGCGGCCAAAGTCTTCGACGATGACACTGCCATCCTTGCAGCGGGTGACGTTGATGGTGTCGCCGTGGCCGTCGCGGGCCTCGTCGATGGAGTTGGAGACGATCTCAAAGATGGAGTGGGCGCAGCCCTCCACGCCGTCCGAGCCGAAGATGACGGCCGGGCGCTTGCGCACACGGTCGGCACCCTTCAGCGAAGTGATGCTTTCGTTGCCATATTCCTGTTTTCTTGCCATGCTGCTCCTCCCGGCCCCGGAATGTTCTTGCAGTGGAGCCGTCTCAAACGCTTTTGCTATATATAGGTATCTATTCCCACAGCGGGAGAAAAGCGATTCTTTTCATTCTTATTTATTAAACCATAGGTTGTTGAAGATGTCAAATATTCTTTCCCTGTCTGCCGCCCGCAAAAAGTCTCGGAAAAGTCAGTCTTATTTTAGACGATAACACGGGCAAAATATAGAAAGTTCAAAAATTCTCAAAAAATTTTGCATTTACCCCTTTACAAAATCGAAATTTCAGGTATAATAATCATCGTCCGGTGCGCCTCTGTAGCTCAGTCGGTAGAGCAGGGGACTGAAAATCCCCGTGTCATTGGTTCGATTCCGATCGGAGGCACCAGTCAGGAGACCCAGCAGGGTTTCCAATATGCGGCCGTAGCTCATCTGGTAGAGCGCCACCTTGCCAAGGTGGAGGTAGCGAGTTCGAGCCTCGTCGGCCGCTCCAAATGGAGCAGCAACAGTTGCTCCGAATATGGTGACGTGGCCAAGTGGTAAGGCAAGGGTCTGCAAAACCCTCATCCACCAGTTCAAATCTGGTCGTCACCTCCAAAAGATTCCCGGGTGCTGAGGCATCCGGGATTTTTTTGTTGTTTCGCTCGTTAAATAATCTACTTATGCAGAAAAGCTTGTCTCCCCTCTTCGCACTGTGCTATGCTAAAAAAGTCAGCAAAGAAACGGCTAAGAGTCTAGTGGTGCTCTGCATCGTTTTGTTCAGCACCCCCATTGAGACCTATATGAGCTACGCTCTCAACCGCATCTTCGACACCGCCATTGGCGTCATCGCAGCGCTGCTGGTCAACTACTTTCTGCCCCGGCCCCGGGTCGTTTCCCTCTGGGAAGGGTTCAAAGGCTCGTTCAGGAAGGGCAGCAAAGTCTGAATGCTTTTCCGCGCTCCGCTCCGGCGGGGCGCTTTTCTTTTGCCCTCTGCCGTGATACAATGGGCATACTATCATTTTCCCTGAAAGGAGGCCGCGCCATGCCTGCCGAACTTCACACCACCCTCACGCCGGACACCCCGGTACGCTATCTCAAGGGCGTCGGCCCCAAGACTGCCGAGCGGTTCGAGAAGCTGGGCATCCTGACCCTCAGCGACCTGCTCTGCCACTATCCCCGCCGGTATCTGGATTTTTCAAAGCCCTACTCCATCGCCGAGGCCCCCGCCGACACCGAGTGCGTCGTGAAGGCCGAAGTGTTTGCAAAGCCCGGCGGGCGCATCCTGCCGGGCGGGCGGCGGATGGAGCGCATCACCGCCGGAGACGATGTATCCAGCCTCGAGATAACGTGGTTCAATAATCCATACGCCGCCCAGAAGCTGGAGCTGGGGCAGGAATACTATTTTCAGGGCATCGTGACGGGCGGGATGCTCCGCCGTCAAATGGTCAACCCGCAGGTGCGCACCGACGCGCAGGTGAAGTCCTCGCCTTTCGAGGCCGTCTACCCCCAGACCGAGGGTCTGACCAGCAGCGCCATCGCCAAGTGCGTCCGCCAGCTCCTCCCCCACGCGGAGCTTCTGCCCGACCCGCTGCCCTCTGAGATGCTGAAAAAATACCGCCTGCTCTCCAAGGCCGACGCCGTCCGGGCCATCCACTGCCCCGCCACGGAGGAGGAAGCCTTTGCGGCGCGGCGGCGGCTCATCTACGAAGAGCTTCTGGTCTTACAACTGGGCATCGGCCGGATGAAGAACCACGGCGCGGCCTCCACCGGCGCGCCGATGAAGAAAGCCGACGCCTCCCCGTTCTGGGAGTCCCTGCCCTTCTCCCCCACCGGCGCACAGCGGCGGGCCGTGGAAGAGATCCTGACCGACATGTCGGGCGAAACGTCCATGAACCGCCTTTTGCAGGGCGACGTGGGCAGCGGCAAAACGCTGGTGGCCGCTGCGGCCATCTGGGCCTGCATCCGGGCTGGGTATCAGGCCGCACTGCTGGCTCCCACCGAAATTCTGGCCAGCCAGCACGCCGAGAACCTGAACCGCTTGCTCTCCCCCTTTGGGATGCGGGTGGCCCTGCTCACCGGCGGCATGAAAGCCGCCGCACGCCGCACCACCCTCGCCGCCATCCGGGACGACGAGGCCGACCTCATCGTGGGTACCCACGCCATCCTCAGCGAGGGCGTGGAGTTCGCCCGGCTGGGTCTGTCCGTTGTGGACGAACAGCACCGCTTCGGTGTGCGCCAGCGTGGCCTGCTGGCCGAAAAGGCCGCGAACCCCCACCTGCTGGTCATGAGTGCCACCCCCATCCCCCGGACGCTGGGGCTGCTGATGTACGGCGACCTCGACATCTCCATCCTCGACGAGCTGCCGCCGGGCCGCAAGCCCGTCAAGACTCGCTGCATCACCGGCAAAAAGCGGGCCGACCTCTACGGCTTCCTTGATAGAGAAATCGATTCCGGACGACAGGTGTATATCGTCTGCCCTGCCATCGAGGACGCGGGCGGCAGCGGCCTGAACGCCGTCAAGAACTACTATGAGGACATCGCAAAAGCCTATCTGCCGGACCGCCGGGTGGGCCTGATGCACGGCAAGCTCAAGCCGAAGGAAAAGGCTGAGGTGATGGATGACTTCAAATCCGGACGTCTGGACGCCCTCGTGTCTACCACCGTCATCGAAGTCGGTGTGGACGTGCCGAATGCCACGGTCATGGTCATCGAAAACGCCGAGCGGTACGGCCTGAGCGCACTGCACCAGCTGCGCGGGCGTGTGGGACGCGGCGCGGCGGAGAGCTGGTGCTTCCTCGTCAGCGACAATGCCTCCGAGTCGGTGCAGAAGCGGCTCAAGTTCCTCTGCTCCACCTCAGACGGCTTCGCCGTGGCGCAGTACGACCTCGAGACCCGCGGCCCCGGCGACTTCTTCGGAAGCCGCCAGCACGGTCTGCCGACCTTGCAGATCGCCGATTTGATGAACGATACCCGCACCCTCCACGCGGCCCAGAGCGAGGCTGTGGCCCTTCTGGCCGAAGACCCGCTTCTCGAGCGGCCCGAACACGCCCTGCTGGCCCGTCAGGTAGAGCAGATGTTCGACAAAGCCGGAACAATGAATTGAGTAACGAAAAAGGACTGCCCGCGGCAGTCCTTTTTCGTTATCTTCTCTTCCACCACGGCTTCTTCTCGCCGATGCTCACTACATCGCAGAAGAGGCAGCGGCTCTTGGTAGAGAGCTGCACATCCTTGTGATGGCAGCCGAAGAACCACTTCTCGTAAGTCGTTTTCATGACGACCTTGTCGAGGAAAAGGTGCAGCCGGTTATTCTCGCCCTCTGCCAGCACGCTGAAATCCAGAAATTTGCTTGGCGCGTCGTGGGTCAGCACATAATCTACCTGCCAGCCGTTTGCTTCCAGCGCGGCCTCGCAGCGGGCGTATTCCTCGTCCGAGGGCATCTCCTGCGGCCACCAGTTGACGTGGACTTCCCGCTCTTCCTTGTCCGGGCTTTCCGCTCCGCCGAAGCAGAGGTACTTCTTCCCTTCCAGTTCCAGTACGCTACCCCGGCAGACGTGGTACACATTGCCTCCCAGCGGCTGCACCAGCCCGCCGAACCGCTCTTCGGTGGGGTACTGTTCCAGCAGGTCATAGTTCTCGTGGCTGCCATCGAGGAAAAGGATGGTGTAAGGCCGCTTACGCAGCCAGTCCAGATTCTTCTGCTCGGCCTTGCTGCCGTCCCACACGAAGCCGAAATCGCCCAGCACAACGACAAAATCGCCCTTACCGGCCCGGCGCAGCCCCCCGTCTTTGAAGCGGTCCAGCTCGCCGTGGGTGTCGCCCGTAAGATATACCATCCTCTGCCTCCTTTTGCGGAGTGTGAAATCGCCCCAAAAGCCTTGTCACGCCCCGCCAAACCTGTTATTATAAAATATAAGGCCCTTCGCTGAGCCTGTTTTTGTTCCGTAAGAACGGACAGCACATTTTGTCCGATACTCTAATATATTATCGCTTTTTGAGGAAAATGTCCACATGAAACGTATCGTCACCCTATTTCTGAGCCTTGTCCTGCTGCTGAGCTGCCTGTGCGCGCCGGCTTCGGCCATGTTCGACCCCAGCCTCTTCTACGAGGTGCAGGCCAAGAGCGCCTACATCGTCAACACCGACACCAACATCATCGTCTACGACAAGGACAGCTCCCGTCAGGTGCCTGCCGGGGGCCTGACCAAATATATGACCATCGCGCTGCTGCTGACGAATTACGCCGACCAGCTCGACAATACCTTCCAGATGCCCTTCGCCATCTCGGATTACGTCCACAACAGTGATAATGCCGATATGCGCTCCAATGAGACCTTCACCTACCGGGAAGCTGTCTACGCCATGCTTCTGCGCAACGCCAACGAGGCCGCGATGGGCCTTGCCTACAGCCTTTCGGGTGGCGACCTTGCAGGCTGGGTGAGCCAGATGAACACCCTCTCCCAGCGCATCGGCACCACCGGAAGCACCTGGACGGACGCCTGCGGCCTCGACAGCGGCAATGTGACTACTGCCGTGGATATGTACCTCATCCTACGGTATCTGATGAGCTTTGACGCCTTCGTGGACATCTCGTCGGCCCCCGCCTTCACCATGCCCGCCAAGGAAAAGCACACCAAGAGTTTCGTGCTGCTGAACCAGAACGTCGCCCTCAACAAGACCAGCGGCGGCAGCTTCTACCGCAAGTCTATGCAGGGCGGCATGTGCGATGTGATGGCCTACAAAAACGACCACGGCGACCAGAGCTATGTTTCGTGGGCCAATCAGGACGGCTCCACCTATATCTTCTGCATCATGCAGAGCCCCGACACCTGTGACACCTACGGTTACGCCAACCGCCGCCCGGCCCTCTACGAAACGACCCGCCTCATCGACTGGGTGTTCCAGAGCTTTTCCATCCAGCCTGCGCTGGACACCGACCTTGCTCTGGCAGAGATCCCCGTGAAGTATTCCTCCGACACCGACACCCTCAAGCTCTACCCCGACAACAGCATGATGACCCTGCTGCCCTCTTCGGGCGACGGCACCGTGACCCAGAAATACTTCCATCTGCCCGACTATGTCTGCGCCCCCATCCAGCAGGGCGATGTTGTCGGCACCGTGGAGCTGAAGCTGGCCGGCGAGACCATCGGCATGGTCAACCTCATCGCCGGGCAGGACGTGAGCCGGAGCAGCCTGCTCTACTCTTTCTCGAAGCTGCAGGAGTTCTTCGGCAGCCTCTACCTCAAGGTAGTGCTCGTCGTCAGCGCCATCTGCGCCATCATCTATGTGGCGTGGGTCCTGCTCAACTCCCCCCGCACCCGCCATTCTTCCAAAAAAGTCCACCGCTATGGCCGTCCCCGCGACTGAGCCGTGCGGTCAGCTTCTTTTCTGAAAAAGCTGTAAAAAGCAGTTGACAAATACGCCCCCAAGTGGTAATATATACAGGCAGTCCGTGACTGCGAAGAACTGTATATGGGCGTGTTCCCGAGTGGCCAATGGGGACAGACTGTAAATCTGCTGCTTTTCAGCTTCGGTGGTTCGAATCCACCC
>ENA-UEPV01002515-UEPV01002515.1-human-gut-metagenome-genome-assembly--contig:-NODE-2515-length-10127-cov-3.753930_pt1 | contig 10127 bp, 8 predicted proteins | sample MGYA00242942_ERZ507925 | MGnify/ENA primary metagenome ERZ507925 (study PRJEB26167, sample SAMN06115453) | human gut metagenome | host: Homo sapiens | place: China:Fujian | collected 2015-08-26... | reverse complement strand
TGCATTAAGCCATGCGGCAGGAAAGAGATTTTACGAGCTTCCTATAACTCCTGACCAGATTGCAATGGCAGGTGTAAAAGATAATTAAAACTGATTGACCATAGAGCCTTGTAATGTTAGAATAATTTCTTATAATATGACAGATAATTTACTTACGAAAGGAATCATTACTATGAATTTTCTTGAAGAAAGAATTATGAAGGACGGAGTTGTCAAAGAAGGCAACATTCTTAAAGTAGACAGTTTTCTTAATCATCAGATGGATGTTAAGCTTTTCAAGCAGATGGGCGAAGAATTTAAGAGAAGATTTGCCGGAAAGAATATTAATAAGATTATAACAATTGAGGCTTCAGGAATTGGTATTGCATGTATAGTTGCAGAATGCTTTGATGTACCGGTTGTATTTGCAAAGAAGTCACAGAGTGTCAATATTGATGGTGATGTGTATTCTGCGGAAGTTGAATCATTTACACATAAGTGCAAGAATCAGGTTCTTATATCTAAGAAGTTTGTAGGTCCAGAGGATCATGTACTTATTATTGACGATTTTCTTGCCAATGGCTGTGCACTTCAAGGACTTATCTCTATTGTTAATCAGGCAGGCGGAACTGTTGAAGGTATTGGAATCGCAGTTGAGAAGGGCTTCCAGCAGGGTGGACAGATTATCCGTAACCTTGGATACCAGCTTGAATCTCTAGCTATTGTTGATGGAATGAATGCTGCAGATGGCAGTATTAATTTCAGGGAGGAGTAATCATGAATGAATATCAGTTTTTTTCACCAGTAGATGTCGTATTTGGATGCGGAAGTCTTTCTAAGCTGCATACTCTTAAGATGCCAGGAAAGAAAGCACTTCTTGTTATAAGCAATGGTAAGTCTGCAAGGATGAATGGTTCACTGGTTCCTACAACGGGTTCTTTTACCTTTATTTGTTCACGAATAATATCCGTTGCTTTTTGTCCTGTGGTTACAATGGCCTTGCACATTGGAATCTGCTTCAGTAGCAAACTGATATCTGTCTGTTCTACAACTTCCAGAAATTTGTCTGAGGCATTGTCCTGTAAACGGCGAACAGCTGAAGCGGTATCATAAAGTGCGATACCTTTTTTATTTAAGAGATCAATAATACGTTCCTTGTCAAATACCTTTTTGTCAGGATTCAGAAAGTGGTCTTTGTTTTGGAAAAATATTATTCCAAAAATACGCCACATATCATTTTGCAGATTGGGATAAAAGAATTCCATGCTCCATCGTTTCTTTTGTGGGGGAAAACTACCTAACATCAGCAGTTTGGCGTTAGCCGGTAAAAAAGGCTCTAATGGATGTTCTTCTATATTTAATAAGGATTTCATAAAATCTTTAATGATTATTCTTTTGGCTTTGGTTCTTTTTTAGCCAGTAATACGATGTTATACACATATTCCGTCATCCAGTTTTCAGAATATCCTAAGGCTTGTTTGTATTTACGGATGGCAACACAGGTCTTGTGTACGCTTTCGTCTTTCCAGTCGGTCTTGGTCATGATATCATGAATTGTTTTCTCGGTCATGTTACGTAACATTTTTTTCATTACGCTGGGCATACGGAATTTCCATTGCATCAAATTACCTATCAGCATCATCAAGTCATTGCTGAATCCTTGGAACATAAAAAGATAAGTCTTGACATCATTTACATTCTTGCAATTCTTTTTTATAGAACCGTCAATTTCTTTAAAGAAATCATCACTTAGACCATAAAGTTCTACTAACATCTTTTTGCAGCGTGACTTCTCAGCAATTCCCAACTTGTTGTTTTGGGTCGGTATTTTAAGGGTGCGTTTGAAAACTGCCATGTCTGGCAAAAAATTAATATTTGTGATACCTATGTTGCAGGCCATTACAGACTGATAATATACACGGATTAGTGTCATGAAGTCTTCCATACCACCTATGCGGCTTGTTTCTTCTCCTTCTGTCTGTTTTTTACCAAATAATTTTGAAAATATGCTCATTGTGTTCTTAAATTATATTGTTTTCCTGTCTGCAAAGATAGCGATAAAAACTGAAACATTTTTGATTAAAATCCTTTTGTTTTACTATTTATCATTTTTATTGAATGGTTGATGCCGGGGGGATTGCTTTGTGTTACCAGCATTCCAAATCATTTTCAATATCTTTCATTCTGTCTTTGGTGAAAACTGGATTTTTGACCCCGTTACGTTTCTGAATTCGATAGTCTTCCAATAGACGGAATGCATATTTCCCTAGTAAAGTAATGGCTATCAAGTTACAGATAGTCATAAATCCCATTGCCATATCGGCCAGGCTCCATGCCAGTTCCAGACTGGCCAATGCCCCAAACATAACCATTCCTCCCACTGCTATACGATAAATGGGGATAGCCCATTTCCGATGAGTTATGTAACGTACATTGGCTTCACCGTAATAATAATTTCCCAAAATGCTGCTATAGGCGAAAAACAGAATTGCCACCGCCACATAAATAGTTCCGATGTTGCCTATTTCATTATTCAGTGCCATTTGAGTAAGTTTTATTCCATTGGCTTCTTTTGTGGAGGCCACTCCGCTGAAAAGAATGATGAAAGCAGTGCAAGTACATATGACAAGTGTATCGGTAAAAACTCCCAATGTCTGAATTAATCCTTGTTTTACAGGATGGGTAACATCGGCACTTGCCGCTACATTGGGTGCGGAACCCATACCGGCCTCATTGCTGAATAATCCACGTTTGATTCCTTGCATTAATGCCATGCCTATACCTCCGCTTAATGCCTGTTCCCAGCCAAAGGCATTCGCTATAATCAATTCAATAACTTCTGGCAAATGCTTTGCATTTACAATTACGATGAAAAGGGATAAAAAGATGTATCCCAATGCCATGACAGGAACAATAATGCTACTTACTTTAGCAATACGCTGAATGCCTCCGAAGATGATAATTAATGTGAGCGAGGTCAGTATCACTCCCATTAGGCTGGGAGGAATATTGAATGCTTCTTCGAAAGCGGCACAAATGGTATTGCTTTGTACTGAATTAAAAGCAAATCCAAAAGTAAAGATAAGCAAAAAGGCAAACAAAACTCCCATCCATGGCTGTTTTAATCCTTTTTTCATGTAATAAGCTGGCCCGCCAACGAAAGAATTATGTCCGTGTACTTTATATAATTGGGCCAATGTGGACTCAATAAAAGCGCTGCTGGCACCCAAAAGAGCAATTACCCACATCCAGAAAACTGCACCCGGACCACCCAAAGTAATGGCGGTGGCGACTCCTGCCAAATTGCCTGTTCCTACGCGGCTAGCTATGGAAACGGCAAAAGCTTGAAAAGAGGAAATATGGTGTTCGCGACCTTCTGTCTTGCCTGTAGAATCACCTAATAGACGTATCATTTCTCTTATCATGCGGAATTGTACGAAATTTGTTTTAAAAGTAAACCAAAATGCACATCCTAACAGCATGATGATCAAAATATAAGTCCAAAGCACATCATTCACTCTGCTGATTAATAGGGTCAGTATATCCATTTTACTTATTCCTTGTTTAATTTAAAATAGAACTTATGTCCATGGAAAACAAGTTCCACTAGACCAAAACGGATAAAGTCTGCTAATAGTTCACAAGTTGTCTTGTGGTTTAACCTGCAAAGTTTGCAACATTGATTTAATGAAAGTTTTTCTTTCAAGACATCCAGTAACCGTTGCTCTCTTTCGGTAAATGTTACAAGTGCTCCTTCAGGTTTCTTGCTGTGTTGCCACATCTTTAGATGGACGGGAGTGGCCAGTATGTTTTCGTCTTTGATGCGGATATAGGCCCATGGCTTATTCGTTTCATCTAGGGCATATACAGGTTTAGAAACCGTTTCGTTAATACGTATTTCCAATACAGTCTTTCCTTCTACCTTGTAAGTCTGCGTTTCCAGTTCTACTTTGGGCTTGCAATACATGGTTGCTGCTGCTTCTATCATATATATTTCTTCGTCAGAGCGGACTCCTGCTATTTTGCCATTGTCCTTTACTCCTATTAACAGCCTGCCGCCCTCGGTATTGGCGAATGCGGAAAGGCTACGGGCTATTTTGCGTGCGTCCGAAATCTCGAATTTGAAATCCTGATGACAGTGTTCTCCCTCCGAGACAAGCTGTCGTATGTATTGTGTATCCGTTAATGCTTTCATTTCAATTGCAAAAATAGGAAAAATGAAACATATTGTGGGTATCGAATGATAAAAAAGCCGATATTAGTTTGTCTGTTATCAAGCTTTTTGCTTCATTTGCAGTGGAATAAAAATAATTAGCCTTTAAAATCTATGGGAATAAGAAAAAAATGTTTGATCATTACATTATTATGCTTTTCTAGTCTAATGTATGCAAGTGAATTCATGTTTAAACATTTGGAGGTGAAAGATGGTCTGTCAAACAATCAAGTCCTTGATATATTTAAAGATTCCGAAGGTTTTATGTGGTTTGCCACAGCTTCCGGTTTAAATCGGTATGACGGGTGCCAGATGACTTTGTTTCGTAGTAATAATGCTGATCCGGCTTCTTTACCTGATAATTATATCAAAAGCATACAAGAAGATTATAAAGGAAATTTATGGATTCTTACCGGTGTGGGTTATGTCATTTACAACTCGGAATCAGAAACATTTGATAGGGAGGTGCATGCATGGCTATGTGAAGTCGGTATTGACGGAACTCCAGCATTAGTATATATAGACCATAATAAAAATATGTGGTTTTATATAAAAGGAAAAGGCTGTTATTTGTACATTCCGGAATCTCAATTACTGTATCCGCTTTTGTTTGATACTCATCAGTTGCCAGAAGGTGATATTACGGACATTGTAGAATGTAGCAAGGGAATCTTGTTGGTATATAATACCGGAAGACTTGTTTGTTTGGATACTCGGACAAATGAGATTAAATGGCAGCAGGATGATTTGGTTGGGGAATTGGGAACTGACAAGCAGGGAATTTTCACTCTGTTTGTAGATCGTGATAATGATATATGGATGTACAGTCCGCTTGGAATATGGGTTTATAATCCGGAACAGGAAAAGTGGCTGTCTTGGCTGACAAATATTATCAAGCGTCGGTCTCATAACATGGTCCGTGCTGTATCACAGGATAAGCAGGGGCGTATATGGATAGGAACAGATCAGGATGGCATTGATATATTGGATAAGAAGACAGGGGAAGTGAGGCAGTTGCGGAACAAGGCAGGTGATGAACGTAGTTTGCAAAATAATACAGTAATGGTTCTATACGAGGATTCCAGTGAAACTATGTGGGTGGGGACTTATAAAAAAGGAATTTCCTATTTTAATGAGTGTGCTTTTAAATTTGGTGCAGAGTATATAGGAGATATTAGTTGCATTGAAGAAGACAAAGAGGGGTATGTGTGGCTGGGTACCAACGATGTCGGTATCATATATTGGAATTCCGTGACTGGCAACCGGGCTGCTTTTCCACAGAAAGGTATGGATAAACTCACTACTGATGCCATTGTTTGCATTTTGAAAGCCAGTGATGGGAAACTTTGGATTGGTACTTTTGGGGGAGGCTTGATTTGTTATGATAACGGTCGTATTATTCATTATAAAAAAAACATACCGGAACGGCAAAATTCTTTGGCTCATAATAATGTATTGGCTTTGGCTGAAGATAAGCAGGGGATTATATGGATAGGTACATTGGGTGGGGGAGTGCAGAGTTTGAATCCCAAGACGGGTTTGTTCACCACTTATAATACAACTTCGGCCGGCTTGATATCCGATTATGTTTCCTCTTTGTGTATGGGAAAAGAGGGCTCTTTGTGGATTGGCACCGTTCAGGGACTTTCGGAATTGGATATTGAAACTAAAAAAGTGGTTAATCTGGAAGGTACTAAATCTGGTAAGGAATATTTTTCTGATCAGAATATAAGTCAGGTGTATGAGGATAGCCGTGGATTGATATGGATTGGTACATGTGAGGGGCTGAATGTTTATAATCCCAAAACGGATGAACTGATTATATTAGGAGTGGAGCAAGGAGTTTCCAGCCCTATCATTTCTGGAATAGTAGAAGATGGTAATGAAAATATATGGGTGACTACAGCACGTGGAATAACTAATGTCATACCGGCAGTAGATTTAAAAACAGGGCGCTATATTTTTCATAGTTGTGTTTATGATGATAAAGATGGTTTGCAAAATAGTGGGTTCAACCTGCGTTCCATTAAAAAATTGTCTTCTGGAGAAATTTTTATGGGAGGGCTGTATGGCATTAACCGTTTCCGCCCGGATGATATAAAATACAATAAAAAATGTCCCAGCGTGATGTTTACCCGTTTGTTCTTGTTCAATGAAGAAGTAGGGGTGGGTGAGGAATATGAAGGCAGGGTGATTTTGGATAAGGTGTTGAACAAGGTAGATCAGATAAAATTGAGTTATGAACAGAATATGTTCAGTGTACAATTTGCTTCTGATAACTATATTTTGCCGGAAAAAACGGAGTATGCTTATAAACTGGAAGGTTTCAATGAGGGTTGGATGACTACTGCCTTTGGCAAAGTGACTTATACTAATCTAGCTCCCGGAACTTATATGCTGAAGGTGAAAGCAGTCAACAGTGACGGATATGGTGGAGATGAAGAAGCTTCATTGAAAATTGTTATCTATCCTCCTTTTTGGCGTTCCGTTTGGGCATATGTTGTTTATAGCCTTTTGTTGGTTGCTGTATTGATATTGGGACGCTATTGGATTCTGCGTGGAGAACGGGATAAATTTAAAAAACAGCAAATAAAGCAAGAAATAGAGAGGAATCAGGAGAAGGCAGATATGAAATTGAAGTTCTTCACTCATGTCGGCCACGAATTACGTACTCCGCTCACTCTTATTATCTCACCGTTGGAAACGCTGATGAAGGAATATCAATCGGATGCTGCTCTGATGGATAAATTGAATATAGTGCAACGCAATGCATTAAGGTTGTTGAATCTTGTAAATCAGTTGTTGGATTTTAGGAAAATTGATGTGAATGGATATTATTTAAGTCTGTCTGATGATGATATCATCTCTTGTATTCATACGATTTGTGATTCTTTTATCTCTTTGTCTGAAAAGAAAGATATTTCTCTCATTTTTCATTCAGCAGTTCCTTCGTTGAATATGTTGTTTGATGGGGATAAAATGAGGGAAGTGATGATGAATCTGCTTTCCAATGCTTTAAAATTTACTTGCAATGGTGGACGAGTTGATGTGTCTGTCGGTTTAGTAGAAGGACAGGATTCTCGGGAAATGCTGGAAATCAGAGTGGCTGATACAGGTGTCGGCATTAAAGAAGAAAACAGAGAACGCATTTTCGAACGTTTTTATCAAGTGGATAATCCGGATATGAATATCTCAGATGGCGGAGGTGGTCTGAGTATTGTACGTGATTTTGTCACACTTCACGATGGCACGGTGAACGTAATGGATAATACTCCTGTCGGTTGTGTTTTTGTTATCCATATCCCGGTAAAGCGTTCCGAGAGTAAACCGACGAAGATAGAACAGGTGCAAGTTACAGATAAGCCGGTAGAAGACATTTCCACACTTCAGATTCCGGAGTTTTATATGGCGTCTAATGCCGGGGAGGAATCGGAAGAAGAACCAAACCATATAATAACAATAGAAGGACTGGAGGAGGATATCCGAAGATTAGAATCTGGTAATACGGAAGAAATTGCAGAAGAAAAAAACATAGAAACAATCTCAGCCGTTGCTCCACAAAGAGCAACGGTGATTCAATTGATTGAGGGTGAGGATAATGAGATGATAACTCATATTATTCCACCGGAGGAGTTGCCGGAAATGGTGACTGCTGTTCCTGAAGAAAAAAGTGAACAGAAGTTGAAAACGGTTTGGAATCATGCTTATATTGATTTCAAACCTAGTGGGACTGCCATAACTTCGATGGATGAAAAACTGATAAATCATGCTGTGAAATATGTAGAAGACAATATTGCACGCAGTGATTTGTCTGTAGAAGAGTTAAGCAAGGAATTAGGGATGAGCCGCGTTCATTTATATAAAAAGTTATTGGCTATTACCGGTAAGACTCCTATCGAGTTTATTCGTATAATTCGTTTACAGCGGGCTGCCCAATTACTCCGTGGAAGTCAACAGAATATTTCAGAAATAGCCTATCAGGTGGGCTTTAATAATCCGAAATATTTCAGTCGGTATTTTAAGGAAGAATTTGGTATACTACCTTCGGCTTTCCAATATAAACAAGGTAGATAGTTTTCAATATTTTATAGTGCCATTTAAGGTTTGTATCGGAGTTTCGTCAACAGACATACGTTCTGTAACAGATTTCATCTATGAGTAAAAACAATTCCATTTTATTATTGTTTTTATTAATAATAGTCATACATTAAAATCAATATAGAATGGAACATACAGTTATACATGACGAGAAAGTAGACCGTTTCGAAGTATTTGAATCGGGACAAATCGCCTATTTGCAATATGATGAAAAGAACGGAGTTTTGGATATCCTTCATACAATAGTTCCCCCACAGTTGGAGGGGCAGGGAATAGCTCAGGCTTTGACCGAGGCCGCTGTGAGATATGCTTCGGTCGTAGGGCTTAAAATACGTCCTACTTGTTCTTTTGCAAAAATGTTTTTTACCCGGCATACCCAATATAAAGACATGTTGGTGGAGTGAGAAATAAAATCAGACACGGATTGTATAAACACCGTGTCTGATTCGTTTTTAGCTCTCTTATCTTTATATATACCTTTAATCACATTGTTTGTGTGTCATAATATCCAATACTAGTTTATCGGTTTCATTCATGCCTTGTGAACCAATTCTGGTCAGGTTGCGGATGCTGCGGTCCACATCATTGTCAATGATACCTTCTACAGAAGATACACATTTATGTTCCATCGCTAATATAGCTGAAAATACAGCAGTAGAAACACCGCTGCTTAATTTCAGAGCACAACTGGGCTTGGCTCCGTCACAAATCATACCTGTCAGGTTAGCGATCATATTCTGTACGGCAAAAGTGATTTGCTCGTAAGTGCCTCCCATCAAATAAGTGATACCACAGCTGGAACCTGTTGCAGCCACTACACAGCCGCATAGTGCAGACAGACGTCCCAAGCTTTGTTTGATGTAAATCGCTGTCAGGTGGCTAAGTGTCAGTGCGCGGATCAATTCTTCTTCTGATTTATGGTTATCTTCGGCATAGACTACTACCGGTAAAGTAGCTGTAATTCCTTGGTTCCCACTTCCTGAATTGCTCATGACAGGAATCATAGCTCCCGCCATACGTGCATCGCAAGCTGCCGAGGTATAAGAAAGGATGTGGGTAAATGTATTACTTCCCAATATTTGTTCTTCGCTTTTGCTGCTTTTCAGAATCTTGCCTAATTCGTGACCGTAGTTTCCTTTGAAAGAACGTTCTGCCGCTGCTTTATTCAAACGTTTGGTCTCAAGAATAAAACGAATTTCATCCAATGGTGTGGTGGTGGCAAAATCGTACACTTTCCGCAAGTTCAACTCCGGCTCTTTTGCATCCTCATTGCAGGTGGAGGTAGTTTGTTTGTTTAGTAAAACTTGGTTGTTTAGGGCCACATATATAAAATTGGTATGCCCGCAAGCAATAATGGCCGTCGCTGTATCACCATCAGCTTCACAGATAATTTCGATATATAACTTTTCTTCTATATTCTCTTTCAGCCCGATAGAGATAGCTTGTGAGTCAATTAGTTTTTTACCCTCTGCTACGGCGTCAGGAGTGCTGTCTTTTAAGACTTCCAATTGATATTCGGATTTTCCGATTAATGCCCCTAAGGCGATAGCGATAGGTAGCCCAATCATTCCTGTTCCCGGGATGCCTACTCCCATGGCGTTCTTAAGAATATTGGCGCTGAGTAAAGCTTTAATCCTTTCAGGTCTTTTACCTAGTGTTTCTGTTGCTTTTGCTACACAAAGGGCTACGGCTATGGGTTCTGTGCACCCGATAGCCGGAACGACCTCGCGATTTATAAGGGCAATGATTTGCTCTCTTTCTGGTTTGGCGATCATAGTAGATAATTATTAAGGGGTCTTGCAAAAATCTTTTTGAAAGTGTATCAAAACTCGAATAA
>ENA-UEPV01002508-UEPV01002508.1-human-gut-metagenome-genome-assembly--contig:-NODE-2508-length-10144-cov-2.174233_pt1 | contig 10144 bp, 8 predicted proteins | sample MGYA00242942_ERZ507925 | MGnify/ENA primary metagenome ERZ507925 (study PRJEB26167, sample SAMN06115453) | human gut metagenome | host: Homo sapiens | place: China:Fujian | collected 2015-08-26... | reverse complement strand
GGCCTTACCAAATCGGTAAGGTCCTCCGGGCTCTTTTTTCTCCCCGGAAGGTGTGTTCAAAACGGTTATACGAAGCAACAAAAAAGGAGATGAGCAAATGGCAAAAAGAAGTGTTCATTATGCCCGCGGACCTCCAGAGTGAATCAGAACGGATTCACTCTCTTGGATCAAAACCGAGAAAGTGAATCAAATCTGATTCACTCGCATACCGCGCCCAAACGCGCCCTGTGTGGGGCGGCTGCAACAAATCGCACACGGATACCAGCTGCGAAAGAAAACCGCCGTTTGGGGCGCTTTTGGGGCTGTGTTGCGGTTCGGTGCGTACAACTTACTACTGTAGAGTACAATCTGATACACACAAAATATCGTTAATATGAGATAATTGAAACAAAATGTTATAAAGAAAGGGTGGTGCTATGTACACTACAAAATTACCGAAAGTGATTTCCGCCGAAGATTTACTGTCCACGCCGATTCCACCCACCAAGTGGATTATCCCCGGCTTGCTTCCCGCTGGGTTGGCTCTGTTTGCAGGTCCCAGCAAGGCGGGCAAAAGCTGGCTGACGCTATGGCTTTGCCTGCAGGTCGCACAGGGTAAGCCTGTGTGGGGTCGGGAAATTGAGCCGCGCACCGTGCTGTATCTTTCGTTGGAGGACACGCTCAACCGCCTGCAAGATCGCTTGTTCCGGCTTGTGGGCAGTGAGGAAACGCCGGAAAAGCTGATTCTGCAAACCGAATGTCCGGGAATTGGACAAGGCTTGGAGGAACAGATTACCAGCTTTCTTTACAACCATTCGGATACCGGGCTGGTAGTCATTGATACCTTGTAGAAAGTGCGTTCCTGCGACCAAGGCGGCAGTATGTACGCCAGTGACTATAAGGATGTCAGTGCGCTGAAATCCCTGGCAGACAAGTACGGCATCTGTATTCTGCTGATTCACCATCTGCGCAAGCAGGCAGCGTCCGACCCCTTTGACCAGATTTCCGGTTCCAATGGTCTGATGGGCGCAGCGGACACCACATGGGTCATGCAGCGCAAGCGAACGAGCAAGAATGCTGACATTATCCTGACCGGGCGTGATTTGGACAGGCGAACGCTGTATCTGCATGCCTTTTCCTCAGATCACATCCAATTCAAGCGTTTTGGGCAGCAGACCTTTTGCTTTCACCGTGACCGTAATCTTTCCGGGGGTATCGCTGCCGCGGACCACGGCCAATGCCTTGCCGTAGTAGGTCGTATGGGTATCGGAGAAAAAGTTTTCCCCCATGTTAGGACGTGCAGAACCAAGGGCCAGCAGCGTCCCGGCACCGTCAACCTCCACCGTGACCGCAGTATCCTCAGAAGATTTGGTGATGCCATCCGCCCCCGTCAGGTCAATGCTGATGTAGGCCAAATCCTGCGTTTTTGCCTGCAAGGTGCTCCGGTCGGCCACCACACGCAGTTCGGCAGGTCCTACAGCTGTCTTCATGGAAGTGCGGCTCTGTTCTTTTCCCTCGCCATCGTAGCTGATTGCGGTGATGGTACCGGGCTCATAGACAACGTGTTTAAAGACAGCCTTGTATTCCTTCGTCTTTTTTCTGCCATAGGAATGCCCGTTGACAATGAGTTCCGCCGTTTCGCCGTCAGAGTAGACCGTGACCTTGGTTTTTTTGCCTTCACAGCCGGCCCAGGACCAGCTTGCCACTGCGTCTGTGTCACGCCACATGGATACGGAGCCGGTCTCCCCTGCGTGGGTATACGGTTCTACGCCGATGCCGGGGGTATGGTCCAGCCCCCAGATCAGCCGGTTCCACTGTACCTCGGGGCGAATCTTTCCGCAAATGTCGATCACGCCGCAGCCGGCGGAGATGATGGGCGCGTCCTGACCGGGATTTTTGAAACTTTTGTAACGGACGGTACCGATGCCCGCCTCTCCCAGATAATCCCAGCCCGTCCACATAAAGTCGCCGATGACATAGGGGAATTTTTTCACCAGTTGCCAGTTATGATACAGGTTCTTGGGCAGGGTCTCGGACCCGACAATGACGCGGTCGGGATGGAGCGTACCGTCCTTCTCGTATCGGGACGCGGCGTAGTTGTAACCGCCAATATCCAGATAAGAGAAGCTCACCTTTGTGGCATCGTCCGCGGCAGGTTTGGCAGCCATTTTTTCAATCATACCCCCGGCCAGGTTCATCAGCATGTTGAAGAAGGCGCTGGTGGGAACATTGTCCATCGTCTGACTGCCGTTTTGATTCTCTTTCCCGTTCTTTTTGTTGCCGTATATGCCGCCGCCCTTGGCCGACATACTGCACAGCATCAGGTTGACCCCCATCGTCACTGCTTTGTCCGGGTCCAGCTTTCGTGCCAGGACTGCCAATTTTTTACAGTACTCCTGTCCTTCGGGCATAGCCAGTTCGGAGATTTCATTTCCGATAGAGTTCATGACCACACTGGGATGATTGTAGTTTTTGATGACCATAGCTGTGAGATCCTGCTGCCACCATGCGCGGAAATCCTGGTCCGCATAGTCGTAGGGGTTTTTATGTACCAGCCAGTTGTCGCAGAATTCATCCATGACATAAAGACCCAGCCGGTCACAGGCATCCAACAGCGCCTTGGAGGCAGGGTTGTGGGCGGAACGTATCGCGTTGAAACCGGCCTCCTTGAGCAGACGGACACGGCGGAACTCGGCATCCTCAAAAGAGCAGGCGCCCAGAATACCATTGTCGTGGTGGACGCAGGCGCCACGGAACAGCGTTTTCTTGCCGTTTACAAAAAATCCTCTGGTGCTCCAGCTAAGGGTACGGAATCCAAACCAGGCGTCCGCCTCATCCACCATCTCACCATTTTTCAGCAGTTCCGCTCTGCATCGGTACAGTTCGGGATGTTCCGCGTCCCAAAGCCGCGGCTGGGAAACGGGAATGTCCGCCGACGCAGTGCCTTCCTTGACCGCAGCTTCGGCCTGCGCTACCACCTTTTCACCATCCAGAACAGAGACTCTGACCGTATCACCACCGGTGACAGAAACTTTCACATGGGCCGCATCGTTTCCGGAGGTGGAGACGAGCAGTCCATCCGGGCGGATATGACTCTTATCCCCCAGGAAGAGGTTTACGTTGCGATAAATTCCGCTGCCGGAATACCAACGGGAATTGGGTACCGACGAGTTGTCCGCGATCACTTTGATTTCATTTTCTTCGCCATACTTCAGTTGTGGGTCCAGCACCACAAAGAAGTTGGTATACCCGTACCGCTGTTCAGCCACAAGCGCATCGTTCACGAACACCTGCGCGTTTTGATAAACTGCCTCAAATTCCAGCACAGCGGACTGTGTCCGCCACGTTTCAGGCACAAGAAACCGTTTGACGTAGACATAGGCCCCGCCGGGAAAGTATCCGCACGCTCCCGCTGTTGCCGCATCCTTCGAGCGTTTCTCGTACAGCATGGCATCGTGGGGAAGCGTGACCGGCTGCATAGACGGTTCCTTTCCCACGGCGCCAAATAGCCAACCTCGGTTAAAATCTTTCTTTTCCACTTTCCTGCTCTCCTTAAATATGCGCGAACGCTTCGCTGTTTGTGCAATATACGATATCGTTTCGGCCTGCGATCGATTCAAAAAGCCGCTCCAAAGCATACCAACTGGCGTTTCCCTTTTCGTAGTCCATTTCATAACTGTGTGCCCACAGGAACAACAGCAGATCCTTTTCTCCGGGTTCCTCACATTTGAAACGCTCCACCAGTTTCACGGCATTTTTCAGAATCAGCGAGGAGGAAGGCCGAAAGTTCATCGGATTATCCGGGAACGCAAAGCCGCCGGAGGGAAAGACCGCTCTGGCATATTGATACCCCTGCGCCTTCAGATACGCCTGAACAGCCGGCGAGGTTGACCCCTGCGCATAGGCGTGCCCCACGACCGTGGTGCCGAAGATTTTTTCCAGCGCGGCCTTGTCCGCATCCACCGATGCGCGCATTTCATCCTCGCTGACAGCCCCCAGCGGTTCATGCCGGAAGCCATGGGTGGCAATCTCCATTCCCTCATAGACCTGGCACACCTCGTCCGGTGGGATTCGGTTGTGCTGCACATAGGAAAATGGCCACTTGTGCTTTACGCCTTCGGGGCAATCCTGAAAAGAGAAGGTTCCAAGCCCCTTCACCTCGCCGCGAGTGCCAAGCAGGCCGGCATTGAGGTTGAAGGTTCCTTTGAGCCCGTATTGCCTCATGAGTTGGATCACCCGTTTGTCCTGCTCCAGTCCATCATCAAAGCTGAGCGTGAAATACTTTTTCCCCATGCCTACGCCTCCCCTGTCAGCTTTTGCAAATCATACGCCTGCGCCAGCAGCATTCCTCCGGCCTGATTCGGGTGCAGGTGGTCCCCCTGATGATAACGCTCGTCGGTGAACGAAGGATTCTTCGGATCGCGCAGCAGTGCATCCGCATCAACCATATAATCGAACAGCGCGCTATCTCGGATCCATTCATTGATGCTGACTCTCAGCGCCTCCATCTCCGGGGTATACCCTTTTTTCACAAAACCGCTGCGGGGCGGAAGCGTCTGGGCAATCACCCGGACACCGGCCTTATGAAGCCGATCCACAATATCGGTTACAGCCGAAGCATATTGTTCCAGCGAGATGACCGCCCCTGTCTTTTGGGAATAGTAGGCTACATCATTGACCCCCAACGCCAAAATCACGCCGCAGAGTTCTGAAAAACGGAGTACATCACGCTCAAAGCGGGACACCCCTTTTTCCCCGTAGGAAGCTCCCATCAGGCCCGGGACATCATAAAGCAGACAATTCCCGCTGATTCCGGCGTTCATCAGTGCGTAGTCACCGCCATACGCATCGAACAGACGCCTTTGCAACGGTTTTACCCAGCGGTTCAAAGCCGTTATACTGTCCCCGAACGCCACGATGATTTTGGAAGGCTGCCCGGTAAACACCTCGATCTGATCCATCCCGGGAATCGCTTCATAAAGGCCGTACTGTTCCATATACTTTTCCCGCCGGGGTGGGGGCAGCTCGCTGTCCGTCGTATGATTTCCCTGGTAGCTTACCGCATTTTCCTCGATCATATTGCTGTCCATGACCTTGGATGCATAGTAGAGTCTGATTTCCAGCTCTTCCCCCATCGTCACTGGGAGCGTCAACGCATCCGAATAGCAGCTTTCCCCCGCGGGGACCGTGAAAACACAGCTGCCGTCCCGCGTGACGGTATGCATCTCTCCCTGTGCCCACACGGTCAGTCCCCCAATGGTGTAGGGTTTCCTTCCATAGTGGTTGGAGAAGCGGACCCGAAGTTTCTCGCCCGAAACCTGGGATATCACAGAATACACCACTGTTTTTTTCTTGCCCGCCAAAAAGCCCATCGCGAAGGCAGGGGCCGCGGCTTGGTGCCAGATTGGTGTCCAGTCCATCATTATCCTCCTTTATGCCAACGTAATACTCAAGATGTCAAGCGTTCCCTTTCCCTTATACCGGAAATACAGCGGGCAGGAATCCAGGGGGCGCTTGCTCTCCAATGCCAGACGTCTGGCGTAGAATTTTACTCAGGCGGTTGTCCAGTCGGCTGTCCCGGCAAGGGGAATGGATGCTATGACAGGATCTTTTTCCCCGGGTAAGAGTTCCAGCACGCCGCCTGCGCCGCGAACCGTTACAGCAATGTGGGTGCTTTCAGTCAGATCAAAATATCGGAAACCGGCAATACTGCCATTCTTCATTTTGGAAATATACGCCTTTGGTGCCGCGCTCTCTGTCTCTATGGTCACTTCCCGTTCCGCGGGCTCCGGCGGCTCGTAGTCCGGACCATCCTGGGTGATCTCGGGTCCGTCCATCGGGTTGCGCAGACCAAACATTCCGGCATGGTGCAGGACGCAGGCAATGTAGGCCGGATAGGTCCCGGTTCCCTTCAAAGGGCCGCCATTCAATCCGCAGCTCGTGGACTCCACCATGCGGATGGTCCCGTCCGCACGGATCTCAATGGGCTCAGCTACCGCCTGCCGGTTTCGTTTGGCGCCATTGGTCGTTCGGTGGTCAAATATATACCATTGCCCGTGTACGCATACCATACCGCCGTGGCTGTTTCCCATCGGATATGCCGCATTCATGAGCTTTCTGCCCTCCAGACCGATATCACTTGAGGAATGGATCGGTCCCTTGTGGATAAATCCCTTGTCAGGGAACAGGCTCATCGCGTAATTGAGACCGGTGATGTCCGTGGCCGGATAGACCAGATAATACCACTCACCGATGTGACGGATAGAGGGTCCTTCCCAATAGTTCGGCTTCTTGGGATCAAAATCCGCCGGCATGATGATGGTGGGTTCGCTGATGATGGTCAGCATATCAGAGCTGAGTTCCATCACAAACAGCCCCTTGATCTCGTGGCCGAATTGTCCATTGGATTTCTGCCCGCTGCCCACGTAGAGAAACACCCGCCCGTCATCATCCACCAGAACGGCTGGGTCAAACATAAACCAATCCTCCGGCTTTGAGCCGTAGACTCGCCCGTCCGGGAAGTGAACATCGCCCAAATATTGGTATTTTCCCGCAGGTTTGTCACACACAGCGACCGATGTGATCGATGTATTGGCCACCGAATAGTAAAGGTAGTACCGTCCGTCTGTGCCGCGGTGCATAGTAGGACAGGTTCTCTTTATTCCACGGCGTATCTTGCTTTTTGAAGATTACGCCTTCATACCGCCAGTCGGAAAGATCCTCTACCGGGGTCGACCAGCATACGTAATCGCCCTCACAGTATTCCTTGGCACCAAAAAGATCATGGCTCCCATAAATGTACAGCCGCTGACCAAACACCTTCGGTTCAGCATCCGGGATGTATTCCCAACTGGGAAGATAGGGGTTATAGCATTGCCGCTTCACAGATACTTCCTCCTTCAAAAATACTCAATTTCATGTTATACTATACTCAATTCCATGCTATACTGCCATAAAAAGGGGGGTCCGAACTATCTTCGCAACCATACGGCCGAACGGGACTATTTTTCTCCGTTGTCCATTGTAACCAGCATCCAGAAGCCTCAGGAGTATCTGTTTTCCAACTATATGGATGCATGGTCCTTTTGCGTTCACACCCCGAACAAACACGAATTCTTTCATGAGACCTACATGCACAAACATAATTTTTTTGAGCTGATGTATGTGCAGCGGGGTCAAGTCCGGGTGATGATCGAGGGGGCCGAGACCACCTATACGCAAGGGAACCTTTGTCTCCTCAATCGAAACACCATGCATCGCGAAACAGATATGTCGAATGCGGATATCGTTTACATCGGCATCGATGCCTCTCTGCTGACACAGTGGCCCAAATCATTTCCGCCGCCCTTTCAGTACAAAAGCATTCTCAATCAGTTTTTCAGCGACAATCTGTCGGAACGTGCCGACTATAAAAAGGACTATCTGGACTTTACCCTTTTAGGCGAAGATACGATCCCGCAGCTCACCCAGGAGTTGATTCGCGCCTTTACGGTCAAGCGGATCGGATACCAGTTTGACGTTTATTCCTCTCTGCTCCGGCTGTTTGCCGCCTTGGAGAATCCTGACATATACAAAGCAGCACACATTTCGCTGAGGAACAGTCAAGAACTGCTGACGGCGGAACAGGTCAAGAAACTGATTGAAACTCACCACGGGGCTATCCAGCGGACCAATCTGGCGGAGGCACTTAACTACTCCTGCGAGCATATATCCCGCATCATCAAGACAAACACCGGATACACTCTGAAAGCGTACTGTCAAAAGGTACAGATGGCCGAGGCGGCGCGGCTTCTGAGAAACACAGAGCTGCCGGTCTGCCAGATTGCGGCATCCATGGGCTATGAGAACAGAACGCAATTCTACAAAGTGTTTCGGCGCGAGTACGGCCTCACCCCATTGGAATACCGCCGCCATATTGCGGAGGAATGATCCTTACCCCTCATTGCGGCGATCCAGACATTCCCGGATTTTTCGGCGCTCATCGTCCTTGATCGGGTATGTCCGCAGGATCAAAGCCGACAATGCGCCGAGGATGGCAGGAACAAGACCCATGATAACGATAAACCAATTGAGCATGGTCGGAATCTGCGACAGTTCCCCCATGTATTCGGAGGTGACGGGATCCACGTTGTAGCCGATTGACATGAGCACAGCGCCAATAATTGCAGCCGAAAGCGCTGCCTGGGCTTTGACAATGAAACCGCCGACAACCATTGTCAAGGCAGAACGATCCTTGCCGGTTTTATAAATGTTGTAGTCCATAATCTCCATTTCCACCATGGATTGCGGGACAAAGTCAGTTCCCACCCCCACTGCCATGATGAACAGGGTAATGAAGAACAGCGCAGGAACATTCGTAAGCAGACCCGCCATCTGGGTAATAAACAGGACCACCCCGCCGACAGACTGCACAACCAGAAGGAAACAAGTCATTTTGATCGGGTTGTTCTTAAAGAGCTTCAAGAGCGGACGACCAATAACTGCACCAACCAGGAGCGGTATGAGCATCATCATGGAAGAAATGCCGTTGAGGACACCATACTGCTCCATGTTTGTGACGCCGGTGGTCAGATCCGTGCAGAATCCCCATTTTATGTAATACGCAGGCGTGGCAAAAATAAGGGACCAGATAAAACCGGAAAAGATGCCTTTCAAATAGTAGACCACCATCGGCTTGTTCTCTTTGAACAGAAGAAAGAAGTCCTTGAACTTTACCGGCTCTGCCTCTTCTTCCTGCACACTGTGCTTTTCCTTGACAAGGAACCAGCCAATAAGGGAGAGCACCATCGCTGCACCAACAATACCGGTGATCAGGATGGCAAATGAGTCGTGATAGTTGCCCACACGTTCGTTGACCGCAACCAGCACAGCTGTAAAGGCGGACGTAACGACGCCCAGGATCATGGTCCAAACCCGCGGCCCGATAACCAGCTTGGAACGTTCGTTGGGATCATTGGTCATCGTTCGGAACAAAAGATTATCCTTATAAAAGGATGTTCCCACATCAAACAAAAATAAAAGGTTACTCGCCCAGGATTTGTCCCGTTTATCCCAAACCGGAGTGCAGGGACGTTGTTCCGCTGTTCGAGGACAGGGCGGTGTACAAGAGTATAACCGCACAGATAGAAAGCGCAGGGTGCACGGTTTCCGGAGAAAACGACGCCGACATTTATCTGTTTTGCAATTTGCCGGTTGGACAAATGCTGGACTTTTGCGGTTTGTATATCGGCAAGGCAAACGGCGTTGACAATGTTGTCAACAAGCAGTATGTCGATCGCGACTTGCCCAAGTTTGTTTCAAAACTTGCCGAACTTCATGCAAAAGGCAAGGCCGTTGCCGTTGCCGACATAGCGTATGCCAACGGAGGCGACGCAGAAATTGCCCGCCTGATTTCCGAGTCGGTAGGACTGCTTAACATCGCAGGTTACGCAGGGTGGAACACTTCGTCCAATACGTTGGGTACGGTTATTTGTCAGGCAGTGTTTTACAACTTTTTCAAAAACACGCCTACGCACCGACGTTTTACTGCCGAGCGTGTGTACGAGGATATTGCCTATTGTTCACACGTCAGAGGCAGCGTTACAGCAAACGAGTTGCCGAAACTCGGTTACAACTACTTCGATGTCGGCGAACAACGCGGCAATGTATCCGAAATAGTGGCTCAACAATTAAGCGAATTTGTCGGAGACAACTTCCCCGAAATTTACAACGGGTACAAAATTTCCGACTGCTATATGCATTGGAAAAAAATGTGTGAAGTCGGCCTTGCAGTGGAGGAAAAAAAGTGATGCAGGATATAAAAAAATTACAACGGTACAAAATTTTTTATCATCGGGCATTGCTTGACGACGCGATGCCGTTTGGGAAAAATCCGACCTTATCGACGGCGATCTGTCGCAACTGTTGTAACGCAAGCCTTACAGAGGAAGAAAAAATATGACAGAATTGAGATTAAACAAAGAATGGACGTTAGACTACGACGGCAAGCAATTACCTGCCGTCGTGCCGGGAGACGTTACTTTGGATTTATGGCGCAACAACGTAATTGACAATCCGTACTTCGGAATGAATCACAAACAGTTGCACTGGATAATCAACCGCGATTTTACGTATAAAACTTCTTTCGATGTGTCCGACGAACTGTTTGACGAGCAAGAAATATTGT
>ENA-UEPV01002504-UEPV01002504.1-human-gut-metagenome-genome-assembly--contig:-NODE-2504-length-10155-cov-4.329728_pt1 | contig 10155 bp, 4 predicted proteins | sample MGYA00242942_ERZ507925 | MGnify/ENA primary metagenome ERZ507925 (study PRJEB26167, sample SAMN06115453) | human gut metagenome | host: Homo sapiens | place: China:Fujian | collected 2015-08-26... | reverse complement strand
ATAAAGTGGTAAATTCTCCGCGACGGTAAGGAAGGGTGTGTGCGGGAAACCTAAGAGAGGTTTCCTGCACCATTGAAATCAAGTATTTTCAGAACTTGCAAAAGTTCTGAAAATAAGGGCAGCGGGGAGAAAAGAATTTTTCGACACGCTGACCGTTGGCCGGAGCCGCTCCGATGACATTTCATGTCGAAAAAAGGACGTTTCGTGCAGACGGCCACGCAAGGCGCGGAAAATATGCTACACTGAACACCGAAAACTGAAAAACTGTCCGGGGGGCGCCCCCCGGACCCGTAGGGAGGACTCCCTACGGGAAGATCTCTGTCCGTGGGAGACTGATTCGGACAGAGAAGGAAACGAACAGGAGGAGATCTATGAAGAAGCGTATCTTGAGTTGTCTCATGGCGCTGGCCCTGTGCCTGACGCTGCTGCCCACGGCGGCGCTGGCAGAGGAGACGGAGGGGACGGCGCAGACGCCCCCGGCCGTGGAGGAATCGACAGACCCGGCGAACGGGGAAGCGAAGCAGGAAAACCAGCCTGTGGAAGCGAAGCAGGAAAATCAGCCTGCGGAAGCGAAGCAGGAGAACCAGCCTGCGGAACAGGAAGAACAGCAGGAGGATTCTGCCGCAAAGCAGGACGAGGCCGTGGCCAATGTGCAGGCGATGATCGACGCTCTGCCGGACGCATCCGAACTGGACGGCATGGACGATGCGGATGCCATGGCGGTCTACGAGGCGTTTCAGGCCGCCTGCAACGCGTATTATGAAACCCTGACCGAGGGACAGCAGGCACAGCTGAAAAACACGGAGAAGCTGGAGGCACTGTCCGCCTGGTTCAGCCAGTCTGCGGCACTGGCGGCGGGCGGACACCAGCACCCCATCTGCGGCGCAAGCTGTACGGATGACGAGAATCACGATAATGTGACTTGGACAGGTGCCATGGGTGTAACCGGTCTGCGGGCGGGCGGCCACTACTACCTCATGAAAGATGTCAAAGTGAGTGAAACCTGGCATCCGGAGGACGGCGTGGTGCTCTGCCTCAACGGCCACAGCATCACGGCGACTACAACAAGTATTAATGTTATTGAGGTGGACAAGGGCAAAACCTTCACCCTCACCGACTGCGGCACGGCCGGTACGGTCACGCACGAAGCCGAGAAGAGAGGCCGCGGCGTGATGGTGTTCGGCACCTTCAATCTGTACGGCGGCAACATCACCGGCAACCAAACCGATGGTAATTATAACGACAGAGGTACGTTCGGCGCGGGTGTCTATGTCGCGACGTACTCCGTTTTCAATATGCACGGTGGCAAGATCACTGGTAACATGGGCTATTCCGGCGGAGGCAGTGTGTACGTTGCCCCTACCTATGCCGCCTCATCCCGCGCCGTATTTAATATGTCCGGCGGTGAGATCTCGGGCAACAGCAGCCTTCTCGGCGACAGCAGCGGTGTGTATGTGAATGGCGGCGAGTTCATAATGTCCGGCGGCTCCATTACCGGCAACGCTGGTTACGGTGTGGATCTGTGCACTTACAAAGACCATGTCGGCGGCACATACCCCGGCACATTCACCGTCAGCGGTAAGGTAAGCGTCACCGGCAACTATAAAAACGTCTATAACAACGGCAAACTTGTTGGCACCCTCGATTACAATGTGTTCCTAGCCACAGGCGAGACCATCACCATCGGCGGGACCCTGAACCCGGAGTCCAGAATCGGCATCACCACCCAGGGCGAAGCCAGCGCGGACATCGCCACCGGCGGGGTGTGGGAGGACTATGATAAGATCTTCTCCTCCGACGTGAAGGACAAGGGGTACTCGTTCACAAAAAAGGACGACGGAACGCTCCATTTCAACGGCCACGACCACAACTGGCAGTTCGCCGCAACGACCGATATGATCTGGGCCAAATGCGCCACTCCCGGCTGCCCGGTGACCACCATAGATTCCATAGGTACTGAACACTGTAACGGCGGTTTTGTGTGGCTTAAAGTCCAAGACACAACGTACGGCTCTAATAGTAAGAACGCATGGGTAGATCCCAGCCAACAGACCACCTGGCGCGGCCCGGCGGTCTCGACAATCGAAATCTATTATCGGAACAGCGAGACCGGCGAAGACCTCGGCACGACTGCGCCCACCCTGCCTGGCTCCTACACGGCCAGCATCACAGTAGGGGGCCTGACCGTCACCCGTGACTTCACCATCACCAAGGCGACGCCGACGATCAACTGGAACGGCTACCCCTACAGTACGGGCTTCACCGGTACCTTTACCGGCAACGCGATTGCCGATCCGACCGGGGTCACCGTTCTTGTCAACGGCTCCAGCAGCGCGGACCTGCTCGCCCAGACCACCTTTACATGGTATGCGGCGACCAAAACCGGCAGCAGCTACAGCAAAGCGAGCGACACGCCGCTGGAGGAGGGCAAGCCCATCGACGCGGGCGATTACCTCATGGAGGCCGTCATCCCCGCGACCGACACCACCAGCAAAGCCACCTATACCAAGGGCGTGACCATCCAGAAGGCGCAAAACCTCGGCGGCTCTGATGTAACGGTTCCCGTCGCAGTGAAAATGTATCCCTCCGCCGATGCAAAGACCTATCCGGTCGACCTGCTCGAGGTCCTGACGGACTACCGCCACGGCGGCTCGCTGGCGCTTAACTCCACCGGGATCATTTTCTATGACACGGATTTGCTGACCAGCGCCATTCTGAATGGCAATACGGTCGAGATCACCATGAAGCCGACGGCCAACGTCCCCGCGAACAAAACCGTCACGGTAAGTGTCTTTCTGACCAGCCGGAACTACGAAACGATCCCGGTCATCATCACGCTGACCATGCAGCCAAAACCCACGGTCAACGATATTGCCGTTACCATGGACAGTTGGACCTACGGCGGAACCGCGAGTAAATTGCAGGTAAACGGTCTGCCGACCGGCGTGGAGCTTACCGATCCCGCCGTGACCGTCACCTACACGAACACGAAGGACGGCACCACGTCAAGCGAGCGGCCTACCGACGCGGGCAGCTATACCGTGACGGTGTCCTACGAGACGGACACCGTGATCCACACAGGCACGAAGGATTTCACCATCAGCCCGAAATCCATTGAGGGCGCTGCAGTCACGAGGGACCAAAGCGAACAAGTCTATGATGGCGGCGAGAAGAAGCCGGCGGTAACATCTGTTGTGCTGGATGGCAATACGCTGACGGCGGGGACGGAGTACGCCGTTGCTTATGCGAATAACATCAACGCCACCAAGTTGGGGCCGGATTCTCAGGCGAAAATCATCATTACCGGAACCGGAAACTATACGGGCGAGGTTACAGTTCTCTTCCCCATCAATCCGGTAAAGCTGAGCATTATCGGAGAAGATCGGATGACGGCCACGGCGTCTTACGGCCTCCAGGTAAAAGAGATCCCTGTCTCTTCCGCTACGGTCTACTATGACAGTGGCAAGGTAACAAAAGTACCTGGCACATGGAAATTTGACGGCGACGGCATGGACGATATTCCGGAGGTCGGTAATACAAAGAAGTATAAAGCGGTCTTTACGCCGACGTCCGGCAGCGAAAATTACCGTGAGTGCTTCACCTACATCACGCCTTCGATCTCTCGGGCCGACGGATCTGTGACCGCTCCGGCTGCCAAGACCGGTCTGGTCTACAACGGCGAGGAGCAGGCGCTGCTTGAGACTCTGCCTACCAGCAGCACCGGCACGGTGTGGTACAGTCAGGACGGTACGAACTACACCAAGACCCCGCCTATGGGCCAGGAAGCTGGGACTTATACCGTTTTCTACAAGGTCTTGGGTGACAAGAATCATCTGGATGTAGCGGCTCAGAGCATCCATGTCGAGATCGAAAAGCTGGCCATCACCGTAACGGCGGAGAACAAGACCTCCCGTGTGGGCCTGGCCCTGGCGGAACTGACCTACACCTATACTCCGGAACTGGCCGCCGAGGACGCGTTCACCGGCACGCTGGAGAGCAACGCGCGTCCGGATGCCGCGGGCAGCTATTCCATCACGCAGGGCGATCTGGCGTTGAACGAAAACTACACCATCGACTTCCACGCCGGTACCTATACGGTGGCGGATAAGTTGGTTCAGAGCGAATTCCGCTTTGAAAGCATTCCGTCTGCCGTAAGCAAGACCTATGGCGACCCGGATTTCTCCGCTGGCGCGGTCGGCGCTGCTGAGGGCAGCACCGTGACCTACGAGAGCAGTGCGCCTGCGGTTGCCACCGTGGACGGCACCGGCAAGGTCACCATCAAGGGCGCGGGCACGGCGGTCATCACCGCCAGGGCGTCCGCCACGGATGAGTATGCCGAGGCAGCGGCGACCTGCAACCTGACAGTGGGGAAGAAGCCGATCGCCATTCCCACGGCGGATGCCACGGTCTTCACCTACAACGGCACGGAGCAGACCTACGCTCTGGCGGAGGATGGCGCTTACACCATCACCGGCAACAAGCAGACCAACGCCAACGAGACGGGATATTCCGTCACGGCGGCCTTGAAGGACACCGCCAATACCCAGTGGGCGGACGGAACGACCGCGGATAAGACCTATACGTTTGTCATCGGCAAGGCGGTCATCACCGTCAAGGCCAAGGATCAGAGCGCCTATGTGGGCGACAAGGTCCCTGCGCTGAGCAAGGATAGCTATACCGTTTCCGGTTTGGTGGGCGAGGAGAAGCTGACGACCCAGCCGACGGTGAAGTACGTCGGCGCGGACGGCAGCGAGATCACCCCCGACATGACCAAGACCGGCGAGGTTAAGATCCTTGCCAGCGGCGCGGCGGCCTCCGACAACTACACCATCCGCTATGAGGACGGCAAGCTGACCGTCAGCACCCGCCCCTCCGGTGGCGGCGGCAGCTCCAGACCCTCCACCCACCCCGTTCAGGCGGAGGTGAGCAAGGACCCTGACGGCTCCGTTTCCCTCTCCAAGACCAGCGCGGCCAAGGGCGACAAGGTGACCATCACCGTGAAGCCGGAGCGTCATTACGAGGTGGACGAGGTGATCGTCCGGGATTCCAAGGGCAAGCAGCTGGCCGTCAAGGACAACGGCGACGGCACGTTTACCTTTGAGATGCCCGCCGACAAGGTGACGGTGGAGCCTACCTTCTCCTGGGTGAATCCCTTTGCGGATGTGGCAAACAGCGCCTACTACGTGGACGCGGTGGAGTGGATGCTCAAGCGTGAGGTCACCCAGGGCACTACGGAGACTACCTTCAGTCCCAACCTGAACTGCACCCGGGCCCAGATCGTCACCTTCCTGTGGCGGGCGGCCGGTTCTCCCGAGCCGAAGGGCACGGTCAGCTTTACGGATGTTTCCGCAGGCAGCTACTACGCCAAGGCGGTGGCGTGGGCCGTTGAAAACGGCATCACCGGCGGTACGGGCGATGGCCTGTTCAGCCCTGACGCCGCCTGCACCCGCGCCCAGTCCGCGGCGTTCCTGTACCGCGCGGCGGGCAGCCCCGCTGTGGGCGGCAGCGCCGGGTTCAGCGACGTAGCGGCGGACGCTTACTATGCGCAGGCTGTGGCGTGGGCCAAGGAGCACGGCATCACCGACGGCATCGGCGGTGGGCTGTTCGGCTCCGCCAACGACTGCACGAGAGCGCAGATCGCTGCGTTCCTGTGGCGGCTGTACGCGGAAAAGTGAGATCAAGACCTCTTATAAGAAACCTCCCCGGCCGAAAGGCCGGGGAAGATAAGTGTAACGGAACGTTGTGAAACGTTCCGTTACTGTCATGTTGGGGCAGTGCGCGTCAAACCGGGCCGCGTATGAAACAGGGGGCTGGCGGGTTATAACCGGCCCGCCGCAGGGGGCAATGGGCATCCGCATTTCCAAGGTCAAGTAAGTATGAGGACATAACACGCGGACAACAAAAACTGCGTGTAAGGTTTTGAATGCGGCGTCAAACACAGCGGCGGATGGAAGATTTTCTGTGAAAATGGGAGAATACCCCGTATAGAGCGTAGAGTCCACGCACTATGCGTGGACTCTACGCGAAAAACGGAGGTGAGTCTGCAACACTATATCCCCCATGTGGTCGGCACCTGGCTTACAATTTATCCACCGATAAATTGGGAGGTCAGCACATGGAATACGGTTATGCAAGGGTTTCGAGCAAGGAACAGAATGAGCTGCGTCAGCTCATCGCCCTGCGGGAATTCGGGTTAACGGACCGGGCGATTTTTGTGGACAAGCAGTCCGGCAAGGATTTTGACCGCCGCAGCTACCAGCGGCTGCTGCGCAAACTGAAAGACGGCGACACGCTTGTGATCAAGAGCATCGACCGTCTCGGCAGAAACTATGAGGAAATTTTGGAGCAATGGCGCGTCATCACAAAGGAAAAGGGTGCGGCAATCGTTGTGCTGGATATGCCTCTGCTTGACACGCGGCGGAATCGCGACCTCACCGGAACGCTGATCGCGGACATCGTGCTGCAGCTGCTATCCTATGTGGCGCAGACAGAGCGCGAATTCATTCATCAGCGACAGGCGGAAGGGATCGCCGCAGCGAAGGCGCGCGGCGTGAAATTCGGCAGGCCCCGCAAGGTGCTGCCGGAAGGGTTCGGCGAAGTCAAAGCACGTTGGGAGCGCGGCGAGCTGTCTGCACGGGCGGCAGGAAAACTGCTGGGCGTCACCCACCGGAGCTTTTTGCTCTGGGCTCAGGATGACGGGTGTAAAGAAATCGTTAAGAAAACGCAGAAAGTAAAAAGGGCTGGATAAAAAAGTACGCTTTTTTAGTCGGTTTTAGGCCCTTGTCTTATTGATATTCTGTTGGGGGTGTGCTATGGTAAAGATATAGATTTTGTGTATGTCGCTGTGGTCGGCAACCTGTACATTTTTATCCACTGTGCCAGATACACAATGCGCAATAAAAGACCCTTCCGCCTGTATTGCAGGCGGACAAGTATTCTGCGGGAGGTGAGCAGCGATTCATCCGTCTCTGTACGATTTCTGCGCCAGACATGAACAAGCTCACCTGCTGGCACAATGGGACGATGAACGCAATGCGCCGCTCACGCCGAAGGATGTGACCTACGGAAGCCATCAAAAGGTATGGTGGCGATGCCCCCAAGGCCATTCCTACCGTTCCGAAGTCAGAATCCGCGCGCGGGGAACGGGCTGTCCCGTCTGCGCGGGCCGCGCTGTTCTGCCGGAGGAAAACTCTCTGGCGGCAAAATTCCCGGATCTGCTTTCGGAGTGGGACACGGAAAAGAATTTTCCGCTGCTGCCGACGCAGGTCCTGCCGGGAGCACACCGGAAGGTCTGGTGGAGGTGTCCGAAAGGACATAGCTGGCAGGCGAGCATCGCCAGCCGCGTCACATCAAACGCAGGCTGTCCGTTCTGCGCGGGACAAAAGGTCCTGTCCGGATTCAATGATCTCGCTTCGCTGCATCCGCAGCTTGCTGAACAGTGGGATCGGAAAAAGAACGGTGCGCTGACGCCGGAGGCGGTGAGCGCATATTCCAATCGCCGCGTGTGGTGGCTCTGTGACAAGGGGCATTCCTTCTGTGCGGTCATCGCCCACCGTGTGAACAGGGAAAGCGATTGCCCGTACTGCACCAACCACAAGGTCCTGCCGGGAATTAATGATCTGGAGACCAGGGAGCCGGTGATCGCGTCGCAATGGCATCCGACCCTTAACGGCAGTTTCACGCCGCAGCAGGTGACGCCCGGCAGCAGCCGGAAGGCATGGTGGCTGTGTGAAAACGGCCATGCGTGGAAATCGGTCATCAGCAGCCGTACAGGAAAGCAGCGCTGCGGCTGCCCCGTCTGCGCAGGCAGGCCGCTGAGCCAATGTACGGCGATTCTAACTGAACAATCGGCCAGACCGCCGAATCTCGGCGCGGCCATGGACGTTGTGCGCCGCAGGCTGGGGGACAGTAAAGCTAATTCCCTTGCCATGCGGAGCGACGTATATTCCCCGTGCCAACCGGAAACGTTTTCGAATGATTCCGGTTCACATAATTACCCCAAAAATCTTATAGGAGGAAAGCTATGAAACACATAACAAGCAAGCTCTTGTCTCTGCTGCTGACGCTGGCCATGCTCCTGAGCATAATCCCCGCGGCGTATGCAGAGGGGACAGAGGGCACGACCGAGGGTAGTACCTCGACCGAAAAAGTCGTCGCCAAGGACGGCGAGACGACCGCCACGACCGAAACGCTCGACGGCAGCACGACCGTGACGGGTTCGAATGCGGCAACGGCGGATGACAAAGGCACCTCGACCAACCCCTACACCCTCGAACAGCTGGGCGTGATGACCCGTAATGAGTACATCAAGGCGCAGGAGCGTCTCGAGGGCACCATGTACGTCACCGTCGGCGACTACCGCTATGACAAGAACGGCGTACTCGGCAACGGTAAGAGAGACGACACGACGGGGCAGATCGAGGATCGCAGCGTCCTGAACGGCTACAACTCCAACGGCTATCTGGGCGAGAAGAACGACGGCGCGAACGGCAAGAACATCGTCTTTGTCGGCGGCAAGATCACCAGCGATGTGACCGGCTACAACAACATCGACAACATCGGTACGTCCCTGCTGCTGGCTGTCCCCGCCTACACCAACGTGACCTTTAAGGGCACCACGTTCAATAACGTCATGAGCTTCGACTACCAGCTCTACACCTCCCCGTGGAGCCAGCTGGGCGAGCTGAAGTTCGACGGCTGCACTTTCAACGGCATCATCGTCGGCGCGATCGCCGCGCAGACGCTGACCTTCAACGGCTGCACGTTCAATAATTACGAAAACACGGATTCTGCGAACAACTCCAACCCGACGTGGATCCGTCCCGCCTACGGCAACTGGAAGAAGGACGACAACGAGGGGCAGGGTGACAACTTCAAGTCTCTGACCACCATCAACTTCACCGGCAACACCGTCACCAGCACCCGCCCGGTGAAGTTTGAGTACATTTCGCAGTGGGACATCACGAGCACTGTTACTGCGACCAGCAACACATTTGATATCACAGCACAGCCTGGCGATACCAGCATCAAGAATGTTGGTCTGTATCTCGGCGCTCACACGGATAAAAACGAGTTCCATCTTGTGGCGGATAACAACACCAAGTCGAAAGGCACCGCCGCGCTCTACACGATTCCCAAAGGAACAACATCCCTGCCCGCCGGCTCGACAGTGAAGGACAGCAGCGGCAATGAGATCGAACTCACCGATGCGCTTGCGTGGAAGGGCACAAAGGACGATGTTCTTACGCTGAAAACCGAATGCGAAGCAAAGATTGGCGATGCGTATTACGCCACCCTCGCCGACGCCTTTGCGGCCGCAAACAAAACCGGCGACACCGTGATCGAGCTGCTGGACGACATCAATATGACCGGTAAGAACTGGACGCCGGTGGGTGTGGATGGATACCATGGTCAGGGCGTCATCACCCTGAACGGCAACGGCAAGACCATCACCGGCCTGAGCGCCCCCTTGTTTGCGGGCGGCTTTGCGGGCAAATCCGGCATTGTGATCAAGGATCTGACCATTGCTGGTGCGGATATCAACGACACAACGAATAATCAGGGAATCGGCGCATTTATCAACTGCGTGGATTCCATGACTCGAATCGAACTGGATAACTGCCATCTGAAGAACAGCAAAATTGTCAGCACCGGCGGCGCGCGCGTCGGCGGTCTGATTGGCTGGACATCCGGCTATAACAACCAGAACGACGGCCCGGTCGATACCAAGGTCACGCTTACAAACTGCTCCGTCGAGAATGTGACGATTGAGGCGAAGGGCTCTGTCGGCGGCCTGATCGGTCACGCCGGTGCGAATCCCGCCACCTACCACTCCATCACGGGCTGCACTGTAAAGGACAGCACTCTGAAGTGCACTGAGACGGGAAAGAGCTGGCGCGTCGGCGATCTAGTCGGCACGGCGAATGTCGGTCAGGTCACCGTTGACGCTGCTACTTCCGCAAGCCAGAATATCTTGATGCAGGAAAATGCAGGCACCCAAAAGCCCGAAGACAGCATCTTCGGCCGTAAAGAGGTCGGCACAGACGGTCTTGTGATCATTGACAACAAGGTCGTTGCCGCCGGTACTGCTTACGACGATATTGTTAACAAGAACGCCAACGAAGTGCTTGTGGAGGTTTCGAAGGGTCATTGGGT
>ENA-UEPV01002503-UEPV01002503.1-human-gut-metagenome-genome-assembly--contig:-NODE-2503-length-10162-cov-2.802380_pt1 | contig 10162 bp, 6 predicted proteins | sample MGYA00242942_ERZ507925 | MGnify/ENA primary metagenome ERZ507925 (study PRJEB26167, sample SAMN06115453) | human gut metagenome | host: Homo sapiens | place: China:Fujian | collected 2015-08-26... | reverse complement strand
AGAACATCTTTTTTGACGACGTTGTTCTCCCTTACGAGTGTTGTTTCCGCTACCAAAAAAGATGTTCTTAAAGGTACGCAAGATGGAGAAACCCATCAGAAACACCAACAGGATAAAGAAAAAGAATATTACAAACAAAAACTTAAACATAATCCGATACTTAAATGATTCTTTACTATCACAAACACAAAGATAAGAATTCTTGTTTATCCCTTTTTGTTAAAAATAGACAAGACTATATATAACAGGATGGTTCCAGAGATTCCCAAGAATCCCCATAACGCCACGAAAATAATGGCACAAGCGATCAATATATAGCGAAGCTCATTACCCTTCCACGCTAAGGATTTAACCTTCAGCGAGAACATCGGTATCTCAGACACCAACAGCAAGGAGGTAATAAACGCCAAGATAACAGTCACCAACACGAACAAGCCTTCATTCGCATGGATAACCGGTAAAACAGAATATCCCACCGAAGCCCAAAATAAAGCATGCGCCGGAACCGGCAAGCCGATAAACGAGGTAGTTTGCCGTTCATCAATATTGAACTTAGCCAAACGCAAACCTGAAAACGTAGGGATCACGAACGCCAGATAAGGGATATACGTATTCAAAGAGCCAAAAGGCAAAGCCGTAGAAGCCTCTCCCAACAACCAATAGACCACCATGCCCGGAGCGAAGCCGAAACTTACCATATCCGACAAGGAATCCAATTCCTTTCCCATCGGCGAGTAAGCCTTCAATAAACGAGCGGCAAAGCCATCGCAGAAATCAAAGACCGCGGCTATAATAATCCAAATCAACGCAGATAAAAGATTTCCGTGCAAGGCCATAACACTGGCGACACAACCGGACAGAAGGCTTAGACACGTAATTGTATTAGGAATATGTTTTCTTATACTCATTTTGACAAACGGGCTATAGGCGTTTGATTGCCTGTTACTTTTTGATCCATCTCTATTAACACCTCTGTTCCTACCGGCAGGTAGACATCCACGCGAGAACCGAATTTAATAAACCCCATTTGCTCGTCCACATGACATTTCTCTCCCGGCTTGGCATACGTAACGATGCGGCGTGCCATCGCCCCGGCAATCTGACGAGCCAAGACATCCACCCCGTTCCTCGTGGTAATCACGACCGCCGAACGTTCGTTCTCCGTACTACTCTTCGGCAGATAAGCCGCCATAAAACGCCCGTTCTGGTGGGAAACATGCTTAACGGTACCGTTTACGGGAAACCAATTAGCATGCACGTTGAAGATAGACATAAAGATAGATATCTGTAGGCACTTCTTATGAAGGATCTCGTTCTCCATCACTTCCTCGATGGCAACGATCGTACCGTCGGCGGGAGCGATCACCAAGCCTTCCGAATCATAAGGAAACCGGCGGAAAGGACTACGGAAGAAGTTTAATACCAATAGGAACAATACGGTAGAAACAAAAGCGACAGAATAAAACAGCATACCCTTACCTACCGTATGGTACAAAGTTATATTCACAATAAATAATATTGTAAACAACGTAAGCAGTAAACCGGTTCCTTCTTTATGTACTTTCATTCTTCTTTGACTGTATCGTTTTATACTAAGAATCTGCAAAAATATTCATTTTTACCGAATATCAAAAATATATCACTTATTCACTGCCTCTATTTTACCTAACTCTACGTACCAAAGGTATCCATCGACCCGCTCGAAACCCATTTTACGGATTAATTGCAGGTAATTTCTTACCTGATTAGGATGGCGCTTATCTTGCCGTTCGCCAAATTTATAATCCACGACAATAACCTTACCTCCTTTTATTATCACCCGGTCCGGGCGTTTAGACAAGCCTTTACCGAACAGGATATCCACTTCATACAAGACACGGGAGGAACCATCATAGCAAGCCTTTACCTCCTCCGCTTGCAATAATTCTTCCAGACGGCTGATCAACTCCGCCGCTTCCTCCCGGTTAATCACCCCGGCTAACCGATAACTTTCGACCGAAGCGGGAATATCTTTCGGCGTACGTATCCGGCTCAATACCTCATGCATCAAGGTACCGTGCTTCCGCCTGGCATTATCGAAAAAGAATCCTTTCCCATGCAGGCGTAATTGTAAACGATCATCCGGGGAAACGGAATACAGGCGGCTCATGGGGATTTCCTCCAGGGTATCTTCTGCCGTTCTACCCGAAGCTGGATGCCACCATTCGCCCCTTTCAAAGGTATCATCCTCGATATCCGTCTCCACCCCCGCCCACAATAGATCGGCGATGGAAGTTATCTTCTCAACCTTACCTTCCTTGTTGATCTTCCTCGGACGGGGGGAGAATACGATCAGTTCTTCTTTCGAACGGGTAAAAGCGACGTATAAGGTGTTCAAGTTATCGATGAAAGCATGCAAGCGCTCCTTGAAATAATCCTTGGCGAAAATCGTGCTACTCAGGATCTGTCCGTAACGGACAGGAACTAAGTGCAGGCGGTCAAACGGCTTCTTCTCCGGGTGGCACCAAAGGATAACGGGCTTTGTCGGCTTATGGTCGATCTCCCAGTCCCCGAAAGGAATGATAACGACCTTAAAACCTAAGCCCTTGGATTTATGTACGGTCAAGATGCGGATAGCGTTTTGCCCATCCGGGGTAGCGATCGTCTTTCGATAACCGGTCTCGTCCCACCATCTCAAGAAACGGTTCAAATCCGCACTTTCTTTTTGGGCGTACTCGGAAACCATATCCAAAAAGGCTTGCACGAATACCTGTTCCGTTTCCGGGAAGTAAGCGGAGAAGTTACGGAAGAGCCCTTCGGTTACCTCGTACAAGGATTGCCGGGAGATAGACTGAAGGTTTTGAAAAACAGACTCGTCCGCCTCGCTCTCCCCAAATTTTCCGGTTAATACTTGATAGGCATACATCGCCAATTTCCTGTTCGTCCGGTCCTCCGGATTTCGCAAATAGCGCAATACGGCGATCAGGAAACGGACCGCCGGAGAACTACCCACGAACAGGGCATCATCGGAGATGATATCGTAATTGTATCGGTCGGACGGATGCTCTTCCTTATAGGCAAGCAACGTATCAGCCACTAAAGCACCTTCTTGATTGGTACGCACGAGTATGGCGATATCTTTTAGCGCGTAACCGCTATCCTGCAAGCGCTCCAAGGTAGCGGGCAATCGCTCCATCGCCTCCTGTTTCCAGTCCTTATCCTCATCACCGGAGAGGAAATCGATCCGTACATGTCCATCCTTCTTCTGGAAGGGCGGGGGGACACGCTGGGAACTATCGTCGTAGGCCGCCATGATCCTCGCGGAAAAGGCCGTGCGCTCTTCCTCGCTTAATGAGGAGTTTTTCAACGCCTCATTATATAGATCCTGCAGGATCGCCGGAGCGGCGGTGAAGAACGCATTATTAAACTCCACGATATGGCGGCAGCTTCGCCAATTATCCTTTAGGGTATCCTCACGGACTTGCTCGTCCTCGAAATCCCTGCGGACTTGCTCGTCCAATAGCTTCCAATCCGAGTTACGGAAACGATAAATACTTTGTTTCACGTCGCCAACGATCAGATTCGCCCGGCCATTCGCCAGACTTTCCTCCACCAAGGGGCGGAAGTTATTCCACTGCATGCCGCTGGTATCTTGGAACTCATCGATCATATAATGATCTACGTGCGTACCCGTCTTCTCGTAGATAAAGGGGGCGTCACTGCCACTGATGACCTTATTCAGCAACTCGGTCGTATCGGCGATCAGCATGACATTCTTTTCTTCCCGGTAAAAGGCGATTTGCCGGGAGATATCGGTTAAGATCCCTAACGTATAATAATAACGTACGATCTCCCGGGCCGTGTTATAGGCCGTCAGGTTGGCGAACAGGGATACGATATTCTTTACGCAGGCATTCAACCCTTCCTCATATACACACCCGATGATCTGCCGGAGACCCGGTGGAGTCGTCTTGGTCGTATAGGCATCCGGATTATCCGGCAAAGCTTGGAACGTGGCTGTCGGCTCTTTCATCTCACCTTTCGCCAGCTTCTCGAAATAGAAAAACGGGGAACGACTTCCTCCCTTAAAATCCGAGGGTTGTAAGGCGAACTGTTTCAGCAACGCCACTCCCTCCTCACCTAAACGTTTCGCCTCCGCCTCTACGGAGCGGATAATGGCGTATAGCTCATTCTTATAGGCATCGAGCGCCTGCTTATCCGCGATATCCTTACCTACTTCCTCGCTAAATGCCTTATAACTCTCCTTAAAGACCTCCCGGCTGAGCGACATGATGTCTTGCCGCAAACTCCAGCCGCCTCCATCCTCGATCTTGTTCTCGGCGAAACGCAGCAGCCAACCTAGCAAATCTTTGCTCTCCGGCTTCTCCAGATCGGCCAGCAGGTTATCGATCGCCTCGGTCAAGACCAGTTCTTGGTCCATCTCGATGCCATAACCGCCTTGCAAGCCGATCTCGCGGGTAAAGGCACGCATCGTTTGCTGGAAAAAGCGGTCGATCGTACTGATATTAAAAGCGGAGTAATCGTGCAGGATAGCGACCAGAATCTTCCGGGCCTGCTCCCTCACCTGCCGCTCCGTCAAGGAATAGGCGGAAGAGAGTAGCTGGATATAATCGGACGCACGGCCGGAAGCGAGGTGATAAAGTTCTTGAACGATACGGGTTTTCATCTCATCCGTCGCCTTATTCGTAAACGTCACGGCCAAGATCCGGCGATAAGCGCCCGGCTGGGAGAAGAGCAACATCAGGTACTCCCCTGTCAGCTTATGCGTCTTGCCCGCCCCGGCGGAAGCCCTATAAATTGTTAGCATAGCGATCGGGGATTAGATCGTACGGCTTTTCGAATAGCCCTCTTTCCGGAGGATATCCAACACCTTGGCACGCAGGTCACCTTGGATGATTATCTCCCCGTCCTTAGCGGAACCGCCTACGCCGCATTTCACTTTCAAGAGTTTCCCCAAGGCGGTCAGATCCTCGGAAGTGCCCCGGAACCCGGTGATCAAGGTAACCATCTTCCCTCCCCGGTTCCGCTTATCCAAGGATATGCGCAAAGCTTGTTTCTCCTTCGGCAACGTATCTTCCTCTTCCGTATCTCCCGTATTATATTGAAAATCGGGATTCGTGGAGTACATCACGCCTAATCGATCTTTCCAATCATTATTCTTCATAAAAATACCACTTTATTGGCTCAAAGCTACGTATTAATCTCCGAATAGGCAAACAAGGGCGAAAAGGCTATCCTATCAAGATGGAACTATTACCATTTTACTACATATAAAACCTTTATTTTCAGGCAAACCTCTTGCTTAATAAAGCGGAATCACTACATTTGCTACCAGAATCACGTTTGCTACATATATCGCTTAGAATTAACGGCCATGAGAAATATCATTCTTTTTATTTTTATTATACTAACGGTCCACTTGAACATGAGCGCACGAGGCTCCGGCGAGAAACCGTCTATAGTCGTACTGCACTCCATCAACTTCGAGGAAAGCTGGACGAAACAGACCTATCTTGATATAGAAAGAAAATTCGGGGAGGAAGGGTTTACCGTAAAGGCGATTCCCTTACAGATCCCCGGTATCCGCACTATGGAAGGGTTTCAAGAGAAGAGAACAATGATCCTAGAGAGAGTTCCCGTGCCACCCACCTTAGTCGTATGCATAGGAGATCCCTCTTGGCTTGTCGCCCGCCCGTTGTTTGACAAGGAATGGAAAGATATTCCCTCTATCATCTGCTACGCCAGAGATTATATGTACCCGAAAGAAGAGTACCTGATAGACCTAGATAAAAACGTGCTCGATACGCTGGTTCCCATCACGGACGTAGTAAAAGGCTATAACGCCACTTTTATAAAATACCCAGTCTATATCAAGCAAACGATCGAGCTAATCAAAAAGCTACAACCGGAATTAACCAAACTGGCCTTTATTTTTGACCGCCGTTATATAAGCCAGCAAACGAAAGCGGATGTAGAGGCCGTGCTACGGAAAGATTTTCCGGGCATCCAATTCGAGCCACTGTCTACCACCTCCATTTCCACCGAGAACTTATTGGACAGACTGGCCTCTTTCGACAATAAGACCGGAGTCCTTTATTACTCATGGTACAGGACCCGGAAGGATAACGAGAATCGTTACCTAGTCGATAACGTCCAGAAAATGACCAATAGTTTCTCCGTCCCCCCAATCTTTACCTTGCAAGACGTACAAACAGAAAACGGGAATTTCGCCGGGGGATATTATGTTTCTCCGGAGGATTATGCGCAGGTGACGGTCAACACGATCGAAATGATCCTCTCGGGGAAAGATAGTAAGGAAATCCCGATCCAGACCGCGGAAACCCCGAGGGCCTACCTAAATTACCAGCATCTATTGCTTCACCAGATCGATCCCGGCCTATATCCCCCGAACGCCACGTATTTCCAAGAGCCTCCCGGTTTCTTACAGAAATACAAGATCCATATCATAAGCCTACTCGTCATTCTGGCGTTATTGATAACGATCGGGATCTTACGGGTCCGCCTCTTCATCCAAAAGCAAAAGGCCAAAGACAAGGAGCTGCAAATCGCACGCCAAGCGCAAGACCTGAACCAGAAATACCAGCTCGTCTTGAAAGCCAGCAACATGATGACATGGATATGGGACGTAAAAGAAGCACGGCTCGAATGTAACAATATTTACCTGACCCAAAGATCCATTCGCGACAAGGGAATCGACGGCCAATTCTGCATGTCGGCGGACGAGTTTTATAGCGGCATTCACCCCGAGGACTTGGAACAGATGCAAGACGCGATCAATAAACTAATCGCCGGCGAGAGCATATCGATCGACGAGGAGATCCGTTATTTAGACGATACAGGGCTTGAATATACATGGATAGAGATCTTTGCGATCGTAGGGAAAACCGATCCGGAAGGAAAACCCGCCTACTTAACCGGAGGTACTACCCTCATCAACCAACGGAAAAAAATGGAACAAGAACTGAGGGACAAGGAGAAGATAGAGGAATCCAACCGGTTGAAATCCGCCTTCCTAGCGAACATGAGCCACGAGATACGTACCCCGCTGAACGCTATCGTAGGCTTTTCCAACCTGCTAGCGGAAACTTGCCACTCCGAGGAGACGAGAGAGTTCTGCGAGATCATCGAGACGAACAACGAGCTTCTCCTTCAACTCGTGAACGATATCCTGGACCTATCGAAGATCGAGGCCGGGCAAATGGATTTCATCTATTCCGAGTTCAACGTATCCACGCTATTCCGGAGCTTATACCAGACCTTCCAAAGCCGGGTGAAAGACGGTGTCACTCTCTATTGCGAGATACCTGAACAGGATTGCGTTATCTATTCCGAGAAGAATCGCTTGACCCAAGTGATCACCAACTTCCTCACGAACGCCTGTAAGTTCACGTTCCAAGGGGCTATCCGCATGGGATACAAGGAGAGGGAAGATGGATTATACTTTTACGTAAAAGATACCGGAAAAGGTATTGAGCGGAAGAACCTCCCGCACGTATTCGAGCGTTTCGCCAAATTCGATTCCTTTATCCAAGGAACCGGACTCGGACTATCCATTTGCCAAACGATCCTAGAGAATCTTCACGGGAAGATCGGCGTAGAGTCGGAAGAAGGAAAAGGGAGTACTTTCTGGTTTACGATCCCATGCGCTGTATCAAGACCGTAGCGTAAGCCGAGATCCCTTCCTGCCGTCCGGTGAAGCCCAGCTTCTCCGTGGTCGTAGCCTTGATAGAGATATCCTCCTCGTCCACGTTCATGACCTCGGCCAGCGTTTTCTTCATCAGAGGGATATGGGGATTCAATTTAGGGCGCTCGGAGGCTACGGTGGCATCGATATTACCCAACTCATAGCCCGCCTCTCTTAAAAGCCTCATGGTATCCCGGAGCAAGATCTTACTATCGATATTCTTATATTCACCAGCCGTATCCGGGAAATGATAACCGATATCCCGCATATTGGCCGCTCCCAGTAAAGCGTCGCAGATCGCATGGATCAACACGTCCGCATCGCTATGTCCCAATAGGCCCAACGTATGCTCGATCTTAATCCCGCCTAGCCATAATTCCCGGTCCGGCACCAAGGCGTGGACGTCATAGCCAAAACCTACACGTATCTTCATATCCATTTATCTGAAAAGGTTCTTGATTCCATCCATATCGAACGACAAGGAGAAGCGCAATGTCTGGTCCAACGGGTTACTCTGTACCGTACTGATCAGATAAGCGGCATCCAACTGGAAAACACTCATGCGGAAACCAGCACCGACTGAGAAGTACTGACGGTTTCCCTGATATTTATTCTCATAGTAATAACCGCCACGAACAAAGAACTGCTGATTGTAATTATACTCCAGACCGATAGAGGCCATAATCTCCTCTAACTCGCCCTTGAAGCCATTCGGCGAGTCACCGAATGATTTGAAGATACCCGTGATCGGGGACATATTGTTATATTCATCATGTTTTTCCTTATAAGCAGCCTCATCCTCGGGAGTCGTACCTTCTTGAATAGGTTCGGTAGGAACTAAATATTTACTCAAATCCACATAGATACCGATTTGGTTATAATCATCGATCGGATACAGTAAACCAGTTCCAACCTTTAACATCGTAGGCAAGAATTGGTTGGTATTTCCACCGTCGTAAGAGACCTTCGTACCGATATTGGAGACATTAAAACCAAAGCTCCACAGGCACTCGCTATTCCCTAAGATCACGTATTTCTCCAGATAACCGGCGATATCAGCGGCAAAAGCGTTATCCGGAACCATATCCGCATCCGACGAGGCACCCATGTCCGAACGAATATAGCGCAAGGCGACCGCCATAGAGAACACATCCGATAATTTACGGCTATAACTTACATCAAAAGCCATCTCATAAGGATTCAATATGAGCTGATTACCCATTCCTCCATCCCGGCTTTCCTGTACTTCTCCTAAAGAGAAATAACGCAAGGAAGCTCCGATCGCCTGCATATCGCTATCGCCTAATTTATAATAACCGGCCAGATATGCTAAAGCCACATCATTCACCAATTTACGTAACCAAGGCGTATAGGATAAAGCGACTCCGGCCTTACTATAACTAAAAGCATACTTAGCCGGGTTCCAGTATTGGGAATTCACATCCGGCGTAGTAGCCACACCGTTATCACCCATAGCACCTCCGCGAGCATCGGGCGCAATAGACAAAGACGGTATCGCCGTATTAATCGGGGCGAATTTATGTTTAACATCGTCTGCGCCTCCTTGGGCATATAAAGCCGTAAATGCCGTCAAAAAGCTGAAAACCGCTAGTAACAGACTGAATCTTGAAACTCTTACCATATATTCTATTCTAAAAATACATTTACATTTATCATTCCTAGAGGGTAATAAACATACCCCCATGCTTATTATAAACTAATTACCCGATACTTTATTGTGCGAGAATGATTAATTTATTCGCTTTCGTCGCCTCTTTCGAGTTATTCGTGCTAATCGCCGCCCGATACAGATAAACTCCCGGGCGCAACCGCCTGCCACCGTTATCCGTCAGGTTCCAAGTTACGATATAAGCCTTAAACAACTCGGAGGAACCGCTCTTCTCTGTACTCCATAGGAACTTACCGGTCATATCATAAACCATAACCGTCACCTTTAAGTTCGACTCCGGACGATTGTGATGCAGAAAGAATTCCACCTGATCCCGTGCCGGATTCGGGGTGGCATACATCTCGATCAGATTAGGTTTCAACCCTTCCGCCACCTCAAAAGTAAAGGTATAGGTTGTGGAGTTATTTAAGATATCCCACACCTTAAACTCGGCCGTATGCATTCCCGGCTCCATCTCGGGGATGGAGAACTGGACAAGTCCTTCGTTCTCACTATCTGGTAGCAACGCATAATAACTATTTAAGTTATAGCTCATAGAGGGCATACTATCAATCGTCAACATCATATCATGCCCTACGCTACTGCCGGTTATATTCACGCCGCTCTTATCCCACAGCTTCGCTACAAAATAAGGAGTCGTGTTTACCTTATCGCCCGAAACAAAACTGGAATCATTCAAATAGATTTGCCGGATCTTGGGACCGATCGTATCAGTCTCCGCCGTATCCGAAGTCCCCCCCACGATAAAATCGAAGAAAGAACCCTGC
>ENA-UEPV01002500-UEPV01002500.1-human-gut-metagenome-genome-assembly--contig:-NODE-2500-length-10168-cov-10.510455_pt1 | contig 10168 bp, 8 predicted proteins | sample MGYA00242942_ERZ507925 | MGnify/ENA primary metagenome ERZ507925 (study PRJEB26167, sample SAMN06115453) | human gut metagenome | host: Homo sapiens | place: China:Fujian | collected 2015-08-26... | reverse complement strand
GTGACCATCCCGGGCGCGGACGTCTGCGCCTGCTGCGGCACCCACACCCGCACCACCGGTCAGGTGGGGCAGATCAAGATCCTTGCCAGCGAGAACTACAAGGGCGGTGTGCGGCTGAGCGTGGTGTGCGGAGCCCGTGCACTGGCGGCGGCGCAGGCCATGCGCGCCCGGCAGGCGGAGATCGGTGCGCTGCTCTCTGCCAAGGCCGACCAGACCGCTGTGGCGGTGCACCGGGTCTACGACGAGTATACTGCACTCAAGTTTACACACTTCGGACTGTGCAGCCAGCTGTTTGACGCCCTTGCGCAGCTGACCGCGCCCGATGCGGACGCTATCCGCACCCTGCCGGGACTGGACCCGGACGGGCTGCATCGGCTGGCTGTCCGTCTGACCGAGGCCACCACCGGCCTGTGCGCCGCTCTGACCCCCACCGAAAAGGGCACCGGTTACTGCCTTGCCCGGCGGGACGGCGATGTGCGCGCCCTGACCAAAGCACTGAACGCCGCCCTGAACGGACGCGGCGGCGGCAAGCCCGGCATCTGTCAGGGCAGCTGCGCCGCCACCCCGGAGCAGGTGGAGAGATTTTTGAAGGAGAACAACAAACTATGAGAATGCGTTTCAAACCCTATGCCCACGACGAACTGATGGCCGCGGATTTCCATGTGCACGAGCCCCTCATCTGGGGCGGCAAATGGCACGGCCAGTATGCCCGCCCGGAGCAGCCCTTTATTCTGGAGTTGGGCTGCGGCAAGGGCGGCTTCATCTCTCAGCTGGCCTGCGCCCACCCGGAAAACAACTATCTGGGCATCGACATCACCGATAAGGTGCTTATCCTTGCCAAGCGCAAGATCGAGGCCGCCTATCAGGCAGCGGGACGCCCCATCGACAACGTCAAGATCATGAGCACCGATATCGAGCGCATCAAGGGCGTCATCACCCCGGAGGATGAAGTCAGCCGCATCTATATCAACTTCTGCAACCCGTGGAGCAAGAACGACTCCTCCCACAAGCACCGCCTTACCTATCCGCGCCAGCTGATCGCCTACCGCGAGTTTTTGAAGGACGGCGGCGAGATCTACTTCAAGACCGACGACGATGATCTGTTCCGGGACAGCGTAGAGTACTTCCCCGCTTCCGGCTACGACATCGAGTGGATCACCTACGACCTGCACGAGAACGAGCCGGAATGGAACATCCGCACCGAGCACGAGGGCATGTTCACCGAAATGGGCATCAAGATCAAGGCACTCATTGCCCGCAAAAAGCCCGGTGCCGACAGCGTGACATGGGTAGACCCCAAGGTGCTCAAGCGGATGGCACGCGAAGCTGCCGCTGCCGAAGCCGCCACGCAGGAAGGCGAAGGAAATGTCTGACCCCTGTGAGCTGTGCCTGAATAATGTTCAGGACGAATACGGCAGCTATTACTGCGCGCAGGGCGCTGCGCTGGACGAGGACGAGATGGCACGCTATCTTGCGCACAATACCGCTGCCTGTCCCTTTTTTGAGCCGGGGGACGAATATAAGATCGTATCCAAACAGAACTGAAGAACGGAGGTGCCTATGGTAAGCTTTCTTACCGATACCGTGGTATGTGGCTTTTCGCTGTACCATATTCTGGCCTATTTCCTGATCTATTCCTGCATAGGCTGGTGTCTGGAGGTCATCTATGCCGCCGCCACCACCGGTCAGCTGGTGAACCGGGGCTTTCTCAACGGCCCGGTCTGCCCCATCTACGGCTTTGGCATGATCATCGTGCTGTTTGCCCTTACGCCCTTGCAGCACAGCATCCTGCTGCTGTATATAGGCGGCGTCATCCTGCCCAGTGCGCTGGAACTGGCGGGCGGCTGGGCGCTGTATAAGATCTACCACACTCGCTGGTGGGATTACAGCGATTTTCCCTTTAACATCGGGGGCTATATCTGTCTGGAATTCTGCCTGCTGTGGGGTGTGGGCACGCTGGTGGTCATGCGTATCGTGCACCCGGTGGTGGCTGACCTTGTAGACCTGATCCCGCCCTTTGTGGGGGTTATCCTCATGTGCTTTTTGTACGCCGTGTACGCGGCGGACGTGGTGGCTACCGCCATTGCTGCTTCTGCGCTGGCCGATACGCTGGACACCATGGAGCAGCTGGGCGACAGTATCCACGCCGTCAGCGATGCCATGACCCAGCTGCTGGGCACCACCACCCTGAACGCCGACAAGAAGCTGGACGAGGGACGGCTGCAATTCAAGCTTGCCGCCGCCGAAGCGCGGGATGCTGCCGGAAAGCGCCCCTCTGCCCGTGAGACCATGGCTGCCATCCGCGCCAAGGCTGCCGAGGCTACCGAGGCTGCCCGCCGTGCCAGCGAGGACGCCCGCCTGAACGCTGCCGAAGCTGCCAACGCCGCCCGTCTTGCCGCCAAGGGCACTGCCGAGCGCGCCGCCGAGCTGCTGCAATTGGAACAGCTGGCCGCAGAGCTGCAACAGCGCAGCGAGGAGATGCAGGCGCAGCTGCTGCGCACCCCTCGCATCGTGGGCCCGCGCCGTATGCTGCGTGCCTACCCGAAACTCCGGCACGGCAGCAAGCTGCGCAGTCTGCCCACGTTGCGGGAGATGCTGCACCGCGCCGAACAGGAAAACAAGGACGAGAACAAGAATACCAAATGACCCCGAATGCCGCACCGGCTCCGCCGTGTGTGGCATTTTTGTTGCACTTTGCTCGAATAATGTTGTTATAAAGCGTGAAAAAACTATTTCAAAACGACTTAAACCGTGTTATACTGATTATAAAGTATACAAACCGACCGCAATCGGCTTATCCGTATTGAAACTATCCAAATTGTGAGGAATCGTTATGTCAGAGGAACGAAAGACCAAAACAGATGCCGCCGCACCGGCATCTGCTGCGTTGGAGCGGATCGACCGCAAGGACGCATTTTTACAGGTCCTGCATACATTCCTGACCGCGCATCAGGGAACAGAATGGGCTGTTGCCGCTGTGGATATCCAGCACTTCAAGCTTTATAACGAGCTTTATGGCACCGAAAAGGGCGATGCTCTGCTGGAAACTGTGGCAAACTGTCTGCTGGGTTACAGCAGGCAGACCGGCTATCCTGTGGGCTATTTTGGAAATGATGACTTTTTCCTGTGCCTGCCGGACGAAAAGGCCGAGCAGACCGCCGTGCTTGCTACGCTGCAGGCCTGCATGGCTGCCGGAAGGCAGGATGTCACCTTCTTTATGGTAATGGGCGTGTGCCCTGTGCAGGCAAACCCCGGTGCAGATGCCGCCACCCTGTGCAACTACGCGCAGATCGCCGGTGTGACGACCGACAGCGGCTACCTGCACCGCTTTGAACCCACCATGCTCAACGAGCTGAAAGAACAGCAGCAGCTGCTGGGCGAGCTGGAGCGCGCACTGGATAACCACGAATTCTGCTTCTTTTTGCAGCCCAAGTGCAACAGCATCACCCGCGCCATCGTGGGCATGGAGGCACTGGTGCGCTGGAACCATCCCACCCGGGGCTGTGTTCCCCCTGCCGAGTTCATGCCGCTGCTGGAGCGCACCGGCCTTGTAACGAGGCTGGACCAGTACATCTGGGAATCCGTCTGCCAGACTTTGCAGAAGTGGCAGGAAAGCGGCAGCAACCTTGTGCCGGTGTCGGTGAACGTTTCGGTGCAGGATATCCTCAATCTGGATGTGCCGCAGATCTTTGCGGATCTGGTGGAAAAATATAAGCTGGAGCCAAAGCTCCTGCTGGCCGAGATCACCGAGACCATGGTAGCCGAGGACACCCAGATGGTGGAAAGCGCCATTCAGGGCCTGCACCGCAAGGGCTTCTCGGTGATGATGGACGACTTCGGCAGCGGGTATTCCTCGCTGAATATGCTCAAGGATACCAACGTCGATGCCATCAAGCTGGACATGAAGCTCATCGACATGAATCAGGAGAACCGCAGCAAGGGCGTGCAGATCGTGGAGTCGGTGGTGGATATGGCACACCGGCTGAACCTGCCCATCATCGCCGAGGGTGTGGAGACCCCGGAGCAGGTGTCCATGCTGCAAGCCGCAGACTGTCTGTATTCGCAGGGCTACTACTTCTTCAAGCCCATGCCGGTGGAAAACGCCGAAAAACTGCTGGCAGATCCCACCAATCAGGATTACTGGGATCTGCGCCGCGACCTGATGCGCCGCGACCGCCGGGTGGAGAACCCGGGCACCGAAAAGACCGCGCTGGCCTTGCAGGCCTACCAGATCTTTACCGACAACGTGCTGGAGATCTCGCTGCTGAACCTTGCCACCGGTGCGTACCGGGTGATCAAGCGGGACGCCCGCCTGCTGGGTGCAGATCTGGAAAAGGAAGAGGATTTTGTCAACTACTGCGACCGCCTGGTGAACGAGAAGATCGTGCACGAAGAGGACGCAGACCTGTTCTTGGAGCAGACCGATCTGGAGGCCTTGCGCTCTGTGCTGTACCACGCCACTGCGCCGGAGTTCTACCGCTACCGCGAGAATGTGTCCGGCCAGTATATCTGGGTCACCACAGAGGTGCTGCCCTGCCGGGGCTGCTGTGCCCAGAACCCGTGGGCGACCGTGCTGGTGCGCAATGATGCACAGGCCGACCAGCTCAGCGAGGAGCTGGACTTCTCTTACAGCCACGATACCCTGACCGGCCTTGCCAACCGCAGCCGGTACGAAGCCGACCTGCGGGAGCTGCCCAACAGCGGGTACGAATCCGTGGTGTGCACCTACATTGATGTGGTCGGGATGCACGAGGTAAACGAGCATCTGGGTCACCGCAGCGGCGACACCCTGCTGTGCTGTCTGGCAAATGCCGCCCGCAAGTTCTTTGCCACCAGCCGGGTGTACCGCATCGGCAGCGATGAATTTGTCATCCTGACCCCCAACGAGCCGCCTTACAGCGTGTGGAGCACTGCGGACCGGATGCGCGCCTTTTTGAAGGAAAAGGACTATGTTATTTCCGTAGGCATCCAGCAGACCGCCGACCTGCGCCATCTGGACGAAGCTGTCGCCAAGGCCGAGGCTGCCATGCGGCAGGACCGGCAGGCTTACTACGACCACAACGGCCGCGCCCGCCAGCTGGAAGGCCTGAACGAAAAGATGGAGCGCACCCTGCAGGAAAAGCGGGACGCGGAGCACTTTTTGAGGGTGCTTGCCCCCAAATACAAGACAGTAATCGTGGTGGACCTGCAGCAGGATACCGTGCGCCCCGTTATTGTGCCGGACTACTTCCAGTCCGTTCTGGACACCTGCGGCGGCTCTTTCCGCGCCGCACTGACCAACTACCGCGACACGCTGGTGGCACCGGAAGACCGGGACGGCTTTGCGGATCTGCTGGACTTCGGCCTTGTGCGCAGCACCGTGTTCAGCAGCAACCTGCTGGAGCATCGCTACCGCAAGACGGATGGCCGCAGCTTCTGCATCCGTGTGACCCCCTACTCCCGCAGCGGCTCCCACATCAACGAGGTGCTGTGGATCTTCGCGGATGAAGAGGTAGAGTAAAATATTTTTATAAGCATAAAAGCAGCCAGACCGCCCGGTCTGGCTGCTTTTGCGTTTGACTCCTGCAGGGCAGCGGGCTCGCCCTCTCAGGCGCTAACCCTCTCAGTCACGCCTGACGGCGTGCCAGCTCCCCCGAAGGGGGAGCGCCTGAGAGGGTTCAGCCCGTCTGCAGCAAGCAGAAACTTTCCCCGCCGCGCGGCTGTTTCCGCAGGAAACAAGCGCGGCAGCTGCCGTTTCCCGCCACGACCCCTCCCGTGAAAAAGCAGCTCCGAAACGCCCGCAGGCGTTTCGGAACTGCAAATAAAAATATCTTTTCCGCTGAAGATGCGCAGAGCAACGCGGAGCGCATTTAAGATCGTCCCGCAGCAGCGCAGCTCAGTGATAGAAGGTGTCAAAGTTCACCTGACGGTAGAACCGCTGCTGCAGCTGGTCAAAGCTTTCGCAGTTTTGCGCCAGCAGCCACATACTTTTGGTCACTACGGCCTCAATGGTCATATCGTGGGCTTCCAAAAAGCGGAAGCGGTTGCGCACCCGCTTGCCCACCTCGTACACGCCCACGTCGCTGCCCTCGTAGGTGACCTGCGTGGTCATGATGAGCACCTTGTGGGTGGTCTCGTAGTCGCCCAGCCCGGCGGCAAAGGCGTCCATCAGCTGCTGCGGGATGCCGCCCACGCCGAAACTCTCCACGATGACGCAGTCGTACAGGTGGAAGATCTCCGGGATGAGCGCCGGGGACATGCCCGGGGTCAGCTTGAGCAGGAACACCCGGCTGTCCAGCGTGCGGCTGAACTCCACCGGGCCGGTGGGCCACGGCGAGGGAATGTACCGCACCAGCCGGTCGCCCTGCACCAGCGCCAATTCCGGGAAGTTGACCGAGGCAAAGGCGTCGTAGCTGATGGTCTTGTTCTTCTTGGCGCGGGTGCCCGCGATGACGTGCCCGCCAAACACCACCATCACGCCCCGGCTGCCCGGGTCGATGGCGCAGACCACGCTGTCCCGCAGGTTTTTCTTGGCATCCGTGATCTCGTTGGAGATGGGCTGCTGGGCGCCGGTGAGGATGATGGGCTTATCCGCGTTCTGGATGAGATAAGAGAGCGCCGCCGCAGAGTACGCCAGCGTATCCGTGCCGTGGCAGATGATAAAGCCATCGTACAAGGCGTAGTTTTCCTGAATGGCGCGTGCCATCATGAGCCAGTGCTCCTGCCCGAGGTCGGTGCTGTCGATGCTGCACAGCGCCAGCGTTTCCGGGCAGCACAGCTCCTTCAATTCCGGCAGATGCGCAAGCAGCTCCTCGCTGGAAAGCACGGGTTTTAACCCCTGCTGGGTGCGCACGCTGGCAATGGTGCCGCCGGTGGTGATAAAAAGCAGACGTTGTTTGGACATAAAGCAAAAGCCCCCTGTGGCAGAAATTTTAACATGACAACAGTATAGCACACGCCCCGGAGCTTGAACAGTGCCCGCAGCCCAAAAAGTTTTTGCGACCCGGTCACAGAAATCTGCGCGGCTTTGGTGTATAATAAGGGCAAAGAACCATGCAAAGGAGCAACACCATGTCCAACATCGTTATCGTAGGTTCCGGCCCGGCGGGGGTGTCCGCTGCCCTGTACGCCGTGCGCGCCGGGGTGCAGACCACCGTGCTGACCAAGGGCTCCGGGGCGCTGGCACGCGCCGAAAAGATCGAAAACTATTATGGCTTCGCCCAGCCGGTCTCCGGGCCGGAGCTGGAACGCCGCAGCATCGAGAACGCCCGGCGGCTGGGGGTGCAATTCGTGCAGACCGAGGCCGTGGGGCTGACATGGACTGACCGCCTGACCGTGGAAACGCTGGCAGGCGCGTACCCGGCAGACGCGGTCATTCTGGCAACGGGTGCTTCCCGCGCGGTGCCCCGCATCCCGGGGCTGACCGGGCTGGAAGGCCACGGCGTAAGCTGGTGCGCCGCCTGCGATGCCTTTTTCTACCGCGGAAAGGACGTGGCGGTGCTGGGCAGCGGCGAGTACGCCCTGCATGAGGTGCAGGCGCTTTTGCCGGTGGTAAAAAGCGTCACCCTGCTGACGAACGGCGCAGCCCTGACCGCAGACTTCCCGCCCGAGGTGAGCGTCTGCACCCAGAAGGTGGAAGCCATTCTGGGCGAGCAGGCTGTCACCGGCGTGCAGCTGGCAGACGGCGCGGTGCGGGAGGTATCCGGCGTATTTGTGGCGCTGGGCGTGGCGGGCAGTACCGCACTGGCCCGGAAGCTGGGCGCTGCCGTAGAGGGCAGCCGCATCGTGGTGGACGACAAAATGCAGACCACCGTGCCCGGCCTGTACGCCGCCGGGGATTGCACCGGCGGGCTGTTGCAGGTGGCAAAGGCCGTTTACGAGGGCGCACTGGCGGGCACGGAAGCCGCCAAGGCGCTGCGAAAGGGGTGAACCGTATGGCAGAAGCATCTCCGCACGCCCGGTGCTTGGCCTGTGCGTTTCCGTTCTGGGAGCAGCTGACCCCGGAAGAACAGGAGCGGCTGTGCCGCTTTACCCGCCCGGTGCACTACGCCAAGGGCGCCCGGGTGCACAGCCCGCTGGAAAGCTGTGTGGGCATCCTTTTGCTGCGCAGCGGGCAGCTGCGCTCCTATCTGCTGTCCGAGGACGGCAGGGACGTGACACTGTACCGCCTGTTCGGCGGGGAGGTGTGCATCCTGTCTGCCTCCTGCGTGATGGACGCGGTGAACATCGACCTCTACATCGACGCGGAGGAGGACACCGAAGCGCTGTGCATCAGCGCGGGCATCTTCCGGCAGCTGATGCAGGAAAACGTCTACGTGCGCTGCTACGCCTACCAGATGACGGCAGAGCGCTTTTCCGATACCATGTGGACAATGCAGCAGATTCTGTTCATGAGCGCCGACCGGCGGCTGGCCATTTTTCTGACCGACGAGCTTGCCAAGACCGGCGGCGCGGACCTCCGCATGACCCACGACCAGATGGCAAAGTACATGGGCTCTGCCCGCGAGGTGGTGAGCCGGATGCTCAAATACTTTGCGCAGGAGGGCTGGGTGCGGCTGTATCGCGGCGGCGTGCAGGTGCTGGACAAGCAAAAGCTGCAAGCGCTGGCAAGGGGAGAATAAGAGATAAAAAACAACACCGGAGCGTCCGAAGATGCTCCGGTGTTGTTCAGTTTATCTTCAGGAGATCGCGTCCACGTCCCACTTCATGCGGACGGCGTCGGCGCCGTCCAGCTTGATGTGCAGCGCACCGGCGTTGTCCAGCACCTGCTCCGGCTTGCGGGCACCGCACAGAACGTGCAGCCCCGGGATCATGCGGGCGGTCATGGCGATGACCAGCTGCGCCATGGTGCAGTCGTACTTCTCGGTCAGGTCGCCCCACTTTGCCAGCAGTTCCAGCGCCTGTGCCCGGCGGGTGGGCTGGAAGCAGGGGTTCGTGTTGCGGGTGCTGCCCTCCGGGTAGGTGGTGTCCATGGTTACCTTGCCGGTCAGAAGCCCCTGCTCCAGCGGGGAATACGCCTGTACCGAAACGCCCAGCTCCTTGCAGGTGGGCAGCAGCTGCTTTTCAATGCGGCGGGTCAGCAGGCTGTACTTTTCCTGAATGACGTCCAGCTGGCCGTACTTGCAGTAGCCCCGGATGATGTCGGAGGTGACGTTGGAAGCGCCGATGGCGCGGATCTTGCCCTGCTCCTTCAGCTTCATCATGGCTTCCATGGTCTCTTCCAGCGGGTACACGCCAAAATCCGGGCTCTGCCAGTGGGTGTACAGCACGTCCAGATGGTCGGTGTGCAGACGGCGCAGGCTGTCCTCCACGTCTTCGATGATGCTCTTGGCGGAGAGGTCGCGGTACACCTGTACGCCGTCCACAACCTTGTGCAGGATGGGAGACTCGTGCCGCCACTCCAGGCCGCACTTGGTGGAAAGCACCACCTTGTCGCGGTCGATGTGCTTCATGGCTTCGCCCACCACTTCCTCGCTGTGGTACAGCCCGTAGATGGGTGCAGTGTCGATCCACTGGATGCCCTGCTCCACGGCGGTCTGGATGGCCTTTACGGACAGTGCATCGTCGTTATCGCCCCACCATGCACCGCCGCCGATGGCCCATGTACCCATGCCCAGAAACGGCACTGCGATACCGCTTTTGCCAATATTGATATTTTGCATATACTTTACCCTCCGTGCCAGCAGTGTTCCCCGCAATGGGAACCCTCATTCTGATGTCTGGCATTCTATGTTGTATTCTTGGTTGCTATATAAAAAAGGCTGCGGAGCGCAGATGCACTCCGCAGCGCTCTTTTATCAGATGTTGCCGAACTCGCTCAGCTGCAAGCTCTCGTTGTGGGTCTCGGCCCAGCGCACCGCCCAGTCGGAGGTGAACAGCAGCAGACGGTTGCCCTTCATGTCCTCCACAGCCTTGGTGTCGCTGGTCAGGTCAAGATCCCGCAGGTTGTAGGTGTCGGGGTCGTTCTGCACCCAGCGCAGCTGCTCAAAGGGCAGCTGCTGCATGCGGATCTCCACGTTGTACTCGGTGTTCAGACGGTACTCCAGCACTTCCAGCTGCAGCACGCCGACCACGCCGACCACCACTTCTTCCATGCCGCCGCCGACCTCGCGGAAGATCTGGATGGCGCCTTCCTGCGCGATCTGCTCCATACCCTTCACGAACTGCTTGCGTTTCATGGTGTCCTTCT
>ENA-UEPV01002497-UEPV01002497.1-human-gut-metagenome-genome-assembly--contig:-NODE-2497-length-10173-cov-4.290808_pt1 | contig 10173 bp, 7 predicted proteins | sample MGYA00242942_ERZ507925 | MGnify/ENA primary metagenome ERZ507925 (study PRJEB26167, sample SAMN06115453) | human gut metagenome | host: Homo sapiens | place: China:Fujian | collected 2015-08-26... | reverse complement strand
CCTCCTATTGCTACGCCACACAAAGGAGGGTAAAAATATCTCATTCGAAAAAAATAATGCGACAGAAGGGCGTTAAAACTCCTTTCTTGCTGTGATTCGGAACATTACAGGGTGTTTCAGTTTTCACTATCGGAGCTATTGTAAAACTCCTCCCTGCCGTGTCCCGTAGTATTACGGGGTGTTTTGTAACGCAAAATATAGGGGAGGTGGCACGTAGTGACGGAGGGGTTGAAAACAACATCTCATCAGTCTGTTTATATCGATTCTCCCCTGCCGTGCCCCGTAGCATTGCGGGGTGTTGCGGAGCAATATAGGGGAGACACCGAAGAAACAGGAGTTTCTGAGGAGAGGGGTTAAAAAAGATCCCATAGTTTTTTGATTGTCTTGATTGAGCCTGAACAATTTACTCTCCCTTAACAGATTCTTCAAGGCAACTATCTATGTCCTAAGACATTTTTCCGATATTGCGAAGGAGTACAACCGTATTTTTTTTGAAAAGAACGACGAAATGTAGAAACAGAATTAAACCCACTGCTAATCGCCACATCTTCGATACAGCCCTCGAAACCGGAGTCATCGAGAATCTCTTTCGCCTTTTCCAACCGGAACGAGTTAATATAATCGTAGAAAGTGATACCCAATTCGTTATTCAGACAATTAGATAAATAACTTCGGTTTGTTCCCATCTCGACCGCCAAGTCCGACAACGACAATTTGGGGTTCAGATAGAGTTCCTTCTCTCGGATATACTCTTCGAGCTTGCCTCCCATCTGCGAAACGAAATTACGGGATACACCCGTTTCCTCCGACTCCATATCTTGCGCCTGAGGAATCCATTCTTGACGCAAACTATAATACAAAACAACCGCCCACAATACAGTAGATGAAATATAATAAAACATATCGCCCAAATGGCTGACATTCGTACAAACATACAACCAAGACAACAGACACACGGCCAAAATAGCCATACTGTTCATCAGCCACTGCACATTAATACGCTCGGTATAAGAATAGTTATCACGCATATACCGGTTATACCTCCTCACCCTCACGACTATAAACAAGACTACCAATGCACAAACTACTGCCGTATAAACGACACTCGACATATAAACCTCGAATAAACCGGTCATGATATAAACGACGGTAAATAAAACCAATGGTAATTCAAACAAAAGGACTCGACGGAGAGTGGCGAACCCGGGGGACAATATCTCCAACAAGAAAAGCGCACAAAGAGGAACCGCCCACATATCTATCGATAAAAGAATAGTAGAATAATATGGAGAATCGCCGATAGTATCTATATACAATAACAAGTCTTTCAAGTCTTGGACTCCCCACAGGCAAAAAAGACACCCCAAAATAAAAAGAGGCCGATTCGTAACCCGAAAGAAAACCAATTTGATTCCGAAATATAGAAAAAAAGCCGTTGACAGACCATGTACGAAATTCGAGAGACTCTCTATAAACAATGTATCTAAAATCATTCCCCTTTTTACTCGTAAAAACTACAATTCCCTTTTATTCTACAACAAATGCAAATATAGCGAAAGGTGAGTGCAAAGGCAAACCGAAATCTTATTTCCGATTTGACTATGCCGAACCGCATCCTATATTCTACAAATATAGCGAAAGGTGAGTGCAAAGGAAAACGGAAATCTCATTTCCGTTTTGACTATGCCGAACCGCATCTTATATTCTACAAATATAGCGAAAGGTGAGCGCAAAGGCAAACGGAAATCTCATTTCCGACTTGGCTATGCCGAGCTGCATCTTATATTGGCGGCGAATGCCGCAAATATAGAGAAAAGCTCATGGAGAAAAAAATCGTCCGTTTCATTTTTCAGTTTCAATACGAATTCTATTATATTATTATGTTACAGAAAGAAACTTTGGGAAGCTATACTTTATCCGACACAATTAACCGCATTCGACACGATAATTGCTAACCAATATTCTTATCCCATCGCCTTTACCCCCGGATACGAACATACAAAGTGGACCGACAAGAAAAGTAAACCCGCTCGCTTTGTCTTTCTCCCACCTTATATTATCTTTGCCGAGACTGCAAGAAAAATGGAAAAACAGAATCAATATGCGAATTATTAGCGGTAAATACGGACGCAGACGCTTCGACGTCCCTACGAATATAAAAGCTCGACCGACGACCGATTTCGCGCGGGAGAACATTTTCAACGTACTCGAAAACCTGATCGATTTCGAGGGCATTGAAGCCCTTGATTTATTCGCCGGAACAGGAGCCATCAGTTTCGAATTATTATCGCGCGAATGCAGCCGGGTGGTATGCGTGGAAATCTATCCGACACAATACAATTTTATCCGCAAAGTCCAACAACAACTCAACGACCCGAATCTGACTCCTATCAAGGGAGATGTGTTCAAGTTCGTACAAAGCTGCCGGCAACAGTTCGACCTCATTTTTGCCGATCCGCCTTACGATCTGCCCCGGTTGGAAACCCTGCCGCAGGAAGTGCTATCGAGGGGACTTTTGAAACCGGGTGGAATCTTCGTTCTCGAACATTCCAAAAACAATGATTTTTCCACTCACCCCCTATTCGACCAGCACCGTAGTTACGGGAGCGTGAACTTCTCGCTCTTCCGCGCGCCGATATAACACAATAAGAAAGGAGCCGTGACCGAATGCTCGGTCACGGCTCCTTTCTTATGCACGACAAACACCTTAACGAACGATCACCTTAATCGCTTTCCCGTTTACCTTAACTACATATACACCTCTGTTTACCGAAATGACCGTGACATCGGAACAAATATCGTTATGCAATACGACACCGGACATATCGGAGACTGTGGCTCGCTTGCCCTCTGCACCACGAATGACGATAGCGCCATTCTCCTCGTATACGCGAATATTATCCATCGAATTATTTTCTATACCCGAAGTCCCCACCGTACACGGAGCCGACAATATAGATTCACCCATGTTGTAAACCACCGATACGGCATAAACATTATCGCCGTCGGACGGAGCGTTATCGGTAAACTCGGTCGCAGCCGTATTATCCAACAGCTCCCCGTTACGATACACATTATAACTCTCCACAGCCAACCCTCCGGGAAGAACCGGTTGCGGTTTATAAACCACATTGTCGATACCCAATAAGAATGCATTCGCCGATACACAACGTATGGCAAAATAGGTGGTATTCGCAGGCAAGTCGTAAGTATAAGTAGCCCACGTATCTGCCGGCACAGAACTTACCTTAGCCAAATTGTTCGTAAAGTCTTCGACAGCATTGCCCGTTGTCGAATAATATACTTCTATCGACTCCGTAAAGCTCGAATCATAAGCCTTCGCTTGGAACGATACGGTCTGTCCGCCATCGGCAAGACGAGGAGAGATAAGCCAGTCGTCGTTGTGACCGAGATCGGTCGTCTGAGGATCGGAAGACCAGCATACCGCCAACTGGGAACCATGAGAACTATCCATCATGAATCGTTCATCGACACCCAATCCAGCTATATGCTCGGAATCCATATCGAAAATCATGAACGCCTGCGGTTGTCCGGCATTAGGCCAAGATTGAGATTCTCCGAATACATAAGTATTCCCCCCATCGACATCGGCTACCGTCCAAGCCCCGAAACCATCGATGGTAAACGGGTCATAATCCTCGAACCCATCGGTCACAACCTCGGCTACCGGTTTGGAGAGCGACGGAGCCGACCATGCTAGTTTAACAGCCGCCCCCTCACGGTTACCGGTCAATCCGGTCGCTACGGGATAGGAAGAACCATTCACTTTGGTTACGACCGCGGTTTTCGTACGGTTATCGTCTTGTTCCTCATCTGAATCATAACCCACGACACCATAAACCGTCAATTCCGAGCCCGCCATTCCGATAGGAGGCGTATAGGATATTTCCACATTCACAGAACTCTGAGCAGCCAGTGACTCTACTGTTTTCGTCGCCAACACGTTAAACTCCTCATCGGTCAAATAAACCGTAAATTGCGAGGCATCCCGCACGCCTTCATTCAAAACCGACACAACATATTTAGCCTCCTCCTTGAAATTGACTTTCTCGGGTCCGGCAATACCTGTCGCTTGAAGATTATTATCTAAATAACCGCAAATTTCGATATGATCCGCATAGGCAAAATTGAATCCTTTGAGACACTCTCCCACTAAGGCTACCCGCAAATTTTTGGATTTGTACGACGCGAGGTCTATATTCACACGAGTCCACTCTTCGGCGACCTCGATAGTATCCACATCGTGCCAATCGGCATAATCGTCCGAAATTTGGAAACGAACTCTCACACCCCCGGTCGGCATCAATATCCAAGCGTTGAGACGGGGATTATCGACTGCCGAAATATCGATTTTCGGACTGTAAATACGGGTAGAAGCACCGGCGGCATATCCCTGGAAGTCGGCACTTCCTCCATCGTTATCCTGTGATTGGTCTGCTCGTGGAGTCCAATCGGAATCATAACTTTTTCCGGCAAGGAGTTCGGTTGTCCACGGGCCATTGGTAATTGTCGCATCGGCAAACGACTCGGTATAAGGAGCCGGATATGAAGGTCCCACTAACCGCGAGTTGGATTGCGCAGGCTCCGATTCTCCTTTCTGATTCTTTGCGGTCACCGAGAAATAAGACAAAACCTGCGGCATCTCGCTATTCAACGAAGTAAGCTCGTAGCGGTCGCCCGTCACATCGTCGGCAACCACTTTCGAATCGGCATCATATACAGTATAAACCACTTCCTCGGGATTTACATATCCGCCGTTTTCCCCCGTCTCGGAAACCCTATCCCAAGAAAGCAAGCCCGAACCGTTCCCTTCATCGGTAAAAGTTACCGATTGAGGCGCCAACGGAACATCTATGCCAACCAATACGGTATCGGTCGTAACAGCCCCTTCTCCAAACGAGTTGCGTGCGACCACACTATAAACATTCAAACCGGAAACAACCCCATTATCCACAAATTGAAGCGAAGTCCCTTTTGCCGGGGATTCAAACGTCTTGACCAAAGTCTCTCCACGTTTCACATCGACGGCTGTCAACTCGGTCAAATCTCCGCCCACAAGATTCTTTGTCGGGGCTGTAAGCCCGATGGTAACAGACAATGCGCCCTTTGCTCCGGGGATAAGCGTGAGACTCTCTACTTCTCCCGGAACATGAATAGACATGGGCTCTCCCACCTTAATATTATCGACAGTCAGATTTCCCTTATTGGCATCGCTTACCGCATGGAATCCGATGTAATATGTACCATCGGCATCAGGCATGATCGAGAAAGTCTCGGTCTTGGGCGACGTTCTCGTATTGGTATAAGTGCGCTCTTCCATAATGACGGTATTCATCGCCTCGACCGTGGCAGCCGTTCCCATCTTGATTTCCATCTTTTCCTCGGAACGAGCGCTCAACACATACGTATCGAACGAAAATTCATACATATAGCCTTTCTTCAATTTCAAAGGAGGTGTGATCAACCAATCGTCCGCATTATTCTTCATGTGATAGGCATACCGAACCGTACCATTCGAATAAGTCCACGTTTTATTATCGTTATTCACATCGACCACAGTGAACAATCCCAAAAAATTTTTCTCAGTAAAATCCTGTGAATAAGGAGGTAGTAACGCATCTCCCACACTCACCGAATTGGAAGATGCGGACTCGCCTTCGATACCATCGTTATAAGAAGTTACCACATAGTAGTAAAGAGCCAACTCTTCGGTCGTGAATGTGTCGGAGAAAACACTGTCGGCATGATTTGTGGCGACTTGAACATTATCGGGCATACGCACGATCTTATAACGTAAATCGTCCACATTCATATATCCCCCGTTTTTCGTACCCGTAGGAGAATTCCATGAAACCGTATTTACATCGCCGGTCCGAACCACTTTCAAATTGTTCACCGCCAAAGGACTGTCCTTGCCGATATAAACGGTCATATCGCTTTTAGGACTATCGCCCACCGAATTGGACAAAACGACCTCCAATTTATAAATGGCCGATGACGGAACGGTCACAGGACATGAAACCTTCGTCCCGGCAGCCGCGACACTTGTAGCCAACACATCGCCATTACCCAAAACTTTATATGTCACATCACCGTTCAAAACATTTCCATCGTATGTCTCGGACGGTATATCGAAAGATACAGTACCGGAAAGGGAACCGTTCTCGAAAGAGACCGACAGATTCTCTGGTCCCGAAGGAGCTCCATCAAGAGCTTCGGGGTCGGGAATATAAGCCCCCACGACTTGATCTCCATAAGGTAACGCTCCGACCAAAGCGGCTTCTCCTGTTGTCAAATCGACCGTATAAAGATTCGCAGCCTCGTCTTCTTCATTGGCAAACCAATAAAACGTATTGTCAGAAGTGTTGATTACAGCCGACTGAGTATATTTTGGAGACACTTGTGTATCTCCTATCTCCCGGAGTGTACCCGTTGTTTTATTGATTTCATACAAGATACCGCCATTGTTCCCCTCGGTAGCCGTACTGGCCGAAATACCGTAAAGTTTTCCGTTTTCGAAGCTTCGGAACTCACCGCGATTTTATAATCCGATTTTCCGTTTTTCACAAGGTATTCGTTCGTATCGTCAAACGCAAGCGGTTCGCCGCCGATTTCCGTCCTCTCCTGTTTTGTCGCGCCGCCGTCGCGTTTACATCCCGCCGAAGCAAATACGGTTACGGCGCACAATAAAACGGCTATTACTTTTTTCATCTCATCCGCCTCCTTATTTGCAATTTATCGTAAACTCTGCCACGGTATAATTCTGATAGGAATCGTACGCCACGTATCTGATTATATACTCGCCGGCTTCCGTGAATTTATAAGTTTTCCCCGCCAGTTGTTTGCGGTTGTTGCCCTTGATAACGTAAATATAGCTCGCTATTTCTTCCGCAGGCGTCGCGTTATCCGTGATTTCCGCCGTCGGCAACGTAATTTCTTCGCCCGCCTTCACGGCGGCTTTTATTCCGGATACCCTGATTTGCGGCGCTTCCGTATCGGCTACGTATACGGTGGATTGCTGCAATTTACGGTTGCCGTTCGAATCGTACACCGTGTAGTCGGCGGTGTATTCCCCCGCCTTCCCGATATGCAGCGTATAGGCGTCCGTGCCTTCGTAAATCACGGTTCCTTCGTCGTCGTACACTTTCAGCGTTACCGTTACGTTTTTATCCAGCAAATCGAACGCTTCCATTTTCGGAAACGTTACGGAATGCCCCGCATAAGAAACATAAATCGCTTTATATTCCTGATTTTCCAAAAATACGGGCGAAGCGTAATCGTTTGAATCGGTGGTAATCACGTTGGACGCCGCTTTTTTCAGCGTGAATACGATATCTTTCTTCACGCCTTTCGCTTCGAACGAAATATAGGCTTTTCCGCTTCCGAACCCTTCGAACGCTCTGCCGTCGTCGTAGCTCCTTATTTCCGCAATCGTCGCGCCCGTATCCGCGTTGATCAGCGACTTGCTCTCTTCGTTGTATGAAATCCACAGATGACTGTAAGAAGACAACCGTCTGATTTTTACTTTGATGCAGTCCGCCGCCCGCTTCGAATCGGTCATCACGCAATACAGCTCGTCGTATTCCGCCGCGCCGGATAATGTGGATAAATCGAAATTCAGGTAATTTACGGGAATTTCCCGCGAAAATGCAAACTTCGCCGCAGCCGTGCCCGCGTTTACTTTTACTTGATACTCTTTTCCCGCGCCTGCAAACGGTTCGCAATTTTCGAAATCGAAATAATTGTCAAACAGCCGGGCGCCCGCTTTTTTCTGCTCGTCCGTCAGTGGGCTCTTTACGGTAAGCGCAAACGAATATTCCGCTTTCTGCGTCCGGTCGGCGGGGTTTACGCACTCGTACGTAATCGTATGGCTGCCCGCCGCAAGATTTTCCGCGCGCATCGTTTCGCTCACGTCCGCGCCGTCGAAAGTCGTTTTTACGGGCAGATAATATTTCGCTCCGTCCCTGTACAGCACGCCGTCGCACAAAGGCAGATCCAGCGTTTCGCCCGCAATCGCCGAAGCGGGAAGAGAAGCTTTCGTCAGCACGGGTACGGCGGAATCTTTCACCACCACGGTTTTTTCCACGCGTTTTTCGTCGCCGATAAAATCTTTCGCCGAATAGGTAAGCACGTATTCCCCATGCTTTTCGGGAAGAAAATACATACCCTTTTCCGTCTGTTCCAACGCAAGCTCGGTCGTACCGAATTTCAGCGTAGTGCTTTCGATAAGGTCGCCCACGCCGCCGGCATACTTCCCGAACAGCGCAAAAACGGCGTACCCCGTAACGCCCGTTCCGGGCACAAGTTCGCCTTCCGCGTTATATTGCAGACTGTCGGTATATTTTTCCACGCTGATCGTAACCGTTTTCACGGCGCTTGCAAATCCGCTCACCGCCGCATATTCGATGACGTAATCTCCCGTTTCCGCCGTTTCGAATCTGCCGCCTTTCTGCGGCACGATTTTTCCGGAGGGAGATTTCACCGTAATCCGCACGTCGTTCACGCTGTTGCCGTTTTCGTCGGAAGCGACGCAGCCGAACACAGGATACGATTTTCCCGCCTGTCCTTTCGGCAGTTCCCGCACGTCGCAATCGCCGTAATCGATTTCTATCGTAACGGAAGCGCCGGACTGTTCCGCAACGGATTCGTTCGCCGCGGCGGCGCCGCACAAAAGCAACGCCGTGCCGCAAAGTCCTCCTATCCACATCGCTCCGATTCTTTTTCTGTTCTTCATACCCTTTCCTCCGTTATCCCTTGATGCCGCCCATCGTAACGTTGCTCATGATTTTATCTTTGAACGCAACGAAAACAGCCAGAATGGGCAGACAGGCAAGCAGACACGCCGATAACTGCACGGGAACGCTGGCTTTGTTATCCGTCTGGAACAGGAACAACCCGTAAGACATCGTAGGATTTTCCGGCAAAAACACCATCGGCGTATAATAATCGTTCCAGTATTCGATGAACAAAAGAATGAACACCGCGAAAATCGTACTTTTAATCAGGGGCAGCATAATTTCGACGAAAATCTTGAAATGCCCCGCGCCGTCTATCTGCGCCGCTTCGGCGTACGTCCAGGAAAGCCCCTTGAACGTAGCGTAAAATACCAGAAAATACAAGCCCGGATATTTACACTTCATTATACATACGCCGATCAGATTGTTTCTGAAATGAAACGCGTCCGCCATTTGCACTTCCGCCGCCAGCGAACCGATGATCGGCAGCAGCATCACCACAACGGCAACCCCGTAAAGCAGCGATTTGAACCTGAAATCGTACTTCGCGATGGCGTAAGCGGTGATCATCTGCGTCGCCATGCAAAACAGCGACATAAATACCGCGTACATCAGCGAATTGAAAAACATCTCCAGCAGATGCACTTCTTTTCCGCCCAGCGTAAACACGTTGAAATCGTCCAGCACTTTCACGTAATTTTCGAAATGCCAGCCGAATTCTTTCGAAGGAAACGCAAACGGATTGTTCCATTCGTAGTCGGTTGCGTCTTTCAGCGAATTGATACCTCCGAAGAAAAGCACGTAAAGCATCGAAAGGCAATACAACGCGACGATGACATACAAACCAATCTGAAACGCGTCCATTTTATGCGACTTTTTCACTTTTTCTTTCCGGTTTTCCATAACGAAATCACTCCTCGCTCGGTCCGTATTTTTCAAGCAGATGCTTGGTAAGCAAGGTTACGGGCGCCACAATCGCGGTAAACAAAATTCCCGCAGCCGAAACAAACGGGTAATCGCCCGCATACGGAATGGTATTTTTTCCGCCCGCCACTTTCACGAAGAAATAGAACCCCAGCGTGGAAAAAGGCTGCATCGCCCCGTCCTCGCCGCCGTAGAACGAATAGAAATGCCCGTAATTCGTGAAGAACGCGGCAATCGCCACGATAATGTACGTAACCACCGTCGGAAAAATGGACGGCAGAACCACGTGCCACAATTCCTGCAACGACGACATGTTTTCCAGCTCTCCGTATTCCAGAACGTCTTTCGAAATGCTGCACATCGCCGAAAGGTAAATAATCAGCCCGTTCGCGAAATTCATCCACATGCCGAAAATCAATACGGTGTAAAAGCTGGAAGATTTCGCGCGGTTCAAAAGCAGCAGATCCGGATTGTTGAATAACACAGGAAGTCC
>ENA-UEPV01002491-UEPV01002491.1-human-gut-metagenome-genome-assembly--contig:-NODE-2491-length-10194-cov-30.847386_pt1 | contig 10194 bp, 7 predicted proteins | sample MGYA00242942_ERZ507925 | MGnify/ENA primary metagenome ERZ507925 (study PRJEB26167, sample SAMN06115453) | human gut metagenome | host: Homo sapiens | place: China:Fujian | collected 2015-08-26... | reverse complement strand
TTCACCCACGGTTTGCATTCGCGTACGGTTTCATGAATTTCCTTAATCAACACGTTCACATTATCCCGACGCCAATCTGCCCGCCGAGTAAATCCGCGACCGTATGCTGCAAAGCTGACATTATCCGGAAACTCTTCTCCCGGGTTTGGATAAGGATAGAAATAGTCGTCCATGTGAATGGCATCCACATCATAGCGAGTCACAATGTCGCGTACAATCTTGCAGATGCATTTTCTGGATTCCGGCAGTCCCGGATCAAAATACAGCTGGCCGGCATACTGCACAAACAGTTCCGGATTCTTGCTGTACGGATGCATGGGCGACAAAGCACCTGTGCCTTTCGTCTTGGCACGATACGGATTAATCCACGCATGAAGCTCCATGTTCCGCTTGTGGCATTCCTCAATCATAAACTGCAAAGGGTCCCACATAGGCGAAGGAGCTTTTCCCTGCACACCGGTTAAGAAACGGCTCCATGGTTCGTAAGGAGATTTATACAACGCATCCGCCTCTGCTCTTACCTGAAAAATGATGGCATTGATACCGGCTTTCTGCAAGTTGTCCAACTGGCTCACCAGCACCTTCTTCATTTTCTCCGTAGGCATACCCTGAAACTGTCCGTTTACACACTGTATCCAGGCTCCGCGAAACTCCCGTTTGGGATAACGTGTCTGAGCATACAAGTTGCTCGTCCACAGGCTTCCCAGAAGGACAAACAACATCAATAGTTTAGTCTTCATATCCGTAAATTTTATCATATCCTTTTCACTTTCTGAACAAATGTCCGATTAAGCTACAAAGATAGTGAAAGGTAAGTGCAATACCAAGACAAAAGCCTGCTTTTGAGCACAAGTATTGTCGAACTACATCCTATATTCAAGAAATGAATACCACATTCGTAGCTATCGCATTCGAAACTTTAATGGTCTGCAAAGTGGTAGAGTTATTTCTGCTTGTCAGGAATAAAGACAAGTCTGTAATTTTATTCCATGCTTCTGTGTCTTCTGGTAAATTCATGTATTTCCGGAAGTCATCCGGAAAATCTTTCAGCAGTTCCTTATTTTTCCCCATCCGACACAGTTCGATACGTTTGGATACTTTCCCTTTCTCATGTTAATACAAGTAATTCCAGCGATTAATGCTGTAATTATAGCTATACCAATAATATCGTTTTTCTCATTCTTTTCCATAGTTTCTAAATAAGCCAACGATATAAATTCTTACAGATATAATGATTTATATTCTAAAAAAGAAAGTTTTGCTAAAAAATGATCGTTATAGTTCTTCCCAAATCTACCAATATAAACTGTGTAATTAAAACTCACAAACCGTATTTATCTCTCAACTAAACTACACATTTTAATTATAAGACATTGATTTCACTATAAGAATTTATTCACATATTTGTAACAAGAATCATATTAAACCCGCTCATATTTTAAGAATAAAGAATCCAAAATAAAAACAGACCTATTCTAAAACAATAAAATCAGTTATATCTCAACACAAATAACCACATTTAGCCCATTTGACCAGCACAAAGTAACAAATTAGAAATCAATAACTTATAACATATTTACAAACTTTTAATGATACAATAAATGTATCAATTCAACAACCAAACATACAAATATACGAATCAACAAATTTATCTTTTTGAAATATAAAATATTTGTTATATTTTTACGATATTGAAAAACATAAACAAATCTTTTACAAAGCCAAAAATGGAGACACCTTTATTCGCATTGGAAATATTCTCGGGGACATGTTGTTTGCTTTCATCTGTATTCCTGCACTTTTTTAGCTATTCTGCTAAACAAAAAGACCTCATTTATCAAAAAGGACTTATGTATATCAAACTGGCACTAATAATAATGGGGGTATCAACTTTATTTTTTGCCATAACAGAAAGCTTTAGACTGCCAAATGCAAAAAGTTATTTCATACAAATATTATTACCTATAGAAACCTTATTGGTTTTATATGCCATGATTCATTTGATGAATGCAAGTAAAAAATTCCGTAAAGTTATGGTATATAATGGTATTTATGCATGTGTTTTATGTGTCATAAGTATTACTTATATTTATTTCATGAGCAAACAAGGTGAAAAATGGATATATTATCTGTTAGTATTATGTTATACTGTACAGTTTTTCTTTTACACTTATATATACCTGCATATTACTAGACTATGGAAAAACAGTTTGGATAAAAGCAACCGTACTTTTAGGAAATATCACTTTCGTATTTGGATAGAAGCATTTATTATAGGACTTATAGGTATTATTACAGAGCTATATCCTACACCTCTTACCCAATCCTTATTTACAATATGCTATACTTTATTTTTCATACATTTTAGCATACAGTATCATAACTATGGAGTAGAGGCACATAATCAAATAAAGAAAATAGCTCCAGCTCTTATCTCTGATAAAATAATTATTCAGCCTGAAGAATCACAAGAGAAAAAAATACTCAAACAAAACAACGACTTAATAAAAGAAAAGATAGACTGCTGGATTACGGACAAAAAATATTTACACCCTGGCATTACAATACAAGGCATCAGTCGACAAATAGGAATTAATCGCACATACCTATCAGGATATATAAATGAAACTTATCACACCAATTTTAATACTTGGATAAACAACCTGCGTATAGAGGAAGCCAAACGAAAACTCACCTCAACTTCTGATATTAATTTAAGCGACTTGGCTGAATCTGTAGGATTTGCAGATTTAGCACACTTTAGCAAGATATTCAAGCAAAAAGAAGGGCTCCCCCCGTCTGTATGGAGAAAGAAACAAACCATCCATGAGAAAGCATCATGATTAGTAAAACCATAAAATTTGTCTATTTATATTTAGCGATTTGTTGTTTTATCAATAAATACAATTAATCTACAATTAGACAAAGAAAGACAAAACAAATGCGCATAGATTTGCATCACGATGCTAAAAGGAAAAGGAAAAAATCCTTTAATACCAAATGAGATAGAAAATTTATTATTACTCATTTAATTAATTAAACTTTTAAGAATTATGAGAAAAAGATTTTATGGAGCCCTTGTTTTGGGAAGTTTTCTTCTTGCAGGGGGTGTAGTAACCTCTTGCTCAGATTATGATGATGACATCAATAATCTGAATCAGCGAGTAGACGCTGTTGAGAAGACACTGAATGACTTGAAAGCAGCCATCGAAAAAGGTGTCACTATTAATGACATCGCAACTACCGATAACGGTATTGTTATCAAAACAAGCAAAGGAGATTTTACCATTATTAATGGTACAAGCCAGGCTGGATGTACTGTAGAAATTGGCCCTAATGGAACTTGGGTTATCAATGGTAAAGATACAGGTAAGCCGTCTAAAGGTGCCGATGGTGAAGATGGAAAAGATGGTATCTATTATGAACCCAATGCTGAAACTAATACATGGTGGAAAGTTGAAGGTGATAAAAAGACTGACACAGGCGTTTCATACTTGGCAGAAGGTACAATTACCGCTGTATATGATAAAGTAAACGGAGAATTACTGTTGAATGGTGTAGAAGGTTATCAAGGTACTTTGGTTATTTCTTTGACTACAGGATTGAAATCATTGGTATTCCAGCCAGATTTCTACTACCAAGGTATTGAAGCAATGTCTGTTGGAACTTATAACTACACAGAAAAGACCGTAGCTAAAGTTAATGCAGATGACGATTTCTCTAAAGATGCTCCAACTTCATTAAAAGGCGTAGCAATGTCTCCTGGCTTGGTAGCTAACTACCATATGAATCCATCTAACGCAGACATCAACAAAATTGAAAAATTGTCTTTCATCAGTGATGACAAAGATTATACAAGATCTGAAGGTGGTGTAGTTAAAGCAACCGTAACTAGTAAAGAGGCTAAAGATGGTATTTTGACTGTACATGCTCAATTAACTGATGGTACAATCAAAGATATTAACACAGATGGAAAAGTTACAGTTTTAGCTCTACAGGCTAATTACAAAAATGCAGAAGAAAAAGTAGATACTACTATTACTTCTGATTATGCTGCTGTAAAAGCTGTAGATTATAACGATATGGTTTTGGCTCATGCAGATGCTACTGTAGATCATACTAAACATTTGTATGCTACTGCAGCTGAAGCTATTAAGAACGAAGCTGAATATGAGATTGTATGGAACCATGAAGGAATGGATGTAGCTGAATTAGTTCAGACTCACTATGACGACTTAAGCAGTGGAACATCTGTACACGAAGCATGGGATGTAAATGCAAAATCAGGTACCGTTGAAAAATATGGTTTTGAATATAGCTACGAATTAGTAGGTTACCACAAAGGTGAAAACAAAACTTCTGAAAGTGCACACGCTGCAATGAAGGGTTCTGTTTTGAGACCTCAGATGCCGAAAGACGGTAAACAGCAAGCTTTTGGTGCAGAACAAAACCAAGCTGAAGTGAATCGCGAACCGCTGGTACGTGTTATCCTGAGAGACAAAGTTTCTAATAAGATCGCTTCTGTAGGTTACATCAAATTTAAAATCGTAGATCAGGCAGCTGAAAGCAGCGTTCTGTTGAATGCTCAATTCCAGTTCAATGATAAGTATACAGTAAACTGTACAGAAAACGAACATAAACTGGAAATTGCATGGCATGACTTTGAAGAAGATATCTTGGCTAAACTTCAGGAATTGGGTATCTCTAAAGAAGACTTCCATACAAACTTCAAGTTGGAAGGCGGCAATGATGATGCTACCCAGTATGACGGAGTAACTGCAACATCTCAGCCTGCAACTAAGAAAGGTATCGTTAAACAAACTATTTCAGATACAGGTGCAGAACAAACTGAAATCATCACTTGGACATTGAAGAACAACGAAGCATATCAATTGTTCAAGAACAATGAAGCAGCTTCTGTAGTTGTACGTTATGCAAAAGAAATCGATGCAACGAAACATATTTATCAGTATGTATATGTTACATTGACTTGGACACCATCTGAACGCAATGTAACTCCTGCTGGAAAATTAGCTGATTCTGACAAGATTAAAGAATATTGGTATGCAACTAACAAGCCTACTGCAGGTAGTGGCTATAGCGATATTCATGCAAATGTTGAGACTGTAGGTCAGATAGGTGCTAACGATGAATTTAAATCTGACATCTTGAATACATTTGTAGGCAATGATGTAACAGTATCTGATGTCAATAGCGTTTATACAGCATTCCAAAACGACAAATTGACTAAAGAATTTAAATTTGTAGATCCTCAAGGTACTGATTTAACACCGGTTACAGGTAATTCAGGTACTCAGTATGAAATTACAGTCGGCAAGAATGGTACAGTTCTTTATGCTAATATCAAAGGAGACCTGAATAAATATGAGGTTGTAAGATTAATCAACCAGGAAACACCTGCTGCAGGAAAAACAATTCAGCAGTCAGTATTAGAGTATGTAGATAATGATGTAGCTAAAGATATCTTGAACTACGCAGACCATAAAGATTTGGACGTTAAGGAAACATTTACTGCACAATTGGAAATTAAACCGACTAATTGTGACTGGGTTCCGTTTACATTGGATAATAACAAGTTCTTCGTTAAGTTCTTGCGTCCGATTAGCATCATCGACCCGAACGACAATACGTTCACAGATGCTGAAACTGGAGGTGCAAAACGAGACTTGACCTTGAAATTTGTAGACTGGCGTGATCATAACTTTGATGGAACTGAAACCAAAGGACACAACTATTATGAATACTACGGTGTAAACAAAATAGAATGTCTTGAAAAGGATATCAAAACAGATTTGAATGGAACAAGTGGTAAATTTGATAAATTATTATCTAGTGTAACTGATAAGATTAAATTCCACTTCACAGAACCTACTTATCAGGAAATCCAACAAGGTAAGAATGGTATCAAACATTATTTCGGTACTTTGCTTTATGAAAATAACGGAGTAACTGTAGGTGATTTCCAGATTCAAGTTCCGTTTGATGTAACATACGACTGGGGTACAATCCGCGTATATGTAGTATGTAAGATTTCTAAGACACAAGCTAACTAAGCAAAAGCCTGGAATTCTTAAAAAACAATAAGATAAGGGGCCTAAAAAGCCCCTTATTTTTTACTTGTAAATATAAAACGATGAAAAGATACAATATTGTCGCTATTGTAGCAATCTGCTTGCTCTGCTTGCTTTCATGTACAGAAAGGAAAGGAAAACAAACAGAAACTGCTACCATACCAACAGAACTAAAAAGTTTTACCGATGGGCTAGTAAAAGAGGATACCTTAGCTGTACAAAAACTGGTTAATGACTATATGACATACGTACAAAACGGAGAATACGCCGAAGCTGCAGCGATGTTATATAAGCCTGATTCTACAGATATATGGAATGAACCCATTCCACTATCAAACGAAGAAATGGAAAAGGTAATAGAAACCCTAAAACTTTTTCCAGTGCAAAGCCACGAAATTAAAGACATAAAGTTTAAAACCGCTATAGAAAATGAAGTAAAATGTACTTTTACCATTAAAGGCTCTCAATCTATATCTAGCAGTATTAGCTTTAAGCCTATGAATTATCTTGGAGGGTGGAGACTTTGTTTGTCAGAGTAACCATTATATATTATAGAGATAATATAAACTATAGTATCTATTTGCTCTCATTATTGTTAACAAATTAATTCTTAAATCATTAATATTATGCGCTGGAATACCATTTTAACAATATTATGTATTGGTTTTATGCCAATTACAGTTTCCTCACAAGAGTATCAATCCTCTCGTCAAATTAAAGAAGAGGGAAAAACCGAGTTTGTTCCCCACTGGTTTATGCAAATACAGGCTGGTGCCGCACACACTCGTGGTGAAGCCAAATTTGGAGACTTAATCTCTCCGGCAGCTGCCATCTATGGAGGCTATCAGTTTACACCACTCTGGGGACTGCGTTTCGGAGTAAATGGTTGGCAGGCTAAAGGAAGATGGGCCGCCTATAATCAGCTTTACAAGTACAATTACTTACAAGGAAATATAGATGCGACATTGGATTTGAGCAATTTGTTCTGTCGCTACAACCCTAACCGTTTTTTCAATACATACTTGTTCGCTGGTGTAGGTCTGAATGGAGCATTTAATAACGATGAAGCCGTTGCATTAGCTAATAAAGGGTATGAATTACGTTATTTATGGAAAGACAGCAAAATCAGCCCAGTTGGTAAGTTTGGATTAGGTACTAACCTACGTCTAACTTCCAATCTGTTCTTTAACATAGAGGTAAATGCAAATGTACTGTCGGATAAGTTCAATTCCAAAAAGGCAGGCAATGTAGACTGGCAGTTTAATGCACTTGCAGGATTTACAATTAAATTTGGAAAAACCTCACGCAAGACAGAACCAGTATACTATGAACCAACTCCACAGCCAGCTCCTTCAGTCAAAGAAGAGCCAAAATCGGTGCAAGAACCTATTCCTGTAAAGCAAGAAAAGGTCAGCATGACAGAAAATATATTCTTTACCATCAACTCGTCTAAAATACGTACAGAAGAGGAACAGAAGATTGAAAAACTTGCAGAATTCATGAAGAATCATGCAGACTGCAAAGTTACTATCTGTGGTTATGCAGACAAGCAAACAGGTAATGCAGATATTAATGAACGTCTCTCCAAAAATCGTGCAGAAGCTGTCGCCACTATGTTGAAAGAAAAAGGTATCGACAATCAACGTATTACAATAGATTACAAAGGTGATACGGTACAGCCATTTGCCACTATAGAGGAAAATCGTGTAAGTATCTGTATCGCAGAATAAGTATCTCATTTAACTCTTTATAATAGGAAAGGAGTGTCATCTCTTCTTAATAAAAAAGATGACACTTCTTTCCTAAATATTCAGTTTACATTCATTTAAAAGTGTCCAATCTTCCATCGCTATTAAACTCAGGAAATCCTTTCAATAAAACCTCAAACGTCTTCCAGTATCTTTTGTAAATAGAATCAACAATGAAACATGGAAGCATACAAAAAATAACCGACACTCTTCCACAAAAGGTTAATCAGATTCATTTTTGAAACTAACCTCTATAAAAAACTAGATAAAGTCACAAGATATAAAATTATAAAAAAGCAAAAGAAGGTCAGCATTGTGTTATAGGTATTTCATAACAGAAAGACAATAAATTAAGAGGCAGAGAATTCTCCAACATCTTTTTATCAACAATTTAGATTTTACAGAACAATCTTGATCATGTAAACAAAAAGTGACTAATATTCAACTAATTACAAATAAAATAATACATAGTCACTTTTTGTCCTTCTTGAAAACAGGCCTTATATACTTCTTAAAAATTTTTCCTACTTCAATAGGAGTGGAGTTATTCAGCATATCATACGTTCTGCCCGTTGAGGGCTTGAGAGAATGCCCGTAATCTGTCTGTAGTTTTTTACTGACGTCCGGTCCCTCGTTCATGATAAGTTCAGGCGGACGACCTTCCACAGTCACATCATACACCGGATCTTCTCCCCGTTTTGTCCAGATGGAATAAGGACACATACGGATATATCCCTTCGGTTTCTTCACCATAAGACTGTCTGTCAGACTTCGGGGGATTCCTTTATCAAAAGGATTCTGAAATTCCATCCATTTCTTTTCCAACGGAGCTTCCAAAGGCTTGTTATAATTCTCCATATCCCCTGGAAGGAAATCAAACTGAATGAGTTTTACCGTTTCTTCATTCAGCTTAATTTCCTTGTCTTCCTTTTGCTGGCTCATCACAGGTATCACCACCAGCAAAAGGGAGTTCAACACCATATATCGTTGGAGAGTGTTCATTCAACCTTCTTTACTGATTATCCATATTCCTAATTTCCGCAAGCAAACTTGACTCTCGTGTTACAAATGAATATCTGGTAAATTTCCTCTTTTTATATGATTCCTTTGTAGCATGAGAGTTTGTTGCACATCTTTTAAGTACACCTTCCCTTTACCCCATTAAGCGACATGAGGCAATACGCTGTAAATCCAGTAAAACAGCAGAGTTAATCACTCCCCACTTTAAAGACTCTTGCATAAGCAGGATTATCGGTATAGATATTTAGTCTGTATGCTCTTGATGTCTTAATCCATTTGGCCGGAACAGAAATATATTTGAAGATGAAAGTCTTGATACGACTTGTATGGGAGAGACCAAAATCCTTTACATTTATTCTTTTGATAATCGTCCTGTAAAAGTTTCTTATAAGTGCAGTCATCAGAAGATAGACCGTATTTTCAGACATGAATGACTTCGGCAGCCGCTTCCACCCGAATCCGTTGTTCACGTCGTCAAAGTCAGCTCTTTTATGGCACGTAGAATCGTATCAGAACTGCATGTCTTGAGTTTGGGATGACAGGAAAGATGCCTCATAAGAAGATGTGTGGAGACATCTTCAATGCAAGAACCACCGCAGAAGAACACGCACATGAGGGAGCGGAGTATTTCACTGTAGCTGTAGCCGAAGGACTGACAGCGCTTTCCTAATGTAGAATCAATCACATTGGATAAAAGGACATCAAACTGCTCCATGATTGAAAATATTCCGCCAAAAGGGGTGATTTTTTCAGATTTTATTTGTACTTTAGCCATGTCTGATGAAGATTTATGAACTTTTATTAGCAACACTAAGTTAAGTGAATCTTCTGACATGACAAAGCATTGGGTAAAATATTATTACTCAATACTTTAAATTGTTTTTTTGAAAAAGTGTTGCGGAATTAAGGATAATACTATAATTTTGCACATCTTTTTTAATATGAATAAAAATGCAATCATGAGCCGTTTTATTGAATATTCTAATAATATATTATTTTTTGATGTAATGTTTGGAGAAACGTTAAACGAAGAGACAAGATGTAGCAAGTGTGTCCATCCATTTCTCCGTATTGGAATTATATACATTTAAAAACAATTCATTTATATTATTTTAACTTAAAAAACAGAGATGAAAAGAGGATTTCTTTTGTTCGTCTCTCTTGCCGTAATAGCGGTCCAATCGCTTATTGCCCAAAATTTTACAGTGAAGGGTACGGTCATTGAAGCAGAAACCAATGAACCGCTGATTGGTGTAGCGTAACCATTCTATTTTCCGCCTTGACACGCATGTTCCCTAAACCTACCTTTGCGCCGTAACCCTTAAACAACAATG
>ENA-UEPV01002490-UEPV01002490.1-human-gut-metagenome-genome-assembly--contig:-NODE-2490-length-10194-cov-37.562914_pt1 | contig 10194 bp, 10 predicted proteins | sample MGYA00242942_ERZ507925 | MGnify/ENA primary metagenome ERZ507925 (study PRJEB26167, sample SAMN06115453) | human gut metagenome | host: Homo sapiens | place: China:Fujian | collected 2015-08-26... | reverse complement strand
ATTACAATTCATTATATAACAAGTGATCCAGATGATCAGATATTCAGAATTGCAGAAAAAGAAAGTAAGATTAAACCTTATTATATAGGGGAAAAGAAACTTATAACACTTATGATGAAGATGGATGCAGATGTTGTTGTTATGACTATGCCTGATATTGAGAATTATCACATTAAGAGAAGTTATATCAGAAAAGATATTAATTATGTTTATGTTCCTCATGGCATGGACAGCCTTAATATGACAATGCGAATCGGTTCGATGGATCATTATGACTCTGTATTATGTACAGGAAAGATTCAGAAAGAAGAAATAGAAAAAACTGAAGAAGTGTATAATCTTCCTAAGAAGGAGCTTGTTGAGTGGGGATATTCACTGCTTGATGAGATGCGTGAGGATTATGCAAAGATGCCAAAGAAGGAAAATGATATTAAGTCAATACTTATTGCTCCATCATGGCAGAAAGATAATATTGTAGACAGCTGTCTTGAGGACATACTTGATAATCTTAAGGGACATGGTTATAAGATTACAGTTCGACCACACCCACAGCATGTAAGACATATGCCTGAGAAGATGGAAGGACTTAAAGAAAGATATAAGAATGATACAGATATAGAGCACAGACTGATTTTTATACAACGGATCAGCACATATTTGATACAAGAGAAGAAGCATAGAATTATGAGTTGGAATGGTTGAAGTCGAATGAAGATATTGATACATTCAATACAATTACTTTAAAAAAAAACGATGTAATTAAATTTAACTTTCTTTGGAGGTAAAAGATGATGGATAATTTGGTACAGAAATTAAATTGGGATATGCCATTCATAAAAAATCAGTGTATGTTTGTATATGCTGAAGCTGATTTAGATTCTAATCAAAAGATGCAAGAACCACTACAAAAACTATATCAGTATGAAAATCAACCAGATATGAGAGAAAAGATAAGAGAATACATCAATGAACTTGATACAGAAATTGACAGGCTTGAATCTGACTTAGAAAAGCAAATGACTTATAATGTAGAAGCTTGCAAGGTTAGTTCAACTGAATCAAGGTTGAATGCAATAATCGAAGTGAAAAATGATTTATTAGGAAGATTGGAAGAGGTGATATAAATGAAAAATAATAAAGCTATTTGTATGCCAAACAGATGGTTTATGCTCAAAGTGCTGACCAAGTAGATAAAAAGGCTACCGTAACTGTCTTGAAGAAGAACGAAACTAAACTGAAAGTGGCTATTACCCCTCCGGATGGTGCACTGAGCTATGGAGTATATATGACTTCGGAAGATGATTATGAATTGATGAAAAAATATGTGGGTGAACAAGGTATTCCTGCATTGGTGTTTAATGAAAGTACACCGCTTGTAGAGCCGCAGGAAATAGAATATACCGGAATGAGTATCGGTAAGAAGTATCATTTGTTCATTACTTGTAATTTTGCAGATGATTATTCTAAACAGAGCTTCCAGGAAGAAGTTTACGAAATTGTAGAATCTACTAAGCCAGATGTGGAATTGACAGTTGTTGGTAATGTAGAACCTGATCAACCTTATAAGGTCAGCTATACAATCAAAGCTCCTAATGGTGACTGTAGAGGTATCCGTTACGTAGAAAACTCTATGTCAGAATGGAATTCTTCACTTCGTCCTGAATACGGTATGGATGAGAAATTCTATGTGACAAACTATGGTAATGATGAAATGAGTGCTGAGGTTATCGAAGCTATCAACAGCTCTGAGGGCTTTAAAATGTATTTCGACTCATTCCCTGAGGAAGAAAATATGTTGGTTGTACAGGCTTACAATGAAGACGAAGATTTATCAGAACCTTATATGGCTAAAGCTACGGCAGTTGCAGACTTCGGAACTCCGGTTGATGCTGGCGGACAGGCTGTTTTAGATGCATTATGTGGAACTTGGAATGCTACATTCAACCGTCAGGGTTCCAATGGACAGGTTGAAACTATTACATTCCCTGTTGAGTTCTCCAGAGAACCGGAAGAAGCAGGCGAATATGCTGACTACGATAAGCTTGTCAAGACAATCATGACAATGAAGAACATGACTGAAGAAGAAGCTAAGTTGTATATTGAAGAAGAAAAAGCAAACTATAATGAGGCACGTGAAAAGCAAATTGAGCTGTATAAGATGAAGAATCGTATAGTAGGACGCTTTAAAGGTGATTTCCCTCATAAATATGCAAGCCCATGGGATTTGTTCAACAATATCAGCTATTCTGCTGTTGATGCAGATGATTTGTTCTTCGATTATGGACCTAAGATGTTCTTCGAAGTAATTCCGGTAGAAGATAATGGACAGACCTTATATGCTATTATTCTGAGTGCATCTAATATCTATTCTGTTCCACCTTTGAGTGCATGGAATACACCATTTGTCTATTATGTAGCAGGATATGACAGCACTACTGGAACGGTTTATTACAGTGATTTTAATGTACAGTATGTTGATGACAATCATCTTGTTGTGAAAGTTTTTGATTACGATGGTATGAATCTTCTTCCTTCATTCATAGGTACATATAATAGTAATATTTATAATACATATTATGGAACTGGAGATTTGACATTGTCACGTAACGATGCTTCTAGTATGAGAACTTTACAATCGTCTGTTGCTCCGTTGAAATCAACTGTGAAGAAATCTGCTCTTTCTACTCCGTGGGCAGCTTATAAGGCTTCAACAATCAAGAATATGCGTAAGACATTCTTGCCGTCGGCAGATGTTGCACGTAAGTTGAAACGTGAGTCTGTTACAATAGATTGTTCAAAGAGTAGTTTCATTAAGAAAATACAGAAATAAGATTGTATAGCAGATAATTGCGAATGTTCATTTTAAGATAAATGATGATTCCGTTTGGGAAGGCTCTTTTCATAAAGTTTGTTATATTTTGAATTCTTCTGAAGAGAGTATTCATAAAAAGAGACTGTTTTTTACAGGGCCTTTCCGAACGGAATATTTTTTGTATTAATTGCTAAAAGATAAAAGGGGAAATTTACTATGTTACGAAAACTTTTATTAGTGTTTTGCCTAGTATGCGGTTGCCTGCAAGTGGCAGCACAAGGAAAACTTTCGAATGTGAAAGTAGAAGATGCAGATGGAAAGCTTGTTGAAATATCTTCATTAGTGAATGGTAAGCCGTTTATTATGTCATTCTGGGGAATAACCTGTAAACCTTGTCTGATGGAGCTGAATGCTATAAACGATCAGTTGGAAGAATGGCAGGAAGAAGTAGATTTTGAAGTTGTTGCAGTATCGATAGATGATAGCCGTTTTTCTACTCGTGCACGCTCTATGGCTTCGGGTTCGGGATGGGACTTTATTTGCGTATTCGATAAAAATCAAGATTTGAAGCGTGCGATGAACGTTACCTTTACTCCACATACATTTATTGTAGACGGTCAGGGAAATATCGTATATTCACATACCGGTTATACTCCGGGCAGCGAATTGGAATTATTTGAGAAACTGAAAGAATTGCAACAAAAATAATCCGGCACGATGAAACAGAAAATGATGATATTATGCATGGCGGCTGTTGGAGCAACAACCGTTCTTCATGCTCAGACTCGTGATAAAGGAACACTTACTGGAAGTCTGGAGTCGAACAGTATTTATTATGTAGATGATAGTAAGCTGGGAGCGGCTGCAGCTAATCCTGACGATCATTTCGGTTCGAACAATTATTTGAAACTGGACTATACACGTGGTAAATTTTCTGCAGGCATTCAGTTGGAGGGTTTTTTGCCGGCATTACAAGGCTATGACTACGGTACTTATGGAAATGGACGCCGTACGATTCTTGGTTCAAAATATGTTGCTTGGGAAGATGGAGATTTTGGATTTCGTGTAGGAGATATCTTTGACCAGTATGGAAGTGGGCTTGTTTTCCGCAGTTATGAAGACCGTACCTTGGGATTTAATAATTCGATAGAAGGTGTATGGGGACACTACAGTTATAAAAATTACCTGTCACTGAAAGGTATGTATGGAAGACCACGTTTATATTTGGATTATGCTGAATCGGCAGTGCGTGGAGCAGACCTTACTTTATCTTTATCTGATATTGCCGGTTGGAAAAGTGCATCTTTGCAATTGGAAGGTAGCTATGTAAATCGTTATGAGAACTTGAAAGATAATGCAGATTATGTAGACAGATTGACAACAAACAATCTGGATATGTATGCTGTTGGTGGTAATTTTAACTGGAATGGTCTGGATGTCCGCGCTGAATATGTAACAAAAACGAAAGACTTACCGGAGATTTCATCTGCAACCGAAGTGGATGGTAATGCCATTCTTGCAGAAGTAGGATATGCTACAGGTAATTTCTCTGCCTTGGGTACTTTCCGTCGTCTGGAGCATATGAATACCATGCTTACCTTACAGGGACAGGGAGCGGGAAATACATTAAACTATTTGCCTGCGCTGACACGTCAGTACACGTATATGCTTGCCAATCTTGAGCCGTATCAGGTAAATGCAGAGGGTGAAACTGCCGGACAGTTTGATGTTTATTACTCTTTGCGCCCAGCTTCAAACCGTTCTCGTTATTGGAATTTCCATGCAAATTTCTCGACAGCTTATTCGGATAAAAATATTACAGGAGAATCTCGTTTGTTATGGCGTGACATCAATGCTGATGTAGAACACCGTTGGAATAAGCAGTGGAAAACTGCTGTATTGGTATCTGTTCAGGAGTGGAGCCCTACACATGGAATGGACGACAAAACTTATGCTTCGAATATTTTTGTTGTTGACAATACATACAAGTTCAACAGCAAAATGGCTTTGCGTGCAGAACTGCAATATCTTTACTCTACTGATTATGAAAAAGACTGGATGGCAGCTCTTCTGGAATTCAGCATGGCTCCACGCTGGAGTGTCAGTGTAAGCGATATGTATAATCATGGTACGACAAAGGTACATTACTATACAGCTTCTGTAAGTTATACACGTAAGAATACCCGTGTACAGTTAAGCTATGGAAGAAACCGTGCTGGTTATGTATGCTCGGGAGGAGTATGCCGTTACACACCGGCATATACCGGAGCCAACCTGGTAGTGACTTCTTCTTTCTGATTGTATCCTGAAATTGAAAACCTATTATTAAAAAAACGATTAAACAAAGATATTTATGAAACCTGCATATATTTTTAAAACCTTGGCGGTTTGTTTTTTAATGGCTGTTACTGCATGTTCGGGAAATGATGGAGGAGAAGACTCCGGAACAGTAAGTGGTGATTTGACATTGTCTATATCTAAGACTGTTATTGAAGCAAATGGTACAGATGCGGTTACCGTAGCTGTGATGAAAGGAGAAACAGACATCACTTCACAGTCTAAGGTTTATATGGAAGATCCTTCGGGTAATACTTCTTCGTTTAAAGAAACTTCTTTCAGCACTACTACTGAAGGTGATTATGTGTTTTATGCATATTATGAAGGTGTGAAAACAGAGAATATTACAGTAAGAGCATTTAAGAATATTCCTTCTTTGCCTGCCGACAGCAAGCCTGAGCAAAATACTGGTTTTGCGAAGCATGTGCTTGCTATTCAGCATACGGGTACATGGTGTCAGAATTGTCCGTATATGAAAAGAGGTATTGATGCTTATCTGAAAGCTAATCCTGATAACTGTGCTGTTTTTGTGGCTTCGCACAATGGTGATACAATGGCAGGGGAGGCTAGTAATACTATAAACAGCTATCTGACTGTTAGCTCTTATCCTTCGTTGAGTGTTGATTTGAATACTTCAAATATGATTCAAGGAGCTCTTAGTGATGCTGATAAACAAGCAGAGCAAATTGCTTCAAGAGTAAATGAGGTTGCAGCCAGTGGATGTAAAACAGCTATTTCAGTAGCTTCAGAAAATGCAGGAAGTTCTGTAGTGGTAAATGTAAAAGTAAAATCGGCTAATGTAGAAAACTGTCGTGTAGCTGTATGGCTGCTGGAAGACGGTATCGTAGCAGCACAGACGGGAGGTAGTTCTACAGAAGTTCATAATAATGTCTTGTTGACTTCTAGTTCAACAGTTGCTTATGGTGACCGTATTCAGTTGGATGCTGATGGTGCAGGACAGAATGTATATCGTTTGGATGTAAGTGGTGCTCATGATTTGTCTAACTGCCGTCTGGTTGTATTTACCACTGTGCCAAATGCTTCTGGTCGCTTCGTGGTAGATAATGTCGTAACTTGTCCGTTGGATGGTCAAACTGCATTTGAGTATGAATAAGAAATATTATTTACTCTGGATGCTTGTCGTACTGCTTCCTTTCTTGGCAGGATGTAGTGACGATGAGCAGCCGGAGGTTGCAGAACCTTATCTTCGGGTGGTAGAAACAACCTCCTGTGAGAATATTTCTTCCGCTGCCGCTACATTGACTCTGAAGGTGGAGAGTAATGTAGAATGGAAGGTTGTGTCGGAAAAGTCATGGTGCGCAGTTCCTTCTGAGAATACGTGGACAGGCAATGCTTCCGTTGAAGTACAAGTTGGCGAAAACCTGACAGGAGAGAGTCGTTCTGCCGTTTTGGAGATAGTTTCTACAGATGGTGTACTGAAAGAAGAAATACATGTTTCACAGTTGGCGGAAGTCTTTAGTGAGAATCATCATTATAAATTGCCTGTTGTATTTCAGGTTCTTTATGTAAATAAGTCGGATAAAAACCAATATGTGGAAGAAGGACATTTACAGAAGTTATTAGATAAAGTCAATGAACTTTACCGCAACTGTGGAGAAGACTTAGGTTTGGAGTTTGTTATGGCTACGGAAGATCCGGAAGGCAATACCTTGGAAGAACCGGGTGTAAACCGTGTCATGTGGACTACATCTACTATTGACTGCCAGGCTTTTATGAACAGCTATAAAGAAAAACGTTATTTAGATTTAATATGGGATCCGGACCGGTATATTAATATCATGCTGTATAATTTCAGCGATGCAGGGATTTTGGGTATCTCTGAATTTCCTTATACTGTGGCTCCTGATTATTTGGAAGGATGTGAACAGTGGACGGGTGGAGTACCTACTCAAGATCAGCTGGTATCTCCGCGGTGTGTTTCTATAAATAACCGGTATATTTATGAAGATAACTGTCCGCTGACTCCTGAAACTCCGGATGGAAATGCAAATTATGTAGCTGTTACTATTGCTCATGAGCTGGGACACTATCTGGGATTGCGTCATGTATTTTCTGAAAATGAAACAGGAACAGAGTGCATAGACAGTGATTTGTGTGAAGATACTCCTACTTATAATAAGACGGCTTATAATAACCTGGTAAACTCAATTGGGGCTGCAGGTCTTCTTGAACATCTGGATGTGCTGATCATGCGTGAAGACTGTGTGCGGGGAACAGAATATAAGTCGACAAATATTATGGATTATGCTGTGTCTTATTCGAACACTTTCACTGCGAATCAGCGGGAAAGAGTACGATATATACTGGAAAAAGGAGCATTTGTTCCCGGTCCTAAGAATCGTGAAATATCGAATTCGACTCGTACTGCCGGTTCGGGTGAATTGCCGCACCATGTAATGGAATGATTGATGTGTAAAATGAATTTTGAAGAAATATAAATTTTCCCTTTCTTATTCTCTTTGGGCCACATTTCCATAAATGAGATGTAACGCCTGCTTGACCGTGAGGTTCGGTAAGAGAAATTTATAGCGGATACCATTGTTTTTAGTCTCTCTTAAAAAATGGTATCCGCTTCTTTTTTATAGAAAGAGTTCAGGCTGACGTGGTGTGCTGAATTTCTCGTGTAAAATAGCTGTAAACGGAGTGTTATAGATACGGGCTCCGTTAGGACATTCTTTTACACAGGCACAACAGCGTATACAGCGGTTTACATCTGTTTCGATATGGCTGCCGTCGTCGCTGATACGTATGGCATGGGTAGGACATACCTCTATACATTCTCCACAAACAAAGCAATCTTCATTGCAGACTGGAGCTGATGGCTTGGAAGCCTGTATCAGTTTATAAGGAGAAGTACCTTTTATAAAAAAAGATCCAATCAGCATAGACAATTTATCACCCATAGCTTTTAACCGGCATCCTGCTTGCAGAGAAGGGGTCAGTGTGCTTAATGCTTCTGAATTCTGCATTGCTTTTTCCAGTTTTTTCAAACTGTCGGCTCCGAATGTGCGGGCTATTTGTAAATCGGTCGCATCGGGGCGTCCGGCTGCAACAGGCATTTCGGCTGTGCTGTAACTGTGTTCTCCGATAAATGCTCCTGCCGAGAGAGGAGTGAATCCCAATGATGCTACTGTGTCACGCAGTTCCAACAGGGCATCTTCATAGTCGCGGTTACCATATACCACTACGACGATTGCCGGGGAGTTGTTACCTTTCAGGCGCTTGATGCGTTGTAAGGCAACCGGAGCAACACGTCCGCCATATACAGGTGCAGCAATGACTGTAAGTGAATCGTTTATTTCGATAGGTGAGTCACTTTCATCGAGTGTCAGGTCGGTTTCAATTCTTCTTCCCATACCAATTCCTTCGCCAATAGCACGTGCTATTTTAGCAGAAGTATGAGTCGGAGAGAAAAATACCAGATGATTGGTGCTAAATTCGTTCATAGGCTTTAAAGTAAAAAGTTAGTTGTAGTTCTTGCAAAGATAAAGTTTTTTATATCGTTCTTCACACGATTTATTTGTACTTTTGCATCATTATGGAAGAACAATTCGACATACGTGATTATAAACCTACAGGAAAAGAACGGGATTTCGAGAATGCCCTCCGACCACTACAGTTTGGTGACTTCAGCGGTCAGGATAAGGTAGTCGACAATCTGCGTATCTTTGTCAAGGCAGCCAGGCTTCGTGCTGAAGCGCTTGACCATGTGTTGCTTCATGGTCCTCCCGGATTGGGAAAAACAACATTGAGCAATATTATTGCCAATGAACTGGGGGTTGGATTTAAAGTAACTTCCGGTCCTGTACTTGATAAGCCGGGTGATCTTGCCGGTGTCCTGACAAGTCTTGAACCGAATGATGTATTGTTCATTGATGAAATACATCGTTTGAGCCCGGTGGTGGAGGAGTATTTATATTCGGCAATGGAAGATTACCGGATTGATATCATGATAGACAAAGGTCCGTCGGCACGTAGCATTCAGCTGGACTTGAATCCGTTTACGCTGGTGGGAGCTACTACCCGCAGTGGATTGCTTACCGCTCCGCTCCGTGCACGTTTCGGAATTAATCTCCATTTGGAATATTACGATGATGCGGTATTGTCGCGTATTATTTTGCGCTCGGCCAGTATCTTGGGTATTCCATGTGATGTAGATGCTGCAGGCGAGATTGCTTCGCGCAGTCGTGGTACTCCCCGTATTGCCAATGCCTTGTTACGTCGTGTACGTGATTTTGCTCAGGTGAAAGGTTCCGGAAGGATTGATGTGGAAATAGCTCGATATGCACTGGAAGCGCTGAATATTGACCGTTACGGACTGGATGAGATAGACAATAAGATACTTTGTACCATTATTGATAAGTTCAAGGGAGGTCCGGTAGGACTGACAACGATTGCTACGGCACTTGGGGAGGATCCCGGAACGTTGGAAGAAGTGTACGAGCCATTCTTGATAAAGGAAGGTTTTCTGAAGCGGACTCCACGCGGACGAGAAGTTACGGAGCTGGCTTATAAGCATCTGGGACGGAGTATATATAATAATGTAAAAACACTTTTTGATGATTAATTATGGTGTGTGCCATAACAGCGGCACACACTTTTATTTTTTATAGACTATGGCTGGACTGAAATCGTTAGCAAAAGATACGGCTATTTATGGATTGAGCAGCATTGTAGGACGTTTTCTTAACTATCTGCTTGTGCCGCTTTATACCGCAGTAATACCAGCATCGACAGGTGGTTACGGTGTGGTGTCGAATGTGTATGCATATACGGCACTTATCTTGGTCTTTCTGACATTTGGTATGGAAACAGGATTCTTCCGTTTTGCCAATAAGTCGGGTGAACATCCGGAAAAGGTATATGCCAATACGTTGATTTTTGTAGGTGGGCTTTCGCTGATTTTTGTTATACTGTGTATGCTGTTCCTGCATCCCATTTCCTCATTGCTGGAGTATCCCGATCATCCCGATTATATTGCGATGATGGTACTTGTGGTTGCCCTGGATTCATTTCAGTGTATT
>ENA-UEPV01002489-UEPV01002489.1-human-gut-metagenome-genome-assembly--contig:-NODE-2489-length-10195-cov-4.010971_pt1 | contig 10195 bp, 10 predicted proteins | sample MGYA00242942_ERZ507925 | MGnify/ENA primary metagenome ERZ507925 (study PRJEB26167, sample SAMN06115453) | human gut metagenome | host: Homo sapiens | place: China:Fujian | collected 2015-08-26... | reverse complement strand
CAAACTTATATTTTCTATGCTATCTGTCATATTATACGTTTTATCACCAAAACAAACATACGACAAAGATCCTAAAATGGAAACAACATAGAAAAAAAATTTAAGTTCCCAATGATAATGATGTAATATCGCCTTACTTTTTTTGATTTTGTAACATAATCAAAAACATAAATAATCTCCGGATTACATCACATGTATTACTTAAATATATTATTATTTTCCACATTAATACATTGAGAAATTCACAAAAAAGGCCTATCTTTGTTGTACCATCATCATGTAGCGCATGGGATAAAACTATCAAAGAATCAAAGTTTTATACTTGATTTTTGATATACAAAATTTGAATGAAGAAAGGCGGTACAAATAAAATCAACAAAAGGCTGAAAAACAAAGGTTTGCACTTGTACATAGAAAATGAATTCTTTGTCAAAAATCTATTTGTACCGATTAAAATGCTAAAACGCTGATAATTAAATATGCTTCGATGTTGCATCGAAAACGAGAAGACATCAACAAAAGAGAAAGCCCCTATCACCGACTTCTACACCACTGCAGAAGTCAAAGAGAAATACCATGTAAACGAGTCATGGATATTTGCGGTAGCCAAGAAGAACAACATCCCTCGCACTTTCAATCGTGGCAAAACTTACTGGAGCAAGAAACATATAGACACTTATTTTGCCAAGAAAGCCCCGAACCCTGACATTACTGAATGGTACAGCACCCAAGAAATGCAGGAGAAATTCGGCATGACTTTATCCGCCATCTACTGTTTCGTTTCCAAGAATGCCATTCCGAAGAAGAAAGAGGGAATCATGGTGTACTATTCCAAGAAACATGTGGATATAGCAAAAGGTATAGCTGCACCCGAAGAACCGCAATATTATACGGTAGCCGAAGCGATGGAGAAGTTCAACCTAACCCGTGACCAACTCTATCATTACGCAAAATATCATAATATCTCAAAGGTCAAGAAAGGCAAATACACGCTTATCTCCAAGCCAGAACTGGATAAGTTGCTTGCAGCACCGAAGATTGAATAAGTTATTTATCGGTGAATGTACCCACTATCGAATCACCATATTCCTTTGCACCAAACAAATGTAAAACTCTAAATATTAAACAGTATGACACACACATGTACAAAAGTAACAGTTCGTCAAAGAGCGATTCGGAATAATCGCATCTCCTTGTATCTGGATTATTATCCGGCAGTTCGTAACCCCGAAACGATGCAGATGAGCCGCAGGGAATATCTCGGTATTTACATCTATGCCCATCCGAAGAACGAAATGGAACGGGAGTTCAACAACGATATGTTGAACAAAGCAGAAGCAATCCGTTGCATCCGGGTACAATCACTCATCAATGAAGAATTTGGTTTCTTGGATAAGACCAAGCAAAAAGCCGATTTCCTCGCCTATTTCAAGAAGATGCGTCGGAACAAAGACCAGAAATGGCAATTCGTCTATCAGCATTTCTACAACTTCGTCAAGGGACAATGTACCTTTGGCGATGTAAATGTAGACTTATGCAAAAAATTCCGTGAATACTTGCTGAATGCCAAGCAACTCAAACATAGCAACCGACCCATATCCCTCAATTCGGCATCCGGCTACTACTCTACTTTCAGAGGATTATTGAAGATTGCCTATCGGGACAAATGGTTTCGTGAGAACATCAATGACTATCTTGATAAGATTGAGCCACAAGATGTGAAGAAAGAGTATCTGACTCTGAACGAAGTGAAGCAACTTGCCGCCACTCCTTGCGACATCCCCGTATTGAAAGCTGCCTCTTTGTTTGCTTGTCTGACAGGCTTACGCATCAGTGATATTCTAAACCTGCAATGGGAAGACTTCACTATCGCCCCCGACCAAGGCTATTGTTTACGTATCAGAACACAGAAAACCCAGACGGAAGCGACACTCCCCATCAGTTACGAAGCCTACGAACTATGCGGCACACCCGGAACAGGCAAGGTTTTCAAGGATTTGAAGCGAAGTATGATTAATTACCCACTGAAAAGCTGGCTCAAAAAGGCAGGAATAACGAAACCGATAACCTTCCACGGATTTCGTCACTCGTATGCCGTCATACAAATATCCTTAGGTACAGATATTTACACAGTATCAAAGATGCTAACGCATAAGAACGTGTCCACAACTCAAATATATGCCGATTTGGTCAATTCCAAGAAGCGAGAAACAGCCAATAAAATATCACTCAAGTAAATTGTAACTATGAAACGAGGAATCATAACCAACAAAGGGCAAGGCATCCATATTTCTGATGGAGAAGTATGGATGACCACTTGGGAACTTGCAGACTTGTTTTATACAACGGCTGGAGCTATCCATGCAGCAATCAAGAGAATCTTGAAAACCAATATTTTGAAGAGCCACGAAGTTTGTAAGTACATCAAATTGGAGAATGGGAACAATGCCGATGTGTATAATCTCGATATGGTTATAGCCCTATCCTATCAGATAGACACCGGGCATTCCGCAGCATTTAGGAAATAGCTAATAAACAAAGTCGCTCGTAAACAAGATTACAACCTCTTGTTATATTTCAACAAGGATACAAACCATACATTGTATTGCTAATAAGCAATATCTCTATACCCTATTGATTATCTGCATTGTTTACATTAAATGATGCAGATAATTTTTGTTTTTAAGATACACAAGCCTATTTACCCAACTATTTTCATCCAAAAACAAGAAATTTGCAATGCGCTTATTATTAAGAGTGTAACGTGGTGAAAAGTGATGAAATATATCGTCAAAAGCCCATTAACAGGCAAAACTATGGATTTTTTCAAAAATTAATCCTATATATTTGCACACAAACGATTAATACATACCACTATGGAGCAGAAAAAGATAGAACATATAACATTGCATCTGATTGTTTTTGGTACAATCGCAATCATTGGTGTTTTAGCCCGCCAGACCGTGCTACACTATGGTTGGGATGAGTTCAGCAGCTACCTCATTTTAGTGGTAAGCTCCATTATCATGGGAGCTATCTATCTCAATCTGCAAATGGTATTCAGACAACTCCTTTCACCTACAATAGAGAAGTGCTTTATGAGATTTGAATGCTATCGCAACAAGGCTGTAGTCGTAGAAGCTCCAGCAGCAAACTCGGAACTTGCCGGAAGTTCTATAAATTCAAAACCTATCATTTCTGAACCTGAACCCGAAATTGAAATCGAAACTACATCTGACATAACAGAAGAAGTTTCTACTCTATCATATTACGAACCCAACGAAGATGTGGCAGAACTTCCAAAGGAGGAAACCACGCCTTCTACCAACAACACATCTATCGAAGAATCCGACCAGCCATCAGAATACGAGACTCTTCGTGCAAACGCTATGGCAGAGAAAGAACGTGCCTCACAAGAAAAACTCAATAAGGTTATCGCATACACAAAACAAACTTTGGTTTCCTATCTTGATGAAACGGCACTTAATCGCTTGTGTGGATATGTGGCAGAATATTACTTGTTAGATACTCTGCCTAAAGTTGAACCAATAAAGGTCGATTCTCAGTTAAAGACCATTGACATCATGCACTTTGGATGGAATATCGGCAAGGCATTCAGTAAGCCACGCTTACAGACCGCCACTTTTATAAAGAGGGTATTTACCCATACCCTCCGTGATTCGGAAATATCTACTATTGAACGTAAAATGTCGCATACAGAATCAAAGTGCAAGATTAAACTGGATAGAAAAATTGCATAGCTGCAATACCATCAGGCATTATCCATTGCATCCCAGTAGTCCATATCCATTTTCATGACTTTAAGGACTTTCTCTGTTTGCAATCCCAAGCCATAGTCATAAATATATTCTGTTAATTGTTGACCATTTATCAAGATAATGGTTGGTGAACCGTTAAGGCTTTCCACATACTCCATTGCACCTTTAGTATAATCAGAGGTAGTAATGAATACTCCTTTCTTGGATGGAGTTCCGGCAACAGCTCCTACAAAACTTTGAACCTCGTGACGCTGAACATTATTATCTAAAGCATATCGCTTTGCCTGTATGGATATATGATTAAATCCTAAAATATCTTCTTTAATAATACCATCTATACCACCGTCATTAGAAAGTTTCGTTACGATACCTGAGTTTTTGACCTCGCCACCATACCCCATTGCTTGAAGTAATTTCACAACTAACCGTTCAAATTCTTGTGGCTTTTTACTTAATATAGTTGTCAGAATCTGAGATTGCACATTCTGCTTTATCCTATCATAAGAATCTGCTAATTCTTCTTCCGGTGTACGTTCATCATCATTTCCCAAATGGAAAGAAGTGCTGTTAGCATCTTTATTTTTAGAACTTTTCTTCGGAGTTTTCGCATTCACAGTTACTTTGATGAACTTATTTATTTGTTCCTCCGTACATGAAGAAAGCATAGACAAACCCTTTTCGCTGATTTTATAATCACCTCTTTGAGGTTTTTCTACAAGTCCTGCAATAAAAAGATACGATAAAGCCCACGAAATACGGTCTAAGAATATTTCGCCATTACCAGAAGGATACCAAGCATTCATTTCCTCATCGGTCAATCCAAAATGCTTAGCCAAAGGAATGCGTAAATCTTTAGCTCTCATAACTATCCCGGCACTTAATTCTTTCAATGCCTGTATCCGTATTTCTTCAAATTGCGGTATCATAAACGACAAATTTGTTTTATAGCTTCAATAACCACTGGTATTTCATGACACAAAGGTACTTAAATTACTCGTAATCATCACTTATTACCATCAAAAAGTTATTCATCAGTTATATTTTGGTGAATGATTCCACCATTGAAACACCTGTTTCCTTTGCCGTCGAACAATTAAAAACGATTGGCGTATGCAAAAAGAAACAGTAACATTTGATAAGCTGCCCGAAGCGGTAGGTTATCTGACCGAACAGGTCATCGAGTTGAAAAAGATGGTAGCGGAACTCCAGCCACAGCCATCTGACAAACATGTGTTGGTAGAAATAGAGGATGCTTGCCGTATCATCCGAAAAGCAAAGCCTACCATCTATACATTGGTACGCAAAGGGCTGCTTCCGGCTTACAAGAAAGGAAAGAAACTCTATTTCTATGAGGACGAACTTCTTGCTTGGATTGAGAACGGGCGTAGAAAGAGTGCAGAACAGACTTACGAGGAGATGCTGGCAAATATGCAAGGCGGTGTCCGTCATAAGTCCAAATCATCCATGAAGTTTTAATGAGTAGAACTATGGATACATCCTCTATTAATCCGGCATCCATCATTGACGAAGCGGTTGATTTAAGTATGCGATTGGCTGGCACTGATTTTCCTGTCAGCATATTCCCGACAAAAATCCAACGCATCATCAGTGAGGTTCACGAATGCCATAACTACCCGACTGACTACATTGCCTCTGCAATTTTTGCAGCGATTGCAGTTGGCATCGGTAACACGCATCTTGCCCAAATCAAGCAAGGCTGGATAGAAAGCCCTATCCTGTATATGGCATTGATAGGAAGACCGGGAGCAAACAAAAGTCATCCGCTCAGCTTTGCGATGAAACCGTTTCTTGATTACGACTATCAGCAGAATCAAGTCTTTGAAAAGGCTCTTGCCAAGTATGATGAACTGATGAGTATGAGCCGCAAAGAACGAGCGGAAAGCGGTGAAGAACAATTTCCTCAGGAGCCAGTTCGTAAACGCTTCTTAATTTCGGATGTAACGCCTGAAGGTTTGAGCCTTATCCATGCGCAAAACAAACGTGGTTTATGCTTGTGGGCTGACGAGTTATCCGCTTGGTTCAAGAACTTCAACCGTTATAACAACGGTTCGGAAGAACAGTTCTGGCTGTCGGTGTTCAGTGCCAAGACCACTATATCCGACCGCAAAAATGCCAAGAGTTCCATCTTCATCAAGCGACCGTATATCTCAGTTATTGGTACTATTCAAAAGAAGATTCTCAGTGAGTTGGCTAAAGGTGAACGTTCCAGTAACGGATTCATCGACCGCATTCTGTTTGTGATGCCCAATCTGCAACAGAAGGCTCGTTGGAATGACAAGGAACTACCGGAGAACATCGAACAAGAATGGAATGCCATTATTGACAAACTGATACAACAAGAGTATGCCCTCAATGAGTTTGGAGAGATAGAACCGCAGATTCTTCTTTTCACGGAGGATGCCAAGAGACGGCTTTACGAATGGCAGCACCACTTCTCAGAATTGTGCGACCAAGAGACAAATGACACCATTGTGAGTATCTATTGCAAGCTGGAGATATACATCATCCGTTTCTGCCTGATTATCCAATTAGCGCGATGGACCTGCGGAGAGTGTGGTAAAACATATATCGACCTGTTGACGGTAGAACGAGCCATTAAACTGACGGAGTATTTCAAGGAATCCGCATTGAGCGTTCAAAATATACTCAATGAGAACATGCTCAACAGCCAACAACAGGCGATAGTCAATCTACTTCCTCCATCCTTTACAACTGCCCAAGCTATACAGATAGCCGAGCAAAATGGAATGAAGGAGCGCACATTTCAACGCTTTCTCAATGACAACATCGGGACATTGTTCCGCAAAGAGAAGCATGGAGAATATTCAAAGATTAACCCGTGACATTTTTGTCGGTTTTGACACTTTCCAAGCGAAAACGACAATAACGACAAAAGTGACACACCCAAAAAGAAACATACAATGAGTACACATAGATTCATATTAGAACCCTACAAAGGTGTCAGCACTCGACACACTTGCCCGAACTGCCACCACCAAAGATGTTTTTCCAAGTACATTGATACGGAGAAGCAAATCCAGTTCCCTGAGTACGTGGGGCGTTGTGACCATGAGCAGAAATGCGGTTATCACTTCACGCCTCGTGATTACTTTGAGCAGAACCCGTCTGAGAAAGAAAAGTTTGCGGAGAAGGAGAATAGTTTCAGGAACTATGCCCCTATTAAGGAAGCACAACCAATAGCTACTTCCTACATTGATTTGGATATAGTCAACCAATCATTGCGTGGCTATTCTGCAAACAAGTTGTTTCAATTTCTATCGGCTCAGTTCGGAGAGACGGAGACATTGGAACTCATGAAAAGATACAAGGTTGGTACTTCCAAGTATTGGGACGGTGCAACCGTATTCTGGCAAACGGACAATCAGAATAAAATCCGTACAGGTAAGATAATGCTTTACAATTCCGAAACAGGTAAGCGGATAAAAGAACCATACAATCATGTTACGTGGGTGCACTCCGTATTACACAAAGGTGATTACAATTTGAAGCAGTGCTTCTTCGGTGAGCATCTGCTTCCTGAAGACAAAAGCCGTCCTGTCGCACTGGTCGAAAGCGAGAAAACGGCACTCATTGCTTCCTACTATCTGCCGCAGTTTCTATGGATAGCATCAGGTGGAAAGAACGGTTGCTTCAATGCCAACAGCCTATCCGTTCTGGCAGGAAGAAGCGTTGTGTTATTCCCTGATTTAGGTGCAACCGACTATTGGCAGAGCAAAATCAGCCTGATGAAAAGCTGCGGAATTGAAGTACAAATGTTCGATTATTTGGAAGTCAACGCAACCGAAGACGAACGCAAGGAGGGGTACGACATAGCTGATTATCTACTCAAAGTGAAGCCTGACGAAGCCATCCTGCTCTACTGCAATGCTATTTCTACGCAAACTTCGACATCGCATGAAAACTGCTCTCATGCCTATGTCTTACGATGTTTTCTTAATTCTTTCGTCATCCCGGCATTGACGCCCCGCTATGCTTCATCGATATGATATACGATGATCCCATTGCCTCTGCGGGCATATTCTACATGCTGCTCCAGCTCTTGTACCTGTGTTTTCATTCCATTGACGGAAATGCAGGTTCCCGGATGCACATAACGGTCAACTGTCACCTTCGCCACATTTGCCTTTTCCATTGCCAGGACAGTCGCCTGTATCTTTTTCTCTAGTTCACTAATTTGTGTATCTTTTTCTATTTTACCACGCATTAAGACACGCTTCTTCTCCATCAAAGCAGCATTTTTCGTCTGCTCCATCAGAGTATCTATGCGTTCAATCCCCTGCGCGATCCGCTCCCATTCATCCAATGCTTTTTTCTTGGACTCCGTCAGCAGATTCATCTTCGTCACAAGATTTTCCGCAACACCTGCTTCAACCTGATTTTCCACTTCAGCTACATTTCCGATATTGGTTGCCTTGATCTGCCTTTGGGCGCTGATATGACCACCTATGATGCTGCCAAATCTACCGGACACGACCACATCTTCTCCTGCCTCGATCTGACAGTTCATGATCGCATTCGCATTGACACATCCGTCCGCACAGATCGTACACTGCTCAAAAAACTTCGCGTTGACATTTCCTTTTGCCCGGATAAATCCCTTTCCATTCCCCTGCATACCATTCTTCAAGGTAATATCACGGTTTGCCTGCAGATCTGCTCCTTCCACAAATCCATCAACCAAGATGGATCCTTTCTCCGAAACGACCGATACTCCGGATCCTACATTTCCACGGATGCGAATATCTCCTCGGAAACAAATACTGCCTGTGGAATTGGTTAGATCACCCTCGACCACAAACTCCTGATCGATAAAGATCTTATCCATGGCCTCCACAATCTTACCGCTGCGATTAGCGATATAGGTACATCCATCTTCAGCACACGCAAAACCTTTTCCGAATAATCTGGCAAGATTCTTTCCCTTGCGGGCGACCAGAATATTACCATGTACATCCATACCATCCTTCGCCTCCGTCGCCGGATGATAAATGGCAATCACATCTCCTTCTTCTACGGAAGGGATATTGCCATACTGGCTGTAATCCACCGAACCGTCTTCCAATATTTTGGGTTTGTGATCCGTTTCCCGATGAAAGGCATACTCATACCAGCCATCTTCTCCATTCACGCAAGGCGTTCCCTTCGCAACAACAACCCATTGATCATACAGCAATCCGTTTGCCAGCTGCTGAATTGTCTCCTCCTGCAGTCCACTGGTGACGCCTGCCTCACTGAGCCGATTTTTCAACAATGCTGCCGTGTAGTGACTCTCGCCTTGTTGAATCCACACACTCGCGGAAAGCTGATCCTCTGCAACCATGATCTGAATTGATTCCTGATTGTTCTCTGCCTGAAAATCTGTCACAGTCAAACGCCCCCTTCCCCCTACAAGATATGCCTTACTCTACTACGACCTGTCGTGTTACAGGCTGCTATATAAGCATTTTATCATTTTGTAAAGAGGACGCAGTACGCACTTATGTGTATACTGCCTCCTCTTTTGATTTTAGCATAAGGATTCTTATATTACAAGAAAGGGAACGATGAATTTTCTCTTACTTTTCTAAGGCTTTTAATTCCTCTTCCACTTTCGCCATCATAGCTGTGTATTTTTCAAGTTTTGCGCGTTCTTCCGCAACCTTTGCCTCCGGTGCCTTGCTCATAAATTTCTCATTTCCAAGCATTCCATTGACACGCTTCAACTCGCCCTCCAACTTCTTCTTTTCTTTGGTAAGGCGCTCTTTTTCCTTGGCAAAGTCTGGAGTTCCTTCATAGATACTCTTGAATGCTCTGATGGTTTCGTCGTTTAGCTGGAAGCTCTTCCCTCTATCTGATGGGAACAGCAGTTCATGTTTCTTGCCTTGCATGAGTCCTGTGCAGACGATTCGGTAGCTTATTCCGTCTTTTTCTCTCTCAGGATAGGTTGGATAATGGTTGGAATCCGAGCCTACGGAAACATTGGTTTCCCAAATAGAGCCATTCGGGTTATAGCCAGGAAAATTCAAGCCCACTTCAATGCTATGGATCTTTTCCAGTTGTCCAGCGCATGGGGTGAAGAAATATCTCTCACCTTCCTTTGAGAGCCAGCCTGGTATGGCATTATTTACCTTTTTCAGGTATTCTGCGCTTTTAGCCTTATTCATTCTGTTGGCCACATCACGGTAGCCAAACCATCTGTTCTGGAAGTCCTTGTCTTCCTGCATCTTGCCGAAGGACATGATTTCCACGATTTCACGCAACATTCCCTTGATGGTGGTGCCTGGGATGAAGTAGTGGCGTTTTCCGTCCTTACCCATGATATGAGCAGAGTGCTCATTCAGTGCACCGCCGCGTGTGAAGAGAGGAGATATGTTCTTGAATTTCACCTCGCTCAC
>ENA-UEPV01002480-UEPV01002480.1-human-gut-metagenome-genome-assembly--contig:-NODE-2480-length-10214-cov-59.578179_pt1 | contig 10214 bp, 8 predicted proteins | sample MGYA00242942_ERZ507925 | MGnify/ENA primary metagenome ERZ507925 (study PRJEB26167, sample SAMN06115453) | human gut metagenome | host: Homo sapiens | place: China:Fujian | collected 2015-08-26... | reverse complement strand
ATCACCAAAGTAACGATGCCTTATCATAAATATACCGATGTTCGGGATAACGGAGGCGAACTGAGCGATTTGGAAAGTGTGACCGAGAATGGCGTGACTTATCTGCGGAAGCTGTACAAACATTCAATTGTGGCAGATTTCAACGGAAAGTCATATACCGTTAACGCTGAAATTGTTTTACGAAAGGAACAAAAAGGGGATTACCTGATTGAACAAAAAGTGGTTGACGAAGGTGTAGAACTCGTTTCCTATGACTTGGCAGCCAAAACAGGTGTTTCTCGTTCCTGGATCAAGATTCAGGAAATCTGGTCGGAAAGTGGCGTGAAAGAATTTAAGAAGGAAGTTTTATTGTATAATGAACCTTCCGATGGAGCATATGCCACTTTTATGATGACCGTTCCCGAAAAATGCAATTTCTCGGATTTAACGGTAGGCAAGCCGCAGGTATGGACGGAGACGGGGAATGTAAGAGAAGAAGACGGTATGCTCATTACGGCATATTCTTCCGATTATTATATACCCGTAATTTATTCGGTAAAAAACGTACAAGCGGATTTTGCTTTTGGAGTAGTTTTCGAAAAAGCCGTTTATTCCAACGAAGGCTTTGAATATGAAATGCCGGCGTTTGAATATTCAGATCCCAAACCCAGTATGTCGCAGGCCAGTGACTGGTATTTACATGAACGAGGAGGCAGTGCAATGGATATTAATTTCGTTGCAACAATTAATTTTGGAGAGGCTGCCTATACGTATGTGAGAGACGGTTGCGTGATTTATTATGGCGAAAGGCCGTAACTTGTATTAAGCAGAAAGGTCCTTTTCGGGTCTTTCTGCTTAAGTTGATTTTAACTAGGAGAATTAAGATGAAATTTGGAATGTTATTAATTGTTTTTTCTGCTTTATGTTTCAATATGCTGACTTTTTCCAATGCTTTTGCCGAGGATGAAGTTGCACAGCCGGATGAGCAGGCACAGCCTTCAAGGGCGGAATAAGGATATCTTTTAAAAAAGGTGTTGATCATAAAAGCTTTTGATGATTTGGCGGGAAGTTTTTATGACAATGTAAATTAAAAAGCTCTGTCTTCCAAGACAGAGCTTTTTAATTGTTTTGCAGTCTAACAGCTATCCCCCAGTTTACTGGGGGATAATTTATTTTTGTCTTTGTTGTGAATATCTTATATGAATATAAAAACCTCCTGATTTGGTCAGGAGGTTTTTTGGTTTTGCGAAAATTCAAAAGCTGTTCTGGGTTTTCCTTCTACCTCTTGTAAGCCGCGCGGGGGCGGTAGTGGGTATGCAGCAGCTGGTGGGCCTTTTCGCCGTTCGGGGCGCCGATATATTCCTCGTAAAGGGTTTTGATCGACTGATTGTGGTGCGAAAGGCGGTTGGCCGCTTTCAGGTCTTCGTCAAACAGGCCTTTGGCGCGTTTGCGGCGGATGTCGTCGGTGATGCCGCGCGGTTTCGGCTGTCCGGGCAGCATTACCCGCGGTTGTCCGCCGCCGGCGATGCAGCCGCCGCGGCAGGCCATGACTTCGACGAAGTGATAGGGAATTTCCTCACCCGCCGCTTTGGCCGCGCGAATCCGTTCCAGCACTTTTTCGACGTTGCCGGTGCCGTGGGCGACGGCAATGCGAATCGTTTTGCCGGCAATTTCCACTTCCGCTTCCTTGATGCCGTCAAGACCTTCGATGGCCCGGAAATTGAGCTCGCCCAACTCTGTGCCGGTAATGTAGAAATAGGCGGTTCTCAGGGCTGCGGTCATTACGCCGCCGGTGGCGCCGAAAATGGTGCCGGCGCCGGAATATTCGCCGAGCGGATTGTCGGCAGCCTCATCCGGCAGGCTGCGAAAATCGATGCCCGCCTGTTTGATCATCCGCGCCAGTTCGCGGGTGGTGAGCGAAACGTCGACGTCCTGAAAACCTGAAGAACTCATGTCTTCGCTGCGGACGATTTCCCATTTTTTGGCAGTGCAGGGCATAATTGAGATGACGCGGATTTTGGCCGGGTCAAGCCCCATTTTGTCGGCGTAGTAGGTTTTGGCCAGCGCGCCGACCATTGATTGCGGCGATTTGCAGGTGGAGAAGTGGCTGATCATGTCCTGATGATATTTTTCCAACAGGTCGACCCAGGCCGGGCAGCAGCTGGTGAACATCGGCAGGCTTTCCGGCTCTTGGGTAAAGCGGCGGACAAATTCGTTTGCCTCTTCGATGATCGTCAGATCGGCGCCGAAGTTGGTGTCAAAAATGCGTTTGAAACCCATCCGGCGCAGCGCGGCATAGGTTTTGCCGGTCAGGTTTTCGCCGAAATCGAAGCCGAATTCCTCGCCGATGGCGACGCGCACCGCCGGCGCAATCTGAACGATGGTGTAGATGTCCTTGTCGTTTAGCATGTCCCAGACTTTTTGCGTTTCGTCATATTCAACGATGGCGCCGGTCGGGCAGTGAGCCGAACACTGGCCGCATTTGATGCAGGGGCTGTCGGCCAGGTTGATGCCGTTGGCAGCGGTGATCCGGGTGGCCAGGCCGCGGTTTAGGTAACCCAGCGCCCAGACGTTTTGCTGATTCTGGCAGACTTCGACGCAGCGGCCGCAGAGGATGCATTTGCTCGAATCGAGTACCAGCGCTTTGGTCGAATCGTCAATCGGCCAGCGTTTGGTCAGGTTGGGCAGGGTTGCATCCTTGATGCCGAAGGTGTTGGTCAGGTCCTGCAGTTCGCAATGTCCGGAACGGATGCAGGTCAGGCAGGCGTTGGGATGGTTGCTTAAAATCAGTTTTAAGACCGTGCGGCGGACGTCAACCAGTTCGGCGTCGGAGGTGATGACTTCCATCCCTTCGGCGATCGGCGTTGAACAGGAGCGCATGATGCGTCCGTTGACTTTGACAATGCAGATGCCGCAGCCGGCGGTGGCGTCAACGTCGGGATGCTTGCACAGGGTGGGGATTTCGATGTGGACGCTGCGGGCGGCTTCCAAAATGGAAGTGCCGGCGGTGGCTTCAACCTCGTAGTTGTCGATTTTCAGTTTTACCATTATTTTGCCTCCCTGTTTTTTGCTTCGTTTGCGGCCACTTTGGCTTCGTATTCCTCGCCGAAGTAGCGCATGGTGGAAAGAACCGGGTTCGGCGCCGTCTGGCCTAAGCCACAGAGCGAGGCCTTTTGCATGGCGACGGCGATTTTGCGCAGTTCTTCAATGTCTTTTTGGGTTCCCCGTCCCTTGGCGATTTTTTCCAACAGCAGCAGCATCTGTTTGCCGCCGATCCGGCAGGGGGCGCATTTGCCGCAGGATTCGTCGACCGTGAAATCAAGGTAGAATTTGGCGATGTCGACCATGTCGGCGGTTTCGTCCATCACGATCATGCCGCCCGACCCCATGATGGAGCCGACTTTTTTCAGTTCTTCATAGCAAACCGGCAGGCTGACGTCGGTTGCCGGGATCACGCCGCCCGAAGGACCGCCGGTCTGCACGGCTTTCAGTTTTTTGCCGTTCGGTACGCCGCCGCCGATTTCGTTGACGATGGTGTCGATGGTGGTGCCCATCGGCACTTCGATCAGGCCGGAATGCTCAACCTGTCCGGTGAGGGCGAAAACCTTGGTGCCTTTGGAGGTTTCGGTGCCGAAGGAAGAAAACCAGTCGGCGCCTTTTAGGATAATCGGCGCGACGTTGGCCAGCGTTTCCACGTTGTTGATGCAGCTCGGTTTGTCCCACAGGCCGACTTCCGTCGGATACGGCGGGCGCGGACGCGGGGTGCCGCGTTTGCCTTCAATCGAATGGATCAGCGCGGTTTCCTCGCCGCAGACGAAAGCGCCGGCGCCAAGCCTGATGTCGATGTTGAAGTTAAAACCGCTGTTCATGATGTTGTTGCCGAGCAGACGGTTCTTTTTGCAGGCTTTGATTGCCTTCTCAATTCTTTCCACCGCCAGCGGATATTCCGCGCGGATGTAAAACCAGCCTTCGGTGGCGCCGATGGCGTAGGCGGCAATCATCATGCCTTCGATGACGTCGTGCGGGTTGGATTCCAAAATACTGCGGTCCATATAGGCGCCGGGGTCGCCTTCGTCGCCGTTGCAGATGATGAACTTGTCGTCAACCACCGGCACTTTGGCCGCCAGCTCCCATTTCAGTCCGGTGGGGAAGCCGGCGCCGCCGCGGCCGCGCAGGCCGGATTTTTTGATCTCGGCGGCGACTTCGGCCGGGGTCATGGTTTTTAAAACTTTTTCCAGCGCCAGATAGCCGCCGCGGGCAATGTATTCCTGAATGTCTTCGGGATCGAGATGGCCGGCCTGTTTTAACACCACCTTTTCCTGCTTGGTGAAAAACGGCAGGTCGAGCGAGAGGACGTATTTGCTTAAAAATTCCGGCAGTTCAAACGCTTCTCCCGCTTCCAGTTTGAGGGCGGGAATCACGTGTTCGGAGATGATAATCCGCGCGACCAGCGGTTCCAGCCTTTTGTAAAGCACGTCCTTTTGCCCTTTGATTTCCACTCTGACCAGCGGTCCCTGGGCGCAGAGCCCCATGCAGCCGGTGGCAACGATGCGGACTTTGCCTTCCAGTTCGTGTTCGGCCACCGCCGATTTCAGCAGGTCGAGAATGTCGTCGCTGCCGGAAGACTTGCAGCCGGTGGAATGGCAGCAGTAAATGGTGCAGAGGTAGCGGTCAAGATCCTGTAATTTGTTTTTGGCAATTTCGTGGATGTCGAATCTTTTGTCAATTTCGTTCATGTCAGCCATGGGCCAGCTCCTTGTCTTCGTCGTCAAATTTTTTGCGCCATTCGTCGATGATGTTGTGAACGTCGCCGACGGTTACGCGGCCGTAGGTTTTGCCGTTGACCACGCAGACCGGGGCCAGGCCGCAGCAGCCGACGCAGCGGACGCATTGCAGGTGGAAAGTGCGGTCGGAGGTGCTTTCTCCCTCGCCGATGCCGAGTTCTTTTTTGAATTCTTCCAGAACCTTGTCGTTGCCTTTTAAATAACAGGCGGTTCCCGTACATACCGAGATAACCGCCTTGCCGGGAGCTTCCAGCTTGAAAAAGTTGTAAAAGGTAAGAACTTCGTAAATTCTGGCCAGCGGAATGTTCATCGCCTGCGCCACTTCAAGCGCGTCTTCCCAGGGAACGTAACCTTTTATGTCCTGGATTTCGTGGAGCGCCATAATCAGCGACCCCCTCTTTTTGCGCCACTTGGTGGCTACCTGCGTTGCAACAGAAGTATCGCCCATATGCTCATCCTCCTAAAATGATTGTGTATGCGCTTATGTTATTACCATATTCGTTAAAACATGATTACACAAGCTTAAAAAAAGTCCGTCTTGATAACTTGACGCGGTTCAGAGGTGTCCGGTTTTAAACAACTGGCGGTATTTGTAGATGCTGCCGCCTTCAACGTCCCAGCTGAAGTCTTTGCGCATGGCGTTTACCGTCATCCGGCGAATCTTGTCAAAGTGGCAGTAAAACGTTTCCAGCGCCTTGCACAGCGTTTCCGCATAGGCGTTGGTGTTGTTTTTCAAACGTTGGGCGGTCAGATTGTTGCCGTAGACGCGGCGCTTGTGAGAAGAGAAGAACACTTCGGTGCGGAAGCCGTCGACGCCGTTTTCGATGGTGTCAACCAATCCGCCGGTGGACATGGCAACCGGCAGCGCGCCTTTGGCCATCGCTTCCATCTGGGTCAGCCCGCAGGGTTCAAAGCGGCTGGGCATCATGTAAAAGTCGGAAGCCATCTGAATGGCATAGGCAAAGTCGTCCTGATAGCCGCGGAAAACGAAGATGCGTTCGCCGCATTTGGGATTTTTTTCCATCACCCGGTCTTTAAGATTGGTCAGATGTTCGAAATATTTGCTGTCGCCGGCGCCGCCCAGAAGGAATATCGGCATTTCGATGTTTTTCAGAGCGCCGAAGCGGTTAAACAGGTTGGTAATGGCCTGAGCGGCGATGTCATAGCCCTTTTGTTCGACCAGCCGGCTGGTGGCGCAGACGATCGGAGTATGCTCAATGTTTTTGATCTTTTTGCTCAGGTCGTTGAAACGGTATGTGTCGACCAGCGGAATCACTTTTTGCTTGAAGTCCGGATCGGAAGCGATTTTGGAAATCAGGCGGATAAATTCCTTTTTGTTTTCCAGCTTGGCTTCCAGATGATTTTCATCGTAAAATTTGAAATTAAACGGAGCAAAATAGCGGTTGATCGCCTCAATCCGGTCCGGGTTGGGGGTGATCAGCTTTTTGTCGTAGCCGTTGACGATGCCGAAGAAGTTGCGGTGGTCTTTGCGGATTTTCAAAATGTCGCGGAAGTCAAAGCCGAAATCGAGTTCTTTTGACACCTCTTCCATATAGTTTTTGGAAACGGTTACCACCCGGTCGGCAAGATGAAAATTGCAGGAAGCCTGATTGTAGCAATCGTAGACGATCAGCGTGTCGCAGGTGCGCGGGTTGCTGTTTTTGATCGCCTTGGCGTTTTTGAAAACGGCGGTTGCCGTGTTTTCATAAAGAGAATTGAGAATTTTCGAGGTGTTGGGGTAGTCCCAGCCCTGATAGCCGAGATGGTGCGCCAGATGAACGACCGGCAGGTTTTTCAGTCTGCCGCACAGCGCGTCGTCGATCAGTCCGGCCTCCAGTTGAGCGATTGAAAAATATTTGGTCAGTCCCGCCAGCGCGCCGCTGTGCCAGTCGTTGGCGATCAGCAGGTTGGGCGCCTTGAGCGGCGTTTTGCTTTTTTCGAACAGGGTTTTGACCAGAATGTACACCGCCTTGGAAAAAAAGGCAAAACGTTCGACTTCGTTGATGTCGAATTCGTTTCGGATATAACAGCCGTCCTGGGCCGGGTTGTTGTCCGGGTGCGGGTTGATGGAGAAAAAGCGTTCGTTTTGCAGAAAAACGTATTCGACGTTTTCAAATCTGCCGCGATAGACGCCGACGTTGTATTTTGTCAGCGTGCTGCGGTTGCCGTAAAAAGGCACTTTGAGAGTTAAAAGCTTTTCCACCTTTACCGATTTTTTTTCGGCGCCGTAATAAACGTCTGCTTCCAGGCGGGCTTTTTTCTTGCCGGTGTCGCCGGCATATAGCGGAGTGACCACGGAAACGACGTCGCCGTCGCCGGCAAAAGAGCGGTTAAAAGCTTCCGGCAGTTCGGAAGCGACCATGCCGAGCCCGCCCCATTTCATAAAAGTCGCGGTTTCGGCCGTAATCATCCAGGCGTTGACGTTTCCCGCAAGCGGCCATTCGCTTTTGCCGAGGCACTGCCTGCGTCCGAGGTTCTGGATCTCGGTCAGGTTGGGATTGTTGACAACACTAAAAGTCAGGGAAAATTTTTTAAAATTGAAATTTTTCGGCAGTGGTTTAAACAGACCGTCGGTTACTTTTGGTGCAGGAACAGGATTCATCTCATCTCTCTCATAGTCAGAATAATCAATAGCAAAGAGAATATACCGTATGTCTTAATAATCAACTAAAAAGACAATAAAAACTTCTCCCCTTGACTTGTTTATCTTTAATCATTAAATGTGTATATAAGAAATATACGCGCTTTGCAAAAAAATTAAAGAGGGAAAAATGAAAAAGGATAAAAAAGAGCATAACTCCGAAAACGAATGCGAACAGGCATCGGAAAACAACGAAAATCTGACCGAGGAAATCGAGGCGGCCGCGGAAAAAATCGACCGTGAAGCGGAAGCTTTGAAAGCGGAGAATGCCAAACTGAAAGACGACTATCTGCGCGCGTATGCGGAACTGGAAAACACCAAAAAGCGATGCGCCGCGGAAATGGAGAAAAACTCCAAATATGCCGTCAGTTCCTTTGCCAAGGAAATTCTTTCCGTGGCCGACAATCTGCACCGGGCGCTTGCCGCTGCCGAAGAGCTGAGCGGCAGCGAGTGCGAACAGCTGAAAAAAGGCGTGGAACTGACCGAATCGGAATTGAGCAAAGTGCTGGCCAAGTTCGGCGTTACCAAAATGGAACCGATGGGCAAAGTTTTCGATCCCGCTTTCCATCAGGTGGTGCAGGAAGTGGAAGACAAGTCAAAACCCGCCGGCACCGTCGTGGCCGAACTGCAGACCGGTTATATGATCAATGATAGAATTTTGCGGGAGGCGATGGTTATCGTCAGCAGGTAAAGTTCGTTCTACGGTTGTCTGATACAGATTTTACGGATGTTTTTTCCCGCATATGTACATGTACGTCATGCGGGAAAAATTTTTTTAATCATAATTTATGAACAGATTATGAAGCGGCGAAAAGAGGTATGTCGGAAGGTGAGTTGGCTATAAATCTAAGCCGAAACAGAGAAATATTTCAGGCGTTGGGGCCGGATGCTGATTTGCAGGATGCATCAGATGATATGGCTGCCAATTTACGGGGAAAAAGGGGGGCGGAAACGGGAAAAACGTTATGGGATAGTTGTCCGCGCAATTCCCGCGAATATTACAAATAGTTTTTATCGGTTGTTTAATGAAAACTTTGCAGGGAAAGAGGAAAGATGGCGATTGAGGAGCGATATAAAAGTTCGCGGTTTTTGGGGGGACTGCTGTTGTCGGTATTGTGGTTCGGCTTTAAGTTTTTGTTTACGCTTCTGCTTATTGTGATGGCAATCGGCGAATGGTCGCTGGTCGGTTGGAAAATGCGCCGTTTTCCGATAGCCGGCAGCGAAGAGCTGGCTTATTGGGCCGAGTGGCTTTACGTCGTTATGATGGCGGTGATTTTGCTTTATCTGATCGTTTGGACGGTTGCCGGGTTCTTCACCTTGATAACTGCGGGGGGCAACATAAATCTTTCCATTGCAAATAGGGGCGATACGTAAGAAAGGCATTTTTTTATAAGTTAAACTGATTGTTTTCACAAAAGCATGATTGACAATAATGCAAATGACATATATCAAAGGAGGGATGATGTGGGTCATAGCGTAAAGGGTATTATAAGAAAGTGGACTGAAAAATAAATAAATTATACAGGAAGCAAACAAGTGAATGCCGGATAAAACAGCTATAACCTGTGTGGCCCAACAGTTCAGAATAGATATCTTATAATGAAAGTAGGAGAATAGTTTTGTATAAAAATTGGGGACCATGAGATAGAGTAGTGAAAAACAGAGTATCAGTATTTCTAGCGTAATGGGAACTGTTCGGTCCGGAATAAGCATATCTCCGCTTATGCCTTTTATGATGGATGCAATGATTAATGCCAAAGTTCCATGTAGTAATACTAGATTTGGCTGATAAACAGGAGGTTTGACAAGTCTGTATAGGATATAAATAATGCTAGCCAAACTACAGACATACAAAACAACTGCATCTTGAAAGAAAATGCAGAAAATCATACATACGATGGTTGGAATTAACCCTGTAGACATGATTAAATTCTTGTATTCCAGTAACGATTTCATTCTCTCTATCTCTATTTATATCTTTATAACAAAAAAGATATAAAGTTGGTTTACTCGTTACCCTTTAAATTTTATATGTTTTTCTGCATGATAGGAGGAACGTACCAAAGGTGCGCTTTCCACTTCTCGGAATCCTTTCTTTAATCCAATTGTTCTATACTGTTTGAATTGATCGGGGGTAATATATTCCGCTACCGGATAATGGCGGTGGGTGGGTTGTAGATATTGGCCAATAGTAAGTATCTTGCAGCCTTGTGCCAATAAATCGTCCATGACTTCTTCTACTTCTTCCGGGCGTTCTCCCAAACCTACCATAATACCGGATTTAGCTGTAATACCATTATTGGCTATTTGTTTGATGACCTTTAAACTGGTTGCATAGTTGGCTGCGCTTCGTACCAGGGGACTGATGCGGCGTACAGTTTCCATATTGTGTGAGATGATGTCTGGTTTGGCGTCAATGACTAGCTGAATCAGTTTGCTATTTCCTTGAAAATCAGGGATTAAAACTTCGGTTGTGGTTTCCGGATTCAAGCGCTTGATTTCTGAAATCGTTTTAGCCCAATGGGCAGCACCCAAATCATCTAGATCATCACGGTCTACAGAGGTAATAACGGCATGAGATAATTTCATGAGTTGAATGGACTCTGCTACATGGGTAGGTTCTTCAGGGTCTAACGGAAGAGGCCGTCCGGTCTGTGTGTTGCAAAATTTGCAGGAACGGGTACAAATTTCGCCACCTATCATAAAAGTGGCAGTACCTTTTCCCCAGCATTCTCCCATATTGGGACATCGTCCGCTACTGCAAATAGTATGTAGTTTGTGTTATTTCTGTTTCCTTAATAAGAAAACTC
>ENA-UEPV01002478-UEPV01002478.1-human-gut-metagenome-genome-assembly--contig:-NODE-2478-length-10217-cov-6.135996_pt1 | contig 10217 bp, 8 predicted proteins | sample MGYA00242942_ERZ507925 | MGnify/ENA primary metagenome ERZ507925 (study PRJEB26167, sample SAMN06115453) | human gut metagenome | host: Homo sapiens | place: China:Fujian | collected 2015-08-26... | reverse complement strand
AACTCGTGAATATTTAGAAGAAAACCCGGCAGCAACAGCATTGTTCGAGTATTCTCGCTTAACCAACGATAAAGGCGAACAGGTTTCTGAAAAACTCGAAAAGCAAATCAAGAAAGATCCGTCAAGCATTGACTATGACGCTTTCTTCCGCACTGCCTTTTACGGTGTTTCCTATACCGATTATCTTTTTAGCCTTCCGATGGGCGCAGGAAAAACATATTTGATGGCAGCATTTATCTATCTTGATTTATATTTCGCTCTGAAAGAACCTACCAACCCTGCTTTCGCCCACAACTTTATCATTTTTGCACCATCGGGTTTGAAATCCTCTGTTGTGCCGAGTCTTAAGACGATTCAAAACTTTAACCCTGCGTGGATCATTCCCGAACCGGCGGCAACAGATATTAAGCGTATGATTTCCTTTGAAGTATTGGACCAGGGAAAGACTGCCAATAAATCAAACAAAACCAAGAACCCGAATGTTCAGAAAATTGCTAATCATCAGCCGCTTTCCGAACTTTTCGGATTGGTTGCAGTTACAAATGCCGAAAAAGTAATTCTTGACCGTATCCAAGAGAAGAGCGGACAAATCAATATGTTTGAAGAAAGTGACGATGAAAAAGACAGACAGGCTAACGAGCTCCGCAATCTCATCGGTAAGTTACCATCGCTCTCTATCTTCATTGATGAAGTACATCACGCTGTCAGCGATGAGATAAAACTACGTGCTGTTGTTACCAAGTGGGCGCAAAATCATACCGTAAACTCCGTCATCGGTTTTTCCGGAACACCTTATCTTGAAAAAGCAGAAAAGTTCAAGGTTTTAGATTCTCTTTCGGTAGGTACGGCTGAGATTACAAATATCGTTTACTACTATCCACTTATTGATGGCGTAGGCAACTTCTTGAAACGCCCCGTTGTTAAGATTGCGGATATTGCTGACAGCAGCTTGATTATCGAAAAAGGTGTACGCGAATTTCTTAATACATACAGGGATACTGTCTATGCTGACGGATTGACCGCCAAACTCGGTATTTACTGCGGTACTATCGAAAAATTAGAGGAAGTGGTCTATCCTTTGGTATCCCGTATTGTTGCAGAGTATGGACTCGGCACGGACACAATACTCAAATTCCATAAAGGAAATAAGCAGTATAAAATGCCTACTGACAGCCAAATGCAGTTTGATATTTTGGACAAGTCTATTTCCAAAATTCGCATTGTCCTGCTTGTACAAATCGGTAAAGAAGGATGGGACTGCCGTAGTCTTACAGGTATTATCCTTTCTCAAGAACGCTTCAGTCCTTCACTGTATGCGTCACTGGGTATCTTCCTGCCGTTGATTGCTGGGATTAGCCTTTCTTAAGAAGGCGGGTGTCCCAGTAATTTGGGTCTGCAAACCTGCTGCCGTTGCTTGCGTCGGGTGGTTAAAGGCAATCCCGAAACTGCTCTTATTTATTTGAATGAAAGCAATGCTAACAAGTTAAACGTACAGCTCGAACAGCAGCATCATATCTCGCTCAAGGAGTTTTCGTCTGCTGATAATAGCAAAACACCGCTGAAGCGTTATAACCGTACAGCACATTTGAAACTTCCCAAAGTTGATTTTTATCAGCTTAAAATCAATTATGATACCCTGACTGTAGAGAAAGCTGATCCTGCAAACACTATTGCGGTTTCGGCTGATTCAGCACGCCTTGCAGACAGTATTATCAAAACTACCGATCTTTCAATGGATGAAAGCAAGACCAGTATCACCGTTGACGATACAGAATATGGCACCGAACCTGCCACCTTTAATTCTTGGATATACGGAATTATGAAAGGCGGATTTGGCTCTCCCACAGTTGCAGAGCTGATGAAATATGCAGAACAGTTGAAAACTGTGTATCAAAAAATAACTTTTGAAAAAGACGGTTCTCGTTATTACAGTTCTCACTATAACCGCCAGTTGGTAGAAGCAAATATCCGCAAATCCTTCTCCGATAGGCTGGATTTTAATACTACCGAAGAGTTGATACCCGAAGAAGCAAATCTTTTGAACATCGCAAACTTCACTCCCGAAGTGTATACCGACAAGCCCACAGACTATTATCCTACGCAGGGCGTGGTAGAAAACATTATCAAGGATGATAAAGGCAAGCTAAAGCTTGATCCCAAAATGGAAGAAACCATTCGCTTTCTTGAAGAAAACGGAAATGCGGCTATGGCAGCAACACTCCGAGCGCAGAGCAGTTCTCACACAAACAAAGACCGTTCGTTCCATTATCTGCCCTATCGTACCGATAGCGGATTTGAACAGACTTTCTTAAAAGAAGTATTGTCTTTTGATGAGATCGAAAATCTTGGTTTGGAAGTCTATTATAACGGTGATAGAGCTATGACCGAGTTTAAGATTAAGTGCTATAAAAAAACCGGAAACAAATGGAGTTATGTTGGCATTTACACACCCGACTTCCTTATCATCAAGCGTAAAGACGGTAAGATACACAAGATTATTGTTGTAGAAACTAAGGGTGAGATTTACGCTAAAGATCCTACATTCAAGGAAAAGAAAACCTTTATGGAAACTGAGTTTTCAAAACAGAATAACACAGCATTCGGCTACGAACGCTTTGACTATCTGTATTTAGAAGATACACTACCCGAAAAGGATAGAATGACACTGACTCGCCGGAAGATCTGTGAGTTTTTTAAGGAGGATTAACATGGATTTCATCGATTATAGAGAAAAGCTCGGAATAGGGTTCTGCGACAAGGAACAGGTGAATTATTTCTTCACAAAGGCGTTTAATCTTTTTGACGGAATGAATCACGATTATATGCACGATCAAATTGACAATTCCGAATATTTTGAGTTTTGTGATACAACCGGAACTCCAATGGTACACGGAGGAATCTATACAGGAGGATATAATTTAATATTAAAGACATTGCACGACCACACTTCCAGTATAGAAGATTTTCTCGCTTACTACATGGCTTTTGTGAACTGTCAAAAGGATAAACCAAATAAAAATTGGACTAAAGAAAAATTCCAAAAGGTTATTTGCGGGATGTTAGATAAATCTCATATTCCATATGAAGTTCTTAAAGATCAAGATGGATATTTTATTTTCCCCAAGGGTGCAAAAGAACTTGATGCTGCTCTGGTATCGCAACCACTTGAATGGTTATCAAAATATCCTAATGCACATAAGACCTTCTGCATCGCATTAAAACAGTATTCTGAAGGGATATATATCCGTGATGTTGCGGATAATCTTAGAAAAACTTTGGAAGCATTTCTTCAGGACTTCCTCGGCAATACAAAAAATCTCGAAACGAATAAAAACGAAATTTGCAAACACCTTGGAGCACAAGGGATAGATGCAGGGATTGCAGGTCTATTTCAACCTTTGATTAACGCATACAAAAACATCAATGATCGTATTGCTAAGCACAATGATGCTGTCGATGCGAAATTATTAGAATTTTTACTTTACCAAACCGGAGTTCTTATAAGAATGGTTATTACAACTAATAACGGAGGTCAAGCATAATGCCGATTAAATATGTACCGTTTATGCCGGAGCCGGTGGAAGGACAAGCTGTGCTCGGTAACTTTAACAGAATACTGAAATACAAAGGCGCTGACGATGTTTCGATGACACTTCAACGAGGTATGCCCTTGTATGAAATGGAAAAACAGGAAACCGTGGGAGAAAATGCCGACGGCAATATGGTCATTCGTGGCGAATGTGTTTCTGCTTGTGCCTATCTCAAAGAACAAGGCATTCAAGTTGACCTTGTTTATATTGATCCTCCTTTTGCCAGTGGAGCTGATTATGCTAAGAAAGTATATATCCGCCGTAATCCCAAGGTGGCAGAAGCTATCGCCCAAGCTGAACAGGAGCTTGATATTGACGAGTTGAAAGCTTTCGAGGAAAAGATGTACGGTGATGTTTGGGATAAAGAAAAGTATCTCAGTTGGATGTATGAAAATCTTATGGCAATTAAATCCATAATGAGCGAAACAGCATCTATTTATGTACATTTGGATTATCATATCGGTCACTATGTGAAAATTTTATTGGATGAAATTTTCGGGGAAGATAATTTCAAAAATGAAATTGTATGGAAAAGAAAGCAAGGAAACTTAGGGCAGACAAACCAATATGGTATTGTAACGGATTCTATATTCTATTACACAATGTCTGATAGTTATTATTTCAAAACTCCATTAACTAAAGAAGGCCAAGAGGAGTATATTAAGAGATTTAAGTATGATGATGGTGATGGAAGAAAATATCGTCTGAGCCCGTTAGTCAGTCCTTCGTATAGTCCGTCGCTTGTATATACGTATAAAGGATATAATCCTCCTAAAAACGGCTGGTCTGTTTCTCCCGAAACAATGGAACGCTATGAAAAAGAAGGACGTTTAAAATTCCCTAAAGATAAGAATCAAAGAATTGAGAGAAAGCAGTATTTGGATGAGTGGGAAGGAAGTCCTATACAGAACCTGTGGACAGATATTTCCGTTATTAACCCAGTAGCAGAAGAAAGACTTGACTATTCAACACAAAAACCAGAAGCTTTGTTAGAACGCATAGTTAACGCTTCTTCCCAAAAGGGTACAGTCATAGCTGATTTCTTCGGCGGTAGTGGTGTTACTGCGGCTGTTGCAAATAAACTTGGTCGTAAGTTTATTCATTGCGATATCGGTCTGAACTCTATTCAAACCACTCGTGATCGTCTTGTTGCCGATGGCGCAGAGTTTGATGTGCTCGAAATCAAAGATGGCGTTCAGCTCTACCGCAATCCCGTGCAGACAATGGATAAAATCAAATCGCTGATTCCCGGACTTAAAAACGAGGATTCTCTTGATTCCTTCTGGGAGGGTGCAATTTCCGACAGCAAACTCGGTACCGTTCCTGTATATGTGCCGAACCTGATGGACAGCACATCAAAACTTCTTGATAAAGTGACCATGAACCGTATTATTCATCAGGCTATACCCGATTTGGATAGCAACATCAAAAAAGTAATCGTCTATTACATAGATATTACCGATGAAGCCGAGATTCAAAAGTTTATAAAAGATGATGACAGCACAAATATTGAAATTGAGCTGAGAGATCTAAAAACAATTCTTGATGATGTCATAATCGGAGATTATGCGGAATTTCACACCGAAGAAACCCACGATGATTTATTTGGCGGATATGCTGTTACCATTGATAAATTTATCAGCGACCGTGTGCTTTCAAAAATAGCTGAGTTCAACCAAAAAGCACTACTTAATTCTTCGGCAAAGAAGCCGTATAAGCCGATTGAAATTAGCGAGGACGGTTTGGAATTGATTGAGTTCCTGAGTGTTGATTGCACTGCTGCCGAAGGAGAGTGGCATTCCGACAGCGAAATCAAGATTGACAAAAACGGTTTTGTCGTTGTAAACGGAAATAAAACAAAGAACTTCTGGGACGGGAAAATCCGCTGCGAACAAAAACCGCTTCGCCTGAAAATCCGGAACATCTGCGGCGACGAAACGGTGTGGGAGGTATAAGTAAAATGTATTCACCGTTTTCTGATAGCAAAGGGCGACCATTGACAATTGAAAAAGTTAAATTCAGTCATCTGTCGCAACTTGTAGATTGTGATGAAGGACATCACGTGGAATACAAATTATTGCTTGAAGATGGCGGAAAAGCGCAGTTGGCAAAAGAAATCACATCGTTTTCCAACTGTGAAGGCGGTTGGTTAATTGTAGGCATAGATGATAAAACAAAAGAAATCAAGCCGATAGACAAACAGGACTACAGCCAACGCATCGGAAAGATTGCGACACGCATTTCACCTATGCCGGAGTTTAGCACTCGTTTCTTGACAATGCCTGAAAACAAAAAATCCGGTGTATTGCTTGTCTATGTATATGAAGGTCGCAATGCTCCTTATGTTTGCAATGGTAGTATTTATGTACGTAGTGGAAGCAGTAAAGAGCCAATTAAACCCGCAGATAGAGGCAATATTGAATATCTATACGAGCGTTCAAAAGAATACATAAAAGAAATAGAAGATTTCTGTCAAAGAGACTATTTCTATTCGTATAACAATCTGCTTCAACGAAAGGTAACATACCCCATAGCTAATATATATCTTAAAAATATCAGTTCTAAGCGGGATGGTTTCTTTAATGTATATGCCAATAGAGATAAAGTTATCGACTTTGTAAAATCCAAATACAAAGTTTTTGAACATATTAGTTATTCAATGCGATCGATAATCTTTATGCAGAAATTTGTTTATTACACTTTTTATACTTTCGTTTGCCGCCCGGGCATCCCTCCCGGGGCGCTCGACGTCTTGTCTTTCTGAGTACGCTTTTATTATACGCCAAGCGGTTTTTCCGTCAATGCAGAAAACCGCCAAACCTTGTGCAGATTTGGCGGTCCTTTTCTGTTATTTTGTATGTTTATGCATCGTTTTCTAAATATATACAAATTTTATGCATTCTTAGTTTGTATATGCATGGCCGTATACAGTCCGGTTTATACATTCTGTCCGCCGTCGGCACGGGGTTGACGGCCCCGTTCCGGCACAGCGCGGCGTTCGTGTTTTTTTATTCATTCTTTTTCAACCGTCCACCCGGCGCAGAGGGTCTCTTTCTGGGCCTTCGTCAGCTTTTTAAGGGCAATTTCCCGCCGGAGGGCGGCGGACTTGTCCGCACACGCTTCCAGGTAGGCAAAGCCCAGCGCCGTATGGGTGCGGGTATACTTTGCGCCTTTGCCGCTCTGATGGGCCTTGAGGCGGCCTTCCGGGTCGTTCGTCCAGCCGGTATAGAGCTGGCCGCCCGCGCAGCGCACCATGTAGACGTAAGCTGTCTTTTCCGGCTTCTCAGATGCGGCCATTGTTCTTCAGCACCTGACGGCAGGCAGCGAGGGCCGTCTCCTTGTCCTTGGCCGTGATAAGGAAGCGGCTGGCGTGGCAGAAGCTGATGCCCTCGATGCCGCTTTTCTGCTCGATGACCTCCTGCGGCTGGCCGGCCCAGCTCTGGGGGAAGGGGAGCTTGGGCTTTTTGGTCTTGTGGTCGGTGACGCACTGGGCGCTCCAGCCGCCCCGCTGACTGGGATAGATGACGAAAAGGGCGTCGGTCTTGTACAGGCCGTTCTTCCAGGGCAGATAGCAGGGCAGCACCACGATGCCGTCGCGGGAGTTTTTGTACGCCTGCTGGACCTTCTCGTCGGCGCGGTTGACGGCGTTGGCGCTCTCGATCTGGTTCTCCAGGATCTGCTTTGCCACGGCCACCGCCTTGAAGAAGCAGGCGTCCTGGTCCTCTTTCGAGTCCCACACGGGGTTGAAGAAGCCGATGGCGTCACAAAGGCTGTTCTGCTCGCCGGTATTGTCGTTCAGATCGAGGGGCTGGATGAAGTTCTCATCAATGAGCCGGGCCTGACGCTCGCCTACAAGGCCGGGGCCGAGTACCCGCCACAGCAGGCCGAAGGCCGCGTAAGGGATGCCGTTGGGGCGGGTCTCGCGAGGCTCCTGATGGTGGTCAAACATGCCAAAGCCAATGTCATACACGATGCCGTCGAAGTCATCCGGCACCACGAAGCCGCGGGTTATTTTAATATCCGGGCGGAGGATCTGGAGCAGGGCAGTGGCGAACACGTCGTCAGCGTGGAACTTGCCTGCGTGGGTAAAGCCGTTTGCGGGTATTTTCATAAGGATTCTCCTCATTCTCTCATGCATTCTGTTGCACACAGTATAGCACATTCCCGGGCGGCGGACAACAAAAAGGAGCCGCCGCATGACGCAGCAGCTCCCATATTCTACAGAAAATTTTCTCAGTGGTTGGCCTGCGCCGCTTCAAACTCTGCCTGCGTCAGGATCTGATAATCCGCAGGGATGTTGAAGAGATTCTGGTCCACAGTGGTGCTCGTGACGCGGTACTCCACGATGGTGCGGCCCTCGGCAGCATCGGTAACGACATACTTGAGGTCATCGCCGACCAGGCAGTAGGAAACGGTGGCCGTCTGGCCGTTGGCATCGGTGGCAGTGTAGGACAGGGCCTCGCAGTCCTGACCGTTCACATTCACGGTGGTCACGGTGCAGGGGATCTCCTGTGCTTCGCCTTTGTCAGCGGAGACTTCCTCGCTTATGCTCACAGTGGGTACTTCGCCCTTGACGGCCATCTTGGATGCATCGTCCACCAGATAGCCCTGACCGTCTTTCAGGATATAGACCAGACTGCCGGCGTCGCCCATATCCATCTTGATGTAAGCGTTGCCGTTGCTGCGGGCTGCGATCATGGTCTGGGCAGTGCCATCGGGGGCAGTGGTGACGATCTCCTGATACAGCTCTGCGCCGGTGCGCTGTGCGAGCGCGTTGTTGATGCGGGTCTCAACGGAGTCGCCGGGAGCAGCCATGCACACCGGCATCAGCACGGCAGCCATCACTGCAGCCACCAGCAGAGAAGTAAGTTTCTGATACAGCTTCATAGAAAATTCTCCTGTCTTTCAGCTCATTTTGCAAAGGCGTTTTTCCTCTTTTGCATTTGCATTATCTTACAACTTTTTCCGGGGCACTGTCAATCATCACATTTGCCCTCATGTCAAAAAACAGCCGCAGAGGCGTTTATTTCTCTCTGCGGCTGCGGTTTGTAAAGTTTTTGTGGAAATCACTTCCGGCCCTTGCGGCTGGTCTTGGTGACGGCGCGGGTGGGGATCTTTGTCACAGCAGTGGCGGGCTTGACCGCCGGGCTGAGGTTGGGCTTCGGGGTCAGGGCCTTGGTGGTGGGCTCGCCCAGAGCCAGCACCTGGGAAAGCGCGGCCTGTGCGGCAGCACCATCGCCGTCGGTGACGGCCAGAACATCGGAGTAGAACTGCTCCATCTCCTCGCGGGTGGAGAAGGTGGCGACGTACATCTGGTTGCCCATCGCGCCGGAGAGGGCGTCGGGGATGCGGTCCACCATCTTGATGTTCTTCTGGTACTTCTGCATGATCTGCTCATGGCTGTACACGAAGTTCTTACCGTCGCGGCGGCCGGCGAAGGGGCAGTAGTAGTGCTCGCCCACGGGCATATCGGTGCCGCCGAAGGCGATCATGTCGGCCCAGATCTTATAGACGTTGGTGGAGCGGGCGAAGTTTATCATATCGGGGGTGAAGCCGCCGCAGGGGCGCATATTGACTTCGAGGGCCACGATCTGGCCCTTTTCGCCCATGCTGGCCTGGTCCTCGGTCATCCGGAAGAACTCAAAGTGGACGAAGCGGCTCTTGACGCCGAAGCTCTTGACGACGGCACGGCCTGCGGCGCGGGTGTCCTCGGGCAGGTCCTTGATGATGTAATAGATGGAGTTGTCGTTGTCGTTCACGATGTCCATGATGGACATGGGACTGACATTGCCGGCCTCAAAGATGGGGTTGCCGGAGGCGTCGATGATGGCGTCGTAGCTGTTGACCTCGGCGTGGACGAACTCCTCCATGATGTAGGAGACGTCCGGGTGATTCTCGGCCTTGTAGGCGAGGAAGGTCTTCAGCTCTTCGTCATTGGACAGCTTGTGGGTATCGGAAGCGCCCACGCCGTTGTCGGGCTTGACTACCACAGGGTATCCCACCTGCTTGATGAAAGCCTTGCAGCCGTTGAGATCGTCCACCATGTGGTAGCGGGCGGTGGCGATGCCGGCCTTCTGGTAGTACTCCTTCATCTTGCTCTTGTACTTGATGCGGGGCATATCCTCGGTCTGGAAGCCGGAGGTGATGTGGAAGTCGGTGCGCAGGGCAGCGTCCCGCTCCAGCCAGTATTCGTTGTTGGACTCCAGCCAGTCGATACGGCCATACTTGAAGATGAAGAAGGCCACAGCGCGGTAGACTTCGTCGTAATTCTCGAGGCTGCCGACCTTGTAGTACTCGTTCAGGCTGTCCTTCAGCTCCGGCTTCAGCTCATCGTAGGGCTGGTCGCCGATGCCCAGCACGTTCATGCCGTCGTTCTTCAGCTCCCGGCAGAACTGCCAGTAGTTCGTCGGGAAGTTCGGGGAGATAAAAATAAAATTCTGCATAATTTCGCGTCTTCTTTCCTTGAATATCCTCTATAACCCTCTCAGTCACCTTCGGTGACAGCTCCCCCAGAGGGGGAGCCACTGGCGAAGAGATGAAGCTTTCCGTTATGCCAAAGCCTCCCCTCGTTAGGAGCAACAACGACGACCGCCGCCAGCGGCGGAAACAGGGAGTCGCTGTTGGGGC
>ENA-UEPV01002475-UEPV01002475.1-human-gut-metagenome-genome-assembly--contig:-NODE-2475-length-10220-cov-3.140688_pt1 | contig 10220 bp, 8 predicted proteins | sample MGYA00242942_ERZ507925 | MGnify/ENA primary metagenome ERZ507925 (study PRJEB26167, sample SAMN06115453) | human gut metagenome | host: Homo sapiens | place: China:Fujian | collected 2015-08-26... | reverse complement strand
AGGATTTTCAGACACTGAACGGGTTTATGCTGTATGAACTGGGAAGGCTCCCTTATGAGAACGAAAAAATAGATATTACATATAAGGGATATAATTTTGAGACCATTGGGATCAAGGATAAGATGATCGATAAGGTGCGGATAACCAAGGTTGAAAATGAAAATCAGGTATGATATTATGAACCAGTTGGGCTTATAAAGCTTCAAAAAAGAAACCGATATCCGAAAATGGATATTCAAAAGATAGAATTACAGAGTTAAGGAGTAAAAAAATGTCAGGACATTCAAAATTTGCAAATATTAAACATAAGAAAGAAAAGAACGATGCTGCAAAGGGTAAGATCTTTACCATTATCGGTAAGGAAATTGCGATCGCTGTAAAAGAAGGTGGTGCAAACCCTGATAACAACAGTAAGCTTCGTGATGTAATCGCAAAGGCAAAGGCAAACAATATGCCAAACGATACGATCAAGCGTGGTATCGACAGAGCAGCAGGTGATGCAAACTCAGTAAATTATGTTGCTAATACATACGAAGGATATGGTCCGAACGGTACAGCGATCATCGTTGATACGCTTACAGATAATAAGAACAGAACGGCTGCAAATGTAAGAAACGCATTTACAAAGGGCGGCGGAAACGTAGGAACGACCGGTTGTGTATCTTATATGTTTGATAATAAAGGACAGATCATTATCGATAAAGAAGAATGTGATATGGATGCAGATGATCTTATGATGATGGCACTGGATGCCGGAGCTGAGGATTTCAGTGAAGAGGAAGACAGTTTTGAGATCATCACAACACCGGATGATTTCTCAGCAGTCAGAGAGGCTCTTGAAAAAGAGGGAATCAAGATGGCAGAAGCAGAGCTTACCATGATCCCACAGAACTATGTAGATCTGACAGATCCTGAGGTTGTAAAGAAGTTTACAAGAATTCTGGATCTCTTAGATGAAGATGATGATGTACAGGCTGTATATCACAATGCAAATCTTCCGGATGAGGAATAATTATATCGTTCATGCCATTTGTGCATGAAAGAATTTCCACAGAATCCACATGCAATTTTATGTAAGGGGGTGTGGAGATTCTACCATATATGTATGCCAGGCAGGCAGCAGGACGGCAGAAAGCCGTTTGGCAGCACGCCTGGCATATGGTATGTTAAAAACAAATGCAGAGAGCATATATACATTTTACAACAAGAGTAGGAGAGTAGAATGAAGGGAATATTAAGATATTTACGGGACTATAAAAAAGAATCGGTTCTGGCACCATTATTTAAAATGCTGGAAGCCTGTTTCGAACTGCTGATCCCGATCGTAATGGCACATATTATTGATACCGGTATTAAAAATCAGGACATGGGATATGTTCTTCGGATGTGTCTCGTTATGATCGCACTTGGTATCATCGGCCTGAGCTGTTCTCTGACAGCACAGTATTTTTCCGCAAAAGCAGCAACCGGATTCGGAACGGCACTTCGAAGTGATCTGTTCCGTCATATCACAAGTCTTTCTTATAATGAGATTGATACGATCGGAACATCGACACTGCTTACTCGAATGACCAGTGATATCAACCAGATCCAGACAGGTGTCAATCTGGTGCTCCGTTTGTTCTTACGTTCTCCGTTTATCGTATTCGGTGCGATGATCATGTCATTTACGATCGATGTCAAATCAGCCATGACCTTTGTGGTTACAATACCGGCATTGTCGATCGTTGTATTCGGAATTATGCTTGTCAGCATTCCATTGTTTAAGAAGGTACAGGCAAGACTGGATAAGGTCATGCTTCTGACCCGAGAGAATCTGGAAGGTGCCCGTGTGATCCGGGCATTTAACAGACAGCAGAAAGAGGTTGATGAATTCGATAAGTCAACCGATGATCTGATGGATATTCAGTTGTATGTCGGAAGAATCTCGGCATTCTTAAATCCTGTCACATATGTGATCATCAATCTTGCAACTGTTGCGATCATCTGGATCGCAGCCGGACAGACCGATATCGGTATCCTGTCACAGGGTAAGGTTGTTGCACTGATCAACTATATGTCACAGATCTTAGTTGAGCTTGTAAAGCTTGCCAATCTGATCATTAACATCACAAAGTCGATCGCATGTGCAAAGAGAATCAATGTTGTGTTTGATACGAAGCCATCGATCACAGAGGTTGAAGAAGATTCTGCTTTATCAGAAGCACAGAAGGCAGCCGGCCAGGATGTTCCTAAGGTGGTATTTGACAACGTAGCCTTACGGTATGGTAAAGCATCGGAAGATTCACTGACCGGTATATCCTTTACGGTAAAAGCGGGAGAAACGATCGGTATTATCGGTGGTACGGGTTCCGGTAAGAGTTCTCTGGTCAACCTGATCCCGAGATTCTATGATGCCACCGGTGGTGCGGTTAAGATCGATGGTGTGGATGTAAAGGACTATGATCTCCGTTCCCTTCGAATGAAGGTAGGTGTAGTTCCGCAGAAGGCAGTTCTGTTCCAGGGCACGATCGCCGAGAATATCCGCTGGGGTAAAAATGACGCAACGGAAGAAGAGATCAATGAGGCACTTACGATCGCACAGGCAAAAGAATTCGTTGATCAGAAAACAGATGGCATGAACTTTAAGATTACACAGGGTGGCAAGAACTTATCCGGTGGGCAGAAGCAGCGTCTTACGATCGCAAGAGCAGTTGTAAGAAAGCCTGAGATCCTGATCATGGATGACAGTGCATCGGCACTTGACTTTGCAACAGACGCAGCTCTTCGGCGTGCGATCAAAGAGCAGACAAAGGGTATGACCGTATTTATCGTTTCCCAACGAGCATCGACGATCATGGGAGCCGATCAGATCATTGTATTAGATGATGGACAGGTTGCAGGTATCGGAACCCACGAAGAACTGTTACAGTCCTGTGAGGTATATCAGGAGATATGTCAGTCACAGTTATCGGCAAATGAAGTATCCGGTAAAAAGACTTCTGCCGGAAATGCAATGGCATAGGAAGGAGGAAACGACGATGAGTAAAAAAGAAAAAAGTACGTCTGTCAATAAGAAAACACTTGGCAGAATATTAAAGTATATCAAACGATACAGTTTCTTAGTTGTCCTTTCCCTGACCTGTGCAGCGATATCCGTTGTTCTGACCTTATATGCACCGATCATTACCGGACATATGGTAGATAAGATCGTCGGAAAAGGAGCCGTTGATTTCGGAGCATTAAAGACACTGGCAATCCGTTTTGTGATTGTAGTTGCGGTTACGGCAGTCTGCCAGTGGATCATGAATATATTGAATAATAAAGTTACTTATCATGTTGTAAATGATGTCCGTACATCTGCATATAAGAAGTTAGAACAGCTTCCGTTATCTTATGTGGATTCTCACACCCATGGTGATATCGTAAGCCGTGTGATCGCAGATGTAGACCAGTTTTCAGATGGTCTGTTGATGGGCTTTACACAGTTATTTACCGGGGTTATGACTATCGTTGGAACGCTTTGTTTCATGTTATCGATTAACGCTGTGATCACGGTTGCGGTTGTTGTGATCACTCCGGTTTCTCTGTTTGTTGCGGCATTTATCGCAAAGAAAACCTACCATATGTTCAGAAAGCAGGCAGAGATCAAGGGTGAGATGACATCACTTGTTAATGAGATGGTAGAAAACCAGAAGGTTGTAACAGCCTTTTCCATGGAAGAAAATGTAAATGGCAGTTTTAACGAAGTAAATAAGAGATTGAATAAGGCAGGACTGGATGCGACCTTCTTCTCATCCATTACCAATCCGTGTACCCGTTTTGTAAACAGCTTAGTATATACCGGCGTTGGCATCATCGGTGCGGTCATGGCGATCAAGGGAAGAATATCCGTTGGTCAGCTTACCAGCTTTTTAAGCTATGCAAACCAGTATACAAAGCCATTTAATGAGATCTCAGGCGTTGTAACGGAGCTTCAGAATGCACTTGCATCCGCAGCCAGAGTATTTGAGCTGATCGATGAAGAACCGGAGATCGCGGAGCCTGCGGATGCCTATGTGATCGAGAAAGCAGATGGACAGGTGGATCTGTCTCATGTGGATTTCTCTTATAATAAAGATGTAGAACTGATCAAGAATCTGAATCTGAAGGTTGAACCGGGTAAGCGGGTAGCGATCGTCGGACCGACCGGATGTGGTAAGAGTACCGTTATCAATCTTTTAATGCGGTTCTATGATGTAGATGCCGGAGCCATTTCTGTAGATGACCATGATATCCGTCAGGTAACGAGAGAGAGCCTTCGTGATAACTATGGTATGGTTCTTCAGGAGACCTGGTTAAAGACCGGAACGATCAAGGAGAATATCGCATACGGAAGACCGGATGCGACGGATGAGGAGATTATAGAAGCAGCAAAACAGTCCCACGCACACAGCTTTATCAAGCGTTTGCCGGAGGGGTATGATACCATGATATCAGAGGATGGCGGCGGACTGTCACAGGGACAGAAACAGCTCTTATGTATTACCAGAGTTATGCTTGATCTGCCACCGATGCTGATCCTTGATGAAGCAACATCATCGATCGATACAAGAACCGAGATCCGGATCCAGCGTGCATTTGCGAAGATGATGAAGGGAAGAACGAGCTTTGTCGTAGCGCATCGTTTGTCAACGATCAAAGAATCTGATATTATACTGGTTATGAAGGATGGACATATCATAGAGCAGGGTAATCATGAATCACTTTTAGCACAGAAAGGATTCTATTACACCCTTTACAATTCACAGTTTGCACATTAGTAGGAACTAAAAATTTGTATTTATATAAAGGAGACAGGAAGATGAAAGTTAGTGAAAGCGGATATACAAAAGACGAATTACTTGACATAGTAGACAAATACCTAGCCGAGCAGTCCAGAAGATGGAATTTTATCGAGGAAAAGGGAGACGGCATGTATGTGTACGATGAGGAAGGAAATGAATATCTTGACTTCTTCGGCGGCATCGCAGTAAACAGTACCGGTAACTGTAATAAGAAGGTTGCGGCAGCGATCGCAGACCAGTGCCAGAATGTGATCCATGCATCCAATTACGCATATACACTTCCTATGATCCTGCTTGCAAAGAAGATTTGTGAGACGATCGGTATGGAGAAGGTTCTGTTCCAGAATTCAGGAACAGAGACAAATGAAGCAATGATCAAGATGGCAAGAAAATACGGAACCGATCATTACGGACCGGAGCATTATCATATCGTTACAGCCATTAACAGCTTCCATGGCAGAACCTATGGAGCGTTATCAGCAACCGGACAGCCGGATAATGCATGTCAGATCGGTTTCAAGCCGATGCTTCCGGGCTTCACATATGCAGAGTTCAATAACCTTGAGGATTTCAAGAGCAAATGTACCAAAGACACAGTTGCAATCATGGTAGAGCCTGTTCAGGGCGAGGGTGGTGTATATCCGGCAACGGAGGAATTCTTAAAAGGACTTCGTGCTTACTGTGACGAGACCGGCATCCTGTTGTTATTCGATGAGGTACAGACCGGATGGGGCAGATGCGGAGATACGATGGCATTTATGACCTATGGAGTGAAGCCTGATATGGTATCTATGGCAAAAGCGATCGGCGGCGGTATGCCGATCGGCGCACTTTGTACATCAGCAGAGCTTGCAAGTGCATTTACACCGGGGGCACACGGTTCTACTTATGCAGCCAATCCTGTATGCTGTGCAGCCGCACTTGCAGAGATCGATGAGATCTTAGACAATCATCTTGCAGAGAATGCAAAAGAGACAGGAGCTTATTTTGCAGAACAGCTTTATTCTCTTCCGTATGTGAAGGAAGTACGCGGACGCGGACTTCTGGTTGGCGTTGAATTCACCAAACCAATCGCAAACGAAGTAAAGCATCTGGCTGTTGAGAACAGACTGTTGATCACAGCGGTAAGACCAAATGTGATCCGTATGGCACCGCCACTGATCGTAACAAAGGAACAGTGCGATAAGGCTGTTCAGATCCTGATCAAATGTGTGTCAAAGGCAGCAGAAGAAGCAGATGCATAAGGAGGTAACAGAAGATGGGAAGAACCGCAGAAGAAATGGAAGATGTAACACTTCTCGGCAATAAGAATGTAAAATACAGCATGGACTATGCACCGGAGATGTTACAGACCTTTATCAATAAACATCAGGACAATGATTATTTTGTCAAGTTCAATTGTCCGGAATTTACCAGCTTATGTCCGATCACGGGACAGCCGGATTTTGCAACCGTATATATATCCTATGTTCCGGATGTGAAGATGGTAGAGAGCAAGTCTTTGAAATTATATCTGTTCAGTTTCCGGAATCACGGAGATTTCCATGAGGACTGCATGAACATTATCATGAAGGATCTGATCAAATTGATGGATCCGAAATATATTGAGGTCTGGGGCAAATTCACTCCGAGAGGCGGTATCTCGATCGATCCATATTGTAATTACGGAAGACCGGGAACAAAATGGGAAGAAGTTGCATGGAACAGAATGTCAAATCATGACCTGTATCCGGAAAAGATAGATAACAGATAGGCGGAATGTCAGATGAATTACAGGGAAACAGTTGATTATATCCTAAGCATTCCACTGTTCGCACAGAAGATTGGCACAGAGAATCTTGCCAGTCTTCTTGAACGTTTAGGGAATCCGCAGGATAAGAGCAGAGTGATCCATATAGCAGGAACAAACGGTAAGGGATCGACGGCAAAGGCGCTTGCTACGATACTGATGCATGCAGGCTTTCATGTAGGATTGTTTACATCACCGCATCTTGTCTCGATCAATGAGCGCATACGGTACGATGATGAAATGATCTCAGACGAAGATTTTACATGGGCATTTGAACAGGTGCGGAAGAAGTTCACCGTTCATCCGTCTTTTTTTGAAGTGATGTTTGCGATGGCGGCTGTTTATTATGAGAAGAAGCAGCCGGATTATGTGATTTATGAGACCGGAATGGGTGGCAGGCTGGATGCAACTAATGTCGTAAGACCGGAGCTTTGCATCATCACATCGGTAGGACTTGATCATATGGAATATCTTGGAGATACGATCGCTAAGATCGCAGGAGAGAAAGCAGGGATCATCAAACCGTCAGTTCCGGTCGTATATTTCAAGCGGGATGCGGTTTCGTCTGGAATCATAGAGACTCATGCAAAAGAATTGGATTCTGCCGTAACAGCGGTCGAAAAATCAAACTATATAATAAATGAAATAGATGATAAAACCATTGATTTTTCATTTCATAATCGGTATTATAATTATGACCATTTGAGGATACCGAAAACGTCTCTTTATCAGGTCGAAAATACCTGCCTTGCAGTTGCTTCTTTTGATATCCTGATGCAGACCAGGGATATAGAATATGGGAAAAATGCAGGTGCTGATGTCAGGATAGAGCAGGCAGTCAGAAGCGGATTACTTGATTTTTCATGGGAAGGCAGGATGGAGGAGATCGCACCGGATCTGTTTGTAGATGGTGCACATAATCCGGAAGCAGTCGAATGTTATTGCAGAACACTTCGGACGCTTTATACGAAGAAAAAGAAGATCCTGGTCTTTGCAGCAGTAAAGGACAAGGACTATGATACGATGATACGGGATTTGACAGAAGCACTTTCGTTTGAGAAGATCATAGTTACAAGTGTAGATAATAAACGGAAGGCGCCGGTCTCTCTGATCGCAGACAGGTTCCGGAATTACACAGGACATACGGTGGAGGCATATGAGGATATTGCAGAAGCAATGGATGCCGCCATCCGCTATAAAGAACAGATCACAGATTCAGCAGTCTATTGTGTGGGTTCTCTTTATCTGGTGGGAGAAGTCAAACGCTGGCTTCAGAAGATAAAAGAGAAATCTGCGAATATGGAGGAATAGTATGATAAACTTTGATGAAGAAGTAAAAAAATTCAGACCGACTCTGGAAGTAGACCAGGCAGAAGATGCCATTTATCATAATGATCTGAAGGATATCTCAGATATTATGCAGGAGATGCTTCGTGTAGCAAAGGAAACGGAGAAATAATATGGCAGACGTACTGAATTGTAAGCATTGTGGCGGTAAGATCCTTGTTACCGGATATTGCAGCCAATGTGGGTTAAAGAGTGAATTTGTAAATAAGGCACTGAACACATCCAAATATTATTATAATATTGGTCTGGATAAAGCCAGAGTCCGTGATATGAGTGGTGCAGAAGATGCATTAAAGACAGCCCTTAAATATGACAAGTTGAATATTGATGCCAGAAATCTGCTGGGGCTTGTATATTATGAAACCGGTGAAGTTGTTCTGGCATTAAGCCACTGGGTCATCAGTGTGAATTATTTCAGCGGACGAAATGTTGCAAAACGTTATATCAAAGAGGTGAAGGGCAATCCACACAAGCTTGAAACAACGAACAATGCAGCAAGAAAATACAATCAGGCAGTAAACTATGCCAGACAGGGCAGTAAGGATCTTGCATTTATCCAGCTTCGAAAAGTCTTATCGGATAATCCGAAGTTTGTAAATGGTTATCTGCTGATGGCACTTCTACTGATCGATGATAACAAATATGATAAGGCAAGAAAAGCATTAAAACGTGTCATCAAGATCGACAGAACCAATCCCCTGGCTGTCCGCTATTTCAATGAGATGGGGCATACGGATGAGGAGATCATGAGCTTTCGTGATTATCCGGATGATGATTATGATGCGGATCTGCTGTTTGTGGAAGACCAGCCACGGGCATATGTGGAATCCGATAATGTTGACCGGAATGGAAGACCGACTCCGGTTGGCAGATATAAGGATATTAATTTCTACAAATATTCACTTGCCTATGTTCTGGCAGGACTTGTATTGGGACTGGCTGTCATGTGGTTCCTTGTTATGCCACAGCATAATAAGAATGCAGATGATGAGAGCAGAAATGTTAAGATTGCCTACAGCGAAGAGATTGCCAATAAGAATACCAAGCTTTCCTCTCTGCAGGATGAGGTTGATTCCCTGACAACAAAGAATAAAGATCTTACGAAGCAGGTCGCAGATTATGAGGAAAAAAGCAAGCCACCGTTTCGGAAAGCGATAAGACAGCGACACAGTATTCAGTTTGAAATAAGAACCTTCTTCCAAAAAGAGAGTCTGTGCTTCTCTGAACGGATCAATCACCTTATTGTGATGATAGTTGTACGGATTGGGATAAATCGCATTGTAACGGTTGTTTTCTGTCCAAAAATTATATTTTTCAATCGGAGATAAAGACGCATCTTTCCTCAAACTTTCAATAGACTTCCGTACCGGATCATCGTATGCTTTAAAAGATTTTGCCAGCACAGAATTAATAATATCGCGTTTAAAGACAAAAGATGTATTTACATGCATCGAAAATTCTTTATAAGAGAGATTGAAGAACAGTCCACCGGTTACCTTTGGACGGGCATTTGCTGCCACTACACGGTCTTTGTCATCAATAACATAATCGCCATTCACATCTACCCAGATAGGATCTCCGGCCTTGAAATATGCTTCATCCGTATTCTTCCCCCCTAACCTTAGGCGCTTGCCTGTAGCCGGATCTACCGGAACGTCTTCGTCTGTGGCATATACACCTTTATTAATATAGAGCAACATCGAAGTAGTATTTCCACCCAAACGATTGGCTACCCATGCGTCACTATTCAAAATCTGACGGGCCTCATTCGGCAACTTGGTAATCACATCTCTGTTTAGTGCAAAGTTCAATCCGATCAACAAATTCCATTTGCTCTGCACTGATAATGGTTTTCCTCGCAAAGATACCTCCAGACCGTAATTGACCAGACTCACTTCCGTACTCCTCACTTTTTCAAATCCTGCATGGTTAGGCAGCTCAATATCACTCAACTGATTATCCACTTGACGGTAATAAGCATCAATATTCGCACTCAAACGGTTGTTGAATATAGACATATCATAACCGAAGTTCCAAGTAGTGGTAGTAACAGGATCCAGATTTATGTTAGGCAATCTTTTATAATCAATCGGAATATATGATTCGCCATTGTAAGTGTTTCCCGGATCTATATCATAAGTACCGAACACATCGTAGCGGGTAGCCTTGTATTTGACAACCTGTCCCCACGTCAGACGGAAACTCATATTATCAAGCCAGGTAAACCGGTCCATAAAACTTTCATAGCCGATATTCCAACGGAATCCCAAACTTGGATT
>ENA-UEPV01002474-UEPV01002474.1-human-gut-metagenome-genome-assembly--contig:-NODE-2474-length-10221-cov-33.799980_pt1 | contig 10221 bp, 9 predicted proteins | sample MGYA00242942_ERZ507925 | MGnify/ENA primary metagenome ERZ507925 (study PRJEB26167, sample SAMN06115453) | human gut metagenome | host: Homo sapiens | place: China:Fujian | collected 2015-08-26... | reverse complement strand
TAATCAGTTTCTGTTCGTAGAGCCGAGAGTTTGCCGCCAGCTTCCTTCAGATTCCTCCTCGCGAAGGACACCCTTGCCTTGGGCTAACGATTCCCACTATCAGGGCTCGTTCGGGACTTACACCCTATAGCGCACGCCCATGCTGGGCGTACTAAAATAAAAAAGGGAATCTTCCCAGACTCCCAATCTTCATTAACCTTAAATCTAATACCATGAAAAACACGATGCAAAGATAGAGGTTTTATGTTATGCAACATAATAAAATCAACAAAAAGCCCCATTTATTAACTATATTTAATACTTTTCTTTTTTATATTGTAATTTAATTAGATTTATTTGTTTATTAAATAGACAAAACATATATTTGTTGAAATTTTTTATGCATAATACATTACATAGATAAAAAATACAATATTAAGTTTAACCTATTACAATTTAGTTATGGAGAATTATACAAATAATATGGTACGCTACAATAGCATAATAAAAGCGTGTGTTCTTTTAGGGGAATTATGTATTTGTAGTGGATTATTTTATATCTTTTACCTATGGGCCATTTATAGGGGGAAATATACTGAACTAACAGCTACACTACCTCAAGTTTTAATCATAATTATATTATGCTATCTAATATGTAGCATTCAAGGAGGAGTAGTCTTACACCTGCGCAAAATATATCCATATCAGATAATCATGCGTGTATTCCGTAATGTTTTTTATTTTTCAATATTGACAGGTACAGTTTTAAGTGTTGGTAAATTCATGAATATATGTTCTCTGTTTTTTCCAGCCTATATTTCAACATTATTTCTTCTGCTAAGCCTTTTCCGACTTACATTTAGAGATATCTTAAAACGTTTTCGTAGTCAAGGAAAGAATATACGTTATGTCGTATTAGTTGGAAGCACTTCTAATAATATTGAAATGTATCATGAATTATCGGATGATCCATCTACAGGTTATAAAGTTAATGGATATTTCGATGATAAGCCGAATCCAGAAATGCCCTCACAATGCTGCTATCTAGGACGTCCAGAGGAAGTCCAAAATTATTTGAAAAAAAACTCATATATACATTATCTATTCTGTTGTCTTCCATCACACCGTAGCGAAATTATTGTACCAATTATCAATTATTGTGAAAACCATTTAGTACATTTTTATAGCGTACCAAATCTACATAATTACTTACATAATCGTGTATATTTTAATATGATGGGGAATGTACCTTATCTTAGTTTACGTCAAGATCCATTAAGCCGTACGGAAAATAAATTACTGAAACGTACATTTGATATTGTTTTCTCACTGTTATTCTTATGCACTTTATTCCCAATCATATTAATTATTGTAACAATCATTACAAAATTAACCATGCCGGGACCAATCTTCTTCCGTCAAAAACGTAACGGATTAAATGATAAAGAATTCTATTGCTATAAATTCCGTTCGATGAAAGTCAATGCCGAAGCAGATACGCTACAAGCTACAAAAGATGACCCCCGAAAAACACGCTGGGGAAATATTATGCGTAAGACAAACATCGATGAACTTCCTCAGTTTATTAATGTACTGCTGGGAGACATGAGTGTAGTAGGACCACGCCCTCATATGCTAAAACATACCGAAGAGTACTCTAAACTGATAAACAAATACATGGTACGCCACTTCGTAAAACCAGGAATTACCGGTTGGAGTCAGGTTACAGGATATCGCGGAGAAACAAAAGAGCTGAAAGATATGGAAGGCCGTGTAATAGGAGATATCTGGTATATTGAGCACTGGAGTTTCTGGCTTGATATCTATATCATATATAAAACTGTCAGAAATGCTATTCATGGCGAAAAGAATGCATATTAACATAATACCTTATAACATTAAAGCCGTATCAAAGTGAAACAGAAGTGCCCTCAAAAGTTAAACACAAAACTTTTGGGGGCACTTCACTTCAAACAAAATTTGAATCGGCTTTTTTTATTTCTGTAAATTATAATCAAAGCATGATATACGCAAACAGTTCTAACTTCACCACATCCCTTTTTTATTTATTAGCGTCTGACAGATATACCTAATCACTTGATTATAAAAACCATCACGCAAAAAACAGGTTGGTAAGACAATACAAAACACGCTCCTTCAGACATACATAAACAAATGAAAAATTCTACTAGACAATATAAGTTCTACTCTAAATAAAAATAACCATACTCAGCATGAAAAATCGAAGCACTCCCTTTCTTCTGAATATCCGGTTATAACCATTTTGCAACAATCTCCTCCGTCCGATTCCAAAGCTCCTGCGACTGACTATGATGAGTGTACTTTTCCGATAAAACCTTAGGTCGACAGCTGACATTCAACGTGCCAGTACGTTTACCGGCCTCTTCATCGAGTAAAAGGCAGATTGCTGTAGCAGCTCCTTGCCGAGGTGTACGGATAAAAGGGCGGAAGAAAATATCAGTCAACGGATCGAACCACATATGCATGGTGATAATGTCTGTCGAAACGATACCCGGATCAGCAGCATTGACTACAACTCCCCGCTCTTTCAGACGTTCCGACAATTCGAAAGTAAAAAGTGTGAGCGCCAGTTTCGTATTGCTATATACAGGAATCCGCCAAAAGCTGCCCTTCTTCCCCTTTATGAAAAAATCAGGAAAATCCAGTTTCCCTATCGCATACGTACAAGACACCATATTGAGGATACGGCTCCCCTTGCCCATCAGCGGCAATAATTTGCGAGTCAGTAAATAATGTCCCACATAATTAACACTTACCGTACGCTCCAGCCCATCTTCCGTTATATGGAGTCCGGTTTCCATCGTTCCGGCATTATTCATCAGCAAATCCAGCCTGTCTCCACGCTCCAGCATCCGGCAGGCAAAAGCGTTTACAGAAGCCAGCGAGGACAAATCTATCGACATCACCATAATATCAGCATTACCTGTTTCCTCTATCAAAAGCTTCCGCTTAACCTCAGCTTTTTCAGCATTATAACATGCCATTACCACACAATATCCAGCCAAAGCTACCGCACGAGTTATTTCCGTTCCCATACCACCGTCTGCTCCTGTTATTATCGCTAGTCCTTTTCTCATATCAACCTCTACTCTCTATGCGTTCAATTTCTTTTTTCAGGCAATCCGGCAATTCTTCCTGCAGATGTTGATGACATGCCATATCAAGTGTATACATACGGGCTATGCAATAATTACTATGTTTACAACTGCAACGGGCATTTTCTTCCATGCGCATACGGTTTACAAATCCTGGTTCATTAAGCAATGCACGACCCATTTGTACGGCTTCAAAACCATCGTTAAGTACCTCATCAATCTTCCGACGGGTAACCAGACCACCTACATATACCAACGGCATATCCAGCGCTTTTCTGAATTTCAACGCATCATCCAGAAAATAAGCTTCGCGGAAAGGCACTGAAGGAATCATCCATTTCCCCACCAGACGAACACCATATTTCAGCCACCAGCAAGTCATATAATGTGTCATGCTACGGATAGGCATTTCTCCCCTCATTACATACATCGGCGCTTTACTTACAAAACCGCCACTCAAGACCAGAGCATGGGCTCCCGACTGCTGTAATCTGCGTGCCACCTGTAGCGATTCCTCCAACTCCATTCCGCCACGGAAACCGTCGCGCATGTTCATCTTCACCAGTACAGCCATGTCATTACCAGCAGCTGTCATCACTTCATCCATTACCATATCCATAAAGCGCATCCGATTTTCCAGTGAACCTCCGAAGATATCCTTACGATGATTGGTGGCAGGAGAAAGAAACTGACTGATCAGGTAGCCATGTCCGGCATGTATTTCCACAGCATCGAATCCGGACTCGCGTGCCAGACAAACAGCTCTGCCATACGCACGAGCCATTTCCGGCAACTCATCGGCACGAAGCCCGCGCACAAACGTGGGCGAATAAAGATTGAACCCACTGCTGGCTCCTACGGGCAGACAACCACAAATGCTTTTATGCGACATATTTCCGCAATGCCCCAGCTGAATGCTGGCAGCTGCTCCTTCTACATGAACCGCATCGGTGAGCCGACGGAGACCAGATACAATCTCCGGACGCATCCATAGCTGGCGGTCGAACGACAAGCCACTACGAGTAACAGCTGCATAGGCTACAGTCGTCATACCCACTCCTCCGGCAGCTACCGAACGATGATAATCGAGTAGCTGTTCCGACGGTTTATTTCCAGGGCACATACTTTCGAAAGCTGCTGAACGGATGGTACGATTGCGCAACGTCAATGGTCCCAATTTCACCGGAGTAAATAGTTTTGAATTCATAACAATCTGATTAAAATAAACATCACAGATGAGAAAGCCCTCATAAAATCTCAAGAGATCTGCTCATCTTTCAACGTATGAACAAGAATTCTAAGGCGAACTCTCAATATATATAAGGAATAATTCTCTTTTTGTCTTTAAGGGCTTCACATCCAAACTCTTCACGATAACGCCGATAGATGGCATCAGCACGAGGTACTAAATTGGCAGCTGTCCACCACACAAAAACCCATGCAGCAGGCGAAGCTGTCAACAAGGCAAAACCTGTCCACTCAATCAGTTCACCCAAATAATTGGCAGACGTAACATAACGGTAAAACCCTTTCTGCGGCAGATAATGTTTCGTATCGCCTGGCTTCCGCAAATGACGGATTACATAATCCGAATGAAGATTGATACTCATTCCGGCGATAAACAGTGCCAGCCCTATCCAAGGGAAAGAGTGCATCCAATAGCCGCAGCCTTCAGCATACAAATCTTCAGCAGACGGATAAGAAAAGAAACTTGTTATGAGCAGCATACCGTTCAGTATATTAAAGACAATCCCCATAGCTACAATGGCAACCGGCATACGACTTTTGCCTCTCATCAGCAGCGGGAAAACAAACGAACGCTGAAAATAATGCAACAAAAACAGGCAGGCAAAGACAAACTGAGGAGCAAAAACGTCAATATCACTAGACAGCCACCCCCACAGCATAATAACGAAAGCCGGAGCCTCCATCAGCATCCAAGCTAACTTATTAGGCAAAGAGATTCCCCACGAGGATGTACGGAACATACCATATCCTGCCCTCACAAAATAAAGTGCCACAAATACTACCGCGCCTGCCACAGACATAGCATAAAGAAGGAATTGATAGGTGTCGTGACTCATAATCTTCGATTTAGAACAACAATCAAAGATACAGAAAAAGCAATCAGAATCAATGGTTTAAAAAATAGAAAAAATCCCCCTTTTCCTGCTTTAATTCTTTTCATATCATATATAAAAGACAAAAGCGGGAAAAGGAGGAAACGTCCTGTTCTTTCAGAATAATGTCAGCATATTTCTGAAAAAACATCAGCAGAAAAATTTTTCAGTACAAAACTTCAAAAAGACTTGGAAGGTATTTCTGAAACCTTGTACAAATTAATCACACTTTATCAGCATGCTTTAAAGCTCATATCAAGACCTTTTACAGAATGTGTCAAAGCACCTACGGAAATGAAATCAACACCACATTCTGCGTAATCGCGCAGTGTATCGAAAGTAATGCCACCCGATGACTCAAGCTCTACACGTCCGTTTACCATTTCTACAGCCTTACGTGTATCTGCCGGAGTAAAGTTGTCAAGCATGATACGGTCTACTCCACCCAAATCGAGAACCTGCTGCAATTCGTCGAAGTTACGTACCTCGATTTCAATTTTCAGATCCTTACCTTTAGCCTTGCAGTATTCACGGGCACGCGTGATAGCCTTATCAATACCACCGGCAAAATCCACATGATTGTCTTTCAACAGAATCATGTCAAACAGACCGATACGATGATTTACACCACCACCGATTTTAACAGCCATTTTTTCAAGAATACGCATACCCGGTGTTGTCTTTCTAGTGTCGAGCACACGAGTCTTGGTTCCTTGCAGACGTTCTACATAACGGTGTGTCATCGTAGCAATACCACTCATACGCTGCATAATGTTCAGCATCAGTCGTTCGGTCTGAAGCAATGACTGGATCTTTCCTTCTACCACCATAGCTACGTCACCCGGCTTTACATGTGTACCGTCTTCAATGAAAACTTCCACTTTCATTTCAGGATCAAAACGGTGGAATACTTCTTTTGCCACTTCAATACCGGCAAGAATACCTTCTTCCTTTATCAGAAGTTTTGATTTTCCCATAGCATCGGCAGGGATACACGATAATGTGGTATGGTCGCCATCGCCGATATCTTCTGCAAACGATAAATCAATCAAGCGGTCGATTAAATCCTTAACAACTTTTTCGTCCATTTTATTTCTTGTTTTAAATACGTTTTCTTACTGGCAAAGGTAAGGATAATCCTTATCTTTGCAAAAAGAATAAATTAAAACAAGACAGAAAATGAAATTTACGTTACTAGTTGTCGGACGGACAGTCGAGAAACATTACATCACCGCCATTAACGATTATGCAGAGCGTACGAAACATTATATCTCTTTCGACATAGAAGTCATCCCGGAGCTTAAGAACACCAAAAGTCTGAGCATGGAGCAACAGAAGGAAAAAGAAGGAGAACTGATTCTGAAAGCCCTGCAACCGGGCGATGTACCTGTGTTGCTCGATGAACATGGCAAAGAGTTCCGCTCAGTAGAGTTCGCTTCTTGGGTAGAACGAAAAATGCATACAGTCAGCAAACGGCTGGTATTCATTATCGGCGGACCTTATGGATTTTCTCCTGCCGTATATGCAGTCGCCCAAGAAAAAATTTCCCTTTCGAAAATGACATTCTCACACCAGATGATTCGGTTGATATTTGTGGAACAGCTCTATCGTGCCATGACTATCCTGAACAACGGTCCGTATCACCACGAATGAAAACATCATATCACACATCGTATAAGGCTGGACTAAAATAGAATTACTTAAGTAAAATAACCGACACTTTCAGACAAAAATCCCCTGCTTTAGCCTTAATCCATTCCGATTAAGTGCTTAAAAGCAGGGGATTTTGTACTTTAACCTATAAAATTATAAATAAATCGATCCGTCTTTTGGTACTGTAAGACACACTCGTGCGACTATTATCTGCTCCCGTCTATCGGGTAGCAGGTCTTTTCATCTGCTTGATCAGCTTCTTGGTTTCGGTATCTACCCGATACGATTCGATTATTTTCTGCAACGTTTTGTTGTACGTAAAATCATCTAATGCATTCTGCTTCAGGTATTGCATGGTAATTTCAGGGAACTTTACAAAGCAGACTGACAGCGCCCATGCCACTGCCATTTTCACGTAATACCCATCGTGACGGATAGCATCATATTCTTCCAGCAGTTGTCCGATATGTTCGTCATCAATAAAAAGTTGCATACTCATCACAACCCCAAATCGAATTTCATACTCTCCCTGTGCGTGCATCCAGTCAACTAAATAATGCCACAACCGCTCCTTGTTTTCGGCCACGAATCTTTTCCCTCCTCCAAATTTAAAGGTATCACAAACCGACCAGCTGTTTATTATCCATACAAAGCGAGTAACGCGCTGCAAGTAGTATTCAACATCCGCATCAGGTTTGATACAGCCTAATACCATCCCCTGCAACATACGTTCTTCCATATAGAAAGTATCGGCAGTAAGCAGATACTCCTCCCAGTCCGTATGCGAAATCCGTACTGCAAGTTTACGCAAATCAGGAATTCTTATTCCCAACACATGTTCTACACCCGGATTCAGACTCTCAGCAAAAGACTTATTTCCTCTTTCTGCCAACTCCAGTAAATGTTCCTTTATGGTCAGGTTATCCAATCGGTATTCTTTCATCTTTATACACTGTTAAAACTATCTTCCCGCAAAGATAAGAACAAGCATACCTAGTAGTAGGTATTTAACAACTTTTTTTACCAATTAATAGGTATTGATGCCCTAAAGCATGTGAAATACCTTTGCATTTGTTAAGAACCAACAAAATTAGAAAACAAATGAAAAGTAAAATGTTCCTGTTTTCACTTTGTATCGCAGCAATAAGTACACACGCATTTGCTGCAAACGAAGCCGAGAAAACAAGCAAAAGCAGCGAAGAGGCTGTGACAGAAATGAAAGCCCAGAAACGTTCTATCTTAAAAACGGAAGAAAACGGTAAAGGGTTGACCATAGGAGGATACGGAGAGGCTGTATATAGCCATAACTTTTATTCGGACAAATATATACGCTATACGGCAAAAGACCCCAGCGTATACAAGGGACAGTCGCACGGACGTTTCGACTTGCCACATGTGGTACTTTTCCTGAATTATAATTTTGGTCATGGATGGTCAATGGGAAGTGAAATAGAGTTTGAGCACGGTGGAACGGAAAGTGCCATTGAAATAGAGGAAGAGGAAGCCGGAGAATATGAAAGTGAAATAGAACGTGGCGGAGAAGTTGCTCTCGAACAGTTCTGGATCCAGAAATCTATCTGTCCGGAATTCAACATCAAACTGGGGCACATTATTGTTCCGGTAGGTGGAACAAACCAAAACCATCTGCCGACGGAGTTCTTTGGAGTCTATCGTCCTGAAGGAGAAAATACCATCCTGCCTTGTACCTGGCATGAAACAGGTATCAGCTTGTGGGGACGTGTAGGTGACTGGCGCTACGAAGCTTTATTGGTTCCGGGTCTCGATTCTGACCGTTTCAACCGACTGAACTGGATTCAAGGCGGTGCAGGCAGTCCATATGAATTTAAAATCGGTAACTCCGTAGCAGGAGCTTTCCGCATCGATAATTATTCCATTAAGGGACTGCGCCTCTCTCTCAGTGGGTATGCCGGCAATTCTTTCAACAACTCACTGAATGACTATAAAGACAGCGATAAGTATAAAGACGTAAAAGGAACTGTCATGATTGGGGCTTTCGATTTTAATTACAACGACCACAACTGGATAGTACGCGGGAACTTCGATTACGGTCATTTGAGTGATGCCGATAAAATTACGGAAGTCAATAAAAAGATGAGCAACAACTCTCCTTCCCCACAACAGAATGTTGCAGAAGCGGCTATTGCCACCGGTATAGAAGCTGGATACAATGTATTCTCACAAATCAATAAATTGAATGACAAAGGACAGAAGCTATATGTTTTCGGACGTTACGATTATTACGACTCTATGCATAAGACCAGCACGCCCATTTATAAATTCTGTGGACGCAATCGCATAGCAGCCGGAGTAAATTATTATCCTATCCACGATATCGTAGTAAAAGGTGAATATTCCATCGGTCTGATGCGAACACCTTACAACAATGAACCCGCCATATCGGTTGGCGTAGCATATGCAGGATTCTTCACTAAATAAAAACAACAAGAAAGCAAATTTTATTAACCACAACTTAAAATTCAAAAAAGATGAACATGTTTTTTAAATTTCCTCTTTGTATGACAGTTGTTACCATTATGGCAACAAGTATGATTTCATGTAGTGATAACAATAACGGGAGTAATACATCCAACGGTTTATCAGACGAAGAACAAGCATTAAAAGAAGCTATCGTTCCATACGTAGACAATACCGTTATCCCTACTTATACGGTTATGGCAGACGAAGCTATTCTAATGAGTGAAGCATGCACAAAAGCCAAAGAAGCTTACCTCGGTGGCGATAAGAGTAAAGCAACCGAATATGTGACAGAAGCATGCGAACACTGGACAGAATCACGTAAGGCATGGGAGTTGAGCGAAGCATTTCTGTTTGGTGCAGCTGCCGATTACAATATCGACCCCCATATCGATTCATGGCCTCTCGATCAGGTTGCACTAGATAATTTGCTGAATAATCAGAAAATGATGGATGCCATCGGTGAAGGCGATTTCGATTATATCACAACAAACCTAGGTTACGGTCTGCTAGGTTATCATGCTTTGGAATACATCCTGTTCCAGCTTACTGACGACTCACATAGAGAACCAAGAAACTTTGAGAAGACTTATAGCTACAGCGGACAGGTAGTAAATATAACGAACAATCATCTGATTTACATGGCAGGAGTTGCCGAAGATTTACGCAATCAGTGTATCCGCCTGGAGGCTTCATGGGCTGGCATGAATAATATCAGTACACAAAAACAGGAAATCCTTACCGAAACAGAACAAGAGCCGACTTTCAATTACGGTACAAGTATGAAAACAGCCGGACAAGGCGGAAGCAAATATACCAGTTATACCGTTGCCGCA
>ENA-UEPV01002464-UEPV01002464.1-human-gut-metagenome-genome-assembly--contig:-NODE-2464-length-10244-cov-2.959083_pt1 | contig 10244 bp, 9 predicted proteins | sample MGYA00242942_ERZ507925 | MGnify/ENA primary metagenome ERZ507925 (study PRJEB26167, sample SAMN06115453) | human gut metagenome | host: Homo sapiens | place: China:Fujian | collected 2015-08-26... | reverse complement strand
CACCGCCGGGGGGAGCTTCTTACGATGATGACCGCTGGGAAGATCTGCTTGATGAGATGACGGTAGATGAGATGGTTGACCTTATAGCCTGTGGCGGACATCAGAATATTGCAGCAAGATCTATTGACAAGATACGTATTCTTGATACAGACGGACCGGCAGGAGTAAACTCTAGTACTCTTGGAATATTCGGAACAGGTTTCTGTTCAGAGATAATATTGGCACAGACATGGAATACAGAGCTTGCAGTAGCATTTTCTGAGGCCATGGGACAGGAATTTGCGGATTATCATGTAACCGGCTGGTATGCACCATCTATGAATATTCACAGAAGTGCATTCGGTGGACGTGACTTTGAATATTATTCAGAGGACAGTAAATTAAGTGCGGAAATGGCAAAAGCAGAGGTTGAAGGAATAGTAAATGCCGGAATGTATCCGTTTATCAAACATTTTGTTTTAAATGAGCAGGAGATAAACAGAAATGCATTCCTTACAACCTGGAGCAATGAGCAGGCAATGCGTGAAATATATTTCAAACCATTTGAGGATACCATAAAAGCATATCCGGATGGAAAGATAGCTGTCATGTCTTCATACAATTTCCTTGGTACAGAGTGGGCAGGAAGCTGTACACAGCTGCTTAATGATGTGATGGGAGGTGAATGGGGATACAAAGGAATGGTTATATCAGATTACTTTGGCAACTATGGATATATGGATGCAGACAGAGCTGTAAGAGGAGGAACCGACATGATGCTCGGAACAGCAGGAAATGATGCTATCATGACAGATCTTAGTGATACATCAGTTATCGCCATGAGAAAAGCTGTTAAAAACATTCTGTATACAACAGTAAACAGTTCTGCGTATGAAAATTATGTGCCGGGTGAGACTCCGGGATGGCTTAAAATGATCTATGCAGCAGATGCGATTCTGGCTGTACTCTTAATTGCAGCAGAAGCAGCTTTGATCATCAGATACCGTAAGAAAAGAAATAATGATCAGATTATCGTAACCGATGGTGAGTAAGATGAAACATAAAGAAATCATAGATAAAATGACTTTAGAAGAAAAAGCAGCATTATTAAGCGGCAAAGGCGAATGGCAGACATGGAATCTGGACAGGCTTGGAATACCTTCAATTTACTGTTCTGATGGTTTCGGTGCGAGCTTCAATGAAGATGGTGAAAAAAGCTTTGAAGGTATCTTTAAGGCTGGTCAGGAACAGAAGAATATGAGTGTTATTCTCCGTAAGATTGAAGAGCTTCCGAAATGTGATGAGCTTGCTGATGGAGAATACGATATGTATCGCAAAGGAACAGGATATGTTGTTGAATACGCTTTAGATGGCGGACAGTTTACTGGTAAATTGAAGAATGGCAAGCCAGACGGAAAGTGTACTATACTTTATAGTGACCATAGATTTACTGGAGAATTTGTTGATGGCAGAATTGACGGCAAGGGCGTTATATATATGCTTGACGGCGAGGAAATTAAGGGCGAATTCAGAAGTGTTGAGTTTGAGGGTTCAAAAAAGATAGAGCTTTCAAATAATAAAACATACTATTATTTATAGTGTTGGTTAAATTAGATTGTAGCTGCGGAGGACTAAACTACCGATTAGCTAACGCAATACCCTAAGACAAATTAAAGTTTATGTCAAGGAGTTGTGAAAAAACAGCCTTGCAAAAACAAGAAGGCACATAACCGTTATCACTTTCGGTTATGTGCCTTTTGTGGTATAATAAGTTTGTGAAGAACACCGCGATTAATTATAGTCCAACATACAAAACATTCAGCAACTTCATAAACGAGAATTTCATAGACACTGCGGAAGAAATATTCAATGATATTATAAAATATCGACCGTACCATCAAAGCTTTCCGACACTTTCTGCACATCCGAACGTGTCTGCATCGTAAAGTAAGCAGTCAAGCCGTTAGAATCTTCATAAGCAGAAGCAGCCTTATCCAAAATGGACGTAGCGTTCTGTGCCAATACCCTCACACCGGATATAGTCCAAAAACACAGGAAAACAACAGCCAAAATGCGGCAAACTTTTATTTTATTATCTCTTTTCATGTCGTTTTTTATTTATGATTTAAACTCCCAATCATTAGCAGATCTCAAAAAGGGCTTATAGCACTCAAAACATGTCAATATAGATAAACCAACAGCCCATCCCCATAACTCATAAATCATTTCAACGAATTCAACAACTGCTCCAGGCTGTATTCGTCCTGAATCAAGACCTGACGGGCTTTACTACCCTCGAAAGGACCGACAATACCCGCCGCCTCCAATTGATCCATCAAGCGACCTGCACGGTTGTAACCGATTGCAAACTTTCGCTGGATAAGCGAAGTCGAACCCTGCTGCTGGATCACAATCAGACGGGCTGCTTCATCGAACAACGGGTCTCGATCCGACAGATCCACCGTCCCGGCCGAAGAAGATTCACCGCCTTCACCTATATATTCAGGCAACAAATAAGCAGTCGGATAAGCCACCTGCGCACCGACATAATTCACGATATCTTCCACTTCCGGCGTATCGACAAACGCACACTGAACACGCGTCGGCTCGCTGCTTCCGGTAATCAGAACCAGCATATCTCCCTTACCGATCAAACGGTTAGCCCCCGGGGTATCCAAAATCGTACGGGAGTCAATCTGAGACATCACCTTAAACGCAATACGGCTCGGGAAGTTACTCTTGATCGTCCCTGTAATCACTTTCGTATCCGGGCGCTGGGTTGCCAGGATCATATGGATACCAACCGCACGAGCCTTAGCCGCAATACGCGAGATCGGCAACTCGATCTCTTTGCCAGAAGTCGCAATCAAGTCGGCAAACTCATCAACGATTGCAACGATATAAGGCAGAAACCGATGTCCTTTCTCCGGATTCAGACGGCGGGAAATGAATTTTTCATTATATTCCTTTATATTACGCGCCGAAGCCTCCACCAATAATTTATAACGATTTTCCATCTCGATCACCAAAGAGTTCAAAGTCGCCACCGCATCCCCCGGCTCCGTCACGATCGGTTTGTCGGCATTCGGCAATTTCGCCAGATAATGGCGTTCGATCTTCGAATAAATGCTAAATTCCACCTGCTTGGGATCGACCATCACGAACTTCAATTCGGCCGGATGCTTCTTATACAGCAAAGAGGTGATAATCGCATTCAAGCCGACCGATTTACCTTGTCCGGTCGCACCAGCCACCAACAGGTGGGGAGTCTTGCACAAGTCGAACATAAACACTTCGTTGACAATCGTCCTTCCGATCGCCACCGGCAAATCATACGTACATTCCTGGAATTTACGCGAAGCGACCACCGACTGCATCGAAACAGTCTGCGGCTTATTGTTCGGAACCTCGATTCCGATCGTTCCTTTACCCGGCATCGGTGCGATAATACGGATCTGCAAGGCTGAAAGGCTCAAAGCAATGTCATCTTCCAGATTCTTAATCTTGGAAATACGCACACCTGCTTCCGGGATGATCTCATAGAGCGTAACCGTCGGTCCGACTGTCGCCTTGATAGAAGCGATATTGATACCGAAGTCCTCCAACGTCCGCTTGATCATCTGCTGGTTCTCTTCCAATTCTTCGCGGTTTACCTCGACATTGCCCGAATCATAAAATTTCAACAGGTCGAGCGTCGGGAACATATAACGGGACAAGTCCAGGCGTGGATCATATTTACCCAATTGAGACTGATCGAATTCCTCCTCTTCTTCGGGCACTTCCACTTCGAAAATCGTGTTATTGCCATTGCCGGCCTCGACAACCGGATCATCCCCACGGGCTACTTCAAATTCAAAATCATCCTTTTGCGGGACTTCCGTTTCCACCTCGGCTTTCCGCATCTCGGTTTCCGTATCGAAAACATACTCGTCCGGCCCGATGTTTTCTTCTACTGTCTCATGATATGCAACAGGCTGAGGTGCAGCCGCCGTTTTTTCAACAGGGGCATAAACCTCTGCTTCCCCTTCCACATCTTCTTCCTCTTCCGGCACTTCCGTCGTTTCACTCTTATCCCGTTTCAAACGGTTCTTTAGCCATCCGAAAGAGAAGACATTTTGCAGGAACGGGATCGTCCGTTTACTGGTGAAGATCGCAACAATCAGGAACAAGCCGACCAGCAGCAGGACCGTTCCCGGTATCCCGATATTATTCATCATCACCTCCGACAAATAATATCCGTGCTGTCCCCCCAAATAAATAAACGTATCTTCATATCCGCGGATAAAGATAAAAGCAAAGAACAACGATCCCCATATCAGCATGGCCGCACTGAACAGGAAACGTTTCAACAACGATACCCGGCTCAGGTTCATTAGCTTCGCCCCGACTGAACCGAGGAAAAACAGGATCAGGAAAGAAGAAATCCCAAACCACCGGTTCATCAGCAAATCGGCAAGGAAAGCCCCGCGCACCCCCGTCCAGTTCTCTACTGATCCACGATTGATCACCAGGTCCGACAACGGGATATTCTCGATCTTGCTCTGATCCGCCCCTCCCGTAAAGAAAAACGAAATCAATGCCAGACCTACATATATGGTAACAATGGAAATAACCAATCCGGTAATAAAACGGGTCCGCTCGCTGGTAAAAAAGTTCCGAATCCCTTTAAATTTACTTTCCCCGTTATTCGTATTTTGTTTTGCAGTCGTCTTTTTAGCCATTACACAATTAAATTTACAACACGCAAATGTACATAGAAAATTTCAAGTTCCCTACGACATTCGCATTTCCCTTAGGCTCCAAGCTCAAAATTCCGGCAAAACATTTGGGTGCGGTATCCTATATTAGCTTTACAAAGAAAAAATTGCTACTTTTGCAGATTATAAACGCAAGGTATCTACTAAGATAATTAGCATGGAAAAAGAGAACAACCCGATATACGAACGCAATACGCTGGAATTCGTAACAGTTGCACTGGAATTTTGTACGTTTGTCGAGAACGCCGGCAATACCGGTCTTTTCGACTTTCTGGATAAGGCAGTCAAGATCTTGCCCTTGCTGTATCTGAAAGCCACCCTTCTACCCGAAGCGGAAGAAGACGAAGATGCGGAACCGGAATTGACCGTCACGGAAGACATGTACGAATCGATCCGCAACCGGATCGCCGGACTGCTCGGAGAAAAAGACTCCTATCTCGAAACGTTCCATCCGGATATGCAATACAGCGACACGCCGATCGCCGCCTTTATCTCGGAGAATCTGGCCGATGTTTACCAAGACACGGGTAATTTCATCTCTCTGTTCCGTCAAGGCAATGAAGAAGTTATGCTCGAGGCAATCGTATTGTGTCGTAAAAACTTCTGCGAATTCTGGGGACAACAATTATTAAACGCATTAAAAGCACTCCACGCCGTGCGATACAGCGATGAAGAACTTTTAGAAACCGACAAAGAAGAATGACACAACAATACACACATTCGATAACAAAAGAGGCAATATCCGAGCTTCCCTTAGAAGAATTTACCGGAAGGATCATTGTGATCGACACATTGAGGGATGTTGAGAAAGCAGTCGGCTACCTCTCCGAATTCCAGTCCGTCGGGTTCGACACGGAAACCCGTCCGAGCTTCAAGAAAGGACAACGTTACAAAATATCGCTTATGCAAATATCGACCGACGAAGCCTGTTTTCTGTTCCGCCTGAACCGGATCGGTATTCCGGAAGCATTGGAAGAATTTCTGGCGAATGAAAAGGTGCTGAAGATAGGCCTTTCACTGCGCGACGATTTCGGGGCGATGCGGAAACGCACGGACATACAACCCGCCAACTTCCTGGACTTGCAGAATTATGTCGGGCAGTTCGGCATCGAAGACGCCAGCCTGCAAAAGATATACGCCATCCTCTTCAACAAGAAGATCTCGAAAGGACAGCGTCTGAGCAACTGGGAAGCCGACGTCCTCAGCGACGCACAGAAAAAATATGCAGCCCTTGACGCATGGGCCTGCCTGAAAATATACAATCAATTGAAACAGATATAAATGAAGGAGTGTAAAGTATTTCTCAAACCGAAAAAAGAGGAATCGTTGCTACGTTTCCACCCGTGGGTATTCTCCGGTGCTATCCAAACAATCGAAGGTGAACCGGAAGAAGGCGACTTGGTAGAAGTTTATGGTACGAACGGACGCTTTTTAGGTATCGGACATTATCAGATAGGCAGTATCGCCGTACGCATCTTATCTTTCAAGCCGGTCACGATAGATGCCGCTTTCTGGGAAGAACGCATCCGTATCGCTTACACACTGCGCCAGACACTGGAACTTGCCGGAGTGGAAAACAACAATACATATCGATTGGTACATGGAGAAGGAGACAATTTACCGGGGCTTATCATCGACTTATATAATAAAACGGCTGTCATGCAAGCTCATACTCCGGGCATGCATTACGCCCGTCATCAAATAGCCCAAGCGTTGAAATCGGTTTTGGGAAATGCGATAGACAATATCTACTACAAATCGGAAACTACTCTCCCCTATAAAGCAGAACTTGATGCAGAAAACGAATATCTGTTGGGGGGCGATGCACCTAATATCGCCACGGAAAACGGACTGAAATTTTATGTCGATTGGGTTCGTGGGCAAAAGACCGGGTTCTTCGTCGACCAACGGGAAAACCGGGCCTTGCTCGAACGCTACGCTCACGGACGATCGGTTTTAAACATGTTCTGCTATACCGGCGGTTTCTCTTTTTACGCCATGCGGGGTAATGCCAAATTGGTACATTCGGTCGACAGCTCTTCGAAAGCTATCGATCTGACCTGCAAAAATGTAGAGTTGAACTTTCCCGGAGATAACAGGCATCAAGCATTTGCCGAAGATGCGTTCAAATTTTTGGATACTATGGGAGATCAATATGATTTAATTATTCTCGATCCACCGGCATTTGCAAAACATAAAAAAGTATTGAATAATGCTTTGCAAGGTTATCGGAAACTGAATGCAAAAGCATTCGAAAAAATTCGTCCGGGAGGAATATTGTTCACATTCTCTTGTTCGCAAGTAGTAAGTAAAGAAAATTTCAGATTGGCTGTTTTCAGTGCCGCAGCACAATCGGGACGCAATGTCCGCATTTTACACCAACTGACTCAACCCGCCGACCACCCGGTTAATATCTATCACCCGGAAGGTGAATACTTGAAAGGGTTAGTCTTGTATGTAGAATAAACCAAATTTCAAAAAATCACGTTATATGAAAAAAATTGTTTGTACAATGGCTTCATTGCTTATCTTAGCATCTTGTGCTACCAAACAGGAAAAAGACGACTTCGATTACACCGTAGAATCGTTTGCCGATCTTGAAATCCTGCGTTACAAAGTTCCCGGATTCGAGGAATTATCTTTAAAACAAAAAGAATTGGTTTATTACCTCTCCGAAGCTGCGGCATACGGCCGGGATATACTTTATGACCAAAACGGAAAATGGAACTTGGCCATTCGCCGCACTCTCGAAGCAATCTATCAAAACTATACCGGAGACCGCGAAAGTCAGGATTTCAAAAATTTTGAAGTTTATCTGAAACGGGTGTGGTTTTCAAATGGAATTCACCATCACTACGGCTGTGACAAATTTGTTCCCGAATTTTCACAAGAATTTTTTACCGAAGCTGTTAAATCGCTCGACCCTGAAACACTTCCTCTAACCACTGGTGCAAGTGTAGACGATCTACTCAATACATTGACTCCTGTTATTTTCGATCCCTCGGTCATGCCCAAACGAGTAAATCAAGCTGCCGGTGAGGACCTCATCGTCACCTCGGCATGCAATTATTACGATGGTGTGACTCAGGCCGAGGCAGAAGCGTTTTATAACAAAATGAAAAATCCCAAAGACGAAACTCCTATCTCGTACGGACTGAATAGCCGTTTAGTAAAACGTGACGGAAAAATCGTAGAAGAAACCTATAAAGTGGGCGGACTCTATACCGAAGCTATCGAGAAGATTGTATATTGGCTCGAAAAAGCTGCCGGCGTAGCAGAAAACGAACAACAGAAAGAAGTCATCGAGAAACTCATCGATTATTACCAAACCGGTGATTTGAAACAATTCGACGAATATGCCATTCTCTGGGTAAAAGATCTCGATTCCCAAGTAGATTTTGTCAACGGTTTTACCGAAACTTACGGCGATCCATTGGGCATGAAAGCGAGCTGGGAATCTATCGTCAACTTTAAAAATCTCGAAGCATCGGAACGGACTCATACGATCAGCGATAATGCTCAATGGTTCGAAGACAATTCTCCGGTGGATTCTCGATTCAAAAAAGATAAAGTAAAAGGTGTTTCAGCCAAAGTAATCACAGCGGCAATGTTAGCCGGAGACTGTTACCCCTCCACCCCCATAGGTATCAATTTACCCAACTCTAACTGGATTCGCCACATTCACGGATCAAAATCGGTAACGATCGAAAACATTACCGAGGCTTACGAGAAAGCCGCGCAAGGTAACGGATTCAACGATGAGTTCGTATGGAGCGATACCGAACGGAATTTGATGAATAACTACCTCTTCCAAGCCGACAACCTTCACACCGATTTACACGAATGCTTGGGTCATGGATCCGGTAAATTGTTACCCGGTGTAGATCCCGATGCATTAAAAGCATATAGCTCCACATTGGAAGAAGCTCGTGCCGACTTGTTCGCTCTATATTATATGGCCGATCCCAAAATATTGGAATTAGGTCTTCTTCCTTCGGAGGATGCCTACAAAGCAGCTTATTACAAATACATGATGAACGGACTCATGACTCAGCTCACCCGCATAGAACCGGGAAAAAACATAGAAGAGTCGCACATGCGTAATCGCCAATTAATCGCCCGTTGGGCCTACGAACATGGTAAAGCCGACAATGTCGTGGAATTTGCCAAACGTGATGGAAAAACTTACGTTGTCATCAATGATTATGAAAAACTACGGAGTTTGTTCGGTAAATTACTGGCCGAAGTACAACGGATAAAATCGGAAGGTGATTACGAAAGCGGTAAAAACTTAGTCGAGGAGTATGGAGTAATTGTCGACCAAGATTTGCACAATGAGGTATTGGCTCGATATGAAAACCTACACATAGCTCCGTACAAAGGATTTGTAAATCCGGTCTATACACCTATCACCGACGAGAACGGAAATATAACCGACATACAAATCTCCTATAACGAAGGATATGCCGAGCAAATGTTGAGATACTCCAAAGACTATTCTCCTCTGCCTATCTATACGTCTATACCCGTTGTTTGTAAATAATCGATACAACGATACTACCCTCACCCCGATATATGCCAGATATATCGGGGTGCTCTTTTTCTACAAAACATCTTTACTCGCTTATTTTTAATTTGTATCTTGCAACAAATTTCAATTACACATCATGCAACAAAAAATCAAAGACATAAAACTTAAATTCAGACAGGCAATGAACGGGATCGTTTCTCAAAACATGAGAAATCTCGGAGCCAACTACAAAATAAACTTTGGACTAACATTACCCCTGTTAAAAAAAATAGCCGAAGAGATACCGGCGGATGCTCAACTGGCAAATGCTTTGTGGAACGATACCGCCGTGCGTGAATCGATGATGCTGGCGCCTATGCTCTACCCCGCAGATGAATTTAACGAAGATGAAGCAGAAAAGTGGGTCACGAATATGCCCAATATCGAAATTGCCGATATATGCTGTAAAAGCCTGTTCCGCCGACTCCGATTCGCACCTCGAAAAGCACTGTCATGGAGTCTCTCCGACAAGATGATACGACAGTATACCGGATTGCAGTTAGCGACAGCTTGGCTTATCGACCACCACGAAATAAACGACATTTCGATATTCGAGCAGATAGCCGATATCGCACTAAAAAAAGTGGCAGACCCAAATGTCAATTTAGCTTTTCCTGCCGTCAATTATCTCAAACAAGCCATGCATCATGACAAACTTTCTGTCTATATTCTGTCGAATTCAAAAAACTCATTCGAGAACAATGAGTTATACAGTAACTTATTCGATGAATTAAACCAAGAAAAGGAACTGTTCAAAGAATTTTCGAGATACGATTCAAACTGAATTTGTTTTGCTTGTAATACAAAAATAGCTAAATTTGTAACATAGGTTGTTTACCATGCCAGAAGAAAAATCAAAAGAAACCGATGTATTAAACCAAAATATTGTTTCTTATCCAAAAGTGTTGAAAAACACAAGCATCACCTATAACATTTTC
>ENA-UEPV01002451-UEPV01002451.1-human-gut-metagenome-genome-assembly--contig:-NODE-2451-length-10279-cov-2.919134_pt1 | contig 10279 bp, 9 predicted proteins | sample MGYA00242942_ERZ507925 | MGnify/ENA primary metagenome ERZ507925 (study PRJEB26167, sample SAMN06115453) | human gut metagenome | host: Homo sapiens | place: China:Fujian | collected 2015-08-26... | reverse complement strand
TGGAAATACAAGACGCAGTCGCTGACCGGTCTCTTCGGATCGGCCTTCGGCCTTGCCTGTTTCGTCCCGGCGCTCTATTGGTTGCGTTATGAGACGTCGTATGATGGTTTCTATCCTGATGCTGATCGCATTTATCGTGTTTACTCGTTTGACAAACAGGCAGGCAAGACAAACGATATGGTTTCGGGCATTCTGGACCGGGAACTGCATGACCGGTTTCCTGCCATGCAGACCTCTACCGTCTTTTTTATCGATCAAAATGACTGCAAGACCGAAGGGACGCCCTACGTTCGATTGCTTACGCTTTTTACGGACAGCGCTTTTTTAGATGTTTTTCCGCAGACGATCGTGAGTGGCGACGCCTGGCATCCGTTGCAAGTCGCCAATAATATGATCCTGACGGAAACGGTTGCCGTACGTTTGTTCGGGGACGTGGAAAAGGCTATCGGACAGTCTGTAAAAAGTACAGGCTTGACTCAATATGATCCGCCTTATACCGTTACGGCAGTCATTAAAGATCCCCCAAGCAACACTAATTTGTCGTTTGAGGCTATCCTTTCCCATGAGCAGATAAAGATGCATAAGACCTTTGTGGATGAATCCGGGAAGGCGATATGGAATTTTGCCTCTTTACAGATGTATGCGAAGTTGCCTCCTTATACGGATGTCGGTCGCCTTACCGGTCAATTGCGTGATTATCCTTCCCAGTCACTGGCAAACGAGAATGTCGAAATACGGATGTTACCGATAGGAGACGTACGTTACCGGCTGAAGGATGAGGCTCCGTTTACACTGAATTTCATACGTCTGTTCGTTGTCGCCGGAATATTGTTGCTTTTCAGCGCCTTGTTTAACTTCCTGAATCTGCATCTTGATCTTTTTCGTCAACGCATGCGCGAGTTGCGTCTGAGGGCTGTGAATGGAGCGTCGGGCGGACAGCTTATCGGGCAAATGTTGTTTGAATTGACTTGTGCCATTCTTTTGGCTTTGCTTCCGGCCTGCTATTTGGTGGTGGCTGTCAATCCGGTCTTTTCCGGATTGCTGGAGATTTCGATGGAGATGCCGCGGGTATTAGGGCTTTTTGCCCTCTGCGGAGTAGGAGTGATGCTATTGGTGCTCCTTGTCGGTTCTGTCCTTTTTTGGCGGTTAAGCCGGTTGGCTGTCCGGCCGCGGGCGGAAAGGAAGACGACCGGGCAATTGGGCTTGCAGCGCGTAGCCGTTACCTTGCAATTGGCTGTCAGTATCCTGTTTATTGTCGCTGCGTGGGTGGTGATGTTGCAAATGCGTTTCGTCAATCACAAGGATCTGGGGTTCGATCGCAATGGGATTGTCTATCTGTCCGGCATACAGCTTTTTATTAATGAGGATGTGCGGGTGGCCTTATTGAAGGAGCTGGCTTCGATCCCGCAAGTCGGGAATGTGACGGATACCTATTTTACGCCGAAGCACAGTGCGACTCCTTCCGACATAAAAACGGATATCGAGTGGCCGGGGAAGACGCAATCCGAAAAATCGGCATTCTGTGTCGTGCCGACCGACAGCCGGTTTGCCGAAACCTTTAAGGTCAACATGCTTCAAGGGGAGTGGTTGGGTGAAGGTGGAGAGCGTAATGTCGTGCTCAACGAGGAAGCTGTCCGTGCGATGGGGCTTGAGGAGCCGGTGGGCACCGTTATCCGCATGACATTGAATGAACCGGAAGAATACCGGGTGGTCGGTGTTGTGAAGGATTTCCATCTCTTTTCGCTTCGTAGCCGCATTCTTCCAACGATCTTCTTCCCATCGGTTTATCCGACAAACAGTCTGTATGTCCGTGCTGTGCCGGGGCAGGAGCAGGAGGCGATCCGGCGGATAAACGCAGTGTTGCCCGCGATAGATGCCTCTTTCGTAGATGTTCATCCGGTACGGTTAAGCGAGATGTATGACCGTCTGAATTATTCGGAGCAAGCCGGCTTGAAGATGTTTTCCGTCCTGGCGATCGTTTGCCTGCTGATCTCGTTGTTCGGCATTTATGCCGTAGCCTCAGCCTCCACGCAGCGCCGGCGCAAGGAGGTCGCTGTCCGTAAAGTGGTGGGGGCCAGGGTGGGCGATATCATCCGCATGTTCTTCCGCGAATATACGGTGCAGGTGATGCTTGCCGGCGCGGTCGCGCTCCCGTTGGCTTACATCGCCATGAGCCGTTGGCTGCAAGGGTATGCCTACCGTACGGACATCCCCTGGTGGTTGTTGGCCGGCGTGATAACGGGAGTGGTCGCGGTGGTACTCCTTACCGTGCTGGGGCAAGTGTTGAGGGCGGCCAACAGTAATCCGGCGGAGGTGGTGAAAAGCGAATAGCGTCTATCACAAGCGGCCGTCACGTCCCTAAACCTTCATTTCGAATGTCTTCACCTTCTCCGGCACATACCCTGTGCGGATGCGCCATTCCTGCGGGTAGAGGTTGTTGGCACGGTTGCCGAGATGTTTGGCGAAGCCGAGCGGGAAACCTTTATGACAGATCAGGACATAGCCTTTTTCGGTGCTGTCGGGGAGGAGAAGGGCTTCTTTTTTCAGATACCGGATGGCGTCTTCCCAATCGAGGTCAACCGTAGGAAAAGCCTCTCGGCGCAGGGCCGTGCTGAGTGCCAGCTCTTCGGCGGGGATGAAGTCCTTTCCTTTGGCTTCGCCCATGCAGATCCCGGCCGAAAGAATGCGCAGGTGCTCGCGGAGCAGGGGATACACGTCTCGGACGGGTTCGGGGAGCATCCAGAGGGTACTTCCGCTCCATTCGGGTGTGAAGGAGGTGGTGTCCAACAGATAGGCTCTGGCTGCTTCCGGGACGGCAGGAACTGTTTTTCCCTTTTCTTTTTTATTCTTGTTTTTGAACCGGATCTCCTCCGTCTCGCCATCCGCTTTGCGCAGGGCGGCGAGGAAGAAACCTTCGCCCTTGGTCTTGTGCGGGAAAAAACGATAGACCGGATGGTTATATTTCAACGGGCCGGTGATCTGCCATTCGTCCTTTACGGCGGGGATGGGCAGTGCTTCGGCTCCCAGTTCTTCCGTTATATGATGGACGTTCTCTTCATCCTCCTCCGTGTTGTAGGTACAGGTGCTATAGATCAGCAGACCGCCGGGTTTCAGCGCGTTCCAGATGTCGTGGATGATGCGGCGCCCGCGTCCGGCACAGAGCGCGACGTTCGCGATGCTCCATTCGCCTGTACTGTCGGTATCTTTGCGAAACATACCTTCGCCGGAACAGGGCACGTCGGCGACGATCACGTCAAAGAAATGCGTAAGGCGGCCGATCTCTTTCGGATCGTTGTTCGTCACGACGCAATTCGGATTTCCCCACTTGGCGATATTTTCCGCCAGGATATGACTCCGGCTACGGATCACCTCATTGCTGACCAGCAGGCTCCCTTCCGGCAGGCACGCCGCCAGATGAGTTGATTTACCTCCCGGAGCGGCACATAGGTCGAGACATCGGACAGGCGTTTTCACATGACTGCGGATCACCTGTTCGAGAAACATGGACGACGCTTCCTGTACGTAGTAGGCGCCGGCATGGAAGAGCGGGTCGAAGGTAAACGAAAGCCTTTCAGGCAGGTAATAACCTGTATCGCACCACGCCACCCGGTTATCCGGAGTATCGGCTGCCGGGATAGGAGCGCCTTTCTTCTCGTTGATACGGATACTGACGGGGACATCGGCCTGCAACGCCGCTTCGAAACTGTCGAACTCATTTCCCAGCAATGCACGGGTACGTGTGATAAAATCTATCGGAAGTGCCATCTCTTTTCGCTTGTTTTCGGCAAAAATACTACTTTTGCGTAAGATTTAAGATTTATGATTTATGATTTATGGCCATGTCGCCTTTTTTATCATGGTCATAAATCATAAATCATAAATCATAAATCATAAATTCATGTCCGCTCTCTATCTCATCCCTGTCACGCTTGGCGACGTCGAACATCGCCGGGTCCTTCCCGAATACAACCGGGAGGTTATCCTTTCCATCCGTCATTTCATTGTCGAAAATGTACGTACGGCACGCCGTTTCCTGAAAAAGACAGAGCCTTCGATCGTGATTGACAATCTTGTCTTTTATGAATTGAACAAGCATACGTCGGCCGAAGCCGTTGCCGCTTATCTGGCTCCTTTGGCGGAAGGCGAGTCGGTCGGTGTGATCTCGGAGGCCGGCTGCCCGGCGGTTGCCGATCCGGGGGCAGATGTGGTGGCTATTGCACAGCGTAAAGGTTACAAGGTGGTTCCGCTGGTCGGCCCTTCTTCGATCCTGATGTCGGTGATGGGTTCCGGTTTTAACGGGCAGAGCTTTGCTTTTCATGGCTATCTGCCGATCGATGCTTCACAGCGTACGAATGCGATCAAGAAACTGGAAGGGCGCATCTACTCGGAGAACCAGACGCAGCTGTTCATCGAAACGCCTTACCGCAATAATAAATTGGCGGAGGAGTTGATCCGTACGTGCCGCCCTTCGACCAAATTGTGTATTGCTTCGAATATCACTTGCGAAGATGAATATATCCATACGCGTCCTGTTAAAGAATGGGCCGGAAAGGTTCCTGATTTGAGCAAGAAACCGACAATCTTCTTAATATATAAGTAAATGGAAACTTATAAGGCACATGAAACAGCCGTTATCGATCCCGGATGCACAATTGGAGACGGCACACACATCTGGCATTTTTCCTATATTATGCCGGGATGCTCAATCGGTCGGAATTGCAATATCGGACAGAATGTCGTGATTTCTCCGCAGGTCGTCTTAGGGGATAATGTGAAGGTGCAGAACAATGTTTCCGTTTATACCGGCGTGACTTGCGGGGATGATGTTTTTTTAGGACCCAGCTGCGTTTTTACAAATGTGGTCAATCCCCGCAGTGCCGTTTCCCGTAAAGACCAATATTTGAAAACGTATGTCGGCAAAGGTGCTTCTATCGGTGCGAACGCAACGATCGTTTGCGGCCATACGATCGGCGAATATGCCATGATCGGTGCAGGGGCCGTGGTCACTAAAGATATTCCGCCATACGCTTTGGTTGTCGGCAATCCTTCCCGTCAGATCGGTTGGGTGAGCGAATACGGGCATCGCCTCTCCTTCAATGAAAAAGGTATCGCCACATGCCCGGAAAGCAATCAGCAATACCTGTTAGAGGGGGGCGTCGTGACGCGTATTTCGTAGAGACGAGATCCGCCCGCCTTAATGTCTTTAGCAAGCCTTAAAGCTCATATCCAGCCCCTTGACAGAGTGTGTCAGGGCTCCGACTGAGATATAATCCACACCGCATTCGGCATAATCGCGAAGCGTGGCGAATGTGATGCCACCTGAAGATTCCAGCTCGTAACGTCCGGCAACCATTTCGACGGCTTTCTTCGTATTCTCGATATTGAAGTTGTCCAGCATGATACGGTCGATACCGCCGACACGCATTGCTTCCTGTAACTCGTCGAAGTTACGAACCTCGATTTCAATCTTCAAATCCTTGTTTTTCTCTTTCAGATACTGATGGCAGCGTGTGATGGCCGCTTCGATACCGCCGGCAAAGTCCACATGGTTGTCCTTCAGCAAAATCATATCGAACAACCCGATACGATGGTTGACACCTCCACCGATTTTAACTGCTTCTTTCTCGACCATGCGCAGGCCCGGAGTCGTCTTACGCGTATCCAGTACGCGTGTTTTCGTTCCTTCCAATGCTTTGACATATTTGCGTGTCGTGGTTGCAATACCACTCATGCGTTGCATGACATTGAGCATCAGGCGTTCCGTTTGCAGCAAAGACTGTACCTTACCTTCGACTACGAAAGCGATATCGCCTTTCTTCACTTCGGCTCCGTCGTGGATGAATGTCGTCATTTTCAGATCCGGATCGAATGTGTGGAAAATACGTTCAGCCATTTCGACCCCGGCCAATACGCCGTCTTCCTTCACGATCAGCTGGCTCTTCCCCATTTCCGTAGCCGGAATGCAACATAAAGTCGTATGGTCGCCATCACCTATATCTTCTGCGAATGCCAGGCGGATCAGTTCCGCAATCAGTTGTTCTTTTGTCTCTTGTACGTTCATGTTACTGTTGATTTATGATTTATGATTTATATGCGACAAGGTATAAATCATAAGATCTTGTTATTCAATTCTGATAGACTGTATAATCGCTTTGTTTCCTTCTGCACGGTATGTCACGTTTACGCGATATTCACCGGATGAAGTAGGTAGTTTACCGACAAAGAAACCAGTCTCTTTTTTATCAGCATGGTGAACGACTGTGAATCCTGTCGGCTTGTTCCCTCCGAAGAAGGCATTCAGCATTGAAACAGCGTCGTTTGCGTTGCACTTTTTGGATGAACCCGGTAGGGCCATGTCGACTTCCTTGTCCATTGATCCACTGAGCGACGAGACGTTGCCTCTTTTAAAAGCGTTCGATATAGGAACTATGTCGGCAGCCATTACACTCAGAACCGAGAGAACCAATGCCAACGTCAAAAATAATCGTTTCATAAGCTTTCTCCTCTTTTTGTGAGTATTATCGTACAAAGGTATGTATTTTTTCCTGTAATTTAGCACCCTCAATCTCTAAAATGTAAACGAATGAAAATTGCGCTGATTGTGATCGGCAAGACGGATGCCGGCTATTTTGTGGAAGCGATCAATGAGTATAAGAACCGCCTGGTCCATTATATCCCTTTTGAAATGGAAGTGATCCCTGATATTAAGAACGTCAAAAATCTTTCCGAATCCCAACAAAAAGAGAGGGAAGGAGATTTGATTCTGAAAGCATTACAGCCGGGTGACTATTTGGTTTTGTTGGATGAAAAAGGAAAAGAATTTACATCGGTGCAGTTTTCCACCTATATAGAAAGAAAGACGCATACGGTCCCGAAGCGCCTGGTTTTTGTTGTCGGTGGTCCGTATGGTTTCAGCGATGCTGTTTATAAAGCCGCCGCCGAGAAAATATCCTTAAGCAAAATGACTTTCTCTCACCAGATGATTCGCCTGATCTTTATCGAGCAGCTCTATAGGGCGATGACAATTCTGAATAATGAACCCTATCACCATGAATAATTGGCAATTGACAATTAAAAATACAATCTGATAATTGTCTGATACATTTAATTGTCAATTGTCAATTCTCAATTTCGGATTTTCTGCATAAGCAGAAAATCCAACAGTGTCATTGCCGTCATTGATTCGACGATAGGGACAGCTCGAGGTAAAACACACGGATCATGGCGCCCACGGGCTTTCAAGATCGTGTCTTCACCTTCCGTATTGACGGTTTCCTGTTCCATCAGGATGGTGGCGACCGATTTGAAGGCAACACGGAAATAAATATCCTGCCCGTTCGAGATACCTCCCTGTATGCCACCGGAATGATTCGTACGGGTGTTGATGTGTCCGTTGTCGTTGAAGAAACGGTCGTTCCGTTCCGAGCCACGATATAAGGCCGCTTCGAAACCGTCACCGTATTCGAAACCTTTTACGGCATTGATTGTCAACATCGCATGTCCCAATGCCGCATGCAACTTTCCGAATACCGGTTCGCCCAGACCAATGGGAACTCCCTGTGCTACGCAGGTGATGATGCCGCCGATCGTATCTCCTTTGGATTTCACTTCGGCGATCAAAGCCTCCATTTTTTCGGCGGTCGCCGGATCCGGACAACGTACGGCCGTTTCTTCTGCCTTGTCCAAGTCGTAATCCGTGTATGAGCCGTTAAGTTTGATGTTCCCGACCTGTGAGGTAAATGCTTGTATCCGGATACCTTTCTGGCGAAGAACCAGTTTGGCAATTGCTCCGGCTACGCAACGGGCGATCGTTTCACGTGCAGACGAACGTCCACCTCCGCGCGGGTCGCGGATTCCGTATTTGGTCTGGTAGGTGTAATCTGCATGGGAAGGACGATAAACATTCTTCATATTATCGTAGTCCGCCGAGTGCTGGTTCTTGTTCCAGATGACGAAACCGATCGGAGTCCCTGTCGTTTTTCCTTCGTAAATACCGGAAAGGAACTGTACTTCGTCGTCTTCCTTGCGTGGGGTTGTGATTTTGGACTGTCCCGGTTTACGGCGGTTCAGTTCACTTTGGATAAATGCCGTATCTAGTTCGATACCGGCAGGGCATCCGTCTATTACGCCTCCGATTCCGGGACCGTGCGACTCTCCGAAAGAGGTCAGTCTGTATATGTTTCCAAATGTATTCACCCTTGCTAAAATTGTCAATTGTCAATTCTTTAATGGCATCCGCCACATCCGCATCCACTTTCGTGGTTATGGTCGCCACAACCGCTTCCACAGTCGTCACATCCACAACCGCATCCACCTGCCGGAGCTGTGAGGGCTGCGATTTCTTCAGCTGTCGGTTCGTGTACATCGATAACTTCACCATTGAAATGCAATGTTTCGCCAGCCAACGGATGGTTGAAGTCCATAACGACAACATCTTCTTTTACTTCCAAGACAGAACCGTTCATGCGGTTGCCGTTCGAATCCATCATCGGTACCGTGTTGCCTTCTTTGATCATTTCCGAGTCGAACTTGCCGTCTACCTCGAAAATATTCTTTGGAAGATCCAGTACGTGTTCCTCCACATATTCGCCGTATGCATCAGCCGGAGTTATAGAAAAATTAAATTTGTCGCCTACTTCCAGTCCTTTCAGAGCGTCTTCAAAAGCGGGGAGCATAGCGCCTGTACCAAAGATGAATTTCAGAGGTGTTTCAGCTGTTGCTCTTTCCATCAATTCGCGTTCTTCGCCTTCGCCTACATTCAGATCGTAAGTAACTGCAACGAACTTATTTGCTGTAATTTTCATTTGTAATTGTATTTATGATAAATAAAATGGCAACAAATTTACGCATAATTTCCGACTTGTCTGCCCAATCTCTGGATAATTAAATAGGCAAACGGCTTTATTTCTTATCTATCGCTTTTTTCAAAGCATCCAGTGCGGAAGACAGGTCGGAACGCGGACAGCCGATATTCAAACGCATATGCCCTTCACCTCCGGGACCGAACATGCTTCCGTCGTTCAGCAACAGGCCGGCTTTATCTTGGAACAAGCTTACCAGTTCAGGCTGGCTTAGTTTCAGGTCACGGCAATCCAACCATACAAGGAAAGATGCCTGAGGGGGATAGACTTTGATCTTCGGGAGTTTGGATTTGCAATATTCATCTACGAAGCGGACATTCTCAGTGATATACATCCGCATCTGTTGCAACCATTCGGCTCCGTATGTATAAGCCGCTTCTGTTGCCGTATAGGCAAAGATCGTCCCGGCATTGAATTCTCCTGCTTCCATGAAGGAATAGAACTTTTCTCGTATTTCCGCATTGGGAATGATCGAGTAGGAGGTGACGATTCCGGCAATGTTGAAAGTCTTGCTCGGAGCCATGAAAGTAATGCTGCAATTGGCGGCTGTCTCCGAAACCGTTGCAAACGGATGATGCGTATATTGCGGATAAGCCATCTCTGCATGTATTTCATCGGAGATAACGAGTATATTGTGTTTGGCACAAACCTCGGCCAACTTGACCAGTGTGTCTTTTTTCCAGACGACACCGCCTGGATTATGAGGGTTGCAAAGGATCAGGACTTTGCAATGCTCATCGATGACCGATTCAAGATTCTCGAAATCCATCTCGTAAATGTCGTCTACTGTTTTGAGCGGGTTGTAGACAACCTCACGGTGCATGTTTTCCGGAACGATGCGGAAGGGATGGTAGACCGGTGGCTGGATAATTACTTTGTCACCAGGTTTGGTGAAGCATTGCAAAACGAAACCGATTCCCTTTACGATGCCGGGAATATAACTAAGCCATTCGCGTTGGATTTTCCAGTTATGTTTATAATGTACCCACTCGATGATACTGTTATAATAGGAATCCGAATCGAATGTGTACCCGAAAATCTCATGCTCCAGACGCTTCTTGATTGCGTTGACAATAAAGTCTGGTGTCCGGAAATCCATGTCGGCTACCCAAAGTGGAACAAGGTTCTCGTTACCGAAGTCTTTCTTTAGAAGATCGTACTTGACACAATTGGTTCCACGACGTTCGATGATCTCGTCAAAGTTGTATTGTTTCATTATCTCTATAAGTTCAGTCTGTTGATCGGGGTCAAAGATACGAATTATATTTAGAAACTGTTTCGATTCCGACATTTGGGTAGTTACACAACCGGACTTTTAATTTTGTCTCGTCCTGAATAGATTGACTGTGTATTCAAAAATCCTGTTATAGGTTGTCTATACATGTAAATAACTGCCCCTTGTAAATGAGTCGGGTACG
>ENA-UEPV01002439-UEPV01002439.1-human-gut-metagenome-genome-assembly--contig:-NODE-2439-length-10306-cov-2.847981_pt1 | contig 10306 bp, 7 predicted proteins | sample MGYA00242942_ERZ507925 | MGnify/ENA primary metagenome ERZ507925 (study PRJEB26167, sample SAMN06115453) | human gut metagenome | host: Homo sapiens | place: China:Fujian | collected 2015-08-26... | reverse complement strand
GAAAAGCTGGTGTGTCTGCTTATCGTGGACGGAAAGCTTCAGATAAAAAAGGGAGAGGAGATAGTTGGCAGAGCGGAAACAACTTGTCTACAGCCATATTTTGGAGGCAGTGTCTTCTTCTCCGAAGGCCGGGTTCCTGATGGTGGGCTATGACGACTTGTATGCCATCCAGTATTTCAAGGATAACCGGATGGCGTATTGGAAACATAACGGTAAGAAAAATATCCGGCAGGCATTTGAAGAATCAGCGAAGGAATATCGTTCGGTTATGGAGCGCTGCCGTCATTTCGACACTCGTCTGATGGAAGACGCGGAAAAAGCCGGTGGAAAAGAATATGCAGAACTTTGTGCCATTGCTTACCGCCAGGCGGTGGCGGCCCACAAACTTATAGAAGATAAAGACGGGAATCTGTTGTTTCTTTCCAAGGAGAATTTTAGCAATGGTTCGATCGGTACGGTTGATGTGACGTATCCGTCTGCCCCCTTGTTCTTACTTTATAATCCGGAATTATTGAAAGGAATGCTGAATCCGATTTTCCATTACAGCGAAAGCGGACGATGGAACAAGCCTTTTGCCGCCCATGATGTCGGAACCTATCCTCATGCCAACGGGCAGACATATCCTTTCGATATGCCGGTCGAAGAATGTGGGAATATGTTGATTCTGACAACTGCCATCGCTCTGCGCGAAGGTAATGCGGATTATGCTCGTGAACATTGGAAGACGTTGGGTGTTTGGGCTAATTATTTGCTGAAAGAGGGACTTGATCCGGAAAATCAGTTGTGTACGGATGATTTTGCCGGACACCTGGCCCATAATGCAAACCTTTCGATAAAGGCGATCATAGGGATTGCCGGATATGGAAAGTTGGCCGAGATGTTGGGAGATAAGGAACAGGCTGTCAGGTATGTTTCAGCCGCTCGCGAGATGGCAGAGAAATGGGAGCGGATGGCTGATGATGGAGATCATTACCGGCTGACATTCGACCGGGAAAATACTTGGAGCCAGAAGTATAATCTGGTTTGGGATAGAGTTTTGGGCTTGCATATCTTTCCGGACAGGATCGCCCGGAAGGAGGTCGCTTTCTATTTGAGTCGGCAACAGCCGTTCGGCCTTCCGCTTGACAGCCGCAAGACCTATACCAAGATTGATTGGATTTTATGGACAGCGTGCTTGGCAGATACGCAGGAGGATTTCTCCCGTTTGTTATCACCCGCCTATAAATATGTGAATGAAACCGAACCTCGCGTACCCCTGACCGACTGGTATGAGGCTACCGACGGCCGGTCCATCAACATGCGTGCCCGTTCGGTAGTGGGGGGCTTTTTTATGAAGATGCTGGAAAAGCAGATGTATAAACCCTCTTTTCGTCCTGAGCCGGCGGAAGAACCAGTGGTGGAAGCCAAGAGCACTTATCGGAATCCGGTGATCGATTACAGTTTGCCTGATCCGACCATCATCAAAGCGGATGATGGCTATTTCTACTTGTATGCAACCGAAGATATCCGCAATACGCCGATCCATCGTTCACGCAACTTGGTGGACTGGGAGGAGATCGGAACGGCTTTCACGGAAGAAACACGTCCGACCTTCGAGCCGAAAGGAGGCTTATGGGCACCGGATATCAATTATATTAACGGACAATATGTATTGTATTATTCCATGTCCGTCTGGGGAGGTGAGTGGACCTGTGGGATCGGAGTTGCTACATCCGACAAACCGGAAGGGCCGTTCATTGACAAGGGACCGTTGTTCCGAAGCAAGACAATTCAAGTTCAGAATTCAATAGACCAATTTTTCATGGAAGATAACGGGAAAAAATACCTGTTTTGGGGTAGTTTCCGCGGTATCTATGGGATAGAGCTGTCGGGAGACGGCCTATCTGTTCGGGACGGAGCCAAAAAGAAACAGGTTGCCGGAACCGCCTACGAAGGTACTTACATCCATAAAAGGGGCGATTATTATTATTTGTTTGCCTCGATAGGGAGTTGTTGTGAGGGATTGAAAAGTACCTATACTACAGTTGTAGGCCGTTCTGACAGCCTGTTCGGCCCGTACACCGACAAACAGGGACGACCGATGATGGAAAATCATCACGAAGTTCTGATTCATGGAAATGATGCTTTTGTCGGTACAGGGCATAACTCGGAAATCGTTACGGACGACCGTGGGAACGACTGGGTTCTCTATCATGCCGTGAGCCGTGAACATCCTACCGGACGAGTCCTGATGTTGGATCGGATCCGTTGGAGAGATGGCTGGCCGGAAGTTGAAGGGGCAAGTCCTTCTTTAGAAGCGGAAGCTCCGGAGTTTATTAATTGAAAATTATAATCATTCACAAATCATAAAGTATAAATCATGAAAAAGACCTTATTTGTATGTTGTGCATTGGCACTGGCCTTGGGTGCACAGGCTCAATGGAAACCGGTAGGAGATAAGATCAAGACACCGTGGTCGGAACAGGTAAATCCGGCGAATGTCCTTCCTGAATATCCCCGTCCTCAGTTGGAACGTGGCGATTGGCAAAATCTGAACGGGGAATGGGAATATGCCATCAAACCGGTTGGCGATGTAGAACCGGCAACATTCGATGGTAAGATTTTGGTTCCTTTTGCTGTCGAATCCTCTCTGTCTGGCGTACAGAAAGAAGTTGGCGAAAACAGCGAATTATGGTATAAGCGTACTTTTTCCGTTCCTTCAGCCTGGAAAAATAAGGACATCATGTTAAATTTCGGTGCGGTGGATTGGAAAGCGGACGTGTTTGTAAACGACATCCTGATCGGTTCTCATAAAGGCGGTTTCACTCCGTTCTCCTTCAACATCACTCCGTATCTGACAGGAAAGAACAACCAGAAGCTGGTTGTCCGTGTATGGGATCCTAGTGATAAGGGATATCAACCGCGCGGTAAACAAACTTCCCGTCCGGAAGGCATTTGGTACACACCAGTAACCGGTATCTGGCAGACAGTATGGTTGGAACCGGTAGCTGCTGCCCATGTGACTTCGGTAAAGTCTATTTCCAATATTGACAATAATACGTTGAATGTGCCGGTCGGAACTTCCTGCGACTGCAATTCCGGTATCGTAACCGTGAAGGTGTTGGACAAAGGACAGGTTGTGGCTACGGCCAAAGGTGTTCAAGGAAAGGAATTGCGTTTGTCCGTACAAAACCCGACGCTCTGGAGCCCGTCTAATCCGTATCTGTATGATATGACGGTTTCTTTGTCGAAAGATGGAAAGGTGCTGGATGAAGTAAAATCATATACGGCTTTCCGTAAGATTTCTTCCAAACGCGATGCTGCCGGCATTATGCGCATGCAGTTGAATAATCAGGATTTATTCCAGTTCGGCCCGCTGGACCAGGGATGGTGGCCTGACGGACTTTATACGGCTCCGACAGATGAAGCATTGTTGTTCGACATCAAGAAAACAAAAGACTGGGGCTTCAATATGATCCGTAAGCACGTGAAAGTGGAACCGGCACGCTGGTATTATCATTGCGATAAGGAAGGTATCTTGGTATGGCAGGATATGCCGAGCGGCGATCATGGCTCTTATATTTGGGATCACCATGTATATAACGGTGGAAAAGACAATGAACGTACACCTGAATCCAAGGCCAACTATTATCGTGAATGGAAAGAGATCATGGACCTTTGCATATCCAATCCTTCCGTAGTCGTTTGGGTTCCTTTCAACGAAGCATGGGGACAGTTTGAAACGGAAAAAGCGGCTGAATGGACAAAGACTTACGATCCTTCCCGTCTGGTGAACCCGGCAAGCGGCGGCAACCATCGTCCTTGCGGTGATATCTTGGATCTGCATAACTATCCGGCTCCCGATATGTTCCTGTTCGATCCGAAACGTGTGAATGTGTTGGGTGAATACGGTGGAATCGGCCTTCCGGTAGAAAACCATTTGTGGTGGAACAAACGCAACTGGGGATATGTGCAGTTTAAGAACAGCGACGAAGTGACGGCTGAATATGTCAAATACGCCAATATCCTGAAAGATTATGTGAAACGTGGTTTCTCTGCCGCTGTCTATACGCAGACAACTGATGTGGAAGGTGAAGTGAACGGTCTGATGACATACGACCGCAAAGTGATCAAGATCGACGAAGCTGCTGTAAAGAAAGCCAATCAGTCAGTTATTAACGAATTAAAGTAAAAGCATGAAACGGATTAGCATAGCTTTTTTATCTCTTTTTCTGTGCGTGGCCTCTGTCTGGTCTATGCCGCGTCCCGAATATCCCCGTCCGCAGTTCGAGCGGGCGGGTTGGGTCAACCTGAATGGGGAATGGACCTGCTCGTTTGATTTCGGCGGTTCAGGAATGGAACGCGAGTTCTATAAATCGAAAGGTTTTGACAAGAAGATCACTGTTCCCTTCTGCCCGGAAAGTAAATTGTCCGGTATTGGATATACGGACTTTATCAATCATTTCTGGTATCAGCGTCCGATCACGATCCCGCAGGAATGGAACGGAAAGAACATTCTGCTTAATTTCGGTGCGGTCTACTATAAATCGGAAGTCTATATCGACGGTGTTTTGGCTAGCCGCCATTTCGGTGGGACTTCCTCGTTTGCCGTGGATATTACTTCTCTGGTAAAGCCAGGCCAGACACATAGTCTGGTTGTTTATGTGGAGAGCGACGTCCGTGGGGCCAAACAAGCAGCCGGCAAACAGAATCTGCAATACGCCTCTTATGGCTGCAACTACACCCGTACGACCGGTATCTGGCAGACGGTCTGGATGGAAGCGGTCCATCCGGAAGGATTGCAATCGGTTCAGCTTCTGACGGATATCGACCAGCAGCAATTGGTGGTCCGTCCTCGTTTCTATAAGGAAGCAGGTGGAAAATTGCAGGTGACATTGAAAGACAACGGCAAGGTGGTTGCTAGCCGGACGGTTTCGGCAAGTTCTCTGTCTTCTGTGGTTCTTCCAGTCAAGAAAATGAAGACCTGGAGTCCGGAAAGTCCTTTCCTCTATGATTTGGAGTACAAAGTATTGGATAAGAATGGAAATATAATTGATGAGGTCAATGGTTATGCCGGTATGCGCAAAGTGCATATCGAAGGCAATAAGATTTATCTGAACAATAAGCCTTACTACCAGCGCCTGGTGCTCGACCAAGGTTTCTATCCCGACGGCATCTGGACGGCTCCGAGTGACGAGGCGTTGAAACGGGATATCGAACTCTCTATGGAGGCAGGTTTCAATGGAGCACGCCTGCATCAGAAGGTTTTCGAAGAACGTTTCTATTATTGGGCGGATAAGATGGGTTATCTGACTTGGGGGGAAGCTTCCAGCTGGGGGATGGATTGTAACGATACGGAAACGGCTCGTAATTTCATTACCGAATGGAGTGAGATTGTGCAGCGCGACCGTAACCATCCGTCACTCCTGATCTGGACGCCGACCAACGAGGAGTTCTGGCCCGACCGTGTGCAATATCCGCGTTTGATGCACGACCTCTACAACCTGACGAAAATGATCGATCCGACGCGTCCTTTCCATGGGGCAAGCGGTGGAACGCATATCGCAACCGATATCTGGACCGTTCATAATTACGAACAGGACCCCGCCAAGTTGAAGGAGAAACTGTATAACGGTGGCAAACTGATGGAAGCTCCGAAATGGGAAATCCATCTGATGCCGATGAATATCGGTTACAACGGCCTGAAATATACCGACCAGTATGCTTTCCCGGAATACAAGAAGGACATGCCTTACTTGGTGGATGAGTTTGGCGGTATCAAATGGAATCCGTCGCAGCAGATGGAGAGCGCCCAGAATACATCCTGGGGATATGGCGAACCGCCTCGTTCCCTGGAAGAGTTCTATGCTCGTCTGGAAGGCCAGGTGGATGCTGTGCTCTCTCTCTCAAATGATATTTGGGGCTATTGCTATACGCAGCTTACGGATGTGGAACAGGAGCAAAACGGTATTTATTATTACGACCGTACCCCTAAGTTCGACATGAAGCGTATCCACGCCATTTTCAGTAAGACACCAGATTCAAAATAATAACGGACTAAAAATCAATTAGGGGGCAGGGAATATCCTTGTCCCCTAATTTTTTTTGTGCCTATTCGGAGCGTTGTTTCTCAAAGTGGTAAGGAAAATGCAAAATGATCCTATCCGGACTCTGCCCGTTCTCAAGAAGCAACTGATCCGGAACATACCATAAACTATCTCGGAAGTCATAGTAAACTAATTCAAGGCATATAGCATATTATTTATATGTAGTACTACTTGTCACGAATACGTAGTACTATCTATCATCAATTGGTAGTACTACATATGGGCAATTGGTGGTGACTGCCAATAGATACTTTGCTATATGTTATCATTTATTTCTTGAGGTGTTTGGAGTTAGTTGATGGCATGAAACGAGTTAGTGTACCAGTTATCTGCAGACCGATGTCATTTTAGTCATTTGCCCAGCCATGTTTTGATACGTTTGTTCATTGGCTTTTCAAAATAGTAGTAGGAAAGCAAACATATTATAATCGGTTTTCTTTCTCCTTGGTTTTATAGGCTTTTCTTAACACTCTGCGGGGGAGGAGCCGTATTGTTTAAATCAATTATAATCTGTAACTTTGCCGGATAAACAGAATTTGTAATGAAATATAATACAGAAGAAAAGAAATTGGTTATGCCCGAATATGGACGCAATATACAGAATATGGTGGACTATTGCATTACCATTCAGGACAGGGAAGAACGTAAACGCTGTGCAGACACAATAATCAACATCATGGGAAACATGTTTCCCCATTTACGCGATGTAAACGACTTCAAACATATTCTCTGGGATCACTTGGCTATCATGGCCGACTTCAAATTGGATATCGATTATCCGTACGAGATCGTAAAGAAAGAAGACCTTTACTCACGTCCTCCGCGTATACCTTATAACAATTCGCGTATACGTTACCGTCATTACGGCAAGACGCTTGAGAAAATGATCCAGAAAGCAACCGAATTCGAACCGGGTGTGGAAAAGGACCAGTTGATTAAATTGCTGGCTACCCAAATGAAGAAATCGTTCCTTACCTGGAACAAGGAATCCGTAGACGATCGGAAGATATTCAAAGACCTCGACGAATTGTCGGAAGGTCAGATCATCTTGGATGAAGAGGTACATAAGCTGGCGGAAAGCCGTGATATACTCGCTCGCAACAATACGAACAACAAGAAAAACTATTCACGTAAAGGCCGATGAGTTCATTTGTCATAGAAGGCGGTTACCGGTTGTCCGGTGAGATTGTTCCGCAGGGCGCAAAGAATGAAGCCTTGCAGGTCATTTGTGCAACATTGCTTACGCCGGAAAAAGTGACAATCCATAATGTACCGGATATCCTGGATGTGAATAACCTGATACAACTCCTGCGCGACATGCAGGTGAAGGTGGAGCATCCGGCTGCCGATACCTATACATTTCAGGCCGATGCTGTCGACTTGAACTATCTGGAAACGGACGAGTTTTTGCGTAAAAGCGGTTCCTTGCGCGGTTCGGTGATGATAGTCGGTCCTCTGGTTGCCCGTTTTGGCAAGGCTTTGATCCCTAAGCCGGGAGGCGATAAGATCGGACGCCGTCGTCTGGATACTCACTTTGTCGGTATTCAGAAGCTGGGGGCTTGCTTCAGTTATGATCCTGACCGCCAGCTCTACGAAATAGAGGCGAAGAAGCTGAAAGGCGCCTATATGCTGCTTGATGAAGCTTCAGTGACCGGTACGGCCAATATCTTGATGGCGGCCGTGCTTGCAGAAGGAAAAACAACGATTTATAATGCCGCTTGCGAACCTTATCTGCAACAACTTTCTTCCATGCTGAATCGTATGGGAGCCCGTATTTCGGGTGTCGGCTCCAATTTGCTGACAATAGAAGGGGTTGAGGCGTTGGGTGGCACTACACATACGATCTTGCCGGATATGATCGAAGTAGGCAGTTTTATCGGAATGGCTGCTATGACCGGTTCCGACATCACGATCAAAAATACAGGCTATGATATGTTGGGGATTATTCCCGATTCATTCCGTCGTCTGGGAATTACGGTCGAACAAATCGGTGACGATATCCATGTCCCGACACACGATTCTTATCAGATCGAGACGTTTATCGACGGCTCTATTATGACGATTGCCGATGCTCCCTGGCCGGGACTGACGCCGGACTTGCTGAGTGTCTTCCTCGTTGTGGCGACGCAGGCTGTCGGCAGTGTGCTGATCCATCAGAAGATGTTCGAAAGCCGTCTCTTCTTTGTCGACAAACTGATCGACATGGGAGCGCAGATCATTCTTTGCGATCCGCACAGGGCGACTGTGATTGGGTTGGGCAATCGTTTCAAACTGCGTGGTTCCAATATGGTTTCTCCGGATATTCGTGCCGGCATTGCTTTGCTGATTGCGGCGATGAGTGCCGAAGGTACCAGCCATATCCATAATATCGACCAGATAGACCGTGGATATCAGAATATTGACAAACGGTTGAACGGCATCGGGGCGCGTATTACCCGACTTTAAACATTCTTGTCATGATTAAGAAAGAAGATGTTTTCAAGATAGGACAGTTTGCCAAACCTCACGGCATAAAGGGGGAGATCGCGCTGGTTACAAACAGCGATGTTTTTGACGATTCGGACGATCCGTATATCATATGTGAGATGGATGGGATCCTGGTCCCTTTTTTCATCGAGGAGTATCGCTATAAGACGGATACCGTTATCCTTCTGAAGTTGAAGAATGTGGACGATGAGAAAGCGGCCCGTGAATTTTCCAACCGCGAAGTCTTTTATTCGCTCGATGAAGTGGACAGGGATGACTTGGTGGGAGATATGACATGGGATAGCTTTATCGGTTATCGGGTCATAGACGAACATCATGGCGAAATTGGCGAGATTACTGATGTCGACGAGTCAACCATCAATGTCCTTTTGCAGATCGACCATAACGGCGAAGAACTGTTGTTGCCTGCTGCCGAGGAACTGATCTTGTCTGCCGATCATGAGAATAAGACGCTGGCCGTTTCCGTTCCGGAAGGTCTGTTGGATTTATGAAATTGACGAATACACATGGCACAAAAGCAAAGACGAACAAATAAGAAATCATTCTGGCACCGGATTAGGTTTAAATACAAACTGTCTTTCTTCAATGAAGGAACGCTGGAGGAAGTATGGTCTTTCCGGTTGTCACAGCTTTCCGCATTTGCGATGTTGGCCTTGTTTGCTTTCTTGCTGATCGCTTTTACTGCCTTTATCATTATTAAGACACCGATACGGAACTATCTGCCGGGTTATCTGGATGTGGAAGTTCGTAAGGAGATCATGCAGAATGCCTTGCGTGCCGATTCGTTGGAAAGGATGATCCAGATACAATCTCTTTATCTGAATAATGTGGCGGGTATTCTGTCGGGGACGATGCCGATCGATTCGATTCGAGAGATCGATTCGCTGGCACGAGTGAACCCTGACTATGAGATTCCTCAAACGAAGGAGGAAAAGAAGTTTGTAAAGGATTTTGAAGAGGCGGAGAAATACAACTTGGCAGTCTTGGACCCGAATCCGGTTCCTACTGACGGTGTCTTTTTCTACAAGCCTGTAGATGGAGTGGTCTCTTCTCATTATAATGCCAATATGGTGTCGACTTGGTTGCAGCCCCGAAGGAAAGCGTGCTGGCTACGTTGGATGGCACGGTGGTCTTTGCTGGCTTCGATCCGAACTCCGGGAATGTGATACAGGTGCAGCATAGGAATGGTTTTTTATCTATTTATAAACATAACGAATTATTGCTGAAAGAGGTGGGCGACCGCGTCGTCGCGGGAGAGGCCATTGCTCTGGTAGGCAATACGGGGAAATTGTCGACCGGTCCCCATCTCCATTTCGAGTTGTGGTATAAAGGTGGCCCAGTCAATCCCGAAGAATATATAGCATTTTAATACGCATGAAAAGAAACTTGGCCATATTAGGTTCTACAGGTTCTATCGGAACGCAGGCTTTGGAAGTAGTCAGCGAACATCCTGACCTTTTTGAAGTATATGCTCTTACTGCCAATAATCAGGTGGATCTGCTGATTAATCAGGCACGTAAATATATGCCTGAAGTGGTGGTAATCGCCAACGAGCAGAAATATCCCGAACTGAAGGAGGCATTGGAAGACCTTCCCATCAAGGTATGGGCGGGTTCGGATGCCATTGCCCAGGTCGTCCAGTCGGAACCGATCGATATGGTGCTGACGGCAATGGTGGGATATGCAGGACTGAAACCGACGATCGCAGCGATCAAAGCCGGTAAGGCGATCGC
>ENA-UEPV01002431-UEPV01002431.1-human-gut-metagenome-genome-assembly--contig:-NODE-2431-length-10323-cov-3.044700_pt1 | contig 10323 bp, 9 predicted proteins | sample MGYA00242942_ERZ507925 | MGnify/ENA primary metagenome ERZ507925 (study PRJEB26167, sample SAMN06115453) | human gut metagenome | host: Homo sapiens | place: China:Fujian | collected 2015-08-26... | reverse complement strand
GCTGCATGCGGCAGTATCATATTCCATTTGGGCATCACCGATCATAATATTTTTACACGGCCCCTGTGCCGCAAGGAATTCTTTTTTTGTGATTTTCTCCTGCGGGCGCAGAACAATGCTTTTCTCGGCGAGAGCGGCAAGACCGAGACTGTAGAGTTGGGCATAAAACGCGTCGGGGTCTCGGCGACTGGTTAGGATGCGGCAGGGAAACTCAGAAAAAAAGTCGGTCAGAACACTACCGGACAGTAACAGCGTATCAAGAGAGAGAAAACTTGCCTCCTCCAGTAATCGCCGCTTCTCATCGTAATACGCTGAAGGAAGGATCGACTGTGTAATGACAGTAGAACACCCAGCGCCGCCGCAACCAAATCGTCCTTGCCCAGTCTCCGCTTAGCTGCAATATATTCTTTGGATCCCAGACCGGAAACACCTCCAGCCGCAAGGAACACCTGATAATATCTTTGCCAGACATCGACGATCGTACCATCAAAATCAAAATAGATCATCTGTTAAAGCCTATGTAATTTCAAAATATTCATCAAAATAACGGTACATGGTCAAACCGTCATTCCCACAGCAGCCGAGGGGGGAAATGACCTTTCCGTCCAACAGTTCCAACAGAAGTCGCGGGATATCCAACCCGCTTGCGACCGTTAGGGGGAGTCCGCCGGACGCATAGCGGAGGTTAATGTCAATAAAATAAGGAATGTCATCCCGTACAATATACTGGAAATTCACGCAGCCCCGAAAGAGAAAATGCGAAGAAAGCGCCTGCAAATACGGAGCAATATCAAAAGAATGGTCATTCTTGCTGACGATCACTGCGCCGCCCATGCTCTTTTGCCGGATACGGGGATTATACCCAACCAAATGTCCGTCAATGTCGAAGAGACAGTCCACCGTATATTCTGTACCTTCTATACACTCATAAAAACTGGCATCTGGATCGGCTGCGGCAAATTCGCGATGCAGACCGGCGGTAGGAACTGGCTGTGCTCTTTGGCTACCGCTGCCGGAATTCGGCTTCATAAAAACAGGGTACGCGGGGACATCCTTCGGTGAAAGGTATTGCAGAGGCACAGGAATCCCCGCCTTACGCAAGTTTTCATTTGCCGTTTGCTTCTGATCCAGTTCCAAATAGGTTTGGTACGGCGAGACGAGAAAGTGCCCGCCCCAATCGGTACGCAGTTGATGTTCCAACCGAGCAACCTCACGGATCTCCTTAGAGTGTGTTGGCAAGTACACATCAATCTCTTTCTCTCTCAGACAGCATACCAGCTGAGAATAGAATCTCGGATCGGTTGCGGCAGGCAGTCGAACAAAATCATTCGCAAAATGTCGTGTTACTTGTAAATCAGTCGTATCTGCTCCGACAACGTAGCAACCTAACCGCCGGCAAAACTGCCGTGTCAAATAGCTACCAGTTAAGCCCCCGCAGGAACCTATTAGTACTCGTGGTCGCTTCATCACAACGCCTCCAGCACCGCGGTGATGACCGTCTCCTGCTCCGCCTCCGTCAGATAGGGGTGCATGGGCAGGGAGAAGGTCCGGGCGCAGTAGTCATTGGCATTTCGGAACGCTTCGCCGCAGGTCGGCTCGTCCCGGAACACCGGCAGGGCGTGCTGCGGCGTGGGATAGTAGACCATGTTGGGGATGCCCTTTTCCGTCAGGCGGGCGATGATGCGGTCACGCTGCTTGGTGTCCTCCGCCAGCAGCGCGTACTGCGCCCACACGGACAGGCAGCCCTCTGCCACAAAGGGCGTGGTGAATTTCCCGGCAAAGGCGGCGTTGTAGCGCCCCGCCACGGTCTGCCGGGCGGCGATCTCATAGTCCGCCAGCGCTTTCAGCTTGGGCAGCAAAACCGCCGCCTGCAAATTGTCCAGACGGGAGTTCATACCCACGCGGATATTGTCGTACTTGCCGCCGGGGCCCTTGCCGTGGACGCATAAGGAGCGGATGAGATCGTTGATCGCATCGTCGTCCGTGAACACCGCGCCGCCGTCGCCGTAGCAGCCCAGCGGCTTGGCCGGGAAAAACGAGGTGGTGGCAATGCGTCCGAAGGAGCAGGCCTTTTTCCCGTGATATTCCGCACCGAAGCTCTGGGCGGCATCCTCGATGAGAGCGAGGCCGTACTTCTCGCAGACGGCGGAAACGGCGTTATAATCGCATGGGTTGCCGAGAATGTCCACCGCCACAACCGCCTTGGGGGTGTACTTCCCCTCTGCCAGCACCGCCTTGACCTGACGCTCAAGGCTTGCGGGATCAAGGTTGTAGGTGTCGGGGGTAATGTCGCAGAAAACGCTCACCGCGCCGAACATGGCGGCAGGCTCCGTGGAGGAAATGAAGGTCATATCGGGGGCGAACACCGCGTCCCCCTCCCCCACGCCCAGCGCCATGAAGGCAAGCTGGAGGGCATCGGTGCCGTTGGCGCAGGTGATGCAGTGCTTGCGGCCGGTGAAGGCGGCAAGCTGGGTTTCCAGCTCCTTGACATATTTACCGCCGATGAACGCGGCGGAATTCAGAACATCTTGTATGTTCGCGTTAATTTCGTCCCTGAGGGCGGCGTATTGGGCTTTCAGGTCGATGAATTGCATGGGATCACACTTCCTTTTTGATGTAAGGCTTTGCGGGATTTCCGATAACGGTGGTATCGGCGGGAACATCCTTCACCACCACAGCGCCGAGACCGACAAAAGCATTTTCGCCTACGGTGCATTGATTCCGAATAATATCGCCTGCTATATACGCATTTTCACCCACATGGACACTTCCGCTGACGCTGCACGGAACTGCCATCGCAGAATCCCGCTCAAAATAACAGTTATGGGCTACATGGCCTAAAGCGTCCAATTTTACACCGTCCTCCAGAGTGGTATCATCTATCGTTCCGCGGCTGATGCAGAGATTTTCTCCAATCAGGACATCATTTCCGATTGTCACTCCGCCAAAATGCTTCACCATTGTTTTTTTATGGCTTGCATCTTCGGTATAAGCATATCCGTCATGTCCGATCACGGCACCAGACTTGATCTCACACCGGCTGCCGATCGTAACATGGTTCACGATGGTCACCCCATTCCAGATCACGGTATCGTCACCGATGGTGATGTCGCCGTCCAACGTGCAGTTGTGGCCGATGCGGACATTCCTTCCCAGTTTGACCTGCGGGGAAAGGTAGGTAAACTGTCCGATGGCAGGACGGTTTTCCGCCTCGCCGTAAAAATGCTCCATTGCGGAGAAAAAGGCGTGCTTGGACTGCGGCGTTTCGATGACGTTCGGAAACGCGCCCGTCACGCCCTCGGAAACGAAGGCCAGCGCAACAGCGGCGCAGTCGAAGCCATCAGGAATATTCTCCTGCTTTTTTACCCAGGTGAAGGTGCCGGGCTTGTAGTGCGTGAGCGAGGAAAAACGCGCCACCTCGCTCTCCGCGCTGCCGCGAAACACATAAGGGATCTGCTCCGCATCTAAAAAGCGCAGGATCTCCGAAATTCTCATATCAAAGCGCCTCCTTCGGAAGAATAGACGGTAGATCGGTAATGTTCTCCATCATCTGCTCATACCGCTCGGCGTTTGCAGAACGGATAAACGCGCCGACGCTTTCGGTGATGTCCTGCTCCTGTTCGTGATACCAGAAGGCGTGGGTCAGGATATGAAGGCGGTCATACTCTCCGCTGCGGATGATGTCCTCCACCGGCTCCCGCCAACGGCGGCGGCTGTCGGAGAGGTACTTGAAGTCATGGAAAAAGGTCTGCCCGTAGGAGTTGACCATGCCGGGAATTTGCAGATCCGCCTCCAGAGTCACCTTGGAGGGGCGGTGCATGGAGACGGTCGTAATGGGACAGCCGCAGATGTCCGCGAGGATGCCCGCCTCGCGGACGATCAGCTCCTCCGTAGAGGAACTGGCATAGGAACCTATGCCGCTCTCGCTGGCGTAAGCCATTTCGTCAAAGTGCAGTCCGATCTCATGTCCAAGTTCCCCGAGACGGCGCAGAATCCTTTGTGATGCCGCCGAGGCGGGATTGTAGAAGTCGGTGCGGAGAAGCACGAACCATGTGCTCTTCACGCCCTCCTCCGCCTCGATCTCCGCCAGCCGCAGCGCCTGCGGGAGGCTGTTGTCTATATCGTGGCGCAGGATCACACAGCGGGGGTACGATTGATAATCGTGGTAATCCGTAAAAGCGTAGCCGCCCTGACGCAGAAAATCGAGCAGTTCGCGGTATGCGGTATAGGTAAATTCCATTCCGTTCACGCTTTCCTTTCGGGGATATTATCAATGACGGCCATCAGCTTGTCCGTCAGGCGTTTGAAGTCGAAGTTCTCCGCGGCGCGGCGGGCGTTTTGACAATAGCGGGCATATTCCTCTTCCGGCCATTTCGCCATCCGCTGCAAGGCTTGTGCGGTTGTCTCGCCGGATAGAGAGTTTAGAATGATTCCTGCCTGGTATTGTTCGACCGGGTTATAATTGGTTTCAAAATCCATGAGGATCGGCTTACCGGCGGCAAAATAGTCAAACATCTTGTTGGGACTGATCCCAAAGCGGAACAGCGGCCCCGGAGTGCCATGCATGAGATTTGCATCTGCACGGCTGACGATGGAGGGAATGTATTTCTTCTCCACACTGCCCTTGAACACCACATTGGAAATGTTCTCGTCGCGGACGCGCTGTTCCAGCGCCTCACGCTCGTCGCCGTCGCCCCAGATCAGAATCTTGACGCAGGGATCATTCACGCACTTCGCCGCATCCAGCAGCAATCCCAAATTGTTGACTTTGCGGATGGAGCCGGTATAGACCACCTTGAAGGTGTCCGGATCGTCCAGATCGGGATCGTCTACAGGGAAATGCTCTTTATTGTAGTCAAACTGCTCCAGATCGACGCCGTTGTTGATGTAGTGCACCTTGGAGCGGGAGATCTCCTTGTCCCAGCCCTGCTCCACGATGTAGTCGTAAGCACCCTCCATGGTGAACACCAAGGCATCGGCTTTTTTGTAGATCCACTTTTCCAGCCGCCGCAGGGCGAGGACGGCGGGATTGTGAGGTCCGGCGATGCCGTAAGCCACGATGCTCTCCGGCCAGAGGTCGGCGATCTCCGCCACGGTTTTACAGTCCCACTTGCGGCCCATCCGGACGCCCATGGCGCAGGAGGTCGGCGGCATGGAGGTGGCCACGATGGCATCCGGCTTCGTAAACTGCTTGCAGACACCCGGCAGCTTCCACGCGAACTCACAGATATTGTAAATACGCTTGAGACCGCTGCCCTGATAATCACAGCACTTGATATAGACATAGTGAACACCGTCCACCGTTTCCTCACGCCATTTCCGCCCGTCGGTGATGAGGTTGATGTCCGAATTATGGACGGAGCTTGCGGCGAAGATGGTCACGGTATGTCCCATTGCCATGAGATACTTGGCAAAGAGCGTCGGTCTCGCCAGTGGATAATACTTCGGCGGAACGGCGTAGTGGTTAATGAGCCAGATATTCATAAAACGATTCCTTTACTTCCCAGCAGCGATGAGTAACTCCCTGCTCTCTTCCTGTAATTCCTGATATGCTTCCTCACTCACCTGCGCCGTTCGGAGCAGGTAATCGCCCAGATCCTCGGCAGTATCCATACCGTCAGCAGAGATGTCCTCCCGAAAAAAGACCTTTCTTACCGTGAGCAGGACGATCTTCACATCGCCCAGAAAGGTGATCTGGCGGATATAGCGCAGGTCCGCGGCCAATTTATCCTCCCAAGAGATCGCATTGCGTCCGCTGACCTGCGCAAGTCCCGTCAGACCCGGCATCACGGTATGACGGAGGCGCTGCTCAGGCGTCATGAACACCATATCCCGCACCAGCTGCGGCCGGGGGCCGACGATGGACATATCGCCCTTGAAGATGTTCCACAGCTCCGGCAGCTCGTCGAGGCTGGTGGAGCGGAGAGCGCGGCCGAACTTCGTCAGGCGAACCTCGTCAGGCAGCAGTTCGCCGTTTTCGTCACGCGCGTCCGTCATGGAGCGGAATTTGTACATTTTGAAGATCTTCTCGTCCTTGCCTGGGCGCTCCTGACAGAAAATGACGGGGCTGCCCAGTTTCGTCCGCACCAGAACGGCCACGATCAGCAGCACCGGGGACAGCACCACAAGGGCGCAGCCGGAGAGAAGAACGTCCAATATTCGCTTGATGTAACGGGCGTAGATGCCCTGCTTTCCCTGTTTCACAAAAATTACTTCCTATGTCCTTTTTCTCACTCAAAGCAGGCACGGATCAGTTCGATAACCGTATCCTGCCGCTCCGGCGTCATTTTGTTGTCGCTGGGCAGGCACAGGCCGCGAGCGAAAATATCCGCTCCCACGTCAGGAACGCCACCGGCGATATAGGCATTGGTGCGGCAGCGGAGGCTCCCCTCCCGGCCCACGCACTCGTGCATCCGGTACATGGGCTGCATGTGCATGGGCTTCCAGATGGGGCGGCCCTCGGCGTTATACTTCGCCAAAACCCCTAAAATTTCCGTGGGGCAGGACTTTCCCGCCTTCGGATAATAAAGGGCGCGGCTGTCATCTCGAAGCTGGGCACACATGGCGTCCTCGTCGATGACCAGAGCGGAGAGCCAGTAGTTCGGCTCGGTTCCGTCAACGATGGGGTTCATCGTCACCGGCAGGTCCCGCAGACCCTCGCGATAGCGCTGGTAAATGGCCTTTTTCTGGGCGATATGCTCCTCTAAGTGCGGATACTGGCCCCGCACCACGCCCGCGACGACATTACTCATGCGGTAGTTGTAGCCCACTTCCTCGTGCTGATACCACGCGGCGTTTTCCCGGGCCTGGGTTGCCCACTTCCGGGCGCGGTTGGCGTCCTCAAGGGAGTTGGTCAGAAGGCAGCCGCCGGCAGAGCCGGTGATGATCTTGTTGCCGTTGTAGGAGATGGCGGCGTAGTCTCCGAAGCTGCCGCACTGCTTGCCGTTGACTGTGGCGCCCATGGCCTCGGCGGCGTCCTCGATGAGCAGCGCGCCGTGTTTTTCGCAGATGCGCTTGATCTCCTCCACCTTGGCGGGGAAGCCGTAGAGGTGGGCCATGACCACCAGCTTCACCTCGGGATAGAGCGCAAACGCCTTCTCCAGCGCGATGGGGTCCATGTTCCAGCTGTCCGCCTCGGTGTCGATAAAGACGGGGATGCCGCCCTCGTAGACCACGGGGTTCAGCGTGGCGTCAAAGGTCATGTCTGAGCAGAACACACGCCTCCCCTCAAGGGCGCCGTGGCTGATGGGGGGCTTGCCGTAGAGCCGCTCCCCTGCCAGCTTCACGCACAGGTGCAGAGCGGCGGTGCAGCAGGAGAGGCCGACCGCATAACCGACCTCCGCCTTTTCGGCGGCGATGTGCTCGACCTCGTTGATATTCTCGCCGACGGTGCTCATCCAGTTGGTGGCGTATGCTTCGGTCATGTATGTAAGCTCCTCCCCATGCATGGTGGGGGTGGCGAGCCAGACCTTCTGTTCAAGGGGGGCAAATTTTTCGTCAGCGGTAAAAGCCATAGCGGCACTTCCTCAAATATAATAAAGTATAAAGGGTCAGGTAGGAACCGTTTCCTGCGCTGGGATTTCCACGGTCTCCCCCTGACAGGCGTTGACCTCCTCCGGCTCGTGGAAGGTGGGCACCACCCGGTGCAGCACCTGCCGGATGCAGGAAATATCTTCCGTCCGCATGGTTTTTTCCAGCGCGTCATTCAGCAGCGTCAGCTTTTGTTCCAGTTCCTCCGGCGTCACCGGGGGCTGGTGCTCCACGAAGATCATGCCGTTTCCGGTTTTTTCCAGGTCACGGCTGGCTACCAGCAGCTCCTCATAGAGCTTCTCGCCGGGGCGCAGGCCGGTCTCCATGATCTCAATATCCCGGTACGGCTCGTAGCCGGACAGGCGGATCATGTTCTCCGCCAGCTCTAAAATCTTCACCGGGCGGCCCATGTCCAGCACGAACAGCTCGTTCTGCTTGGCCATAGCCCCCGCCTCCAGCACCAGCTGGGCGGCTTCGGGGATGGTCATGAAATAGCGGATGACCCGCTTGTCCGTCACGGTGACGGGGCCGCCCTTCGCGATCTGGCGGCGGAACAGAGGCACCACGGAACCGTTGGAGCCCAGCACGTTGCCGAAGCGCACCGCCGCGAAGGTGGTGGCGCTGCAATCCGCCATGGACTGCACCACCATTTCGCACAGGCGCTTGCTGGCGCCCATAACGGAGGTGGGGTTCACGGCTTTATCCGTGGAGATCAGGATGAACTTTTTGACGCCGTGGGCGTCCGCCGCCCGGACGGTGTTCAGCGTGCCGAACACATTGTTGCGGATGGCCTCCTGCGGACTGGTCTCCATCAGGGGAACGTGCTTATGAGCGGCGGCGTGGAACACCACGTCGGGCTTGTAGGTATCAAACAGCAGTTCCAGCCGCCGGGGGTCCCGGACAGAACCAATCTCCACGCTGAGAGGCAGTTCCCTGCCGTACTGATACAGCAGCTCCTGTTGGATGTCGTAAGCGTTGTTTTCGTAAATGTCGAAGATGACCAGCCGCTTGGGGTGGTGCTTGACGATCTGGCGGCACAGTTCGCTGCCGATGGAGCCGCCGCCACCGGTGACCAGCACAGTACGACCGGACAGCAGGCCGTCCACGGCGGAAATATCCAGTTCGATGGTATCACGGCCCAGCAGATCCTCGATCCGCACCTCCCGCAGCTGCTGGCGGATGGGCTTCCGGTCGATCAGTTCCAGTGTGCTGGGCAGCGTGGAAACACGAATGCTCCGATCCGTCAGCTGACGCAGGATCTCCTTACGGTGGAGATCATCCATGGAGGGGATGGCGAAGATAGCCTCGTGAATATCCATGGCCCGCATCCGGGACAGCGACTCCGAGATCGTTCCGCTGACCGGTACGTTCCGGATCCGCTTATTGACCTTTCCCGGGTCATCATCAAAAAAACACTGGACGGTGTATCGGCTGCTGGGGTTGTGCTGGATCTCGTTGAGCAGCTGCACACCAGCCGCCCCGGCGCCGATGATGGCCACGGGGATCGTCCCCGTCTGCCGATTGCGCAGCACACAGGCGCGATAGCTGCGGTAGCCAAAGCGCACCACCAGCATTTCCAGCACCCACAGGCTGGCGATAGCCGCCAGCAGGACGAAGGAAATGACCCCAATCCCGCTCAACCGGGCAATGGTCTCATAAACGGCAAAGCCGCAAAACGCCGAGGCAATCAGCATGAGATACTCCCGGCTCTCGGCATACCGCCACAGGCTGTCATAGGTCTTGAACACCATCTGAGCAAGGACCGTGCAGCCGTACAGCAGCGCCGCGTTGGCCCAGAAATTTTCCTCCGCGCCGGTGGCGGTATAGGGCAGCAGCACCGTGATGAACTTGTACCCTGCTACTGCCACCGCGAACAAAAACGCATCGCAGAGGAACAGCAGCTGTCTCCGAAATCGGCTCATATAGGAACTCCTTCACCGGCGGACCGGTGTGTTTTTCTTATTGGGCGGCGTCCTCCGCCTCCCCTTCTCCGCTCTGGGCCATCAGGGACAGCACGGTGTACGCGTCCTGACCGGACAAATCCTGCTCCTTCACGGAGCGGCACAGCGTCAAAAACGATTGATTGGTCTCGTTCAGCGCCACCAGTTCCAGCCGCCCCTCGGCGTTCATGGCGTCCAGCGCATCGCCAAGAGCCAACACGCCGTCCAAAAAGGCGGACACGTTGGCCGCGCCCATGGCGGGCAGGACTTCCTCGCGGTAGAAATCCATTTGCAGGTTCCAGCCGTCGGGACTGGAACGCACCTGACGGATGCCCTCCAGAGAGCAATCAAACAGCTCGTCCCACTCCTGACGGGGCAGGTAATAATACCGGGCCAGCGCGCTGTCATTCTCATAGGTGCCGGAGGCGCGCAGCTGCTTCACATACTTCATCATATCGCCGTTGTAGGCGCGGTCATCCAGCTGCACGGCGTTGGCCACATAGCTTCGCTGGTAGGTGTCGTGGTCGAATACGTCTCCCCGGACGCAGCCCCGGAGGAAATCCAGATATTCATACACGTCGCTGGTCTGGAAATTCTCCGCCTTCCGGTCCGTCATGCGGGCGCGTTCCAACAGGCCGCCGAACACGGCCAAGTACAGAGCGTATAGGACCACCACCAGAATACCGACGGTTTTCGCCTGCTTCCGCGCCTTGGCAGTCTCCCCCGCCAGCAGCGGTTTGGCATAGAGCAGAATCGGCAGGGCCAACAGCATATAGGCGAAGCACTTGAAGCCCCGGACGGAGAAGTTGATCTCCATAAGACTGTGTAGGTTCATCATGACCCACACCGCCAG
>ENA-UEPV01002429-UEPV01002429.1-human-gut-metagenome-genome-assembly--contig:-NODE-2429-length-10335-cov-5.298986_pt1 | contig 10335 bp, 8 predicted proteins | sample MGYA00242942_ERZ507925 | MGnify/ENA primary metagenome ERZ507925 (study PRJEB26167, sample SAMN06115453) | human gut metagenome | host: Homo sapiens | place: China:Fujian | collected 2015-08-26... | reverse complement strand
TTCGTCAGACACCACCGGTCGGGCGTTCAGAAAAAGTAAGACGACACTCGCCAGAGCTCCAATGGTCTCCAATCCCGATCACCTCCGCCTAACGTTATCACTGAATTGCAGACCGGTCTTGATTTGAGAAATAACATTCTACCTGGAAATAATCCGGACGGTCCGGCTTCCTGCTACTGCAAATTTCTGGTTGTATTTTCTTTGCCGGTTAGCTCTGCCGTGAGATGCAGGGTTTTATGGCGGAAGACCATTGGAGCGGGAACGAGGATCCGGTTAGGTTTTCCGAACGCCCGACCGGTGGTGTCTGACGAACGTAGTGAGGAGTTCCGCCGGTCAGTGAAGGAAAGCCTTAGCGGACCGGTCCAGGCGAACCGGTCTGACGGTATAAAACCCGAAATCGGAATAGATAGAAAAAAATAAACCTAGGTTTATTTCGTTATTTATTTGTCTTCGGTTATTGTGATCGTCGAGTGTGCTATGGTGGGAAAGTGTTTGAGCTTCGTGACACACCCGCCGGTCACGATAGCCGTTGCTCACGTCCTGATGGGAGCAGTTATGAAGACTGCGCTCTGAGAGCATTAAACTTTCAAAACCTTGTTTGCCCAAGCCCTGTAAACCTTGTTCACCATTTGTGATTTCGGAGATTATTTCCGAAATTTGTTCATGTGTAAATTCCATAATAATTCATTTTTGAAGTTCCCAATACAAAAATAATAAAACTGGGATTTACACACTTTTTGAAACACTATCTCCAAGTTTTCCGATTGATCCCTCATCCACACTATCGGCTCGAACCCGATAAAATAAAAAGACCGGAAAAAAATCCGATCTTTTTACAACTTTCATTAATTTGGCGGAGAGAGGGGGATTCGAACCCCCGGTACAGTAACCCGTACGACAGTTTAGCAAACTGTTGGTTTCAGCCACTCACCCATCTCTCCTCGATGTTCTGCGCTGAATTGCGATCACAAAAGTAGTGCTTTTTGACAAACCTGCAAACTTTTACTCTATTTTTTTAGGTTTATTTCTGAGAGCAGGATTCGCGGCGGAGTTTATCGAACAACTGTCGATGAAATTTTCGCTCAGCATCACTGAGTTTCCATATTTTCGAAGCAGGAACGACTTGTATCATTTTTTGATAATATTCTTTCTTCACTTCATGGAGCCGGGCTTCATAGCCCAACATTTTCCCGATCGCTTCTTTATAATCGGTTTCTTTCAGTCCTTTCGCATTTCTCACTTCATGAAAGCTTTTCCGCATATCGGCTTCTATTTCCCGGTTTTTCTTCTGCATCTCATTGTACAAAGGCCAGAAAACAGCTGCTTCAGCAGGGGAAAGGTCCAATTCCTGTGTAAAGAAAGCGACTTTCTGCGCATCGAATTCTTTCCGTTTCTCGTCGGTCAATTTGTCCTGAGCCCATACGCCCACCCCACTCCACAACAGCAACACAATCAAAATTATATTCTTCATATTCTTATTTACTTAATAAATTCCAGCCAGAATCATCTCATAATTATCTACTTCAGAAGCCAGGTATTCGATGATTTCTTCATTTGTCGGATTAAACTGGCTGTCGAAAATATCCTCTGCTTCCATTTCCTGTACAATAGCATTTTCCCCCTCGATATCCGGCAAGTCAGTATTCTTCGCTCCGGGAAATAGAATCTGAACCACCATTAAAGCAAGAAAGAAAATAGCCACTAAGCCCATATAAGGCTTCAACCCGCGAAGAGAAGAACTTTTTTTCACTTCTTTCTGTTTTTCTATCCGACCGGTAATTCGGCCGGTCAATTCGTCAAAATACCCCTCAGGTACAGTGAACGGATTTTTCTTTTTATATTTATCGTCAAAATTTTCCATGGCTTAATCAATTTAAGGTATCCACTATTTTGAGATTTTCTTCTATTTTTTTTACGGCATTGTGATAAGTCGCTTTCAGGGTCCCGACAGCCACTCCCAGCACATCTGCCATATCCTCGTAAGGCATGTCGTCAAAATACTTCATATTGAAGATCAAACGTTGGCGTTCGGATAAAGTCAGAATAGCCCGTTGCAGTTCTTTTTGTATTTTATCCCCGCTAAAGTAAGTATCGCTTTCTAAAGTATTTTCCAGATATACAGAAATCTCATCGCTATTCCCGTACACTTTCCGGCTCTTCTCGTTCAGAAAATTCAGCGATTCGTTGGTTGCAATCCGGTACATCCAGGTATATAGTTTCGAATCGTTGCGAAACTCTTGCAATCCTTGCCAAATCTTCACAAACACATTCTGCAATAAATCGTCCGTATCGTCATGGTTGATCACAATCTTCCGTATATGCCAATACAAACGCTCTTTATATTTATTTACCAGCAACCGGAAAGCTTCCTGTTCTCTCTTCCTTTCGTGAAACAACCGGATGATCTCGTCATCTTCTATGAATTCCATGGGTTCGATTTTTTCCAGCATTTAACATTTAGACAAATCTGCCAGACAAAGGTTTATTTCCAGAGTTGTGAAAAAGAACGAACATGCCTGAAATAAAAAGCAAAAATAACAGATCCCGGATAAATACAAGGATCCTGCTTCGGGATAATAGTGGCAGAAATATACCCTTTTTTCATTTTTCCGAATTCCCGGTAAGCCCGGCCCACCGATCGTGCATTGGCCCACTCCCCTTTCACCAGAAACATCACCCAGGCCATAAAATCCAGGACACGCCGTTTCCGGCTTTTGCTTTTCCACTCCCGCGGGCTCAGGTTTTTATAGAGCATCAGCAGATTATTACGGTAATTCAGGAATAGCTTCCGGGGATGATTCATGGGCAAAGAACCTCCTCCCAAGTGATAAACGACTGAAGCCGGCTGTACCTTCAATGCATAACCGCGATTCCGTATCCGCCAGCACAAATCGATTTCTTCCATGTGAGCGAAAAAACGCTCATCCAGACCTCCGGCCTGCAGATAGCTTTCCCGGCGGATACACAAGGCAGCTCCACTACACCAGAACACTTCGCGCACCTCATCATATTGGCCCCGGTCCTCTTCGGTCACGTTCAAAATCCGTCCCCTGCAAAACGGAAAACCCAGGGAATCGATAAACCCTCCGCAAGCCCCCGCATACTCGAAATGATTCCGGTTCGTATAAGCCAAAATTTTAGGTTGCACTGCTGCAATCCCCGGTTCTTCGTCCAGGAGAGCGACCAAAGGTTCCAGCCATCCGGGAGCGACCTCCACATCACTATTCAGCAATACAACGATCTCCTCCGGTACCAAACCGACAGCCCGGTTGTATCCACCTGCAAATCCATGATTTTGCGAAAACCGGATCAATTCCACTTCCGGAAACTCTTGTTCCAGTATCCGGACCGAATCGTCTTCGGAAGCATTATCGGCCACGACAATCCGGCCCAAACCGGGATCGGTGTATTTAACCACCGAAGGCAAAAACTCACGGAGTAATTTTTCCCCGTTCCAATTCAATATGATCACCGCAACCCGAGCCATTTCTTTATTTTTCAATTCCATCCGTATTCCGTGTATGTTTCCACCGTTTATGCGACCAAAGCCATAATTCAGGAACCTCGCGGATATACCGCTCTAAAAGACGTGTATGTATCCGGGTCAATTCCCCGGGTTCCAATTGTCCGGGATCACTACATACATCGACAAAATCCACCTCATAATACCCTCTCCTCACCTTCCGCATCTTCAGGGATATTACCGGCAAACCGAATTTCCGGGCAATCTTCTCGGTTCCTACTAATATAGGCGTATCCTGATTTAAAAATTCCATCCAAAAATTCAGGTTAGCCCTATTCGGTGTCTGATCACCGATAAATCCGGCCAGGAATAAGCGTCCGTTTCTTTTGTTTTCGACAATCCGGCGCAAAATATCGTTTTTAGGTACCGGTTTCGCCCCGAACCTCGACCTCAGCCGGATCATCATTTTATCCGCTACCGCATTATGCAGAGGTTTATATAAGGTAAAGAAGTCGAATTCCCGGGGCATCCAAAGGCTATAGGAAGACATCCATTCCCAATTGCCGTAATGCCCCAATACCCCGATAACACTTTTACCCTGATCGAAATACCGCCGAATCACTTCAGGATTCGTAAACTTACACCTTCTGCGTATTTGTTCATCCGACATATGCCACATCTTGTACATTTCCACAAAAAAATCACACAAATGCCGGTAATATCGTTTTTCAATCTTTATAATTTCCGAAAGATCTTTTTCCGGGAAAGCATGCTGTAAATTCGCCCGTACTACCCGGCGTCTGTATTTCAACAGATAGTAAATCAGATAAAAATAAATATCCGAAAAAAAATACAAGATCCTCAGAGGCAACAGCCCACCCACCCAAAGAAAACCATACAAAATATAATAACCCATTGTCTCGATATTAAAAAGTCAAAGATAAAAGCTTTCTTACTAAATTTAAAATTCAAGACAGTAAATCTCCTGAAAGAATTCTGAAAAGGAACAAAATAATTTACACATCAGTCAAATAATATCATGATCTACAACAAACCTGACAAAGGTAAATCCAAAAATTTGTCTTTCTCAGAAAAATAAAGTATTTTCGTGAGTTCAATAGAGCATAGAAGCTGTATTTCTCAAAGGTTTTCGAAATTCCTTTTCAGGGAAAGCAGGTTATGATAATGTATCCTATTGATATGCGAACACTTAACTGCTGACAAATCATGGAGCAAGAAAACAGTTTAATCCCGGAAGAGGAAATCAAGAATCCGGAAATCTTAGAAACCAGTACAAACGACGAACCTGTTGCCGCTGAAAGCAAGGCCGTCGAAAACGCTAAGGAAAAGAAAGAAGTACCGGAAATTGATTTTTCTATATTAAGTACAGAGGAAATCATTCGGCAAGCCCAAAAGCTGATCAATGATTACCCGGTGGTATCTTTAAAAGAAATATTTGAAGGATTACCCGAGATTTTTGAATCCCGGTATAAAGAGGAGTATGAAAAAGCATTGGCCATCTTCACTGCCGACGGAGATAAACCGGAAGATTTCGAATACAAAAACGACAACCGGGAACGTTTCAATGCCCTCTACAAGCTCTATAAAGATAAAAAAAACGCTACAGCCCGGCAAACGGAAGCCGAACGCGAAGAAAATCTGAAAATAAAACTCGGTATTATCGAAGAATTGAAAGCACTGGTGCAAAAAGAAGAAGCACTGGACAAGACATTCCAGGAATTCCGGGACTTACAGGAACGCTGGCGGAATACCGGAATGGTACCTCAAGGGCAATTAAACGGCCTGTTGGAGACTTATCACCATCACGTTGAAAATTTTTATAACTATATCAAGATCAATAAAGAGTTGCGCGACCTGGACCTGAAACGGAACCTGGATGCGAAAAACGCTCTTTGTGAAGAAGCTGAAAAATTGGTTGAAAACAACGATATCGCCGGAGCTTTCAAACAATTACAACTACTGCATTCCCGCTGGAAAGAAATCGGTCCTATTCCCAAAGAACAAAAAGAACCGCTTTGGGAACGCTTTAAAGCTGCCACTAGCCAGATCAACGAAAAATACCATCATTTTTTCGAATCCCTGAAACAGGAACAGGAAGATAACCTGAAAGTCAAAGAAGAAATTTGCGGAAAAGCAGCAGCTATCGCTGCCGGTGAATACCGTTCTATATCGGAATGGAATACAGCCACTCAGAATATTATTGACCTACAGGAAGAATGGAAGCATTCGGGAACCATTCCCCAAAAGGAGCGGAATAAAATCTATAAAAAATTCCGCTCGTCCTGCGATACTTTCTTCGAGCGTAAACGGGATTTCTATAAGAACATGTCGGCCGAACAGGATAAAAACCTGGAATTAAAAATCAAGCTCTGTGAAAAAGTAGAAGCGATCAAAGACAGTACCGACTGGAAAATCACGACCGACAGAATCATCTCTTATCAGAAAGAATGGAAGAAAATCGGTCCCGCTCCCAAGAAATATTCGAACAAAGTATGGGCACGTTTCCGGGAAGCTTGTGATACTTTTTTCAATAACAAAAAACTCCATTTCAAAGACATCGATTCTGAACAGAGCAAAAATCTGGAACTGAAAAAAGCGATTATCGAAGAAGCCCGCCAGTTTACTTTGTCCGGGAATGCAGAGGAAGATATCAATAAGCTGAAAGACTTTCAGAACCGCTGGGCAGAAATCGGATTTGTACCTATTAAATACAAAGACGCTATCCAGGAAGAATTCAGACATCTCATCGACGGCTGGTTCGACCAGCTCAATCTGGATGAATACGACCGTGACCTGGAAAGATTCAGGGCAAAATTGTCCTCACTGGATGCCGGTGATTATAAGGATTACAAAATTATCAACGAAAGAGAAAAGTTGGTGGCCAAAATCAGACAATTGGAACTCGACGTCAACACCTATGAAAACAACATCGGTTTTATCGCCAAATCCAGTAAATCTCAAGGCTTGATCGAAGAATTGAATTCTAAAATCGAAAATACCCGCCAACGGCTGAATTTACTTCAGGAAAAACTGAAAGCTCTCGACAGCCTGATCTAAACAGCGGCTCCTCAAAGCCGATTAACGCTCTGCCGACAAAGCCTCTCCCCAGGAGAACAATTCCCCCCTTTGTTCACAGAGCGTTAATTTTTTACCCACTCTCCTATTCTTCCTCCCCGCCTCATACCTCATAACCACTCCCATCTCTTTGCTTTTACCTTTCGCCAACTTTTTACCTTCTACTTTTCACTTTTAACCTTTTAATTTATTACCTTTGCCACTTTGATAAATCAATAAAATTCAAGATACAGTGTCAACAAAGTATGTTTTCGTTACAGGTGGAGTCGCTTCTTCTCTAGGGAAAGGCATTATCGCTTCATCACTTGCTAAATTACTGCAGGCCAGGGGGTATAAAGTTGCGAACCAAAAACTGGATCCCTACATCAACATAGATCCGGGGACATTAAATCCATACGAGCATGGCGAATGTTATGTGACGGACGACGGAGCAGAAACAGACCTCGATCTCGGACATTACGAAAGATTTACCGGTTGTCCGACTTCGCAGGCCAATAATATTACTACCGGACGGATTTACCAGAATGTAATCAACAAAGAAAGACGGGGAGATTATCTGGGTAAAACCGTACAGATCGTCCCGCATATCACCGATGAGATTAAACGAAACATCAAATTATTGGGCAACAAAGGCGAATATGATGTCGTGATCACTGAAATCGGAGGTACTGTCGGAGACATCGAATCTTTGCCTTTCATTGAAGCTGTCCGGCAGTTACGATGGGAGTTGGGGGAAAAATCGGTATTGATCCACTTGACACTGGTACCCTTCTTATCGGCTTCCGGTGAATTAAAAACGAAGCCTACCCAGCATTCGGTGAAAGCCTTGCTGGAAATCGGAGTGCAACCGGATGTACTGGTATTACGTACAGAACATGAACTGAATTCCGATTTACGCCGGAAAGTAGCCCTTTTCTGTAATGTAGCACCCAAAGCGGTCATCCAGTCGATCGACGTTTCTACCATCTATGAAGTACCGATCAAGATGAGAGAAGAAAAGTTGGATGAAATCGTACTCGAACAATTGGGATTACCTTTAAACAGCGAACCGGATCTGGAATCCTGGAAAAAATTCCTATATAAATTAAAAAACTACAGCAAAGAAGTACGGATCGGTTTAGTCGGGAAATACGTCGAATTACACGACGCCTATAAATCGATTGTCGAAGCTTTCATCCATGCCGGAGCAGTCAATGACTGTAAAGTAAATATCGAATGGGTCCACAGCGAAGAACTGAATGAACAAAATGCAGCCGACTGCCTGAAAAATCTGCACGGTATTTTAGTAGCACCGGGGTTCGGACACCGGGGGATTTCGGGGAAACTGGTCGCTATCCGATATGCCCGGGAGAACAACATTCCTTTCCTCGGTATTTGTCTGGGGATGCAGATGGCTGTCATCGAATTTGCACGTAACGTGCTGCACATGGAAGGTGCCGATTCGACAGAAATGGCTGCCAAAACCCAGTATCCGGTGATCGACCTGATGGATTCACAGTTGAATGTAACCGAAAAGGGAGGCACCATGCGTCTGGGAGCCTACAAATGTGAATTAACGGAAGGTTCCAAAGCTTATGAAGCTTACGGACAAAAAGAAATACAGGAGAGACACCGCCACCGGTATGAGTTCAACAGCAAATACCGGGAGGATTTTGAAAAAGCAGGTATGATCACCACCGGTATCAACCCGGAAAGCGGATTGACCGAAATCGTCGAGATTCCTGCTCACAAATGGTTCGTCGGAGTACAGTTCCATCCGGAGTATAAAAGTACTGTAATTAAACCTCATCCGTTATTCGTATCATTTATCAAAGCTTGTTTATCATAAAGTTAAAAGAACCTATGGATAAAAACACCATCGCCGGATTAGTCATTATTTTTCTTATTCTCATCGGCTTTTCCTATCTCACGCGTCCGAGTAAGGAGCAAGTGGCCGAAATGCAGCGGAAACAGGATTCCATTGCGCGGGTAGACCGACTCAGAGCCCAGGAACTGGCAGCACAACAACAGGCACAAAAAACGCCGGACAATACGACTGCCGCCAATCCCCTGGCTACCAAAAGTGATTCTATTTTCGTACAAAACGATACGGAAAACAAAATCATCACCCTGGAAAATGATAAAATAAAATTGCACATCAGTACTCTGGGGGGACGCATCGTATATGTAGACTTAAAAGAATACCGGACACACGATTCGCTGCCTTTGGTGTTGTGGAAAAACGGAGAAACCGCTTTCGGCATGAATTTCTACGCCCGGAATCAGGAGATCAATACCGAGAAATTTTTCTTTACACCCAGTACGACAGAAACGACGCTTTATGCCCAGGGAAATGAACAGGTGCTCTCTATGCGTCTTTATGCCGACAGCAGCAGATACCTGGAATACCTTTACAAGTTAGCCCCGGACAGCTATATGACCGATTTCAGCATCATCACCCACAATATGGGGGATGTCATTGCATCCAATTCCTCGTTTCTGACGCTTTTCTGGGGAATCAATATGCCCCAGCTGGAAAAAAGTAAAGATTTTGAAAACCGTTATACCGGTGTTTACTACAAATTCAGCGAAGATGCCGTTGAAAACATGTCCCTGACCTCCGATGAAGAGGAGACGCTTCCGAACAAGGTACAATGGATAGACTTCAAACAACAATTCTTTTCCTCTATCCTGATCAGCGAACAGCCTTTGAGTGATGTGGAACTGAAATCGAACATCAGTAAAAAAGACGGATATCTGAAAGATGCTTATGCTGAAATTCCTTTAGCCTATAACGGTTCGGCCAACGAGCAATACAACATGCAGTTTTTCTTCGGTCCTAACTCCTATAAGGTATTGAAAGAATACGGAGATCATTTAGACCTTCCCGATGTCATCAATATGGGATGGAAATGGATTGCGTGGTTCAATAAATATTTCGTTATTCCTATTTTCAATTTCCTGGAAAACCACACCGCATTGAATTACGGAATTATTATTTTATTACTGACCCTGATCATCAAAATCATCCTGTTCCCGCTGACTTATAAATCGTATATGTCACAGGCACGTATGCGGGTATTGAAACCCCAGGTAGATGAGATCGCCAAGAAATATCCGGCCGACAAAGCGATGGAACGTCAACAGGCTACCATGAAGCTTTATAAGCAAGCCGGAGTAAATCCGATGGGTGGATGTTTACCGATGTTTCCCATGAACTGAAGACGCCGATTGCCCTGATCCAGGGATATGCAGAAGGTCTGAAAGAAGGAGTCAATGATGATCCGGAGAGCCGGGAGTTCTACTGTGAAGTCATTATGGACGAGGCAGGAAAGATGAACCGGATGGTGAAGAATCTACTTGCCTTGAACCAGCTGGAATTTGGTCAGGATGATGTACAGTTTGAACGGTTTGATATTACTTCATTGATTTCGGGTGTCCTGCAGAGTCTGGATATTCTGATTGAGCAGAAAGAAGCACAAGTGATTTTCCGCCACAAGAACCCTGTTTATGTCTGGGCAGATGAGTTTAAGACAGAACAGGTTGTACGGAATTATCTTACGAATGCGATTCATCATGTCGGAAATGAGAAGCGGATCGAAGTGAAGATCGTTTCAATGGATGGAAAAGTATGTGTTTCCGTCTTTAATAGTGGAAAACCGATTCCAGAAGAGGATGTACCAAAACTGTGGGATAAATTTTATAAAGTGGATAAAGCACATACACGTGAATATGGTGGAAATGGGATTGGACTTTCAATCGTTAAGGCAATCATGGAATCTTTCCATCAGGGGTAC
>ENA-UEPV01002428-UEPV01002428.1-human-gut-metagenome-genome-assembly--contig:-NODE-2428-length-10336-cov-4.241739_pt1 | contig 10336 bp, 6 predicted proteins | sample MGYA00242942_ERZ507925 | MGnify/ENA primary metagenome ERZ507925 (study PRJEB26167, sample SAMN06115453) | human gut metagenome | host: Homo sapiens | place: China:Fujian | collected 2015-08-26... | reverse complement strand
CAGCAGGCAGCCCAGCAGGGACAGCTGCGCCGCGCGCGTTAAATCGTTTATATGTTGATATGTCGATTCGATGTTCGCCGCGCGATAGACCGTCAGCGGCGTTTGCAGCACCGACATGGTTTGCGCGGATATCAGCAGGTGCGTCCCGCCCCGCTCGACGATGCGGCTGGCGGCGACGGCATCCTCCGCCATCGGCAGGGTTTCCATTGGCTGGCACGATGCCGTGTTGTAGTAGTACTGTCCGTCCATCACCAGCGACCACGTGCAGTCCCCTGTCTGCAACAGATGCGCATACGTCGAAAACGTGTACTGAATCAGCGCTTGCCGGGTGATGATATCCATGTCATAAGCGGTTGACGTACGTTCCAGCGTAGACAAGTGGTCGCAGAAAACCGCCGTGTCGCGCACGCCGCTCTGGATCGCCTGCTGAATCAGCTGGTCGGTCTCCTGTGCCACAAAATGGTACAGACACACGCTGACGGACAGCAGAATCACCGCAAGGGTGACGAGTGTCTGCTTGAGCCACAATTTCACGCCAGCACCTCCAGCCGATAGCCAATTTTGTACACGGTGGCAAGTTCTCCGCCCAAATCCAACTTGCGCCGTAGCGCCGCGACGTGCACATCCACCGTGCGCGTTTCGCCGATGAACGCGTCGCCCCACACCTGATGCAGCAAATCCTCCCGCGTCATCACCATGCCCGGATGGCGGATGAACGTCAGCAGCAGCTCGTACTCCATCGGCTTCAGTGAAACCGGTGTTCCGCTTTTCGTGACCGTGTGGCTCGCCTCATCGACGGCGATATCGCGATACCGGAACCTCTGCGGATGCTTGTCCGACCGCGCGAGCACCTTTTCCATTCGCACGAGCAGCTCCAGAATGTCAAACGGCTTGACGAGATAGTCCTCCGCGCCCAGCCGCAGCCCGCGCACCCGGCTCTGCACGTCCGACTTGGCGGAGACGAAAATGACCGGCACGCCCTGCGCGCGCATGTGCGGCAGGAGCTCGAAGCCGTCGATTTCGGGCAGCATGATATCGCACAGCGCCAAATCGAAGGGTTGATTTTGCAGCAGTTCCAGTGCTTGGCAGCCATCCGCCGTGCAAATGAGCTGATACCCGGACAGGCGCAGGTTGGATTCGAGCAGGCGCGAAATCGCCGCGTCGTCCTCGACGATGAGAATGCGTTTTGGCATGATTATCACCCACTTTAGTATAGCATGGGGCGGCGGGGATTGCGAGGGGCGGGGTGTAAATATGTTGTAAATTGTGGGAGGAGGGCGGGATGCGTGCCTTCTGACACGGCAAGAAACTGGATAAAAACTGCGTGGCTTTGCCGTCATGGTGGCATCGCCGCGCAGCTTCTTATTGTTATTCCCCGCAAAACTTATCGCTGAATCCCCTCATGAAACAGATAATGGTCAAAAATCCACACAACTTCGTGATCCAGCTCATTCTCCTGCAAATTCCATTCCGCGAGTTCCGCGCGAATCTGCGCTTTCTCTTCTTCTTTCAAGGTAGGAATCATGTCAACCGTAGCTTTATAAGTTACCATTACCACACCATAAGTCATGCCATCTTTCACTGCATCTATCTGCTTGGCATCCAAATAGAGCGAAAGATCGGCCGGGAAAGCGAAATGAGTACGGTAAAGCGCCGCATCCTTTTCAGCTTCGGCAGCTTTAACGGCTTCTTGTTTCGCATCGCCCGTCAGGGTTTCTTTTGCCAGCTTCACTTTGGCATCGCGCGTTTCGTATATGTCATTCAGTTTAAAATAACGGTTGGCTATGATAGTTGTCACTTCACGGGCGGCAACGGTATCTGTCAATTCCAGTTTATCTACAATCTTCTGCGAACGTTTCACAATAGATTCCACGTAAGCCGGATCGCGGCCTTCACGGTCCAAATCCACTGCTCCGGCGGTAATGACTACCGCCATGAGCAACAGAAACATTATACCTGACTTTTGTATCATATCCTGTCTTCTTTCCTCCGTTTATTACATCAACTTTCCTTTAGAAGCCAATGTATCATAATTGTTTCTCAAATCAGACCAGTCAATACAATTTCTAGTGCTGATACCATTAATATATTTCTCAATATTTGTATAGCCGTCACCGGTACAGTCCTTATTAGCATCCGAAGGATCATTAGGATTCAAGCCATTTGCCTTTTCCCATTCATCGGGCATACCGTCACCATCCGTATCCACATACGGAGTGCCTTTGTATTCCGGATATCCCCCCATCTGGCGGATATCGGTGATGATACCCTGTTTATAAGAATCTTTCGGCAAGCGGCGATATTTAAACTGTCCGTCTTCTCCCATTGATTTAGGAGCCAGCCCGGTCAAATCACCGTTAGCATCCTTGGCCATCTTCTTATCATAATAAGGAACGCCTGTTCTCACTTCCTCTACAATACGTTCATCCACAATATCACGGCAAGGAATGTTGGCACCTGCATTTTTCAGTACAAAATCGTATGCATCATGTGCAGAAGTAATGCGGATGTACGGCATTTCAAAAGGACGGTTGCTACGCATATTCTCCGTATATCCATCTGTATTCGGCTGAGTTTCAATCTGGATACCACCTGCCCAGTTGTCCTCTGTAATGGCAGGATAGCCTTCCATAATATTACCATCAGCATAAACACGGCCATACACTTTATGATCCAATTTGCTTCGTCCCGCTTCGGGTTTCAGGATGCGATGCCCCACAGGAGTATCTTTCGGAGTGGCCGGTCCCGGTTTATAATAGTTGTTGATCATATTGAACATAGCAGTATAATCGCCACCGTCCGAAGAACGATGTACCCAGTTGAACACTACATTGTTTACAAAATTGAAAACACCATTCCAACCGACGGAAGGATTACGTCCCGAATTACTTGCCCACAGGTTACGCATAAATGCACAATTCTCACCACCTAAAGTGCTGCCGAATGCATGATTGTAAGTATCCAGCGCTTTTGCCGAGATAGTATTCTGTATGGTAACATTTACGGTAGGCAGTTTCAGATCTTTTGATTCATATTGTCCTTCGCTGGGGTCGTACATATGGCGATAGAAAGAAATGTTCTCATCCAATCCCCAAGTACAAGAGCAATGGTCAATCATGATATTTCCAATCGGGTTGCCTCCGAAAGAATCGTCACGATGCCAGACTTTTGTTTCGCCACGGCGGAAACGCATGTGGCGTACCACTACATCATGCGTGTCTACCCAAAAAGACTCTCCGGCAATACATACCCCGTCACCCGGAGCTGTCTGTCCTGCAATAGTGACATATGGAGCCCGGACGATAATGGGAGATTCCAATTTAATAATACCTGAAACATTGAAGACAATGATACGTGCTCCACCTGTCTCACAAGCCTCACGGAAAGAACCGGGACCACGGTCATTCAAATTAGTCACGGTAATCACCTTACCGCCACGACCGCCGAAACTGTACATACCTCCTCCTTCAGCACCGGGGAAAGCAGGAATTCGTGCCTGCGGCAAATCGTATGGACGGGAAGCCCACGAAATATACGGACGACCTTCTCTCGCTTCTTTCTGTACAACAGGCAATGCTTTTGCCCAGGCTTCGTCAGAGCGGCGACGTTCTTCACTCATCATTTTCTGGTAGGCTTGCTTCGCCTCCTCAGTCAACTGGGGATACTGAGCTCTTGCTACAGGAACAATAAAAGTAGCCATACACAGTCCTAAAAACATTTTTCTTTTCATACTTTATTCTTAAAAAATTATATCTGTGCTATAAGTAAGTTGGAATTTATATTCCGTTCTCTTTTTCTTAACAATTATCTTTTTCAAGACGTGCCTTTCGGGGATATGTACTCAAAAATGCTTGTATCTGTCATAATAAACTAGCAGATATAAAACTATCGTATTAAATTATTTCCTAGCATCCAATGTGCCTTCTGATTCATAATAATCCAACCATCCTTTTGATTGCTCCAACCACGGATTCATATTCAACACATTAGAAGGTAGACCGGACAGATAATAGTTTTCCTGCCATGAAATTACTGCTTCCTGACCATTCACATTATCTACCGGAGTTTCTCTATCCTGTAAAACAAAATGCTGGCTCCAGAACTCTCCCAACCTATTCATTTCGGCTTGTAAGTCTGCCGCATTATCCACATCTACAGGTTCAAAATCAGCAATGACAGAAGCAAGAGGATCTGCCTTTCCGTCATAATCCTTCACTTGCAAATATTTACCCACACGGGCAGTACCATTTAACGGTTCAATACCCAAGGTAGTACAGGTGGTATTGTTATCACTTGCATCATCATTATACAACATCCAACGCCATAAATCCCAATAACGCTTCCCCTCATAAGCTAATTCTACCTGACGCTCACGCAGACAAGCCTTAATAGCTTCATTCTTATCGGTAATCGTTCCCAAACCATAATTATTGGATGCAGGAATACCTACCCGGGCACGAATTTCACCAATTGTTTTCACTGAATTACTTATATCCCCCGTAGCCGCATAACATTCTGCAAGGTTCAATAACAATTCGGCATAACGATATTCATATACATCAGTGCCATCCCATTGATAAGTATTTGCACTATTTTCAGCCGGATCGGACATTTTACGTACTATCGCCGGACTGCTGCCTTCATTTTCCGTGTAATAATGCAACTGAGAACCATCTTCTTTCGTTTCACTCCAACGATAATTCCAAACTACGGCATCTGCATCCTGATCATATCCCCATTTCGCTCCGGAGAAAGTAAACGTGTAATAGAAACGCGGATCACGATTCTTGAAGAATAAAGAACGGTCGTACCCGTTTATCGCCTCACCGTCATCATTTACAGCTTTGGAACCATCCGCCATCGGGAAAATATCCAACATACCCATAGGAACATGATAACCGGAACCACTGCCACCCATTGTTTTCAAACGGATTGTTTTCTGCCATCCACTATGTTCATCATTTTTAGAGGTAGAGCTAGCCAACAGTTTGACCATAATCACCTCCTTACATTCCTGATTGTCAAACTTGTAGAACATTTCATTCCAGTCTTTGGCGGAATTGCCATACAAACCATAACCTTCGCTGCTCAAGAAAGCCTGTGCTTCTAGAGTAATATCCAACGCATCTTTCCAGCGTTTACTGCCTGTATTATTCCAATCTGCATTAAAGATAGGGCTTGCAAATACCAGCGCCACGCGGCTTCTGTATGCCAATGCAGCTTCCTTGGTCAACCGTCCATACTGGTCACTTCCCCATTCTTTACGAGTGGGAAGCAGATTCGCAGCCTCTTTTAAATCACTCAAGATCTGGTTGACACATGTTTCCACACTTTCACGATTATAATCTTTAGCTCCCTCACGGTCGGCCGCCATAAGCACTTTATTTACCACAGGAACAGCTCCGTATACACGTACCAGATCAAACAACTGCATAGCACGGAAGAAATAAGCCTGTCCTTTCGCTTTTTTTATGGCAGCTTCCGACAAGTCCTGACCATATTTATCAACTCCTTCCAGAATTTCATTGCAACTGCGGATACGGCTATATGGATCATTCTTTATATTCGTAGCCAGATTACTGCCAAAATAAGTTTCACAGTCCGTAGCTTTTTTCAAACTTCTGGAAGCGTCAAATTTCTTCTCGATACCCCATTTCTCCTCCGTATAAGTTGAATAGTCATTCCAACTACCGGACAAACCGTATGATTGCGGAGGAGTCATCCCCGACTTATAAAAATAGTTATAATACACATTCTGAATATATAAGTCCAAGTTAGATTCGATACCGAAAGTTTTTTCCGGTGAATAACTGTCATACGGATTCATATCCTGCAAGAACTGGTCACTGCAACTGCTAAATGCCAATCCGGCTGCCAATAACACAGTATATAATATGCGCTTTTTCATATCAATGATTCTTTTTAATTTTAGAATGATACATTTACTCCCAACGACCACGTTCTCAATGTAGGATACAATGAAGTTGTTCCACAATACATATTCCGATAATGGTCGGGATACGGGTTATAGAAATCCCATAGATTGTTACCTGTCAGGCTTAGTTTAGCCGACTGGATCTTTAAAGGTGACAACCATGCCTTAGGCAGCGTATAACCGATACTTAAGTTACGGATATAGCAACGGAACGTACTGATAGACCAAAAATCAGACGGTGCAATCACCGATCCTGATATTCTGTTGTCCAAACCTAAATTAGGGTATTTCCCCGTCGTATTATTTCTTTCATCAAACATATCTTTCCAGAATGAGTCCGGTGTCCAAAGCATATCCCCACTGGATGTTGTGATTTTATTGACATCAATCTGGCGATAGCCGCCCCATGAAGTGGCAATCATCATATTAAAACTGATGCCTTTCCATTCCACCCCCAGTTTGGTGGTAAAACCATATGTCTTTCCACTCTTATTCAGTTTGGCATAATCCTGGGTCTTGGCAATACGTCCGTCGGGCCCCGACTGCGTACCATCCTCATTCAATACGCCACCCAAATCCTGATAAGCCAACATACCCGGTTTTAACTGACTGGCATCTTTTACGCCCAAATATTCCGGAGAAGTGCCTGCGGCTTCTGCATTGGCCGATAAATAGTTCCAATAATTCTCAATATCATCACTGTTCCGTAAAATACCATCTCCGGTACTTGTACCTCTCCATACTTTATACCCGTATGTAGGGAATATAGTAGAAACGCCCTCTCTTACAGAATTTTCCTGTATATAACTCGGAGCAGACTGGGGCCATTCTCTTACCCTGTTGCCATTAAATCCAAAATTCACTCCGATATTATATTTCACCTGATCTATTTTATCGCGCCAATTCAAAGAGAATTCACTACCAAAAGCATCAATACGCCCAAAGTTCACTTCTGTCAAAGCACCTCCTGCAAAAATAGGAGTACCTATGATACCACCGATATTCTGATTCAAGATGTCAGAGTTTATATCATAGTACACATCCACAGTCGCACTTAAACGGTTATTGAGGAAACGCAAATCAAAACCAAGATTAAATTTATCGGTATTATCCCAATGCGCATCAGGATTAGGAGTTGCTCCCGGCTTGATACCGGTCTGCAGGATACCGCCGTTAGAACCGAATCCATATCCTCTACTGGGATCCAATGAATAGAGTTGCTTCCATCCCCATGCTTTGATATTATCTTTACCGGTACGTCCCCATGAGAAACGTACTTTCATGTATTCAAACCATGAGGGCAGCAGCTTCTTCATAAACCCTTCTTCCGAAGCTACCCAACCCACGGAAACACCTGGGAAGAAACCCCAATAATTGGATGGAGCAAACTTAGTGGAAGCATCGCTACGGAATAAGAATTGGAACAAATACTTATCGGCATAATTATAGCTTACACGACCTAAATAAGACAAAGAACCCTGTTTGTATTTATATGTAATAGAATTACCTGTATCCATCGCTCCCGCACTTGGCGAAGTACCCAAATAACCATCCGGGTCAGGGTTATTAAACAACATCCGCTTGGAATGCATATAAGCCTGCATTTTTTCCACTGCAGCCATGGCGGCAATGCTATGCTTGCCAAACTTTCCTTCATAATTCACATAGAAGTTCAATTGCTCGTTTTTAGCCATCTGGTCTGAATATACCACACGAGTGCTTCCCGTAAATTCTTTTAATTGATAATCGGAAACAGACGGATGATCGCTATAAAAACGATTTCCGGGTGTCAATGCATCGCTTGCTTTCAGATAAGCCAACGTAAATGGCATAAATGCCTGCTCACTATCACTGGCACTACGCTTCAACGCATAGCTTCCCTTGAATGAAAGACCTTTGATAAACGGAACGGCATAAGTGACGGAGAAGTTGGCATCATAACTGAAATTATCATTCGTGGAATAAGAACCGTCATTATTCTCCATAGCAAAATAATTCCATGTACTCATTTTATTGCCCGATGTTGCATTACCCGCACTCGAGTAACTGTTCAACAAAGGAGATGTATAATAGGTATTACCATCATCCAATGTTATCTCCCATGGCAAATAATTCGGCATATGAGCAAGAACCAAATAATCACCGGATTCACCGGGCTTAGTTCCCCCATAACCGTTCAAATTGCTTAAACCTTTGGTAAAACTCGATGTGGTTTCCTGCTGGTTACCCGCTATGGTTGCAGAAAATTTCAAATCGGAAGTCAATTTGATATCCACACCTGCACGGAAGTTCCATCTGTTGTAATCCTGTTTTCCAAGATTCGCCCCCTGAGTATAGTAAGAAGCACCCGCAAAATAAGTAGCTTTCTCGCTACCGCCACTTACATTGACCGAATGGTTCATTGTAAAAGCGCCGGACCAGGCTTCATCCAGCCAATTGTAATTCAAGCCATCCATCTCGGCCAGTTCCGCTTCATTATAAATTTTATTCATCCAGTTTCCATCCGGATCCATACTTATCTTATTATTGGCCAAATTAAAGGAATTGGCAAAACGTCCATAAGCTGCTCCTTTTAAGGTTTTAGGATGTCCCACTGCATCATTAAATCCGAATTTACCTGAATAATTGATTTTGGGAGCTCCTGATTTACCTCGTTTGGTCTTTACAATAATAGCACCTTGCGAAGCACGGGAACCGTAAATGGCAGCACTGGCATCACGAAGGACTGAAATACTTTCAATTTCAGAAGGATCAAGGGCATTGAAAGTTTCTAATGTCGGAAGACCGCTGTTGGCATCTATCTGAATCACATCATCGATTATGACCATCGGATTAGTACTACCACCATCTTTAGAATACGAGAAAGATTGACGAATAGACATAGTCGCTCCTTCACCCGGACGGCTGTCACCACCACTGATGCTCAAACCGGGTATCTGTCCCGCCAACGCAGCACCCAAATTCGACACCGGCAAATCTGAAATTTCCGAAGGAGTAATAACCCCGATAGATCCTGTCACATCTTTTGCTTTCTGAGTACCGTAACCGACTACAACCACTTCGTCCAGCATTTTGGAATCTTCCTTCAGCACCACTCTAAAGTCTTTTCCTTGTTTCGGAGCAATCGTTTGCGGCACATACCCCACAAATGAAATGACAACCTTCTTGCCCGAAGGGACTTGCAAAGCAAATCTTCCGTCAAAATCAGTAATGGTACCGTTTGTAGTTCCTTCCACCACCACACTGGCACCAATCACCGGTTCACCAGTTTCATCAACCACCTGTCCGGTGACAGTTTTAGTCTGTTGCACCGACTGGGATATAGGGAATCCTGTCTCAGCGGATACTCCCTGAACAGAAACTCCTGTCAGAAACAGACTGAGACAGACCACTTGTGTCAAGTTGCCAATCTTGTCCAGCTTCTGAAGAAATGCATTTTCATTCTCCATAGAATCTTTTTTAAAATTAAAATATTATCTTATTTTTCTTGTTGAAATATCTGTTTCAGATAAGCGACATTCGTCCCGAAGTTTTTCTTTACATTCCGGACTTCATCCTTATTCCGTGACCGTTCAATGACCAGCCATCCGCTCCACCCCATCTTATCAAGGGTATGCTTTACGGCATTCATATCCAGACGGGTATTATAAGGAAGAGTAACCCCGTCTGTATCCGTACAATGTATCTGACAAATCCGATCCTTTCCCAGTTTTTTCAACTCTTTACAGAGGTCGCGTCCATTTTCCAACGCATTTTGAAAACTATAATAAATCTTTATACCTTTCGAATTAATTTCTTTCAACAGTTTTATATCCTCTCCAGCGTCCAAAGAAGTACGGATACCTATCACTACTCCATCTTTCACTGCCATTTCTCCCACTTCGTGCAAACGGCTTACCAACTCCTGACGTGCATCACCCGCTACTGTCCAGTCCTCTTTTATGCCGCCTAATGGAAGGAAAGCTACTTGGGCCCCCATCACCTTCATCGTATTCAAACAATCCTGCACTAAAGCTTTATAATTATGATGAGTCAAGAAAGATTGTCCAAAGAATCCGGACATCGCCACAGAAGGGACTTCAATATGCTGTTCCTGTGCTGTTTCTTTAAATAATTTACAGAAATGGGGCTGGTGGAACTTATTATCAAAAGTATCCCGTTTTCCCAAGCCTCCCATGTCCATTTCTATGCCATCACCTCCTAGTTCCTTCATTAATTGAAAAGAACCGATCTTCTGGCGTTTTAGCATCATCCAGTCACACGCAGCTATTTTATAGCGTTGTTTTCCCTCTGAATTCTGTGCTCCCAAAGGCAGTAACATAAACAGGAGCATAATTAAACTGATAATTTTTTTCACCGAACTACACTTTATTTATCCATATATTCCAAAAGGGCTATCTT
>ENA-UEPV01002427-UEPV01002427.1-human-gut-metagenome-genome-assembly--contig:-NODE-2427-length-10336-cov-6.235695_pt1 | contig 10336 bp, 7 predicted proteins | sample MGYA00242942_ERZ507925 | MGnify/ENA primary metagenome ERZ507925 (study PRJEB26167, sample SAMN06115453) | human gut metagenome | host: Homo sapiens | place: China:Fujian | collected 2015-08-26... | reverse complement strand
GATGGAGGGCGTATGCCGCCTGCTGGAAAAGGAGGAGATCTCAGAATGAATGACACCTATCTCTACCCCTATTCCTCCGCCGTGGCGAGAGAGCGGGACGAGCTTCCTCTCTGGCGGGAGAGCCATAAGGCGAACATCGCCTGCCGCAACGCCATCGAGGACGCCATCCGCCGGAGCTTCGACGGAATGCATCTGGACAAGAACTGTATCACGCCGGTGCTAGAGGAATACGGCTACAAGCGCACCGCGTGGGTGCTTGCCAATACCCTGCACGAGCTCAAGTGGGACGGGCGCTTCGGCCATGCCAACAAGCAGTGGGCGGAGCGCACCTGCATTCCCAAAGACATCAACCACAACAGCGATTTTGTTGTCCGAAGCCATCCGGCTGTGCTGGATGGCTTCGTCACTTTCTACCGCAAGGCAGTGCAGGCACTGGATCTGTTCGGCACGGAGCATTGCGTTGGCGACCGTGCGAAGCAGGACTTCACCGGCAAAGTGCTGGTGCTGTCGCCGGAGGCGCTGCGGGAGCAGTATTGGGGACAGAAAGACCAGCTCTGGTATGCTCGGAGCGGTTTTGGCTGCGAGCCGCATTCCAGTGGTCGAGCAGTCTTTGCCACCTGCCTCTCTGACGGAGAAACAGCCAGATGGAACCGGGAGGATTTCACCGGTGTGCTGGATGACAAGTTCCTTCCGGAATGGGCGCGGGAAAAGCTGGAGGAGTTGATGACACAGGAACAGACGGACGCCCCCACAATGGGCGGCATGAAAATGAAGTGAGGAGGATACTTGCATGAGCATGACCTATTACACCGTAGACGATCTTCGGCCCGGAAGATCCGGCTGGGGTGTGAAGCGTTTTTCTACGTTGAATGATGCGATTTCCCATTATCGGACACTCCCTATGGATGGGGCCCGCGTCCTCGGCATGGCGGATGATGCCCACGCCTATGAGCTCATCCGCTGTGTGCGTCTTTTCCCCGGCGATGCCCAGGGCGAGGATGTTCTGGCGGCAGATCACTGGCGCGACGGCTTGACGAAAAAGAACGCTGCCCTGAAAGACGCGCTGGATGTTTGCCTGGAAAACCTGCGTCCCCGTTTTCTGCTGGAGCCGGAGCGCCTGATCCCCGTTCCCCAGCGCAAGAAGCTGCGGAAAGAACTGCGGGAGGCGCTTCTCTGGCAGGGCTATGAAGAAAACTATGATTCCGCCATTCGCGCTGTTTTTGTAGAAGGCGCTGGCTGGCTCTCGCCCCAGGATGTGAAAAAGCAGCGGCAGCTTCCTCTGGTGCTGCGCTATCGGGTGGACGGCATGACGAAGGATGGCGCCTACCTCTCCTTAGAAGTGGAGCCTTGGGAATATGACCTCCTGCTGGAGCAGACAAGAGATCACTATAAAATGAAGAAAAGAGGATGACAACATGAAACGAATGCTTTCCCTTTGCGCCGCGGCGCTGTGCCTGACCTTGACGCTGACGCCCACCGCGCTGGCGGCGGACTTTGAGCCTGCGGTACCGAACGCCAAGGTCTGCTACCCCACCGCCATCGTTCGCGGTGACGATGGCACGGAACTGAAAAAGATCTATGATCTGAGCCCCGAAGACGATCCTGCCGGTATTCCTCGTTCTGATTTTGAACAGGACGGATGCCGCTATACCCTCATTGACCTGCTGAAACAGGAATTGCCGGAAAATGAGAGCCGCCAGCATACGGAGCACATTTCCGTTGAAAGCGCCAAGAAAGATATGGAATCTGTGCTGGCGCTGCTGCCGCAGGAGCGGGAATTCATCACAGATGACGGCCTCATGGGGACCCTGACGCTCCGACTTGATACCGTGCAGGTGGAGCCGTCCGGCTACGGCAGCTCCACCAGGGAAATCACCACCAAGCGCAGCTATCCTAACCTTGCCGAGCAGGATACGCAGTATCTTCCCAAAACCATTACGGAAAACGGCAAGACCCTGACGCTCACGGACATCCAGTGGCAGACGGACAACACCGCTAATATGGACGGCTACGCCGTGGCGGATCGCTACACGGCTGTTGCCACCTATTCCGGCAGCGCCACCAGCAGCTATGTGAAAGGCTATACCGTCACGGCGGATTATTCCGGAACCGTCAGCCGGATCGCCCTGAACCGTGTCCGCTATGTTGCCATCTTTGAGGGAACGCCCATCCAGCCCACGGAGCCTGCGGAGACACCCGCCACGGCGTCCGCGTTCCGCTGGTCTTATGTGCTCATTCCCATTGGGATCGTGGCCGCGGCAGGCGCGGGCGTCGGCGGCGCGCTGCTGGTGAAGCACAGAAAAGAAAACGCGGATGAGGAGGATACAGAATGAAAAAGATCATCACCCTTTGCCTGAGCCTTTGCATGACAGCAGCTCTGGCGGCTCCGGCGTATGCGCTGGAATACAGTATCGCCGCGCCGGACGATTATGACTTCGGCAAAGACACATCTATTGAGGTCATCCACACAGCGGACGGCGGCGCTATGAAAAACGCCGACATGAGCAAAAACGCAGCGCTCATTCCGCCTGTTTTCGGTTCGGAGAGCATGAACGCCCTCCACACCGGCGAATACCTCACGCCCAACCTTGCCCCCGGTGGTGTTCCCGCGTCCGGCGCGGTCATTGGCGGCAGCGCCGCCACTGTTGTCACACCCGGCAGCACGGTGAATGGCGGCAGCGGCTATCAGCCCGCTGTGCTGTTCACGGAGGTGACGGGCGACCTTTACTACAAAAACGGCTCCCTCGGCAGGCTGGAGATCCCCACGCTGGATCTGAGCGTCCGCATTTATCAGGGAACGGACAGCAAGGCGCTTGCCAAGGGGATCGGGCACTTTGAAGACACCTCCATCTGGAACGGCAACGTCTGCCTCGCTGCCCACAACCGGGGCGCCAACAGCTACTTCGGCCAGATCCACACGCTGGATATTGGGGACAAGATCACCCTGACCACCAAGCTGGGCACCCGCACCTACAAGGTGACGGACGTCAGCAAGGTCAGCGAGACAGACCGCAGCGGCCTTGCGGACTCCGGCGAAAATATGCTGACGCTCTACACCTGCGTCCGCAACCAGCGGGACCAGCGCTGGTGCGTCACCGCAGCGGAGGTCTGAATCTTTCTCCCTTTTGCCGAATCGGTTCTGTTCGACTTCTGCCCCTCACTTGTGATATGGTGAAGCTGCGAAGAAGATTTTCACACATACACAGTTAGAATGGAGGCAGAAAGATGAACGAGAGCAAAAACGTGAGAAAGAATGTCAGTATGATGCTCACCGGCATGGTGATCGGCGCGGCGCTGACCGGCGGCTCTATCGCAGTCGCAGCCGGGATCACGGCGGAACCTACCTGGCAGCCCATCTTTGTGGATGGTCAACAGGTGGAAATGCAAGCCTACAACATTGCGGGACACAACTATGTGAAGCTGCGGGACATGGGCAAGCAGGTCGGTTTCAATGTTTATTGGAGTGCCGGGGTCCAAATTGACACCGGGCATCCATACACGGGGATCGCCCCTGCCGCATCCGGTATCCGCGTCAGCAGCTACAAGGGCAGCACCCTCCGCCCCGGAGACCGCAGCGGCTTGAATATCAGTCCCAGTGCGGATATAAAAAGTGTGGTCTCCACGCAGCCCAATGTCATCCGCGTTGAGAATGCCTCCGGCCTCTGGACCGCTATCGCGGTCAGCAGCGGCACATCCGACGTGGTCGTGACCGATCAGCACGGCCAGACCGCCACTTTAACGCTGACGGTAGTTGACGGCAAGCAAGGCGCGAGCATTCCGGAATCCGGCGCCAGTCAGACAGACGCGGCACGGCAGGAGATCGTCCGGCTGGTCAATCAGGTACGCCGGGAAAACGGTGTGCCGGAGCTGACGGTCAACGCGGCTCTGATGGACGCGGCGCAGCATTGCGCGTCCCTGCGTGTCACATACCACCAGAATAAGGTGGAGTGCGAGGCGGTAGCGGCCTCCGGATATCCCCATGGATTTGGATCGAACATCACCGCATTCGCAAATGTGCCCGCCTCTGAAACCGCAGAGCGGGCGGTGGAGAATTGGCGGAATTCTCCCGGCCACTTCCAGACGATGATAAACCCTGATTGCGACACCATCGGCGTCGGGATCTCAGCTGATGAGGGCGGAACGATCTGCTTCCTGTTCGTCGGTGATCCCAACGCGCACAATCCCTACGCATAACCTATCCGCAACTCAATATGCTCACATGGCCTTCCAGCATTGCCGGAAGGCCATTTCTTATGAGCAAATCTAATGAGCAAATCTAAAAAGAAAGGTCAAATAACGATGAAAAAGACATGGCATTCATTGAAAAATCGCGTGACCGCGATGCTGCTGGCCCTGATCTGCGTTCTCGGCCTGCTCCCCACTGCCGCGCTGGCGGCGGGGGCTGACACCATCAAATTAGAGCGGTTCGGCATGAGCGGCGTTTCCTATCAGTCCGCCAGCCTTGGCAGATGCACAATGCACCAGATGTATTACGGCGTGGCCGGAAAGACCTCCGTGGGCTTCTGCGGGACGAAGGGCGGCGGCATGGGCACCTCTCTGATCGGGCAGACCTGGGGCGATCCGAAGCCCGTCACCGATCCCACCGTCAAAATGATGATGGCCTATTACTACGCCCACTCCCTCGGCATCTTCACGGACAAGGCCCACGCCCTTGGCGTGGATGACATCTGGGATTCCGGTTATAGCTGGTACATGAACGCCTGGGTACAGGCCATCGTGTGGCGGTATAAGGACGGCTCCCTGGGTGATCCCGCCACCGCCTGCGCGGAGGAATTGATGTACGTCTGGAACTCGCTGAAGGGCGCGAGCTATACCAGCATCGACCAGACCTGCGACGGCACCACATTCCGGGATCGGGCGAAATATATCCTGGATCTTGGCAAGCAGGATGTTTGGGGCGATTGCGACGTAAAAGAGTATTCCTTCACCGGCGCTGGCTCTGCCGCACACCCCGCCAGCACCGTCCAGAGCGTTATGATCGGCAGTCTTACCGTCACAAACGAGCGGTACACGCTGGTGGTCAAGAAGGTGGACGCCACCAACCCCACCAAGGGCCTTGCCGGAGCGCGGTTCCATGTGGAATCCACCAACGGCTCCTTCTCCAGGGACATCGTCACCGGCGCGGATGGCACCTATACCTTCTCTCCCTTGGACGCCGGAACCTACGCCGTAACGGAAACGGCGGCTCCGAACGGCTACGAGATCGACAACGCGGGTCCTGAATATGTCGCCCTGCCGAATAATGGCAGCAGCACCGTGACGATCACCTTTACAGACACCCCCACCGTCACCGCCACCGGTAAGATCCGCAAGGTGGACGTGGATGATCCCACCAAGGGCCTCGCGGGCGCGGTCATCAAGATCACCGGCGCGGATAACAATTTCACCGGCACCTATACCACCGGAGCGGGCGGCGCGCTCACGGATGTGCCTTGGGCTACCATACCCATCGGCAGCTATGTGGCGGAAGAAGTGACGCCGCCCAACGGCTACTCTCTGAGCAAGGACGCCGGCAAAGTCCGTCAGGAATTCTATTGGGACGGCAAAACGGACGTATCTCTCGTTTTTGAGAATGACGCGAAGGTAAAGATCCAGCTCATCAAGCTGACCGACGCCAATGCGCCCCTCCCCGGCGCGGTATTCCACGTCCTCCGGGACGGCCAGCTGATCGGCACGGAGGTCACAGACGCCTCCGGCAGGATCACCGTCCCCCATGTGACGGAGGGGATGTACGCCTTTGTGGAGGTCAGCGCCCCCGCCCCCTACGCCAAGCTGACCGCCCCCGTCTGCGCCCATGTGGATCAGGCCACCGTCAATGGCGGCGGCACCGTGACCGTAACAGCCAAAGACCAGAAGCTCCCCAATCTGACCATCCAGAAGCTGGATAAGCAGACCAAGCAGCCCATCCCCGGCACGGTCTTTGAGATCAAGGGCATCCATTACGGCTATCATCAGGACGTCACCACCGGGCCGGACGGCAAGGCGGTTCTCACCGCGATCCCTGTTGACAGCTATGAGGTAAAGGAAACATCCGTCCCTGACCCCTATGTGGTGGGCGGCGAGATGATCCAGACCATTTACCTCGGCCCCGGTGACGATCAAAACCTCGTATTTGAAAACCTGAAAATGCCCCGGCTGACCGTCACCAAAATCGACGCGGAGGATTCCAAGCCCATCCCCGGCACCGTGTTCACCGTGGAGGGCATCGACAGTGATTTCTCCGCCGATTGGACCACCGGTGAGGACGGCACGGTGACGGACCGCGTCGCCCCCGGCAGTTACAAAATTACAGAAAAGTCTGTTCCCGCTCCGTACTACCTGCCCAGCAAAAACGCCGACCGGGAGCAGACCGTCAGCCTGAACGCCGGTGACGAGGTGAATGTCACTTTCAAAAATCGGAAAATGCCCCAGCTCACCATCTACAAGGAGGACAGCGTGGCTGGCGCGCCTATCGAGGGAGCCAAGTTCCACATCACCTACACCAGCAGCGGCGAATCCGCCGAGGCTCCTGCCACCATCGATTACGGAAATGTCCTCACAGACGCCAAGGGTGAGATCCGGCTCCATGAGCAGGGCAAGCGGCTCTATCCCGGCGAGTACACCGTGACCGAGGTGGAACCCGCTCCCGGCTTTCAGATGAAGGAGCCCTCCACCCAGAAGATCATCCTCCACGGCAGTGAGAGCAAGACCCTGACCTTCCAGAATACCCCGCTGAATGCCATTGTTGTTGAGAAGTATGACAGCGTGACCCACGAAGCGCTCCCCGGCTGCACCTTCCAGCTGCGGTTTTTGGGCGGCACCTCCGGCACCGGCGGCACGACCATCGGGCAGAAGGTCACCGGCAAGAACGGCACCGCCATCTGGACGGGCCTGAAAAGCGGCACCTATATCGTGGAGGAGGTTGACCCTGCCGATGGGTACTCCATCATCAACGCATCCGAAACGATCTATCTGGCGGACAGCGGTGAGCAGAGTGTTGTCACCGTCCGCTTTGACAACGCCCCGGACGGCATCCTGCTGATCCGCAAGGTCTGTTCCGTGAACCCCAGCGTGACCCTCGCCAACGCGGAATTCAAGATCACCTACGCGGACGGTACGCTGATCGGGGACGCCAATGGCATCTTCCGGACGGACGAACACGGCGAGATCCGCGTCCCCGGCCTGAAACCCGGCAAGAGCGTCATCGTAACAGAAACACGCGCGCCGGACGGTTATCTGATCGACACCCAATCTCAGACCGTTCAGGTCAAGGAGGGCCGCACGGTCAGCCTGACCTTCAAGAACCAGCCCAAGGGTAAGCTCATCATCCAGAAGCGGGACAGCGCCACCGGTCAGCCCCTTCCCGGCGCGGAGTTCCGGGTGACCACTGCCGCTGGCTGTGAGGTGGGGCTGGATGGCGTGATCGGCACCAGCACCCTGACGCAGAACGGTATCTTTACCACGGATGGGCAGGGCGAGATCACGATCACCAATCTGGCCCCCGGCGCTTATGTCATCAACGAGATCAAGGCCCCGACAGGGTATGTGATGGATCGTGCGTCCACAAACGTGGTCATCGGCAAAAACGGCGATACGCAGACGGTCATCGTGAAAAACTCCAAGGCCGGAACCCTGGTGATCGACAAGCGGGATTCCCTCACCGGGAAGCCCTTGCAGGGCGTGACCTTCAAGGTGACGACCTCTACCGGTGAGTTTGTACCCGCTGAAAACGGACAGATCAGCAGCAACGGCCTGTACTTCACCGACAAGGACGGCAAAATCACCATCCATGGCGTGGTGGGAACGCTGGTGGTGACGGAAACGGCCACCATTCCCGGCTACACCATCGACGAGGCCAGCCGCACCCAGACCGTGGTAGTTGATCCCAATGACACCCAGACGCTGCATTTCACCAACACGCCCAGCACCACCCTTGTGATTGAAAAGTATATCGAGGGCACCACAACGCCGCTGAAGGGCGTGACCTTCCTTGTGACCGACAGCAGCGGCGCTGTTGTGGGCAGAAGCAACGGAGAGTTCATCACCGATGAGAATGGCCGCGTCGTTATCCATGACCTGATCCCCGGCACCACCGTTACGGCGCGGGAGGTCAAGACCGTGGATGGCTTTGTGCTGGACGGCGCGCCGAAATCCATTCTCATCAAGGCGGGCGAGGTGCAGACCCTGCGCTTTTATAATGTCCGCGCGGGCGGGCTTACCGTCATTAAGAAGGACGAAAAAACCGGAGAGCGCATCCCCGGCGTCCAGTTTGAGATCCGGAAAATGGATGGCGAGATCGTCGGCACCTTCACCACCGATGAAAACGGCGTGATCTATCTCCCCGAAGTGGAAAACGGCTGGTACACCGTGACGGAGTTGAAGGCTGCCGAGGGCTACCGTCTGGATGACACGCCCCATCGGGTCGAGGTCAGGGATGGGCAGACCGCCACGCTGGAGATCACCAACAAGGCCATCTCCGGCATCCTGCTCCACAAGGTCAATGCCGTCACCGGCGAGGGCATCCCCGGCGTGTCCTTCATCCTCTATGACAGCGGCAACACCCCCATCGCGCAGGAAACCAGCGATGACCGGGGCTATGTCCGGTTTGAGGGGCTGGAAGATGGCCGCTACTATCTGCGTGAACTGGAAAACGAGGGCTACATCCCCGACACGCAGAAAAAGACCGTGTATGTGAAATCGGGCGAAACCACGGAAATCGAATGGAAGAACACTCCCATCACCGGTCAGATCCAAGTGACGAAGGTCAGTGCCGACTACAACGCCATGAATGGCTGGCCCGCTGGGACGCCTATCCCCAACACCGTCTTTGAGATCTACAATGCCCGCACCAACCGTCTGGTGGATACCATCAAGACGGATAAAAACGGCTTGGCGGTGAGCAAGCCCTTGCCGCTGGCGCGGTACAAGATCGTGGAATCCAAGGCGGCGGAGTTTTACGGACTGGATAAGACACCCATTGAGGTGGAGATCGAGTACGCCGGTCAAATCGTCAAGGCAAGCATGACCAACAAGAGCCTGTCTACCAACGTTTCCATCAAGAAAACCGGCTATGTGGAGGTCATGCCGGGGCAGCTCGTCCGCTACAATTTCACCGGCATCGCCAACAATTCCACCACGGCGCTGGAATCTTTTTATTGGCGTGACACCCTGCCCGTCAAGGCGGTGCGGCTTCAGACCATTTACACCGGCACGTGGAACACCCCCGGAAATTATAAGATCGTGTACCGCACAAATCTCAGCGGCGGTACATGGCGCACGCTGGCGGATAACCTGAGCACATCCAAAAACTATGTGCTGGACGCTTCGCCCGCGGCGCTGGGACTTGCCGCCAACGAGTATGTGACGGAGTTTATGGCTGCGTTCGGCATCGTCCCCGCCAACTTCCGGCAGGTGGAAGCCCCTCGCGTGGACTGCAAGGCACTTGCCAAGCTCACCGGCGGTACGCAGTTCGTCAACACGTCGGACGCGGGCGGCGTCTACAACGGGCAGTGGATCATGGCCACCTCCCGCTGGGTCACCAGAGTTTATGCTCCCAGCAAGCCCCTGCCCCGCACCGGTTATTAAGGGCTAACAACAACGGATGCCGCTCCGCAAAGGGCGGCATCCCCATATCAAGGAGGTTGATATCTTGAAACACAAAAAAATCATGATTTTGGCGTTGGCGCTCCTGCTCCTGACCGCGCTCTGCTGCACCTCCGCCCTCGCCGCGGGCGGCGATGTGGCAGGCGCTGTGGAGCAGACATGGACGGAGGCAGCCAAGCAGATCAAGGCTGTGGTGGAGAAGGTGGTGTTCCCGGCGCTGGATATGATCCTCGCCATCGCGTTCTTCGTAAAACTTGGCGGCGCGTATTTTGATTTTCGCCAGCGAGGTCAATTTGAATGGACCGGTCCCGCCATCCTCTTTGCCTGCCTCATCTTCACGCTGACGGCTCCGAAATACATTTGGAGCATCATCGGCATCTAAAAAGCGTATCCCTTGAGAGCCGGGTCAGAAGTCTGATTCTGGAAGTGGGCTGGCGCGTGAGGATGGTCTTGCATAAAAGCTATCGCTTTGATATAATACTATCAAGAAATTGATACAAGGAGGGCTTTCTATGCAGATCAGACCATCCTCCGCTCTGCGGAATGAGTACACTCAAATTTCTGAGTTGGCAAAAGCATCCGGTGAGCCGATCTTCATTACAAACAAAGGTGAGGATGACGGTGTTTATATGAGCATGGCAGCATACGAGGAGCGGGAAAAAATGTTCCGACACCGCGACAAGATCTATGCCGCGGAAATCAGCAGACTGAGCGGAGAGCCTGTCTGCACGCC
>ENA-UEPV01002418-UEPV01002418.1-human-gut-metagenome-genome-assembly--contig:-NODE-2418-length-10349-cov-4.702687_pt1 | contig 10349 bp, 7 predicted proteins | sample MGYA00242942_ERZ507925 | MGnify/ENA primary metagenome ERZ507925 (study PRJEB26167, sample SAMN06115453) | human gut metagenome | host: Homo sapiens | place: China:Fujian | collected 2015-08-26... | reverse complement strand
CAGATTTCCTGTTCATGGCGGGTAATCCCTCGCTTCTCCTTCAAGTCGGACAAGACATGGTGGAAAAGGATATCGGTCAGATGGAACAGCCCATTCCATTCCTCGCGGGTAAGGTTCGTGCGAAGCGGATCCTCTTTCAACTGGACCAGCATCGAAAGGGAATCGGACTGGCATTCGTTTTCAACCGATAAGGAGGAAATTATCCGCTCGCTCTCCCGGAGTTTCTGCTGGTAGAACTCAAGGTCAGACATCCGTTCCTTATAGTGTTCGGATTCGGATGCCGAATGCAACAAGTCTTCTTCCAACTGCTTCACCTGCCTGGCATATTCGTAACGTTCCTTTTGCCAACGGCAGATGGCCGCTTTATCCCGTTTCAGCTTCTCCTTCACCAACCGAAAGCGTTCTTGTCTGCCACCCGTACGAAACCCGACCGCAAATCCGAGCAAGGCTCCTGCGATCAGGGCGACAAAACATAAGGTAAATAATACGAATGTCCAGGGAAAAGGAAGATCCATACCGTCTATATTTTGTTTTTCAGATATTCATAAACAGCCAGTTGTGCCCGGACTTTCACCGGGTTGCCATCCCGTTTGAAATTGTTATGTAGATGTTCGTCGATCAAACAGGCTTTTACATTATCTTGCAACTGGATATTCAGGATATCTATGATATTTCGCTTGATCTCCGCATTCAGAATCGGGAAAGCAGTCTCTATACGCCGATTCAGGTTCCGGCGCATCCAATCGGCGGAAGTCAGGAACAAATCTTCCTCGCCGTCATTATAGAAGTACCAGATGCGGGAATGTTCCAGAAACATATCCACAATACGGGTCACCTGGATATTCGCACTGAACGGACGGTTCGGAACCAGGCAACAAATCCCCCGGACAATCAGATCGATTTCCACCCCGTTCTCGCTTGCGTTATACAATTCATTGATCATATTCTGGTCATGCAGTCCGTTCATCTTCAACACGATGCGTCCTTTACGTCCGGCCTTCACGTGCTCAATCTCCCGATGAATCATCCGGGTCAGTTCCGGCACCATATTGAAGCGGGCGACCAGCAGATGGCGGAATGTCGGTCCGGCCAGCTTCCCTTCCAGCACCGCAAACACTTTGTTTATATCGGTTATCAATTCCGCATTCGAAGTCAGCAACGCCATATCGGAATAGATGCGTGCCGTTTTTTCATTGAAATTGCCGGTACTCAAATAGGCAAAATCCCGCCGCTTGCAGCCGTCTTCCGTATCTTTCCGCAGAATAACCGCCACTTTTGCATGTACTTTCAGACCGGGAATGCTATAGATGATGCGAATACCCGCCTGCTCCATCCGTTCGGCCGTACTCATATTGTTCTCTTCGTCGAAACGGGCTTTCAACTCCACAAAGACCGTCACCTTCTTCCCGTTCTGAGCAGCGCTGATCAACGTGTTGATAACAGCCGAATTCTCCGCCACCCGGTATTGCGTGATTTTGATCTCATCTACTTTCGGATCAAAAGCCGCCTCCATCAGGAAGCGGATCAGGTAGTCGAAAGACTGATAGGGGAAATGCAACAGGATATCCCGTTTTTTCACCGCCCGGAAGACAGAGCCCATCTCGTCCAGAAAAGGCACACGCATGGGAGACGGGACCTGCTGCTCCAGTTCTTTTCCTCTTGGATTCGGCAGTTTGATCAGATCCTGCAAATTGTTATACCGTCCTCCCAATACCAGATCGTCTGTGGTAATACCAAAAGCATTGCATATAAACGCCAAGAAATCATCGGGCATATTGCTGTCATACATAAACCGGCTTAAGGCACCGATCTTACGCTTTTTCACTTTCTTACGAATGTTTTCCACGATATTCCCGCCTTTCTCGTCATCCAGGTAAATATCGGCATCCCGTGAACTCTTGATGCTATCACAACTCTCCACCACATAGCCGGGGAAGATACTGGACAAATTGGCCCGGATAATATCGTCGATAAACATGATATAGTGTTTTCCTTCATGCGTAGGCAATTCGATAAAACGAGGTACTTTCGCATACGGGATTTTCATCAGGGCATAATAATAGTCCGGCACATAATCCGGCTCCGCCATCCGCTTGCTCTTTTTCACCATCCGGATCACCAGATAAAGACGACGGTCGCGTATGAACGTACGGATATCCCCCGCTTGTATCATGACCGGCGAGAGAAAAGGGAACACCTCTTCATTGAAAAAGTTATGCACGAATTCTTCATGAAACGGTTCCGGCCGGCTGTCCTGATACAGGTAGATATCCTGCCGGTTCAATTCCTGCAATACTTTGGAGAATATGCGATAGTATTCGCGCTGCTGTCGGTTCACCTCTTCCGTGATTTCGGCAAGCGTCTCTTCGGCTTCCGCCCCGCTTTCTTCGGTGAAGTTCTTTTTCATGATTACTCCCCGGTGCTCGGCAACCCTTATTTCGTAAAACTCTTCGAGATTGGACGAATAGATCGACAGGAACTTGATACGCTCATAGATAGGGAGCGTTTCATCCTCCGCTTCCAGCAAAACGCGATAGTTGAAGGACAACCAGCTAATATCACGTTTAAAGTATTTATGTGAATTCTCCATCGTATTATTATCTTCGGTCGGTAAATATAAATACTTTTGTGGGATAAAAGAAATTGTTATGCTTAAAATAGGACTTCTTTCAGATACCCACGCCTGGTGGGACGACAAGTACATGGAATATTTCTCGGAATGTGACGAGATCTGGCATGCTGGAGATATCGGTTCGGACACACTGGCGGCACGCCTGGCTGCCTTGAAACCGCATTGTATGCCTATATCTTTGAGTATTTTGTTACAACTTCCGCGTCCACCGTGATACAACACATCAGAGGCAGGTTGCCGTTGCGTTTTGCACTACCTTTCTTCACGTAGAATAACACTTTGAATGTACTTCGCTACGCTTTGCCCAAATTTACTTTTTGCTATGTGTTTATTTTACGATTGTTCCGACAAAGGTTTGTGCTCCTGCATTATTCAAGATATATACTGTATAGAATCCGCCGGGTAATGAGGCTATGGACATTTGGGGTGCATAAACAAAATATTTTATTTCTTCACCGGTAGCAGTAAATATTTTCACTGTTTTTGCTTCTTTTATTTCAGGCAGGGTGAGAATATCTCCGTCATTTAGTAAAGGCATGTCTGTTTCTGAAATTGCATTCAGTTCCAAGGGAGCACTTTCGTTTCCAAAACGGTCGGCAGCTGTTACGGCAAAATAACGTTTTTGTCGCCAAGGTGAAATAGGGGTATATTCGTATTCCGTATGGGTGAGATAGGTTTCCAGTAAGTTTCCGGCATCTGTGATATCTACCGGATAGGTATCCGAGGCATAAAGATGATAGGTGACAAGACCTCCGTTGTTATCTGTGGAAATCTGCCAGCTCATGTGCATTTTTCCGTCCGGCAACAGTTGCAGGGAAGGCATGGCCGGAGTGGATGGGGGGATGCTGTCCATCCAGGTCATTGGGGGAATCAATGCCGGAGTGGTATAGAAATTCTCTTGGAGTTCGTCCCAAATGCCTTTGGTGTTGTTCAATAGAAAACGATTGCGGAAGTAGGCTTGTCCGTTTAGTTTTATCTGACGGGTGAAATGAAGTTGGCGGACTATTTCGTCCAACGGCCAATTTTGTTCGTCGGGAGAGAGGAAATAAATGCCCAAACCTGGTACTATCCAGCGGTTACCGCAATTCTCTTTCCAATCCAATGCAAAAGGATAGAAATTATTTCCCTGAAAATACATCATCGGGAACAACGCATCATGAATACCTTCTTTTAGCCATTTCTGAGCATCTTGGTAAACTACATGATAAGCGTTCCATCCACGGGAGGGATATCGGTTGGTATCTCGGTATTTGCCAATAGGGGAACTGCTGACTTTCACCCAGGGTTTGATAGTCTTGATGTCGGTATAGAGCCTATGCACAATATCTGTGATATTATCACGCCGCCATTGTTTCAACTCCTTACCTTTGCCGTATTTCCGGTAGGTGTCCTTGTCGGGAAAGTTGTCGGCTTGCTCAGGGTAGCGGATGTAATCGAAATGAATGCCGTCTATATCATAACGGGAAGTTATTTCTTTTACGATGCATGACAGATATTCTTTGGTTCCCGGATTTCCCGGGTCCAAGTACCAGTTACCTTTATAAAGTTTGCAAATAGTCCGGTTTTTCCGTACTACGGAGCTACGTCCTTGCAATTGTACTTGACGGGTGTTTCCGGCAGGAATCGTAACAATCCATGCATGTAGTTCCATGCCGCGTTTGTGGCATTCTCCGATGGCGAAAGCCAAAGGGTCATATCCGGGATTCCCTCCTGTGCTACCTGTCAGTGATTCGGCGAAAGTTTCTATGGCGGAAGGATAAATCATATCTCCGCGCAGACGGGTTTGCAACAATACCGTATTGAAATTGGCGGCTTTCAGGCGATCCAGTATATCACATAATTCTTTTTGCTGACGCCGGATGCCTGATGCGTTTACTGCCTTGTTACGAGGCCAGTCCATTCCTCCGAGCGTAGTGATCCAGGTGGCACGGATTTCATATTTAGGTTGTGAGAAAACGGGTGATAAACTCACTATGACTAGTAATAAAGTTATAAAGAATGTTCGCATTTACTTTAATTTTAGGGCAAAGATACGAAGTAATCAATTAATTCGTTACTTTTGCCCCAACAAAACAAAAAATAGAATATGATAACCTTTATTATTGCATTATTGGTTCTTGTAGGCGGATACTTTTTGTATGGAAGTTATGTGGAACGTGTGTTCGGTCCTGACAAGATAAGGAAGACACCTGCCCTGACCATGGCGGATGGTGTTGACTTTATTCCACTTCCTACTTGGAAGATTTTCATGATTCAATTTTTGAATATAGCCGGCTTAGGACCTATTTTCGGTGCTATAATGGGAGCGAAGTTTGGTACGGCGTCTTATTTGTGGATTGTTTTAGGTACCATTTTTGCCGGGGCGGTACACGATTATTTGTCCGGAATGCTTTCCATTCGGCATGATGGCGAGAGTTTGCCGGAAATTATCGGTCGTTACTTGGGCCTTCCCACAAAGCAGTTGATGCGCGGTTTTACGGTTGTGCTGATGATATTAGTCGGAGCGGTTTTTGTGGCAGGACCTGCCGGATTGCTTGCCAAACTTACTCCGGAGTATATGGATGTTACTTTTTGGATTATAGTCGTATTTGTCTATTATATGTTGGCTACATTGTTGCCGGTAGATAAGATTATAGGAAAAATATATCCGTTGTTTGCCATTGCTTTATTGTTTATGGCGGTGGGGATTTTGGTGATGTTGTTATGGAATCATCCGGCATTGCCCGAAATTACGGACGGGCTGCATAATACCCACCCTGCCGGATTACCAATTTTTCCTATCATGTTTGTTTCTATTGCTTGTGGGGCAATCAGTGGCTTTCATGCCACACAATCTCCGTTGATGGCACGTTGTATGAAGAATGAGAAGTATGGCCGTCCTATTTTTTATGGAGCGATGGTGACCGAAGGGATCGTGGCATTGATTTGGGCTGCTGCCGCTACTTGTTTTTTTCATCAAAATGGTATGGAGGAGAGTAATGCTTCGATTATTGTGGACAGCATAACCAAGGAATGGTTGGGTACGATAGGAGGTTTATTGGCTGTACTGGGGGTAATTGCCGCTCCTATTACCAGTGGAGATACCGCTTTACGTTCAGCTCGTTTGATTGTTGCCGATTTTATGCATTTGGAACAAAAAAGTATAGCGAAACGTTTATTGATTTGTATTCCTATTTTTGCGGTAACTATCGGTATATTGTTGTACAGTCAGCGTGATGCGGCGGGATTTGATATGATATGGCGTTATTTTGCCTGGTGTAATCAGGCTTTGTCTGTGTTTACTTTGTGGGCGGTCACTGTTTTTCTGGTACGTGCGAAAAAGAATTATTATATTACCTTGTTTCCTGCCTTGTTTATGACGGCTGTATGTTCTACTTATATTTGCATTGCTCCCGAAGGATTGGCACTTTCTGATTATGTATCTTATATAATCGGTGGTCTTTGCACGTTGGTAGCCGCTATAGGGTTTGTAAGTTGGTATAGGAAACAAAACAGCATAGTTTATGAAAAAATATAGAAAATCGATTTGGTTGCCTGTCGCTTTGTTGGTTTATACTACAGCGATGGCCGTTTATTTTATTCCGCGTAATACGGAAATAAGTGATACGGAAAAGTATCTCACAGTAGGTTTATCCTATATGATAATAGCGTTGTTATGGATTGTCCTTCGTAAGAAAGAAAAGGCGGAGGAAAGACGTGAACGTGATTTGGAAAATAAAAAATAACTATTAAACGACAACATTATGAAGAAAATTTTAGTCAGCTTGATGCTGTTGGTAATGACTGCACTGAGTGCACATGCTCAATTTGAGAAGGAGGTATGGTATGTGAATGCTTCATTGACAGGGCTTGACCTATCTCATAGCAAGAATGAGGGTACAAATTTTGGTTTCGCTTTGACCGGTGGTGCGTTTGTAGCCGATAATGTGGCTGTATTGCTGAATTTTAAGGGCAATTATGTAGAACATGGAATGGATGAAACCAGTATTGGTGCACAAGGACGTTATTATTTTTCCAGTTGCGGTATTTATGGAGGATTGGGAATGGCGTATAAGCACCTTTCTTGTGTAGGATTTAAAAAGAATCTGGTTTGTTTGACACCGGAAGTCGGATATGCTTTTTTCTTGGGTAGAAATGTGACTATTGAACCGTCTGTATATTATGACTTGAGTTTTAGTGATATTTCAGAATTTAGTAAATTAGGCTTCAAGATAGGGTTCGGAGTTTACTTCTGATTGATGTAATTCCACCACAGATTACGCAGATTATTGAATGGGAGAATTCATTGAAATTCAATCTATGTAAATCTGTATAATCTGTGGTGGAAAAACTTTTTATGTGAGATTAATGCGCATAGAGATGCGTGAACGGAATTTCTTTACCATCACTACCTGTTACTTTTAATTTCAGTTGTCCTCCGTTTTGGTCGAAATAACGTAATTCCATTGGATGATATCCTTTCGCCAATGCCTTTTGTCCCACTATTTCTTTAGGTCCGTGAGGTCCGTCATTGTCTACTATCTGTTCACTGTCTATGGTCAATGTACTACCATCGTCGGACAGGAGTGCAAAAGTGTAGATATCGTCTTGAGGAGCATTGAAATATCCTTTGATAATCAGTCCGATATTTCCTTTTACTTTTTTAGGAATCATAACGTCTTCCACTGGATAAGTACCATTGACCGGAGCTTTTTCTATTTCACTGCATTTATTTCCTTTAAATTCGTGCCATGTAGCTTTCAAACCCGGATTGGAAGGAGCGGCAGTTACAGAGGGGGTATATTCACTTTTGATGAAACGTGTCTTGGCTATGTCACCTTTCTTTCCATTAGGGCGGAAGGTGCAGAAAGTAAAGTCTGTGGTTTCAGTCACTTTGATGGGACCTTCATATACGGGAGATTGTAAAGTAGGAGTACTGCCATCAGTGGTATAGTGAATTTCCGCAGTGGGGTCAAGGCAAGTTACATTGATGGTTCCTTCACCGATAAAGGCGTTGACGGCATTAAAGCCTTCCAAATCGGGTATACGGTAATTGATACCCATGATATTGAGACGTTCAAACTGATCAGACAGGCGTTGTTTGAAGGCATTCCAGTCTTTTTGCTCCGGTTTGCTCCAACCTAATTCGGCAATAGCCAGCAAACGTGGAATGGCCATATATTGCATACGTGCGTTGGAAGGAATCCATTCGCACCAAATATTTCCCTGCACTCCTAAAATCAGCGACTGCTGCTCGGGAGTCAGGTTGTCTGTCGTATCCAGATTATAAATGCTTGCCATAGAATTCTTGTCTTCTGCATAATCCAAATAAAATTGTCCGTTAGGAGTGAAAATGACAGGGTTGCCTTGTGCCGTTGCCTTGGTCGCTGCATCTTTTACCCAGCTGCGCCACCACATTACGGTAGCTGTTTTAGACAATCCGCCTTCAATGATTTCATCCCAGCCTATCATTTCTTTGCCTTTCCCGTTAAAGAATCTCTCCATGTCATGAATGAACCATGATTGCAGTTCTTCTTCGGTTTTCAGATTATTGTCATGCATACGTTTCTGGCAGTCCGGACATTTTTTCCAATTGGTTTTTTCTACTTCGTCACCTCCTATATGTACATACTTATAGGGGAAAAGGGCTATCAGTTCTGCATAAACATTCTTGCAGAACTCCAATGCAGAGTCTTTCCCCGGACAAACAGGTGAGGAGAAGACGCTTCCCCAACCGGTTTCGTTAAAACAGGAAACACCTTCATAGTTACTCACAGCTGCCAGCATGTGTCCCGGCATATCAATTTCGGGAATAATATCTATGCCTCGTATTTTGGCGTATGCTATGACATCCTTGATATCTTCCTGAGTGTAGTAGCCTCCATATAGGGTGTCACCTTCTACGATGCGTATCTTGTCTTCGGGAATTGCCATATCCGGATTGTTATCAGTCTTTGACTGACGTATGCATTCGCGGTCATGGGAATTGAATTTGCGCCAGGCTCCTTTTTCCGTCAGTAAAGGATATTTCTTGATTTCGATACGCCATCCTTGGTCATCGGTAAGATGCCAGTGGAATTTATTCATCTTGTAAAGGGCCATGACATCCAGTAATTCTTTCACCTCATCTATTGTGTAGAAATGGCGGGATACGTCCAGCATGATGCCTCTCCATTCAAAGCGGGGGGCATCTTGAATGTTAACGGCCGGTATGGCCCAGTCTGTACCTTTAACAATTTCTTTAGATTCTATTTGCGGGGGAAACAGCTGTCTGAGGGATTCGATACCTGCAATGACACCTCCGTAAGAGTTACCTGTAATGTTGACCTTATCGCTCTCGGCTGTCAGGGTATAGGCACCTTCTTTTCCTTGAACATCCCCCAAGGCAAGGGTGATGGTTCCTTCGCCTTCTTTTACTTTAAGGTCGTAGCCTGTGGCACTGGAAAGCATATCGGCCAAATACTCGGCTGCGGGAATTAGTTCGGCGTCAATAACACCGATGGAGGTATTACTTTTCAATACAAAAGCACCGTTTGTTTCCTCCAGATGGTTGGTTATGGGTACAATGGATACCTCTTTTGTTACAGGGGGAGTACTGGTACATGCTCCCAACATCAATGTGCCTGCTAACATACAGGCGGTCATTAACTGCTTATGTGTACATTTGGTCATAGGATAATAAATTAGGTTATTGGACAAAGATAACAGAAATATTGGGAAAAACGATATTATTTGGCGGGATATTGGAAAGTAACCAGTACTCCTTTATGGTCTGTAGGCCATACGCCCAATGGTTCTATAAACTTGTCTTTAGATGTTTCCTGAACACGCTGTGCACGGACTATGGAATTTTTCGGACCGAAAATGGCGGCGTCTTTCACTTTCAACCCCTTTTCGGGATAATACCAAATGTAATCTATACGGTCGCGTTCATCTGCTTTGGGAGCCCAGGTTATTTTGTCGGCGGGCTTTGCCGGATTATCCGAAGGATAAGTGAAGCCGGGATAGTTTAATACATCTGGATAGAATTCTCGATAGGCGTCTTTCAATCCGGCTTCGTCTAACAGGACAGGAACTGTCCAGGGGATTACAAAGCCATGATGGTCATACAGGTCTTTGGTCTCTTCAGTCCAATCTTGATGTGAAGGTTCATTAAAATCTCCTCCTAAAATGATGGTGTAGCCGGCTGCACGATCTTTTTTTGCCTGTTCAATGAATAGTCTGATGGCGTCATCGCGTTGTGAGGCTACATTTCTCTTTAATACTTCTTCTACGGTAGTGGGGATAGGGATTTCTTCCCAAGTAGAGCCATCATATCCGCGTACATTATAATAGGCGTCATCCAAATAATCAAGATGAGCGGTGTAGACTGCTATTTTCTGTCCGTTTATATCGGCTGTAAGGCGATAGATACTGCCGTGGTCATTCTTTTCGGGAAAAACGGTTAATGAATCAGTGATGGGGTATCGGCTTAACAGACCTGTATCATAGGTATAGAAGGAATAATAGGTTTCTCCTTTTTCCTTTAATGATTGCACTAGGCGGGCAGTGAAATTGGTGTTTTCGTAATTACGTACTTCGCTCAATGTGACGAAGTCCGGACGAAGACGGGCTATTTCATTCACAATAGCGTCGTAACCACCGGGAATTACAGTTCCTTCTTGCCAAATGTTCCATTGAGGTTCGGCATCCTTTCCTGCATCAACATGCAGGGGTTTGGTACGCGGATATTTGGCAT
>ENA-UEPV01002416-UEPV01002416.1-human-gut-metagenome-genome-assembly--contig:-NODE-2416-length-10371-cov-3.985914_pt1 | contig 10371 bp, 8 predicted proteins | sample MGYA00242942_ERZ507925 | MGnify/ENA primary metagenome ERZ507925 (study PRJEB26167, sample SAMN06115453) | human gut metagenome | host: Homo sapiens | place: China:Fujian | collected 2015-08-26... | reverse complement strand
TTCATCTCTGCCACAACCAGAATATTGATGTCTTCAGGTATGCCTTTTTCCAAAGTCACTTCGGCAAAATCAAATCCGCATCTTTTATCGTTGAAAGTCTGTGTGCAATAACAAAACTTGTTCTGCCTTTCATAAGGTTGTCCATAGCTTTCTGTATCTGCTGTTCAGTTCTTGTATCTACTGAAGATGTAGCTTCATCAAGAATAAGTATCGGATTGTCAGCAAGAATTGCTCTTGCAATTGTAAGAAGCTGTTTCTGTCCCTGTGATACATTGCTTGCATCCTCGTTAAGCTCCATGTTATAACCACCCGGAAGTGTTTCTATGAAATGATTTGCATGAGCGGCTTTCGCTGCTTCAATAACTTCCTCATCTGTTGCATCAAGACGTCCATAACGTATATTTTCCATAATAGTATCTTTATAAAGCCATGTATCCTGAAGTACCATTCCGAATGCTTCTCTTAAATCTCTTCTATTGAAATCTTTTACATTATGACCGTCCACAAGAATTTCACCTGAGCCAACGTCATAGAATCTCATAAGAAGCTTAACTATAGTTGTCTTTCCGGCTCCCGTAGGGCCTACAATCGCAATCTTTTGTCCCGGTTTTACCTTTGCGGAAAAGTCATTGATAATTGTCTGATCCTCCCTGTATCCAAAATGCACATGTCTGAACTCTACTTCGCCCCTTATTGTATCTAACTTTACAGGATTAGCTGCAAACTGGTCTTCCTCTTCTTCTCCTAAGAATTCAAATACTCTCTCTGAAGCGGCTGCCATTGACTGTACCTGATTGATAACCTGTGCAATCTGTGTTATAGGCTGCGAAAAATTCTTAACATACTGGATAAATGCCTGAATATCACCGATTGTTATAGTTCCCTTTATGGCAAGAAATCCACCACTCAATGCTACACCTGCATATCCAAGGTTGCCGACAAATGCCATGATGGGCTGCATCATTCCTGAGAAGAACTGTGATTTCCAGGCTGATTTGTACAACACGTTGTTAGTCTCATCAAACTGCTTTACCATGTCTTTTTCTTTATTAAATGACTTAACAACAAGATGTCCGCCATATGTTTCTTCTACCTGACCATTGATATGTCCAAGATACTCCTGCTGTGTCTTAAAATACTTCTGTGAACGTTTGACAACGAATGATATAAGTTCTGCTGATACAGGAAGTATAATTACAGCAATAATTGTCATAAGAGGTGAAATACTCATCATCATTATGAATACACCTACAAGTGTGGCAACCGATGTAATTATGGTTGTTATACTCTGGTTAAGTCCCTGTCCGAGCGTATCTACATCGTTTGTTATTCTCGAAAGAACCTCACCGTATGTTCTGCTCTCGAAATACTTCATAGGCATACGGTTGATTTTCTCTGATATTTCCTTACGAAGTCTATAGCATACTTTCTGTGTTATTCCCGTCATAATCCAGCCCTGACAAAAACTGAAAATGACACTTACAAGATAAAGGCAAAGCACAATTATAAGAATTTTTCCAATATAGTTAAAATCCATTCCGCCCGTACCTGCTATTTTACGCATAAGTCCCTCAGAAAGTGCTGTTGTGGCCTTACCGAGAATCTTAGGGCCTATTACATTAAATACTGTTGCAACTGCAGCAAATAACATTACCGCAAATATTCCTATCTTATATCTTCCAATATATGACATAAGTTTTGAAATTGAACCCTTAAAGTCTTTTGCCTTTTCAGGTGCCATTCCCATGCCTCTAGGTCCGCCCATTCTGCCTCGTCTCGGAGGCGTCTTGAAATCTTTATTATCTTCCATGATTATGCCTCCTCTCCAAGCTCTTTTGCTGACATCTGTGAACGTGCTATCTGCTGATATACATCACATGAATTCATAAGTTCTCCATGTGTACCTTTACCTACAATTCTGCCTTCATCCATTACAAGAATCTGGTCAGCATGAAGTATTGTGCTGATTCGCTGTGCAACTATAATAACAGTGCTGTCCTTAACTTTTGATGATAAGGCTTTTCTTAATGCTGCATCTGTCTTTAAATCAAGTGCAGAAAAACTGTCATCAAAGATATATATCTTAGGATCCTTTGCAATGGCTCTCGCAATAGAGAGTCTCTGCTTCTGACCACCTGACACGTTAGTACCGCCCTGTGCAATAGGACTGTCATATTTTGCACTCTTGCTGTCTATAAATTCTGTTGCCTGAGCTATTGAAGCTGCCTCCTCAATCTGTGCATCAGTTGCATCATCTTTGCCATATCTTAAATTTGATGCTATAGTACCTGAGAAAAGTACACCCTTCTGAGGCACATAACCGATTTCGCTTCTTAAATCTTCCATTGTTATATTCTTAACATCATGTCCATCAACCAGGACACTTCCCTGTGTTGCATCATACAAACGCGGTATAAGATTGATAAGTGTTGACTTGCCACATCCTGTACTTCCGACAATAGCTGTTGTCTCTCCCGGTTTTGCTACAAAATCAATATCTGAAAGAACATCTGCATCAGCGTTAGGATATCTGAATGAAACATGGTTAAAGCTTACAACACCTTTGTGTTCTTCAAGTCTTTCAGGATTTTCAGGGTCTCTTATAGATGATTTTTCATTTAAAACTTCATCTATTCTGTTAGCTGAAACTGCTGCTCTCGGAAGCATAATTGACATCATTGTAAGCATCAGGAAAGACATTACAATCTGCATTGCATATGTGATAAATGCTGTCATGGCACCCACCTGCATGCTTCCGCTGTCAATCTTGTGTGCAGCTACCCATATGATAAGTACATTAATTCCGTACATGATAAATGTCATAAGAGGCATCATAAATGTCATTACACGGTTTGTAAAAAGCATTGTCTTAGTGAGTGCCTTATTGGCATCATCAAAACGCTCCTCTTCTTTCTTTTCACGTCCGAATGCACGTATTACGGAAAGACCTGTAAGAATTTCTCTTGATACGAGATTGACATTATCAACAAGCTTCTGCATAAGTTTGAATTTAGGCATTGCAACTACCATAAGTACCATTACAATTCCGATTATTATAAGCACCGCAAGTGCTATAATCCATTCCATGCCTGCACCTGTCTGCATCACCTTAAAAATACCGCCTACACCGAGTATAGGTGCATATAAAACCATACGAAGCATAAGAACAGTCACAAGCTGTACCTGCTGTATATCATTAGTTGTTCGTGTTATAAGAGATGCTGTCGAGAATTTATCCATCTCTGCATTTGAAAAATTCATTACATTCTTGTATACACTGCCACGCAAATCACGTCCGATTCCGGCTGCTACTCTTGAAGCTACAAGTCCAACAAGAACTGTAGTAAGTGCAACAAGAAGTGCCATCGCTATCATCTTGGCTCCTGAAACCCACAGATACTTTGTCTGCAATGCATCCATATCAATTCCAGCATTAGTATCCTGCTTTACTGCATATGCGATTCCCATTGACTTTACAAGTGTAGAACCCATCGTATCAACTGTTTCTTCAGCTTTTTCCCTGATCTGTGAAACCATTTCATCGCTTAACATTCCTGCCTGTGACATAGCAAGAAGCTTCTGTTTTTCTTCATCTGTCATCTGATTATTAATTATAAGCGGTAAAACAAGTTCATCATCATAAGATGACAGTTTCTTTTCGCTCTTTACATTGCATCTGTAAATACCATTATCATTGTCATAACTTTCCTGCCAGATTGTCTTTTCACTGTCTGTCATAAAAAGCTGTGCCAGATTATATTCATCCTCTGTTACAGCCTCAGGCATAACATGTCCTACACCTTTATTCTGGATTCCTACATCAATAATATCCGATGTGTACTGTGGAAGTGACAAATCACAAAACGCCTGCAGTACAAGAAGTACCAGTATCATAATTACAGACTTCCAATATGGTACAAGATTTTTAAATATTCTGCCCATAGTCTCTCTCCTTTTCCAATTGCATTTCTAGATATTACCACTATGGGGTACGAATATAAAGAAAATTAATATGAGTTTTTCTTAAAAAAATATAAAAACCATTGACCGGTAGCTACTACCGACTGCTACAATCACGCTATATGATGCAATAATGTTGGTCGTAGGAAGAAAGAGACCTTTTCAATAGAAGACCAGCTAGTTATAGTCAAGCCCTAAATGATAAAAAATAGAACTTTTTCTATTGATTATTGAAACCTAAAAATGAGTAACTTTAATAAACGTAAATCCTTTGGATTTTCGCTTTGTTGATGGTTATATACAGCACAGGATGAATGTTTATGCAGCCTGTAAAGCAGGACGTTGATACTGCCTGCAGTGTTCTTCGGGAGACCGTAATTCGAATTCTTTCTCATCACGAAGAACAGCAAAGATGATGTTGCACACTTTGTGCATTACTGCACCAAGAGCTACCATCTTTGGTTTTTGCCCGGATTTCTTCTCATAGTATTCACGAAGATATGGGTTAATGCCTTCTCCATTGCGTTTAGTGCGTATGGATGCCAGTGCTACTGCGAAGACAGCGCGGCGGGCGATTCTGGAGCCTCGTTTGGTCATATGCATTTCAGTGCCAACGAACTTACCAGACTGATTTACTTCCGGATCAAGTCCGAAGTAAGCGAATAACTGTTTTGGATTGCGGAATGCTGAAAAATCACCGATTTCGCACATGATGGTCACAGCAGTAAGAAATCCAACCCCTTTAATGGTATCAAGCCATTTAATCTGCTGGATAAACTTTTCGGATTTATTGAACGTTACCAGCTGATGGATCCGCTGCAAAATAGAATCCAAGGCAGAGTCAAGCTTCTCGATAAGGTCAAGAGTCAGAGAGATGTTGAAATAGATACTATCAATCTGGCATCCGAAAGTTTTTGCGGCTGTTGCGGCGGCACAGAGCTTTTCATAGCGCTCGGCAGCTTTTGAAAGTCCTTTTCTTGAGGCTTTTGATATTTTTTCAATCATGGTCTTTTTATGACCACGGAGTATTTTATCCGGAGTACCATACTGACGGAGAATCATGGTAGATGTTTTGCCAGTGACATCACAAAAGATGTCCAGATACTGTGGAAAAACGGTATGCAGATCGCCCTTAAGTTTGTTGATGTGAGCAGACCGTTCATCGGTCAGATCATAATACTTGCGTGTAAGGGATCGAATCTCAAGGACCAGCTTTGCTGGGAATTGAGATACAGGGATATCACCGGATAATCCCAGCTTTGCAATACCAATGGAATCAACTTTATCATTTTTTACTTTTCTGATACTTGTATTATTCGCAGAATGTGTAATAATAGGATTGATTATGGAGACGTGAAAACCACAATCAACAAGGTAGCAGAAGAGCGGGAAGTGATAGATCCCAGTGGATTCCAGAAAGGTGCGACTTTCTAAGGAATGTAGCTCTTCTGCTTTTTTTATGGCAGAAACGGCCTTTTCCAGAGAATCCGGTTTATTGTGTGTAATTTTAAAAGGTTTTTGGATTACAGAGCCGTCAGGTGCAACGATGGTCATGAAACTAAAGGCAGAACCGACATCGATACCGACGGAAATATAGTTTTTGTTGTACATTGTAAGCTCCTTCCGATAGGGTTCCATAAAAACAATGAATACACTACCTGGCACGTGATACGGGTATAGCTTAATTGCTCCCAACCAGCCTAAAACATAAATTTTCATTGATGGAATGACTGTCTAAAGTTACGGGTATTGCTGGACATAAGCCAGCTCCCTAGGAGGCGAACGTCCTTTTCCCTATTCAATGGAATATAATACCTTATGTAACAGACGAAGTCTAGGAGTGAATAATTATACTAAAAACATGTAACTTATACACGTATCTTTGGTTGGAATGAAATCAGAGGAGAATCCTCCTACCAACCTTGATATAGATTAAATAATGATGTAGAAGACTGCTATTGGTCTATGACTACATCATACCAGGAGGCACTTATGACAGAGCAGGAGATCCGGACCATATTAAGCAGACAAAGAGAATATTTTGCTACGGGAGCCACGCTTTCCCGGAAATTCAGGGCAAAACAGCTGGGAAAGTTAAAGGCTTCCCTGCAGCGCCATGAAACAGAATTGAACGATGCACTGCAACAGGATCTTGGGAAAAGCCGGATGGAGAGCTATATGTGCGAGATCGGACTGACGCTCTCGGAGCTGACCTGGATGCAGAAACATCTGCGGGGGCTGATGCAGGAAAAGAGAGTGCCGACACCGCTGTCACAGTTCGCAGCGAGAAGCTTTCGCTCTCCGTCACCCCATGGCACCGTGCTGATCATGAGCCCCTGGAATTACCCGGTGTTACTGACGCTGGATCCGCTGATTGATGCCATAGCTGCCGGAAATACGGCGGTGGTGAAGCCCAGTGCATATGCTCCGGCGACGGCAGCTGTGCTGAAAAATATTCTGGAAGAATGTTTTCCGATAGAATACGTGGCTGTGATCACCGGCGGCAGAACGGAGAATCAGGCATTATTGCAGCAGCGGTTTGATATGATATTTTTCACCGGAGGCAAGATCGTGGGACGGGAGGTGCTTAGAAGTGCCGCGGAATACTTGACCCCGGTGACGCTGGAGCTGGGTGGGAAAAGCCCCTGCATCGTGGATGCTACGGCAAAGATCCCGCTGGCGGCCCGGCGGATCGTGTTCGGAAAATATCTGAATTGCGGGCAGACCTGCGTGGCACCGGATTATGTGTTGTGTGATGTCAGGATCCGCGACCGATTGGTGGAAACTATCCGGGCGGAGATCGCGAGGCAGTTTGGAGCAGATCCCCTGCAGAATCCGGATTACGGGAAAATCATTAACGAGAAGCATTTTCACAGACTGTTGGGATTGATGGATGCGGAAAAGACCGTCTGCGGCGGGCAGTATGACGAAAAGACTTTGCGGATTGCTCCCACAGTGATGACGGATGTGACCTGGGAAGATGCCGTGATGGGAGAAGAAATCTTCGGACCGATCCTGCCGGTGCTGACGTATAATGCACATGATGCAGAGAAAGGTGTTGCACAAAATGATTTTTGCAGGGATGCTTCCGGGACGCATGCAGCCACGGGAGACTTTGTGGATTGGGCAATCCGCTGTGTGGAGGAACATCCCCATCCTCTGGCTCTGTATTTTTTCAGCGAAGACAAAAAGGCCCAGAGGCGGATCCTGAACTATTGCCATTTTGGCGGAGGCTGCATCAACGACACCATCATTCATCTCGCCACCAGCGCCATGCCCTTTGGCGGCGTGGGCGAGAGCGGCATGGGCGGCTACCATGGACGCGCCGGATTCGAGACTTTCAGCCATTATAGAAGTATTGTGGATAAAAAGACATGGATGGATCTGCCGATACGGTACCAGAGGTATGATGAGATGAAAGAGAAGATGTTACGGAGATTTTTGAAGTAACGTCATCCTAAAATAGAAGTTATGTCCTGAAAAGTGTAAGATAACATTGGATTACGTCCTGAAAAGTGTAGCGTATAGTTCATATTACGTCCTGAAAAATGTAATGGCAGGGTATTTGTGGGAAATAATATCGAAATCGAGAAGGAAAGAAGGTAATCACATGAACTTTAACAAACAAAAATGCATTACGGCAGTGATTTTGCTGTTGGTCGCTATTCTATCCATAACCGTTATCGGAAAATACGCCTCCTCCCCGGAAAATCACCAGAAAACCATAGCCTCTCTGGATGAGAAAAAACAGACGGTCATGGAGCTGACGGCGGCATCCACGGTGACTTCGGCGCTGATCACCTTGCTTCCGGGCGACACGGCAACACCCATCGCGGAGAAAATGGCAGATGTCAGCGGATACCTGCTGGTGGTCCTTTGCGCTATCTATCTGGAAAAATATCTTGTGACGATTACCGGCTATGTGGCATTTACCTACCTGATTCCGATTGCCTGCGGTTTGTGGATATTCAATCTGATTTTTGCAAATGCCACCGTGCGAAAACTGGCGACAAAGCTTGCGGTGTTCGGCTTGGCGATCTCCTTCGTGGTTCCTGCCAGTGTGAAGATCTCCGACCTCATCGGTGACACCTATCAGGCCCAGATCGAAGCAACCATTGAAGATGCCAAGAACACACAGAGCATATTGGAAAACAGTGGCGTGGTGGATGATACCAATGCGACGGAAACAACCGGAACAACAGAAGCTTCTGAAACTGTTACGGGTAATGTGCAGGAGAAGGAAAACAATAACTCCGGATCTGTCTCAAACATTTTCGACTGGGCAAAAGACGCTATTTCCGGCGCTAAAGATTCGGTGGCAAATGTCGTGGAAAATGTGACGATTTCTACCGAAGATCTGGTACAGAAGGTGGAGAATTCCCTGAATCATTTTATTGAGGCAGTGGCTGTGATGATCATTACTTCCTGCGTGATTCCGATGCTGGTGCTGTTACTGTTCTTCTGGATGGTGAAGATTGTGTTGGATGTGGACCTGAGTGGAGCGAAGATCAAGGGGATGCTGCCGGAGCGGAAGGAATAGATTGTAGGAAAGAGGGGAAGAACATGGAATACCTTGCACACATTGATGGGGACAGAGAGCAATCAGTAAAAGAACATTTACAGGGAACCGCAGAGCTTGCAGAAAAATTTGCTGCAAAATTCAGGAAAGCGGACTGGGGATATTGTTGTGGGATGTTACATGACATTGGAAAATATTCCGCGGAATTTCAAAAGAAGATCAAAGAAAATCTGGATATCTGGGTGGATCATTCCACTGCCGGGGCGAAGGTCTGCGAAAATTTAGATGGCTGCTATTGGCTTCTGACTTACTGCATAGCAGGGCATCATGCAGGGTTGCCGGATCTGGGACGAGAGGGATTACCGTCCTCTTTACTGGGGAGACTTAAGAAAAGGTTGTGCGATTACAGTGCGTATGAAAAGGAAATAGAAATCCCTCAAATTACCACACCACCCATTGCCATGAATCCGGAAAAGGATCCAAACTTTGCGCTGAGTGTATTTATCCGCATGCTGTATTCCTGCCTGGTGGATGCCGATTTTCTGGATACAGAACAGTTTATGAACAACGGAACGGTTCAAAGGGATTCCGGAGAGAACATGGATGTTCTTTTGGAAAAATTGCAAAATTACATAGCAAAATGGCTTATAAATCGGAATGATACTACGATTGATGGAAGACGATCTGAAATTCTCCGGAACTGTCTGGAAATGGGAAAGTCCTCCAAAGGATTGTTTCAGCTTACGGTACCCACCGGTGGTGGCAAAACTGTGGCTTCTCTGGCATTTGCGTTGCAGCATGCGGTGATAAATTTGCTCGTACCTTGCAAGAAAGGTTTTGATGCGCTGGAGAAGTTCCTCGGATACCTGAAATGCTAACGTGCGTGTTGCCATGTTGCTGACTCCCTTCGGTTTCTCAAAAAATGTGGTTATGGCTTGCTCGATGAATTGCGATGTGGTGATGCCCTGTCGTTCCAGTTCATCTCTGATTTGCTGATGCAGGTCGTCCGGAATGGTGACGGTCAATTTGCTCATTTCAGCTTTCTCCTTTTATGCACCTAGTTTGTTGTTATAGTAAGCGGCCAGTTTTCCAAGATTGATGTACCACTTCACCCCGGACTGGAATGCGATGTCCGGATTTTCACGACATACTCGGCGAAGATAGTAAGGCGGAAGCTTCATGATTTCACTTGCCTGTTTGATGCTGACAATTTGTGGAAGGACAATTTTTTCTACAACGCAACCCGCCGTCTGACGATCAAGCATACATTCGTTCATTTTACATTCTCCTGTTCTTAAGCTGAATTTGCAATCGCTTTTTGTCATTGATAAGTTGTTTTTTGATTGCAAAGCAAGCATATCACAAGTGCGATGACAAAGCTATTCACGAGAACCAACGATAATGAGATGCATAACTCGGCAATTATGCCCATAACCAACAATTTATGATTTTATGTTTATTACCACATGGTAATCATCACCTTAAAGTGAAGCTAAAAAGTTGATTGCGGAAGGCGGAATTATATCTGTTGCTCGGGTGCGAGGAATTGCCCCCGTCAAAGTGACTACCTGCAATTCCTCGCGCACCACCTTGCGGATGCTTTTCTCCAGCCTATCCGTCTGTTCTGCCGCAAGGATACTCTGCACCAGAAACTCCTTGCGGCGGGCTGACGGCATCTGCTGCAGCAGCTCCCATGCGCGGCGGTGCTGCGGGTCGTTGAGGTTCGGACGGAAAACGTACTGTGGGCGTTTCATGCCTCGCCTTTACGGCGCGACACGGCGGCCAATGCACGCTCGAACCCGACAGCGTTCACCTTGTCGTCCAGCAGAAAAATCGTCTTACAAAGCGCGTCTTTGGGGCTGAGGTGGCGGCTCACCACCGATGCGCCGCCG
>ENA-UEPV01002406-UEPV01002406.1-human-gut-metagenome-genome-assembly--contig:-NODE-2406-length-10399-cov-6.112672_pt1 | contig 10399 bp, 19 predicted proteins | sample MGYA00242942_ERZ507925 | MGnify/ENA primary metagenome ERZ507925 (study PRJEB26167, sample SAMN06115453) | human gut metagenome | host: Homo sapiens | place: China:Fujian | collected 2015-08-26... | reverse complement strand
ATTACAAAGGATTTGCCTATTCTTGACGGACAAATTAAGGAAAAGGAAAGGGATATACAGCTTAAACAGGCTATTGAAGTATCTGACCTTGAATTACAGAAGAACAGCCTTAAAGAACAGATTGCTGATTGCGTGGCAAAGCAGACTGACAATGACAAGCTGATGACTGAATATGACAAGGCTAGTTCGGATATTCTCAATTTGAAGTTTGAGCTTAATGATATGGCTCGCAAGGCTAACGAGGGCAACGAGAAAGCTAAGAGGACATTAACAGGGTTCATTGACGAGAAAAAGAAGCGCTTATATGAGATAGCCAATGGCGTCCAAGAAAACAACCGCAAGATAGCTGATTGCCAGTATGACATTGAGACAGGAACTAAGCTGAAAGATAGGCTTGCCGAGGATTGGAAGAGAACCAATTCAGAGAAATTTGACGAGAATACGGCTGTTTGCCCTGCTTGCCACAGAGAGTTGCCGACGGAACAGGTTGAGGAGCTTAGAAACTCATTCGCACAGACCAAGGCGGAGAGATTAGCCAAGATTGAGGAGCAGGGCTTAGAGGCTAAGAGGAATATTGAGCGTGCTCAGGAGCAGATAAAGATGCTCGAAGAGTTTAACGAGACTAATCTTACCAATCAGCAGAAGGTTGAGGCGGGAATTGCAGACCTCGAAAAGCAGTTATCGAAACTTCCACAGGAGATTGATGTGACAGCTACAGAAGAATACAAAGCACTTGAACAGCAGATTGCCGAAAAGGAACAGGCTATGCACAAGGCTAACGATATTTCGGCGGTTAAGGCAGAATTAAAAGCACAGGAAAGTGAGCTTAGGCAGCAGTTGTCCGATTGCGAAGCCAAGATTGCAGCAAGCAATACCGCAATGGAAGAGGAAAGGTTGGAAGAGCTACGCAACCGGCAGAGAGATATGGAGCAGAGCAAGACTAATGCGGAGAAAATCCTTGACTTACTTGACGAACTTGATAAGGCAAAGAATGAATCCTTGACAGAAGAAGTAAACAGCCATTTTGGGTTAGTTAAGTGGCAGTTGTTTGAATATGCCAAGAATGGCAATTACAAGAGCTGTTGCATACCTGCTATTGACGAAAAGAGCATTTTAACAACTATGTCTAACAAGGGCAATCGCATTTTAGGCAGAGTTGATATTTGCAATTCAATTCAGAAGATTAGTGGCATATCGGTGCCTATTATCTTAGATGATTCTGAAAGCCTCAGTGCGGATAATCAGAAGAAAGTTGCTGAAATGGTAGATAGTCAGTTGATTATGCTGATTGTTAATGACAGCGAGAAATTAGAGATTGTGGAGGGATAATATGAAACTTTATTTTTATAAAACAAATGCTGTTTCTGGCATTACAGTAGAGGTTTGCGATGCAGTAGAAAAACCTAAGACTTATTGCAAGGAGAGTGGTGTCTTCCCAACTTATCTTAGCAGAGTAAGAAAAGATGACATTGGCAAAATTGTAGATTGGTGCGTAGTGCTTACAGAACCTAACTTTGAGTATGCAAAGAGTAAGTTTAAGGAAAAAGCAGAACAAAGTGTTGAATATGCGAAGAAAGAACTTGAAACTAGAGAGAATTTCTTAAAAGCAATCATTGAAAGCGAGGAATAATTATGGCATATAAAGCATTCAATCCAGATTTTACCTGTAAAGGTAAGCAGTACGAAGAAAACACAACATATGAAGAAAACGGAAATGAGATATGCGAAGCTGGTGTAATGCACTACTGTGAAAATCCATTTGATGTACTGGACTATTACCCTCTTGTAAACGAGAATGGTGAGATTTCAGAATTTGCAGAAGTTGAGCCGCTGGGAAAAGTTTTTAAAAGAGAAAACAAGAGTGCAACTAATAAGCTCCACATTAAAGCCAAGTTGGGCTTAAAAGGTTTTATTAAGGCTTGCATAGATTTTACTCTGGAGAAAACAATTGAAGATAGTATAAAAAATGACAATGGCAATAATTACGCACAGATTGGCAGTAGTGGATATTACGCACAGATTGGCAGTAGTGGAGATTACGCACAGATTGGCAGTAGTGGAAATTCCGCACAGATTGGCAGTAGTGGAAATTCCGCACAGATTGGCAGTAGTGGAAATTCCGCACAGATTGGCAGTAGTGGAGATTCCGCACAGATTGGCAGTAGTGGAAATTCCGCACAGATTGGCAGTAGTGGAAATTCCGCAAAAATTACATCAAAGGGAAAACATTCGGTTGTTATGGCAGCAGGATATAATTCAATGGCAAAAGCTAAAAAAGGTAGCTGGATAACACTTGCTGAATGGGTAAGAACGGATGATGAAGATGAAAAAGGCTTCTGCATTTGGATTCCTAAATGCGTTAAGACCGAATACGTTGACGGAGAGCATATCAAGGAAGATAAATTCTATAAACTGGTAGATGGCGAATTTAAAGAAGTGGAGGAAAACTAATTATGGCAGAAACAACAGCAGTAGTAGAGAAGAAAGAAGAAACAGCAGTACAACATATTAACAAGGTTACAGATTTTAGTCTTGGAATTTTTGGAACATCCGATAATTTCACAATGGCTTATCAGATGGCAAAGGCATTATCGCAGTCAACATTAGTTCCAAGAGAGTATCAGAAAAGCGAGGCTAATTGTATGATAGCGATTGACCTTGCAATCAGAATGAAAACAAGTCCATTTTTAGTAATGCAGAACCTTGATGTAATACAGGGTAAACCTGGGTGGAACGCAAAAGCACTTATCGGAATGATAAATACTAGCCACAAGTATGACGGCAGTTTACATTTTGAGGAAAAAGCAGATAAAAACGGAAAGCCTTTTAGCTGTATGTGCTACGCATTTGAGAATGGAGAAAGAATTGACGGACCAGTAGTTGATATGGATATGGCAGTTGCCGAGGGTTGGGTTGACAAGAATGGTAGCAAATGGAAAACAATGCCACAGGTAATGCTTGCATATCGTGCCGCCTCATTCTTTTCAAGGAGATACTGCCCGGAAATTTCGATGGGATTATATACATCTGATGAAATCATTGACGGAGACTTCACGGACAAGAGTTATTCGGTTGGGAATATGCAGGCAGAGGTAACGAGAGAAATATCCGATAATGCCAATTCAGTTGAGTTCAAGGAAGATGTTGATACAACAGCAACAGAAGCAACTGAAGAACAGACAGACAGCACATTGCCACCATTTATGCAGGCAGAATAGGAGATTAGATATGACAGTATACGAATTAATACAGGAATTAAGTCAGTATAATGCAGATACAGAAGTTAGGTTCAATTTCAAGGGAAATTTTGAAAGTGATGTAAAGGCAACATTTGATAGGAGCAGCGAAGATGATGAACAGGAAGTAACCGCGGAAGTTGAGTTTGATGATAACTTAGATTATGAAGATATTAGTAATTACGAACCAAAGTACTCAAGATGGCAGAAACACCCATTCATTGTTATTAATTTATCTTATTAGGAGTAAGCCTATGAATAATCCATGTAGAAAATGTGAGTTTTGCTTTGCTTATAAAAATCGACACTATCCTTCATATAACGAGGCTTGTAGATTATGCGATAAGCGTAAGAGGTACGAGAAATACAAGTTAAGCAAGCGAATGTTTGTGGCAGGAGATGTGATTACCACTCTTGATGAATTATTAGAACAGGAATGGGTTATATGGCAAGGAATGACAAAGCATATAGAAGTTATAAAACATCTTCAATTTAAATGTGTTGTAGGATTGATTGATGGTGGATATTTAAGAAAAGCTGTTAGAAAGGAGTTCTATGAGAATAATTAGTCAGAATGGCAATGTTGATTTGCCTTATGAGAAATTTGTGCTTGGAATAACAAAAGATAACAAAATTGCTTGTTGCAGAGAATGCGTAGCACCGCTATATGAAATCTATAATGGAATTATTGCAGAGTATTCAAGCAAAGAAAAGGCTTTAAAGGCTATGGAAATGTTGAGAGAGCAGCACGAAAAGGTCGCTTTTTTAAAAACGATAATAAATACTGAAAAAGGCGCTTCATTCGTAAGAGGCTTGTCGGGAACTGAATTTGATAAGATGACACAGAATTATTTCCAGTTCCCGAAAGATGATGAGGTGGAAGTATGAAATTAACTTGCTTAGGCTCATCATCAGCTGGCAATTGCTATTTGCTACAGGCAGACAGCGGAGAAACGCTTATCCTTGATTGCGGAATACCGATTAAGGAGATTAAGAAAGGCTTGAATTGGAATGTTAAAGATGTTGTGGGTGTGTTATGCACCCATAAACACCTTGACCACAGTAAGTCGGTAAAAGATTTTGAAACTATGGGTATTCCTATATGTAAGCCATACGAAACCTTGCTTATGAGCCAGTTCCTTGCAAATTCTTATTTTACTGTAAGAGCATTTGACCTAACTACAGTAGATGGCAGGTGGACGCATACAGACGCAAATGGCGAACCTTGCCCGATATTCGGATTTCTGATTACTCACAAGGAAATGGGGAAAATGCTTTACATAACGGATTGTGAAGTTATTAAGTGGAAATTTAAGGGCATAAACCACATTCTGCTAGGTGTGAACTATGACAAGGATTTAGTTGATACCAACAATCCGAAAGCTAATCACGTATTCAGAGGTCACTTATCCATTGATACAGCTTGCGATTTTGTTAAGGCTAACGATTCAGACAGCTTGCAGAACGTCATAATGTGCCATTTATCAAGTGAAAATGCTGATAAGGATAGTTTTATTGCCAAGATGAAAAATGCTGTGAATGGGGCGAATGTGGACGTTGCGGTTGCGGGGAAAAGTTGGAATTTGAAAAATCCCAGTGAGTGTCCGTTTTAGAAAGGAGTAAGGTAATGTTAGTTATTTATATTATTTGGATTATTGTAATATTCATTACATCAATTGGAGACTATGAAAATATTGCAGTAACTCCAAAGCAGGTGTATGAATGCACAAACCTAAATATGTTTGCTTGCACTTTAGTAACCATAATAGGCTTTTTATTAGACCCTTTGTTCTATATAGTACATTTTATCAGTTGGCTATTACACGTTGGTAGAAAGGAGTAGAAATGGAGAGATTAACAAGTAACAAACCAACATCTGATATGGATATGCTTGAATTAGTGTATAACAGCTGCTATGCAGATGAAAAATGTAAGGCAAGATACAGGAATTATGAACTTGATATTGATAGCCGAGAACTTGTCAAAAATCTTGCAAAAGATATGTGCGATGAAGATTTATCGGATATGTCAGATGAAGAATTTGACGAATATATGGCTGAAATGCTGTCGGTTGAAGTGGATAGTCAGATAGGACTGTTAGCCTTGTTTTATCGCAATTTATGGGCTATGGCTGATTTAAGAGAAAAGCTGAAAGAATATGAGGACTTAGAAGAGCAGGGCAGACTTTTAAAATTACCTTGCAAGGTGGGAGATACAGTATGGGATAATGACTGTGGCAGACCTTGTGCATATACAATAACAGCCTTTTCATTTGGTGAATGCGAAGAATACATTTGTGAACCTGTTACAACAAAAGAAGTCGTATTCTATTATGCAAACTCGAGCGGAAGTATCACAGGAAGTTTTGCAGAAAGTGAAATCGGCAAGTCGGTATTTTTGAACAAATCCGAAGCAGAAGCAAAACTGAAAGAATTGAGAGGTAACAATGATTGATTGTAATATTTGCAAGTATAAAGAAGATTATGATTATTGCATAGAATGCAAACACGGAGAGTTGTTCGAGAGGAAAAATGTGTCAGAACCCAAAAAAATATCAGTTAGTAATGGAAAGGAATATTGCGGACATTGTGGTTATTTGTCTGAATATGCCAGAGGATATAAAAAGTTTTATTGTATTAGGTGCGGCGGACTTAATTTAAGAAGTTGAAAGAATCGAGAGGTGGAGAAAATGGCTCAATGGAATAAAAATACAGTACCCAAATGCAACACAGAAATATAGATTTGAAAAGGTAGAAAGTGAGGAAAAGTAATGAATCGTGTAATTTTATGTGGAAGATTAACAAGAGAACCAGAGGTTAGGTATTCGCAGACAGCAAACGGAAGTATGGCAGTTGCAAGATATACATTAGCTGTTGACAGAACTTTTAAGAAAGAGGGCGAACAGGCAGCAGACTTTATTAATTGCATAGCGTTTGGCAAGAATGGAGAATTTGCTGAGAAGTATTTGCACCAGGGAACTAAGATTATCGTTGAGGGCAGATGGCAGACAGGCAACTATACCAACAAGGACGGACAGAAAGTCTACACTAATGATTGTGTTGTTGAAAGACACGAATTTTGTGAAAGCAGGGCTAATCAACAGAATAATAACAATGGAATTATGGGCGGTAATGCTAATCCAGACAGCTTTATGTCAATTCCAGATAGCGTAGCTGATGAGGGATTACTATTTAATTAAAGAGGTGCGAGTATGACAGAGAATGAAGCAATAGAAGCAATACAGTTTGATTTAGAAATAGGCGGTGAGATACAATCTCAAGTAATGCATGATGCTATTGATGTTGCAATACAGGCACTTGAAACAATCAAGAAGCTATCCGACCGCAAGATGACAACAGAAGTCCTTGAAAACTATATGCAGTTTGAAGATGAATGTGTTAAGAAAGGCTTTACATTTAAGAGTGTGATTGAAGCTAGAGAAAAGCAGATACCAAGGAAGCCTATTTTAAAAAATGGAGAAACCGGGAGTTTTGTTGATTATGAGAATGGACACGGAGAATATAGAGTAACAAAATGGCAAGATTGGGTATGCCCTATTTGCGGTTGGTTTGTCGGACAGAGATATAATCGGTCTCAAAACCATTCACACGACCAAAGGAAATGTAATTACTGCAATGAGTGCGGTCAAAAAATTGATTGGAGTGATAGTGATTGAATTATCAGAACATAGCAAGAGCCAAGGCGATAGAACAGGAAAATAAAAAGCGACTATTGAAGCTGAATCCAAAGCTGAATGACAGGAGTGGGATTTACTTCCTACTCCGAGAAGATGAAAACGGATTTAAGTATGCTTATATCGGACAGGCGGTACATACACTTGGCAGATTAGCAAGCCACCTTGTAGGCTATGAACAGCATATAGACCTTAGTTTACGCAAACATAAGCTGTACGACAAAGAGAAAAATCCTTATGGTTGGCGAGTTGAATTTCTGAATTTCCCTGAAAGCCAGCTTGACGAGAAAGAGAAGTATTACATCAAACTATATGCCGATAAAGGCTATCAGCTTAGAAATGTCAGCTTAGGCGGTCAAGGAGAAAATCGTGCTAGCGGTTCAATAGGCGAGAGAAAAGCACCTAAAGGCTATATGCAAGGCATACAGCAAGGCAAAAAGGTGTTAGCAAGGGAATTATCCAATATAGCAGAAAAGCACCTTAAAATCGAAATTAGAGACGATAAGAAGCACAACAAAGTATCGCAGAAACAGTATGAGAAGTTTATGGATTTATTGAAAGAAGGTAGGAACGAATGAGCGGAATTAAAGGCTATACAGCAGAAGAAGTTGCACGAGATGCAAAGGAAAAACTTATTAGCGATTATGCACTTTGCGTGCGCGATTTAGTTGAAATTCAACAGCACGAAAGAAAAATTGCGGATATAAGACTTGATTACAATTCAAAGATAGTAAAGTACAGGACGGAAAGTGTAGACAGAGTTCTTGACTTCATAAGAAGTGAATATAGAGCAGGAAGAATTTGCGACCTTGAAACATTATTATGTCATTGTCAAAACAAGCTGAATGGAAATATTGATGGAACGGAATTAGACCTTGATGAGCATTTAAGAGGAGTTCCTTTTTTGAAAGCGGGTGGTAACGATGACGATTGATGAAGCAATAAAGCACACGAGAGAAATAGCAAGTCAGAAATTGGCTGAATACAATAATCGCTATGATAATAGCACACATTATCACCCAATACAGTGTAAAAAATGTGCAGAAGAGCATGAGCAACTTGCAAAATGGTTAGAGGAATTGAAAGAATTAAGAGAAGCCAACAGAACATTATCTCTTGGCGAGGGGCATTTCATAACCGAGGATAACCTGGATAAATCTATTGATAATGCTTATCTCAAGGGTTACAACAAGGCTGTTGACGACACTATAAAATCTATTAAAGGAGAATATACCTTTACAATCTTGGAAGAAGAAAAGATTGACGAAATAGCCGAACAGTTGAAAGGAGCAAAACAGAATGAAGATTTTAAGCAAGAAGAAATACAATAAACTCATTGAAGATTTTGAGGAATTGCAGAAAAAGGTCGAAGAACTCAAAAGGATAAATGAAAGCCTTGGGAAAAAGCTGGAAGATAAAAAGACAAGTTGCAAGCTGAATAGTGGCAAAGATTTCTGCTTTAAATGCGAAAACTCTTACAGATACAAGACGTATTGGGGAGCGACAGAATGCGAAAAATGCGGTTGCTTACTTGATATTCCTTGCGAGAGTTTTGAAAGAAAAGAAGATAACTAACTAAAAATCTAAGAAAGGAATAGGTTGTCCGGACATAAAACCGAGGCTTCCTTTTGGTGATTTGAGATGATAGTACATTGTTTATTTGAACAGTCGGGCACATTCAAGAATGCTTTCAAAAAGTATGGAATTGAAGCCTACGACTATGATATTCAGAATGAATTTAACGAAACCGATTATGTTACTGACCTTTTTAAAGAGATAGAGGGGGGGTATCAAGGCGAGCCGAGTTTGTTTAATAAGATAAGCCCAGATGATTTGATATTTGCATTTTTCCCTTGCATAAGGTTTGAAAATCAGATAATGCTCTGGTTCAGAGGACAGTCGGCAAGTCAGAAAAAATGGTCTTTAGAAGAAAAATGCGAATTTGATATGAATTTGCTTAAAGAAGTTTCACTTATGTATGATTTGGTAAACAAAATGTTTATTATTTGCATGAGAAAAGGGCTGAAGCTAGTAATGGAAAATCCTTATTCAGAGGAACATTTTTTAAGACGATATTGGTGCTATTCTCCGGCGGTAATTGACAGAGATAGAAGAGATAATGGAGACTATTTTAAAAAACCTACTCAATATTGGTTTTTGAATTGTGAGCCACAGAATAATCTTATTTTTGAGCCAATTAGTTATAACGCTATCGAATGTAAGGACGCTATAAGAACAATGGCAAAAGAGCATTGTGTAAAAACAGGGACAGACAATGTTAAAACAGCAAGGTCAATGATACACCCACAGTACGCAGATAGATTTATCAGGCAATATATTCTTGATGAAGAAATATGGAGAAGTAAGGAGACTTAATATGACACAGGACGGACAATTTGAATTAACAGATTTTTTAGGCAAGAAGATTGAGAGTAAATCTATTATGGATTTGACAGCTTGGATAAACAGCCAAGGCAAAGCACAGTATTCACAGATTGGCGAGGTTATAGAAGAAGTTTACAATCGTGAAAAAGATAGCGGAGAACTTGTTGATAGGCTTACAAATGCTGTATCGGTGTATGTTCTTAATCAGTCTATGGGATATATGGATTATTTGAGAAAGGAAAGTGAGTGATGGAAGTCAACATTAACAAAGAAATAGTCTCAAGAAGCCTTGAAACATACGGAAATGGAATACAGCTTGTGGTATGCATGGAAGAACTATCAGAGCTTACACAGGCAATCAGTAAGGAGATAAGAGGTAAAGACAACCGAAACAATATCATTGAGGAAATGGCTGATGTATTAATTTGCATTGAGATTTTAAAACAGGTATTTGAGATTACAGATGAGGACATTGACAGTTGGATTAAGTATAAGCAGGAGCGGAACTTGTTCAGAATAAATTGCCCTCAAGCTGATTAAAATACATCAAGACGGAACTTGAAGAAAATAGGAGATGATGATATGGCAATATACAGAAATGTCCAGTTATCATTTTGGACTGACAATAAGGTTGAAGATGATTTTACGCCAGAGGACAAGTATTTCTACATATATTTGCTAACAAATCCACAGACAAATATATGTGGGTGTTATGAGGTTAGTTATTCACAAATGACAAGGCAGACAGGTTATAACAAAGATACTATTATCAGGCTATTAGAAAGGTTTGATAAGGTACACAAGGTTATTAAGTTTGATTCAGAAACTAAAGAAGTGCTGATATTGCATTGGTATAAGTATAACTGGAGCAAATCAGAGAAAGTCTTGGCAGGGGTTTTAGGAGTTGCCAAACATATTAAATCTGACGAATTTAGAAAATATGTTAATGATATGGTTGATTCTATTAAAAACGATACCCTATACATAGGGTATACATACCCTATGGAGACATCTGTTTCTGATACTGATTCTGATACTGTATCTGATTCTGTTTCTGTTAATAATAATATAGTAAATAAAAAGA
>ENA-UEPV01002405-UEPV01002405.1-human-gut-metagenome-genome-assembly--contig:-NODE-2405-length-10401-cov-6.927644_pt1 | contig 10401 bp, 5 predicted proteins | sample MGYA00242942_ERZ507925 | MGnify/ENA primary metagenome ERZ507925 (study PRJEB26167, sample SAMN06115453) | human gut metagenome | host: Homo sapiens | place: China:Fujian | collected 2015-08-26... | reverse complement strand
GAAATCCGTCTCTTGTTGTATTATTTCCAACAATTAGAATTCAGCATTACGCGGAGTACGTGGGAAAGGTATCACATCACGAATATTGGTCATACCGGTAACAAACAGCAACAACCGCTCAAAACCAAGTCCAAAACCAGAATGAGGACATGAACCAAACTTACGGGTATCCAGATACCACCACATATCCTTCATCGGAATTTCCAATTCCTGGATACGGGTCATCAGTTTGTCATAATCAGCCTCACGTTCAGAACCACCTATTATCTCGCCAATCTTCGGAAATAAGACATCCATTGCACGGACAGTCTTGCCATCCTCATTCTGCTTCATATAGAATGCCTTGATTTCTTTCGGATAATCTGTCAGGATTACAGGACGTTTAAAGTGCTCTTCCACCAAATAACGTTCATGTTCAGAGGCTAAGTCTACTCCCCAATATACCGGGAATTCAAATTTATGACCTTTTACTACAGCTTCCTCCAGTATCTTGATACCTTCCGTATAAGGCAGACGGACAAATTCTTCCTTCAGCACGCCCTGCAAACGTTCTATCAATCCTTTATCGAACATATCGTTCAAGAACTTCACATCATCATAGCAGTTGTCAAGCGCCCACTGTACACAATATTTAATAAAGTCTTCGGCCAAATCCATATTATCAGTAATATCATTGAACGCAACCTCAGGTTCAATCATCCAAAACTCGGCCAAGTGACGCGGCGTATTGGAGTTCTCCGCACGGAATGTAGGTCCAAATGTATAAATAGCCCCCAAAGCAGTAGCAGCCAATTCACCTTCCAACTGTCCGGAAACCGTCAAACTGGCTTGTTTGCCAAAGAAATCATCATCATAAATAATCGCTCCGTTTTCATCTTTCTTCAAATCATAAAGATTCTTGGTAGTAACCTGGAACATCTGTCCCGCACCTTCACAATCGGATGCTGTGATAATAGGTGTATGAAAATAGAAGAAACCACGTTCATGGAAGAACTTATGGATAGCGATAGCCATGTTGTGGCGGATGCGGAATACAGCTCCAAATGTATTGGTACGGGGACGCAAATGAGCGATCTCACGAAGAAACTCCATCGTATGACCTTTCTTCTGTAACGGATAAGTATTATCACAAGTACCTAATACTTCGATTCCACGCGCTTGAACTTCGGCAGCCTGACCAGAGCCAATGGATTCGGTCAACTCACCGTTCACACTGATACATGCACCGGTGGTGATCTGCTTCAACATTTCTTCGTCAAAGTTTGCCAAATCAACAACAATCTGCACATTATTTATTGTAGAACCGTCATTCAGGGCGATAAAATTTACCTGTTTGCTACCGCGGCGGGTACGAACCCAACCTTTTACATTGACCATCGCACCAAAATCACGGCGCTTCAGCAAGTCAACAATCTTTGTTCTACTAATTTTTTCCATTGTTTTGTCTCTTTATTGTTTATTATTCAAATGAGCCCATGCGGAGCATGTTCACTTCTTGTTCCGTCAGGTAACGCCAGTCACCGCGACGCAAACCTTTTTTAGTCAGGCCAGCAAAATAAACGCGGTCCAGCTTGATTACCTTATATCCCAAGGATTCAAAAATACGACGCACAATACGGTTCTTTCCGGAATGGATTTCAATACCGACTTGTGATTTGTCTGTTTCCGATGCATAGCTGATGGCATCTGCATGGATCTCTCCATCATCCAATGTCACACCTGCTGCAATCTGGTCAAGATCTGCCTTGGTTACATTCTTATCACAATATACATGATAAATCTTCTTCTTCAAATACTTAGGATGAGTCAGCTTGGAAGCCAAATCACCATCGTTAGTTAACAGTAATACACCGGTAGTATTACGATCCAAACGCCCAACTGGATAAATACGCTCCTTACAAGCACCTTTCACAAAATCCATTACAGTCTTACGTTCCTGAGGATCATCAGAAGTAGTCACACAATCCTTCGGTTTATTCAACAAAATATAAGTTTTACGTTCAATACTTACCGGTTCGTCATGGAACTTCACTTCGTCAGTACGCTTGATCTTAGTACCTAATTCGGTTACCACTTCACCATTTACACTGACTACACCTGCTGTAATAAACTCATCAGCCTCACGACGGGAACATATACCTGCATTAGCCAAGAACTTGTTCAGACGAATCGGCTCATTTGGATCGGTCAATATATCTTTATATTCAATCTGTTTCTTCAGACTATACTTTGCATTCGGGTTATAATCAGCCGTACGGGGACGATAGGGACGATTGTATCCACCACCTTGATTATAACCACCGGTACGAGGACGATAAGGACGGTCGCCGCCTTGATTATAACCGCCGGTACGAGGACGCGGAGTGTAAGAACGCTGTTCACCACCTTCACCGCTGTTAAAACGGGGACGCGGAGTATATGGACGCTGCTCACCACCTTCGCGATTATATCCTCCGGTGCGGGGACGCGGAGTATAAGGACGCTGCTCACCACCTTCGCGATTATAGTTTGTACGGGGACGGTATTGACGTTCACCACCTTCCTCACCATTATTGAAACGAGGGCGCGGAGTATATGGACGCTGCTCACCACCTTCACGATTATAATTTGTACGAGGACGGTATGAACGTTGTTCTCCTCCATCCTCACTGTTAGGATTAAAGCGGGGACGTTGCGGACGGTCACCATTATTATTATAGCGATTATAGGAAGGACGGTCACCGTTGTTATAAGAAGAACGGTAAGGACGGTCGCCACCTTCGCGATTATAGCTGTTCGTACGAGGACGGTAAGGACGCTGTTCGCCGTCGTTGTTGTATCTGTTGTAATTACTGTCTCTGTTATAAGACTTATAACCACCATCACGGCTTACATTCTGGTTTTCTTCGTTTGCAGCACCTTCTTGTCTGCTTTCATTTTCTGTACTCATGGTTTTCCTTTTGTTTATTAATTAATGTATAACGCCCTCTCGGGCTTTTTTGATTAAAATCCAACTAACTATTTTTTAAATACCTGTATAATTATGCGGTGTAATCACTCGCAGTTCCTTTTTAATATCTTCGCTTACATTTAGTGTTTCTATGAATTCTTTAATAGCCCCTTCTGTGATAGCTTGGTTTGTACGGGTCAAAGCTTTCAATGCCTCATACGGATGAGGATAGGCTTCGCGGCGCAAAATAGTCTGGATAGCTTCCGCCACCACACTCCAACAATTATCCAAGTCGGCATAGATTGCTTTCTCATTCAGCAACAGTTTACGCAGACCTTTCAACGAACTTTGGATAGCAATCACAATGTGACCGAAAGGTACACCGACGTTACGCAACACAGTAGAGTCTGTCAAGTCACGTTGCAAGCGGGAAACAGGCAACTTAGAAGAAAGATGCTCCAGAATAGCATTTGCCATCCCCAGGTTACCCTCTGCATTTTCGAAGTCGATGGGGTTTACTTTGTGCGGCATAGCGCTGGAACCGACTTCGCCCGCTTTAATCTTCTGTTTGAAGTACTCCATAGAGATGTACTGCCAAAAGTCGCGGTTCATGTCAATCATAATGGTATTGATGCGCTTCATGGCATCAAAGATGGCTCCCAGATTATCATAATTAGAAATCTGAGTAGTATATTCCTCACGTTCCAACCCCAGCTTCTCTGCCACGAACTGATTTCCGAATGCTTTCCAGTCATATTCGGGATAAGCTACATGATGTGCATTGTAATTACCCGTCGCACCACCGAATTTAGCCGTGACAGGACAAGCTTTCAATACAGCCAGCTGACGATTCAGACGATAAACGAAAACCATGATTTCTTTACCCAGGCGAGTAGGAGAAGCAGGCTGCCCATGTGTTTTTGCCAACATAGGGATATTTGCCCATTCTTCAGCGTATGTAGTCAACTGAGCAATCAGCTCTTCAATTTGCGGATAGTACACTTGTTCCAATGCCTCCTTTATAGACAAAGGTACAGAAGTATTGTTTATGTCCTGTGATGTCAATCCGAAATGAATAAATTCTTTGCATTCCTCCATTCCGCCCAACTTATCGAATTCTTCTTTGATGAAATATTCTACAGCCTTTACATCGTGGTTTGTTACACTTTCTATCTCTTTAATACGCTGTGCATCAGCTTCTGAAAAATTCTTATAAATAGCGCGCAATGCATCAAAACGTGCATGATCAAAGCTTTTCAGCTGTGGCAACGGTAGTTCACACAGAGTGATAAAGTATTCAATTTCTACCTGCACACGGTACTTGATGAGTGCAAATTCAGAAAAATAAGAGGCCAAAGCTCCCGCTTTTCCTCTGTATCGACCGTCAATAGGTGATATTGCCGTGAGTAAATCGAGCTCCATATTATATTCTTTGATAATTATCAGACTGCAAAATTAATTCTTTTTCTTGAGTTTAACGGTCTGAAGATGCATAAAGTTTGCGAAAATGAAGATTTATTTCACAAATCCCTTTTTAGTCCATTTCAGACTGTTCCAACGCTGTACAAAGATAATACCACGAAGATTTTCATCCAGCACAAACGCACACCACATACCTACCAATCCCCATCCCCAATGAATGCCGAACAAGAAACCACAACATCGCCAATGGCAAGTATCCTCATAAACAATCCTCCAAAGCAAATTTATTCCAAATTTTTCTCGGACTTAGAATATATTTTATCACAAGAAAATTAAAAATAAAAGTCAATTTTAGCTTTTATATATTTTAAATAAAAAAAGCCTGAGCGAAGCAACCTCCGCCCAGAACATTCTTAAAAATTATCCTAATCTTATAGCCTGATATTTAACTTTTTTCTCTTTAGCATAATCTACTATAAATAGTACTGCCGCAACCACATAAGAAATCAAGCCATAAACCATATCTTCAGCCATTCCAGATTTAAGTTCTTTTATGGCTGATGACATTCCATATCCAATATCGTTAAGACTGTTATCAAATAAGAGCATATTCAAAAGCTTAAAAGAATCTCCAAATGATAACATTAATTCCGAGCCTCCTTGTGTAAATAAACTTATACCCACAGCAAGATATTCAGCAGCAAAGACAATAACAAGCGAAATAACCAATGAAGTAATAAGTCCACCTACGGTAAGCTTTCCACCCATTTTCTTCAAAAGCATACATGAACAAAATACTATAATCGCACCTGTAATAAATAATAGAAATCCAAGCTGATAAGTAATAATCCAAACAATTCCTCCAATAAGTGCTCCTAAAACAGCCCCTAAAATTCCCATAGGAAGATTAAATTGTTTGTTAGCCTCTGTCATAGCCATATTGCTTGTTTCAGCTTGTTTTTTATTAAAGCACTGTGTACACATAGTATCCACAGTTCCACCAATAGCAAAAAATCCTAAATCCATTTGATTTCCACAATACTTACATACTGGAACAAATCCAAACTGATTACAAAAATAAGTAGCTGCTCCGACAGCCTCCTGCAATGCAGAAATTGTATTCTTGCCCACATCACGAACGCTGATAGTAACTACCTTATCAAGATAGCTTGTATAGTTTATCGTTTTTTTGCGTTCACCTGCAAATTGGCTTAGACTTGAAATCATACCATTTACAGCTTCATCAGATGTTGCCGCCGCACTGACAAGAATGATATACTGTCGCTCAGAAGCTAAATATTTAACAACAATACCAAAGTTGTCAAATACGCCAAAAGCAGCAGGCTCAGGCTCATTTACATATTGAAGTCTGCAATTATTCGCCAAGCCCTGAAGTACTGAAGTATTAGTCATAACTTTCCCCACATTCATAATTTTATTACGTATAATAGCTTACTATACAATCATAATGCCTGTCAACAAATACCAGAAAATTTTGTCGAATTAACAAATAATATATAGTATTAAAGCACTTGATAAATCCCATGCACTAAAGCTAAAATAAGCTCTTAAAATAAAAACTCTCCCTAAATCTGCAAAATACAGATTCAAGGAGAGCTAAATCGCTATATCATTTTAGCTTACGAGTGTAGGCTTTAAATTACATAAGCTTCCAAAGTTCCTTAGCATATTGAAGGATAGTTCTGTCACTTGAGAATGTGCCAGAGTTAGCTGTGTTCTTGAGGCACTTTGTACCAAATGCGATTCTGTCCTTATAATCAGCATTAGCCTTAAGCTTAGCATCAATATAATCAGGAAGGTCTCTGAGAATGAAGTAGTGGTCTGGTTGATGCCAGCTTGCACCCTCGAGGATTGACTGACGGAGCTCTGCAAAGCTGCCTTCGCCTGTCTTGTTGCCACCGTCTGTGAAACGACCATCAATAAGAGTATCAATAACCTTCTTGATTTCTGGGTTAGCTTCATAGATAGCCTTAGGGTCATAGTTGTTCTTAAGCTCGTTGATTTCCTCAACTCTTGCACCGAAGATGTAGTTATTCTCTTCACCAGCCTGCTGAACGATTTCAACATTAGCACCATCGAATGTTCCGAGAGTAACAGCACCATTAATCATGAACTTCATATTACCTGTACCAGAAGCCTCTGTACCAGCAGTAGAAATCTGCTCAGAAATATCAGCAGCTGGCATAATCTTCTCTGCATAGGAAACATTGTAGTTAGCTACGAATACAACTCTGAGCTTGTCATTGACATCAGGGTCGTTATTTACGAGCTTAGCAATTTCGTTGATATACTTAATGATAGCCTTAGCTCTTGCATAGCCAGGAGCAGCCTTAGCACCAAAGATAAATGCTGTTGGTGTGAAGTTAGGAAGCTTGCCTTCCTTCAAACGGAAGTAGATAGCCATTATAGAGAAAGCATTGAGGAGCTGTCTCTTATACTCGTGAAGACGCTTAACCTGAATATCGAAGATGAAGTTAGGGTCGAGCTGTACACCATCATGCTTTGCGATGTAATCAGCAAGCTCTTGCTTCTTCTCAAGCTTAATAGCGTTGAATTGCTTAACGAGGTCTTCATCAATCTTGTCATTAAGCTTAGAAAGCTCATCAAGATTTCTTACCCACTTTGTGCCAATCTTATCAGAGATAAGTGCAGAAAGCTGTGGGTTGCAGAGACCAAGCCAACGGCGCTGTGTAACACCATTTGTCTTGTTCTGGAATCTTTCTGGATAGATAGCATACCAATCCTTGAGAACATCGTCCTTGAGGATTTCTGTATGAATCCAAGCAACACCGTTTGTATAGCTTGAAGCATAAACTGCAAGTCTTGCCATATGAACAAGGTTGCCGTCGATAATTCTCATACCATCAAGCTTTGTCTTAACAGGCTCTTTTTCCTTCTTAGCGTCTGCCTTAGCACAAGCACATTCACACTCAACAGGAACATTAAGACCCTTAGCTGTAAGGTCAGCTACGAGGCGAGCGTCGATATTCTTGATGATTTCAACAACATCAGGAATAACATCTGTGAGGAGGTTGATATCCCACTTCTCAAGAGCCTCTGACATAACAGTGTGGTTTGTATATGCGAATGTTTTCTGAGCAATATCGAAAGCAGCGTCAAATGAAAGACCGTCAAGCTCAAGAAGTCTGATAAGCTCAGGAATAGAGATAACTGGGTGTGTATCGTTGAGCTGAATAGCACAATGATTAGCAAAGTTAGAATAATCATTGCCATACTTAGCCTTATATCTCTTAATAATATCTTGGAGAGAAGCACTGCAGAAGAAATACTGCTGCTTTAATCTAAGAACCTTACCTTCATACTGGTTGTCGTTAGGATAAAGAACCTTTGTAATGTTTTCTGCATCGTTCTTATCTTGAACAGCAGCATCATAATGGCTGTCGTTAAACTGGAGGAAGTCAAAGTCATTAAGAGCTTCTGCTTCCCAAAGACGAAGTGTATTAATGTTGTCTGTACCATAGCCGATAACAGCCATATCATAAGGAACGGCCTTAACAACCTGGTCAGCAAACTTAACAATAACAGTGTCCTCATTTCTTCTGATGCACCATGGGTCACCGAAGCTCTGCCAATCGTCAGCTCTTTCTACCTGGAAACCGTCTTCAATGCTCTGCTTGAAAAGACCGTACTTATAACGGATTCCATAGCCATCGAGAGGTACATCCTGAGTTGCAGCAGAATCAAGGAAGCAAGCTGCGAGTCTGCCGAGACCGCCGTTACCGAGAGCAGCGTCATCGATTTCCTCGAATACATTGATATCAATGCCCTTGTCAGCGAGAAGCTTCTTAACTTGGTCAAGAACGCCCATAGCATAAAGGTTATTATACATCATTCGTCCCATAAGGAACTCTGCTGAGAAATAGTAAGCACGGCGTGAATTTGCGTGGTTCTTCTTAGCCTTAGCCCACTTTTCAGTGATTTCGCCCATCATAGCTCTGCCGAGGCATTCATGAAGCTCTGCAGGAGAAAGCTCCTCAAGCTCCTTACAATACTCGTTCTTCGCTGTCAAAATAAGGTTGTCGATGATGTTGTTCTTCATTTCTTTTTTGTCCTCCAGCCTTCTGTAGATTTTTGATAACTTATAAAGCTTTTTTGAAATCTCAGGTGTATTAGCACCTGCTTTCATTCTCCAAGCCCAGTTGCCACCGAGCGTTGAAGGGATATTTATACGAGCCTCAGAGCCAAGTCCGAGGATATCCTGCATTTGAACAATCGCATAATCGCTGACGCTCTGATATGCTGTGCGTATAAAGCCCCAGTTTATGCCTTCCTTTTTATTCAGGTTACAGTATTCATTAGCAAATTCTTGGTCCTCTTCACTTGCATGGTTATACCAACCACAGATTGTATCATTATCATGAGTGCCAATATAGCAAACTGTATTTGAACTAAAGTTATGTGGAAGATAGTCGCTATCCTCTTTAGAATCGAATGCAAATTCAAGAATCTTCATTCCTGGGTATCCAGTATCTTTAAGAAGCTTGATTACATCGGGTGTCATAAGACCGAGGTCCTCGGCAATAATCGGAATATCGCCCAGACGCTCTTTAAGCTTATTAAAGAAATTCATACCAGGTCCTTCAATCCAAGAACCGTTTATAGCATTTTCCGCAGGATACGGAATAGCGTAGAAAGAAGCAAAAGCTCTGAAATGGTCGATACGAGTTACATCGAACATCTTTGATGCACTTTCAATACGCTTAAACCACCAGTCATAGCCTGTTTCCTCAAGATAAATCCAATCATAAAGTGGATTGCCCCAAAGTTGACCTGTTTCTGAGAAATAATCCGGAGGACAACCCGCAACACATACAGGCTTACGGTCACTATCGAGCCAGAATACATCAGGGTTAGCCCATGTATCAGCACTATCCATTGCAACATAGATAGGCATATCGCCGAAGATGAGAACACCGTTGTCATTTGCGTATTTCTTAAAGTCTGCCCATTGGCTATAAAACTTATACTGAACAAACTTCCAAAAACCTACATCATATCCGAGAAGCTTATTATAATAATTTATAGTATCAGGGTTACGATGTCTTATAAGCTTATCAGGCCACTCTGTCCATGCCTTGTTTCCGAAATAGTTCTTTACAGACATATACAAGGCATAATTTCCGAGCCAGCTGTCATTTTTGTCACAGAACTTCCAGAAATCCCACTTTTCTTTGTCATCAAGAGCCATAAAGCGGTCATAAGCAATTTTCAGAACCTTAAAGCGATTATTATAGATTTTTGCATAATCTATCTTTTCCTCGTCTTCTCCCCAATCTAAAGCTGTAATCTCATCACGAATCAGCAAATTTTCCTCGCAAAGGAAGTCGAGGTCAATCAGATATGGGTTACCTGCATAGGTTGAGAACGACTGATATGGCGAATCGCCATAGCTTGTCGGTCCAACAGGAAGAATCTGCCAGTATTTTTGACCTGAATACTTCAAGAAATCAACGAAGTCATAGGCCGCCTTGCCGATAGTACCAATTCCGTATGGTGACGGAAGGGAAGTAATCGGCATAAGAATTCCGGCACTTCTTGCCATGAAATCATCTCCGTCCATATAAAATTTTCTCCGCCTGGGTTTATAAATGTATAATGGCGAAATAATTACAAAATAAATCTTGGCTGTTCAAGCAAAATTAAATAATGTATAAACTTCCAAATAAAATCTACACACCAATTTAAATTATACTAACTTTATTTTACAAATATGTCAAAATAACAGCCCATAAATAGATATTAACACAATTTTATGATTTTTTCAATACATAATAGCGAAAAATCCTTAAAATAATGTGCAATTTTTGGCTAAAATACGATGTGCATTTTGCACAGAGCAAATTTTCAAAGCTCTTCTTGTGTTTTTACACCCTTATTTTTTATTATAACATATAATTTCGAATAATCATAGCACTAATTTTAATTTTCAGTCGGAAAAAAGATTTTTCGTCAATTTGTGCATATAAGCTCAAAGAACCTTCTCAATTTCGCCTGCTCTTTCTGCAAAA